>Ga0210409_10001618_pt1 | contig 28763 bp, 22 predicted proteins | sample IncBWH17MmetaG_FD_161649 | JGI IMG/M metagenome (GOLD analysis project Ga0210409, IMG submission 161649) | Forest soil microbial communities from Barre Woods Harvard Forest LTER site, Petersham, Massachusetts, United States - Inc-BW-H-17-M | ecosystem: Environmental > Terrestrial > Soil >...
CACTCGGAGAATGCGGCGCTCCTGGCTGAATTGCAGTAGCGGGCTGGCAATATTGGTGAGCAAAGAAGACACGACCAAACTCCTCGAGGGAACGATTTGAGCTTGGATATTAGCAGATTTTCATTATCACAATTATCATTTTGTTGTTATGCGACAATATTTTACAAAGGCCCTACATCAATGGCACGAGCGAAAACCTGCCGTAATCCGGCAAGGTCCCTGGATTCTCTGACCGCAGCGCCAAGCGGTTCCGCAGAGAGAGTAAATCAAGTTTAAGTAATAACTTAAGCGTCAGCTTCCGCGAGATATCGACATCGTAATATCCAGGCGGCGCATTGTCATTGCGCCGTTCCCTGCGGTTGCCAGCCCACCTCTTTGCTGGACTCCCAGCCGCCGCCCAGCGCAGCAAACAGCAACACACAATTCTGCAGCCTTTGCCCCTGCACCCGCACCAGGTTCATGCTGGCCTGGGCGTAGGCGTTCTCGGCGCTGAGCAGCAACAGCACATTCGACTTGCCGGCGCTGTAGCTGGCGCGCTGCAAACGCAGCGAGGTGCTGGAAATGGCCATGGCGTTCTGCGCCAGGCGCAGCGATTCGGTGTCGTTGTCGATGGCGCGCAAGGCGTCCGCGACCTGGCCGAATGCGGTCAGCACGGTTTGCTTGTAGGTCGCCAGCTGGGCATCGTAGGCGTCCACCGCTGCCCGCTTTTGCGAAGCCAGCGCACCGCCCTGGAACAGAGTCCAGTTAGCGCTGGTGGAAGCACTCAGCAGCCGGTTCGCCGTATTGAACAAGGTATTGACCAGGGTCGACTGATAGCTGTCGGACAGCGACAGCGTCAGGCTCGGATACAACTGGGCGGCAGCGATGCCGATGGCGGCGCTGTCGGCGTGCAGCAGCGCTTCCGCCGACAGGATGTCCGGGCGCTGGTGCACCAGTTCCGACGGCAGGCTGACCGGCAGCGAGGCCGGCATCTTGAAGCTGTCGAAGTCGAAATCCGGGGTACGCCACTGCGATGGCGCCTGGCCGACCAGCACCGCCAGCGCATGGCGCGCCACGCTGATCTGCTGATGCAGGGCCGGCAGCTGGGTGCGATCGTTCTCCAGCTGCGACTGCGCCGTCAGGACATCGGTCTGGGCTGCCGTGCCGATGCGGAACGATTTCTGCACTAGCTCCAGGTTCTTTTCATCGTTCTTGATCAGGTTTTCAGTGGTCGCCAGCAGTTTTTGCGAGGTCGCCAGGGTGATCGCTTGCGTCACGGCAGAACTGGTCAGCGTCAGGTAGGCCGCAGCCAGCTGGTAATGCTGGTTTTCCGCGTTGGCCTTGGCTTGCTCGACGGTACGGGCGGTCTGGCCGGCGATGTCGAAGGTGTAGCTGATCTGCGGACCGAGCGAAAACTGGTTGGTAGCATTGCTGGCAGGACGGTAACTATATTGGTTGCCGCCATTGCCGGAGATGCTGCGGCCTGCGCCAGCGCCGACGCTCAGCACCGGGAACCAGGTGGAGCGGGCTTGCACGATGCCCTCCTGCGCCTGCGCCAGGGTGGCGCGTGCGGCCGCCAGGGTCTGGTTGGCGGCGACCACCTGGTCGAGCACGGCCGGCAGCGCCGGCGCCTGCAGCAGTTCCCACCATTGCGCCGGCAGGCTCTGGCCGGCGCCAACCACCGCCAGCGAAGCGCCGCCGTTGCCGGCTGCCGGCGCCTGCTCGTTGTCGTAGCTGCTGAAGGTGGGCGCCGCCGGCCGCACAAAGTCGGGCCCGGCGGTGCAGCCGGCCAGCAACCCGGCTGCGGTGATCGTGAAAACCAGCTTATTCATAGCGTAACGCGTCGATAGGGTTGAGCAGCGAGGCCTTGCGCGCCGGGTAGAAGCCGAAGAACATGCCGATGCCGGCCGAAAAGCAGAAAGCGCCGATGATGACGGTGGTATGCAGCAGGGTCGGCCAGCCGGCCACATGGGCGATCACCTTGGATGCCACGATGCCGGCCAGCACACCGGCGCCGCCGCCGATCAGGCTAAGCAAGGTGGCTTCGATCAGAAACTGCAGCAGCACATGGAAGCGGCGCGCGCCGATCGCCATGCGGATGCCGATTTCGCGAGTGCGCTCGGTGACCGACACCAGCAGGATGTTCATGATGCCGATGCCGCCTACCAGCAAGGAGATTGATGCGATGGCCGCCAGCAGCAATTCCATGACGCGGCTGTTTTCATCGGCCACTTCGGCAATCTCGGTGAGGTCGCGCACGCTGAAATCGTCGCTCTGCTCGGGCTTGATGCGATGGCGCCGCTCCAGTGTCTGCGTCACCTGCTGCAAGGCGGTCTTGACCTCGGCGGCGCTGCGCGCCTGGATATACATGGTTTGCACGAAGCCTTGCAGCTTGGCCTGGATGTTGAACGGATTCGGCGGCGCCGGATAGACCGTGCCGCCCTGGGTCATGGCGGTGGATGGCTGCGCCACGCCCAGCACCCTGACCTGGGAAGTGCGGAAAGGGATCAGCGCGACATCGTCCTGGTCCTGGCCGGAGGCAGAGTGCCCCTTGACCGCCAGCACGCCGATCACTTCCATCGGCACATTCTTGACGATCACGGTGGCGCCTATCGGGTCCTGCCCTTCGCCGAACAGGTTGTCCACCACGGTCTGGCCCAGGATGCACACCGTGCGTCCTTCGCGCTCGTCGGCCTCGCTGATCAGGCGTCCCGCCGACAAGCCCCAGTTGCGGATGGTCAGATAGCTGGGAGTGACGCCCTGCACGCTGGTCGACCAGTTTTCATCGCCGTTCTCCAGCTGCGCCGATTGCCGGTTGACATAGCTGATCACCGCCACCGCCGGATCTTCCTCCAGGATGGCGGCGCCGTCCGCCACCTTCAGCGACGAGGCGCTGCCGGAGCCGCCGCGCACGCCGCCGCCGCGCGACGAGCCCGGCAGCACAATCAGCAAATCGGTGCCCAGGCTTTTCAATTGCGCCTGCACCGCCGCCCTGGCGCCCTCGCCCACTGCCAGCATGATGATCAAGGCGCACACGCCGATAAAGATGCCGAGCATGGTCAGGGCTGAGCGCAGCTTGTTGCGGCCGATGGCGCTGAAGGCCGCGACAAAGGCCATCGTCAGGAAGGACAGCAATTCGCTGACGCTCAATCCTGACGCGCCTGGAAGCGCCGCCGGCTGCAGCCGGACCGGCCTGGATGCGGCAGCCGGCGCTTCCTTGCGGATATCCGACAGCACCAGGCCGTCGCGCAGCGTAATGATGCGATCGGCAAAATCCGCCATCTCCTGTTCGTGCGTGACCAGGATCACGGTCAGGCCTTGCTCGCGATTGAGGTCGCGCAAGGTGCCCATGATTTCGTTGGCGGTGGTGGAATCGAGATTGCCGGTTGGCTCGTCGGCCAGCAAAATGGCGGGCTGGTTGATCAGCGCGCGCGCCAGCGCTACCCGCTGCTGCTGGCCGCCGGATAATTGATTGGGGCGGTTGTCCAGCCGTTCGCCCAGTCCCAGCAGGCTCAGCGTTTGCTGCACACGATGGGCGCCGTCCGCCAGTTGGCCGGAGTAAAACAGCGGCAAGGCCACGTTCTCGGCAGCGGTGGTGCGCGGCAGCAGGTTGAAGCTCTGGAATACGAAGCCGATGCGGCGGCTGCGGATCTTGGCCAGCGTCTGCTCGTCCAGCGCGGCGATATCGACGCCTTCCAGCAGATAAGTGCCGCCGCTGGTCTGGTCGAGGCAGCCGATCAGGTTCATCAAAGTCGACTTGCCGGATCCGGAAGCACCCATGATGGCGACAAATTCACCGCGCTCGATCGCCATGCTGACGCCGCGCAGGGCATGCACCTCTTGCGCCCCCAGCTGATAAGTACGGGTCAGGTTGCGGACGTCGATCACCAGGTCGCGCTGCGCGGGCGCTGCGGCGGCGCCGCTGAGCGCCGCACTCATGGCCTGCCCGGCCCGCGCCGGCCAGTCTGGGCGAAGGGTGACTGCACCGGTGCACTCTTGGCTTCGACAGCGCGCACTTCCTTGACAATCACCTTGTCGCCAGCCTTGAGGTCGCCCTTGACCACCTCAACCAGTTCGCCATCGTCCAGTCCGATCTGGATACGCACCAGGTGCGGCGCGCCGTCGCGCAAGACCCAGACCCGGGCGCGCTTCCTGGGCGAGGCTTGCGCCTTGTCGGCGGCGGCGGCTTCCGCCTCTTCCTGCTGGTCATCTGCCTTGGCGTCTTTGCTGTTCTTGTCACCCTGCTCCGTACGCGGATGGTCTGGCTCACCTCTGGGCTGGCGCTGTGCGCCGTCGCCATTGCGCTCCCAGCGATGCTGCCCGCCTTGCTCGCCGCCGCGGCCGGTCCGTGCACCGGCGACGTCGCGCCGGATGGCGCCGTCCTTGCCGCCGCGGTTGCCGCCTCGTTCAGCGCCGCGTTCAACCCCACGGCTGCCGTCCCTGCCGGTATCGGCGGCGCGTTCGCTCCGCTCGGGGGTAAAGCGCACGGCCGCCAGCGGTATGCGCAACACGTTTTCACGCGAATCGGTGACGATTTCGGCGTCGGCTGTCATGCCTGGAAACAGCAGCAGCCCGGGATTGTCGACCTCTACCACGACGTCGTAGGTCACCACGTTCTGCACCGTGATCGGTCCGCGGCGGATCTGCTTGACCGTGCCTTCAAAGGTCTTGTCCGGATAGGCCTGCACCGAGAAGCTGACGTCCTGGTCGGCCTTGATGCGGCCGACATCGGCCTCGCTGACATTGGCGTCGACCTGCATCTTGGTCAAGTCTTTGCCGATCAGGAACAAGGTCGGGGTTTGCAGACTGGACGCCACCGTCTGGCCGACGTCGACGCTGCGGGTCAGCACAGTGCCGGTCACCGGCGAGACGATATCGGTGTAGCCAAGGTTGACCTTGGCCGATTTGAGCGAAGCTTCCTGCGCCACGATGGCAGCCTGGTCGAGATCCAGCTGGGCATTCGCCTGCTTGAAGACATTGCTGTCGTTATCGACGATTTCCTGGGCCACAATGCCGTCCGCCAGCAGTTTGCCATCGCGCTCGAACACCGCCTTGGCGTACACCAGCGCCGCCTGATCCTTGCGCAACTGAGCTTTGCTGCTATTGAGCTGGGCGGCGTTCTGGTCGACCACGACTTGGAAAGTGGATGGATCGATCTTGGCGCAAATCTGGCCGGCCTTGACTTCCGTGTTGTAGTCGCAAGACAGCGACTTGATGGTGCCCGACACGTAGGAACCTACCTGCACTGTCACGCGCGGATTGATGGAACCGGTGACATTGACGGAACGCTCGATGTCGCCCATGGTCACCCCGGCTGTCACATATTGCGGCCGGGCGCGCATCCCGGCCCACCAGTAATAAGCCGCGCCCGCTGCTGCCAGCAGCACGATCAACCCCAGCCAGAACCCGGCCTTCCCGAGCGGAAAACCTGAGCCGTTCCGGCCCGACAAAATTTTACCCACGCTAGTACCTTTTGCGATTTATTCGATGCCACGTCCCCTGGCCGCCGGTGTCCGGCGACTGGTAGACATTAGACATGCCTCATGTAAATCGCTGATTGCAGGCCAGGCTTTTTTGTATCTGGCATGCGCACAATTGTAAGCAAGTATTGCGCGCCAAAATTTATCTTGCCGCCGGCAAGCCGCCTATGAACGGAAGCGGGCCGGCATATCGTTGCCTGCCGGCCGACACACCCATTTGTTACATTTTCCCGGAAAAAGTGTAACAATTTGTGACCGGAGAGGCGGCAGAAACGGCAGCCCAACCGGGCATGAGCTGGCGCTTTGCAGGGGGCGGCCAATGGTCCGGCCTTGTCGCATGAGGCTCTTCGGCCGGCCTCTCCGATTCTTGCGGTTTTCCCGCGATTGCGCGGCGCGCGCAGGACCTCAAAAGCGCTGCCGGTGACAGCTTTTTGTGTCACGTAGCTGAAATATAACTGCGCTATCTTCGCTCGCAGTTATATACCGACACTTCAAGCACACCAGAGGAAAGCATGAATAAGAATATGATGAAAGCCATCCCGGCGGCCCTGCTGCTTGCCGGCCTGGCAGCCTGCAGCGGCTCCAGCAGCAACAGTCTCACCGGTCCCCCGATCAGTGCGCAGGATGCCGCGGCAACCGCGACACCGATCAAGCACGTGGTGGTGATCTTCGGCGAAAACATCTCTTTCGACCACTACTTCGGCACCTACCCGAACGCCACTAATCCAAGCGGCGAGCCGGCTTTCACCGCCGACAGCGGCACGCCGGCCGTGGCCGGACTGACGCCGGCGCTGCTCACCGCCAATCCTAACGCGATCAACACTGCCAACGGCACCGGCGCCGCCAACCCGTTCCGCCTGGACCGCGCGCAAGCGCTGACCGCTGACCAGAACCACGGCTACACCGCGGAACAGAACGCCTTCAACGGCGGCGCCATGGATCTGTTCCCGAAAAATACCGGCACCGCCTCCAGCGGCACCGGCACCGGTCCGTTCTATACCAAGGGCCTGGTGATGGGCTACTACGACGGCAACACGGTGACGGCGCTGTGGAACTATGCCCAGCATTTCGCCATGAACGACAACTCCTTCGACACCGTGTTCGGTCCGTCGACGCCTGGCGCGCTGAACCTGATCTCCGGCCAGACCAACGGCGTGACGCAGATTGTCGGCAGCAACAGCTCGGCCCTGGTGGCTGACGGCCAAGGCGGCAAGACCATGATCAGCGATATCGATCCGTCCGCCGATACCTGCTCCTCGGCGACCAGCACCGCCACCATGAGCGGCAAGAACATCGGCGACCTGCTGAACGCGAAAAACGTCAGCTGGGGCTGGTTTGAAGGCGGCTTCGACCTCACCGCGGTCAACGCCAACGGCACCACCGGCTGCGCCCGCAGCTCTTATTCGGCGGTACTCGGCGGCTATACCACTGATTACATTCCGCATCACCAGCCATTCCAGTACTACGCTTCAACCGCCAACCCGAAACATGTGCGTCCCAGTTCGGTGGCGGCTATCGGCACCAGCAACGACGGCGGCGCCAATCACCAGTACGACACCAACGACTTCTTCAGCGCGGTCACTGCCGGCAATTTCCCTTCGGTCAGCTTCCTCAAGGCCCAGGGCTATCAGGACGGCCACGCCGGCTATTCCAATCCGCTGGATGAACAGGCATTCGTGACCAAGGTCATCAATTTCCTGCAGCAGCAGCCTGACTGGGCCAACACTGTCGTGATCATGGCCTACGACGATTCCGACGGCTGGTACGACCATGTTTCCAAGGTCGTCAACGGTTCGACCACTGCTGCCGACACCTTGAACGGCGCCAGCACTTGCGGCAGCGGCACGCCGCTCAACGGCATCAACGGCACGCCGGTGCAAGGCCGCTGCGGCTACGGTCCACGCCTGCCTTTGCTGGTGGTTTCGCCCTACGCCAAGGCCAACTTCGTCGACCATACGCTGACCGACCAGTCTTCTATCCTGCGCTTCGTGGAAGACAACTGGCTCGGCGGCACGCGTATCGGCCAAGGCTCGTTCGACGCCGTCGCCGGTTCGATCCAGAACATGTTCGACTTCACCAGCGGCGGCAAGACGCCTAAGCTGACCCTCGATCCGACCACCGGCCTGTCCAGCTGAGTTGCAGCCTGTGCTCGATTGATTCTCGCTTGAATCCCCGCCGATACGCTGCCTCTGCAGCGTATCGGCGGATTGTTTTCATAACGGCGCCGCTCTGGCGCCGTTGACCATTGTTCCGATGAAACGCTACTCCACCCTTTTTTTGACAATCTCCGCTGCGCTGCTGGTATTGGCTGCCTGCGACCGCGCCGCACCGACAGCACCGGCAGTATCGGTGGCGCCAGCCGCGGTACCTGTCGCTGTACCTATTTATCGCGTCGCTCCCGGCGCCGGTCACACGATGGAGCTGAGCGCGGTCGCCCAGCTTGGCAAGAAAATATTTTTCGACCCTTCCCTGTCCGGCTCCGGCAAGCTAGCCTGCGCCTCCTGCCACAGTCCGGACCACGCCTATGCGCCGCCCAACAATCTGGCGGTGCAGCTGGGCGGCCCCAAACTGGAACGCCAGGGCTTGCGCGCGGTGCCCTCGCTGCGCTACCTGGAACACACGCCGATCTTCACCATCGGCCCCAACAGCTCAGTGCCGGACAGCGATACCGTTGCCGCTGCGCCCGTCGCCGGCGCCGACATCAAGGTCGCCGCCGTGGCCAAGAGCAGCCAGCCGAACGCAGCCCTGCTGGCGGCGGAAGCCAATGTGCCGATGGGCGGGCTGGATTGGGACGGTCGCGCCGACACCTTGCAAAACCAGGCGCAGGGACCGTTCCTGGATCCCAATGAAATGGACAACAAGAGCTCGGCCAGCCTGCTGGACAAATTGCGGCATGCGCCATATGCAGAGGACCTGCGCAAGCTGTTCGGCGCCAATGTCTTCGACAATTCCGGCCTGGCGCTGAGCGAAGCCTTGTTCGCCCTCGGCCGTTTCCAGATGGAAGATCCAAGCTTTCACCCCTACGACAGCAAGTACGACTACTATCTCGCCGGCCAGGCCAAGCTGAGTGCGCAGGAAAGCCGTGGCCTCAAGCTGTTTGAGGACCCGAAAAAAGGCAATTGCGCCTCCTGCCACATCGACAAGCCTTCGCGCGACGGCATGTTCCCGCCCGCTTTCACCGATTACCAGTTCGAAGCGCTGGCCGGTCCGCGCAACAGAGAACTGGTAGCCAACCGCGATCCGGCTCACTACGACCTCGGCTTGTGCGGCCCTATGCGCAGCGATTACAAGAAACAAGCATCTTATTGCGGCCTGTTCAAGACGCCGACGCTGCGCAACAGCGCCAGCCGCGGCGCGCTGTTCCACAACGGCGTGTTCAAGAACCTGGAAGATCTGCTGCATTTCTATGTCGAGCGCGAAACCGATCCCGGCAAGTGGTATCCGAAACGCAAGGATGGCAGTATCGACAAATACGATGACCTGCCGCCGCGCTACAAGAAGAATGTCGACGTGGTGGATGCGCCGTTCGACCGCAAGCCCGGCGCGCAGCCGGCCTTGAACGACGACGAGATCAAGGACATGGTGGCTTTCCTGAAAACCTTGAACGACGGTTATCAGGCCGGAGCCGGACAGGCTAGTGTCGCCAGATAAGGCGCTTACTTGGTTTCCGCCTCGACCACAGCTTGCAGATCAGCGGCGGCCATGCCTTGGCCAAAGCTGAACTGCAGCCGTCCGCCAGCCATGCGTACACGCATCGCGCGGTGTTTCCTGAGATAGCGGATGCCGACCCAAGCCGCCACCAAGCCGGAAGCCGCGCCAACCATCAGCGCCCAGCGCGGACCGAAAGTATCCGCCACCCAGCCCACCACCGGTGCGCCAAGCGGCGTGCCGCCGAGCGCCAGCGCCAGCAGGATCGCCATCACCCGCCCGCGCATGGCGGGCTCGGTCGTCAGTTGCACCATGCTGTTGGCGGTGGTGGTGAAGGTCTGTGCAGCGATGCCGATCAGCACCAGCGCCAGCGCAAACAAGCCATAACTGGGCATCAGCGCCGCCAGCACCAGGCCGCCGCCAAAGATGCCCGCGCCTGCCAGCAAGAAGGCCATGCGCGGCTTCTCGCGGCGCGCGGCAAGCAGCGCGCCGGTGACCGACCCCAGCGCCATGATCGACGACAGGAAGCCATACTGGTGGGCGCCGGCGTGGAATACGCTGACCGACACGGTTGAAATGAAGATGGGAAAATTCAGTCCGAAAGTGCCGATCAGGAAAAACATCAGCAGGATGGCTTTCAGGTCGGGCCGCCCCCAGATATAGCGGAAGCCCGCCGCCAGGCTGCCGCGGACGGGAGCGGCGCGGGCGCGCAGATGCAGCTCGTCCTGCCGCAGCAGGCAGAGCGAAGCCAGCACCGCGGCAAACGAGACGGCATTCAGCAGGAATACCCAGCCGGCGCCGATCACTGCGATGAGGACGCCGGCGACAGCGGGGCCGATCATGCGCGCGGCATTGAACGAAGTCGAGTTCAAGGCCACCGCATTGGACAGTTCGTGCTCTTCCACCAGTTCCGAGACGAAAGTCTGGCGCGCCGGCGCATCGAAGGCGGTGACGCAGCCCAGCAGCAAGGCGAACAGGTAGACCTGCCACAATTGCACCACGCCGGCCACGGTCAGAATTCCCAGTCCCAGCGCCAGTGCGCCCATCGCGGCCTGGGTCACGATCAGTAGCTTGCGGCGGTCGAAATGATCGGCGGCGTAGCCGGTCAGCGGCAGCAGCAGCGCCTGCGGCCCGAACTGCAGCGCCATCACGATGCCGACAGCGGTGGCGTTATTGTGGGTGAGCTGGGTCAGGACGATCCAGTCCTGGGCGGTGCGCTGCATCCAGGTACCGATGTTCGACACCAGCGCGCCGCCAGCCCACAGCCGGTAATTGAAGTTGTTGAGCGAGCGGAAAGTGCCGCTCAGCATGGCGCGCATCCGTCTGTGCTCTGGATGGCTGGCAAATTCATCGGCGGCTGCCGTCCAGCAAGGCAATGATCTCCTGGCTGTCGCCGCGCTCGCCCAGGCGCGGGAAGATGCGGGTGACGCTGTTCTCGTGCGCCTCAGCGCTGGTGTCAGTCATGGCGTCCAGCGCCAGCGTGACGTTGAAGCCGTGCTCGTAGGCCTGGCGCGCGGTCGATTCGACGCCGATGCTGGTGGAGACGCCGGCGATCACCAGCTGCGTGACGCCCAGATTTTTCAGGTAGGCATCGAGCCCGGTGCCGGTGAAGGCGCCCCAGGTGCGCTTGCTTACCAGGTGGTCTTGCGCTTGCTGCTTCAGTTCCGGCACCAGTTCGGCCCAGTCGGCAGGCAGCGCGTCCAGCTTGCGCGTCTGCTCCGCCCGCCCCGGCGCGCCGCCGGTGACGTTGACCAGCACCACCGGCAAGCCGTGCCGACGGAAAGCGGCGGCCAGCGCAGCGGCATGCTGCACTATCGGGCCTATGGGATGTGCGGTCGGGAAAGCGACGATGCCTTTTTGCAGATCGATGATGAGCAGGGCCGTCTTTGGATCAAGTGTGCTTACTGGCATGGGATTCTTTCTGTGGATTCGGTTAATCGGAGGGTTCAAGCATCGGCCAGCCGTTGCAGCAATTCGATGCTGCTGGCCAGTTGCGCCAGCTCGTGCGGCGCAAATTTTGTCTGTATGGCATGGAACAGCCAGTCTTCCCTGGCGGCCCGGCTGGCCCGGATCATTTCCCGGCAGGCGTCCGTCAGCGACAAGATGGTTTGCCGGCCGTCGGCCGGATCTGCCGCGCCGCTCACCAGGCCGGCGGCTTCCAGCACCGCCACGGTGGCGCCCATCGATTGCGGCCGCACGCCTTCCGCCTTGGCCAGCGTGGTGACGGTAGCCGCACCGTCGCGCTCCAGCCGGAGCAGCACCGACTTTTGCGCACCGGTGAAATCTCCCGCGTGCGACTGTTCGCGCAGGCGCCGGCTGAGGCGGCCAAGCAAGACCCGCAGCTCTCCTGCCATGGCTGATGCGCTTGCGATTTCTGGATCGTGTGCTTGATTCATGTCGCCTAGCTTAGCATATACGAAGATAAACTACAAAGCTTTCCTTCATATATTATTTCAGGACTTCCCCCTTGCAGCCTGATCGGCTACATTGATTCATGCCGCTGCGATATGCCTCATCTGCGAGCGCGGCCTCGTCCACCCCACTCAAAGAGGTAGTGCAAATGTCAACTAACCAGGCAAGATTCGTATGGTACGAGATCATGACCAGCGACACCAAGGCAGCCGAAACGTTTTATGCCAGCGTGGTCGGCTGGAAGATGCAGGATGCCGGCATGGGCGGCCCACCCTACACCATACTGTCGGCCGGCGACATCATGGTCGGCGGCCTTATGGAGGTTCCGGAAGAGGCACGCGCCATGGGCGCAAAACCTTGCTGGATGGGTTATATCGCGGTCAGCGACGTCGATGATTATGCGGCGCGGGTGATCGCCGCCGGCGGTGCGATCCGGCGCGCCCCCTGCGACATCCCCGGCGTCGGCCGCTTTGCCGTGGCGGCGGATCCGCATGGCGCCGGCTTCCTGCTATTCAAAGGCAACAGCGAGGCCCAGCCGGAACCTGCCGCGCCAGGCACGCCGGGCCACGTCGGCTGGCATGAGCTGCATGCGGGCGATCTCGACAGCGCTTTTGCCTTCTATGCAGGCCTGTTCGGCTGGACCAAGGCGGAGGCCATCGACATGGGGCCGATGGGGGTCTACCAGACCTTCGCCAGCGGCGGTGCGCCGGTCGGCGGCATGATGACCAAGACCGCCGACATGCCGCAGCCTTGCTGGCTGTACTACATCAATGTCGAAGCCATCGACGCCGCGGTGGAACGGATTAACGCAGGTGGCGGCAAGGTCCTCATGGGGCCGCACCAGGTTCCGGGCGGCAGCTGGATCGTCCAGGGCTTCGATCCGCAGGGCGCCCTGTTTGCGCTGGTGGCGGCAAAGCGCTAGCGGCAGACCGATGCCTGCGCCGCAAAAGACATATGGATATGCGAATCGATTATTTGCTGCGGCCAGGCTTAAGCGGGTGTAATGTTGTTTTTGACAGGCGCCGCCTGCGAAAACCATGCACCCGCTCCGTTACCAAAGCCATCTTATGTCCATCGCCATCGACACCGCCATTCCGCCCGGAATTTCCTCCCAGGCTTTCCAGATCGCGCCGATCGGCGGCCCGCTGGGCGCCGAAATCACCGGCCTCGACCTCAGCCAGCCGCTATCCGGCCTGGATCTGGCGCGCATCCGCACAGCGCTGGTCAAGCATGGCCTGCTGGTGTTCCGCGAGCAGCGCATCACGCCCGCACAGCACATTGCCTTCAGCCGCCGCTTCGGTCCGCTGCAAGTACATGTGCTGAATCGCTTCCACCTGGCAGGCCATCCGGAAATCCTGATCGTTTCCAATGTCATCGAAGACGGCAAGCCTATCGGCCTGGTGGATGCCGGCGCCGACTGGCATTCCGACCTGTCCTACATGCCCAGGCCCAGCCTGGGCTCGCTGCTGCACGCGCAAGAATTACCGGCGGAACAAGGCGACACCTTGTTCGCCAACATGTTCAACGCCTACGAAACGCTGCCAGCCGATGTCAAACTGCTGCTGGAGGGCCGGCGCGCCGTGCACTCCTATGTCTACCGCTACCGGCGCCTGCAAAAACTGTCGCCCTGGCGCGCCGACCTGACGCAAAAGCAGATCGATGAAGTGCCGGAAGTCGAACATCCGGTGATCCGCATCCACCCCGAAAGCGGGCGCAAAGCCTTGTTCGTCAGCGAAGGATTCACCTCGCATATCGTCGGCCTGCCGGCGGATGAAAGCACGGCGCTGCTGCGCTTCCTGCACGAACACACGATACGCGCGGAGAACGTCTATCGCCACCAATGGCGCGCGCATGACATGGTGTTCTGGGACAACCGCAGCACCGTGCACTACGCCGCCATCACGCCGCAGCATCTGCGCCGCACCTTGTACCGCACCACGGTTGAGGGCGATGTGCCGGTCTGAAACCGCAGGGAATCAGGCAAGCAAACGGCAAGGAATTGCCCTCTCGCCGCAGTGACGCATGGTTGCCTGCTTCAGGCAAGATCGGCTGGTGCCGCGTCGCGCACAACGATCTGCTTCGGAATCAGTTTCAGGTCGAAGAAAGTGTCGGCAATCACCTGTTGCTCGGCCAGTATCGCTGCGCTGATCGGCTGCGTGCCGAAAGAAGAGCGCGCCACCAGGACATCCACAACAGATTTTGGCAAGCCCCACACGGCAGACAGCTCCGTCGCCAACTCGTTCCTGTGGGCACTACCCCAGAGATCGATCTTGTTAAGTTCTTCAATCGCAATATGCAAAACATCGCGGTTCTTCAGCGAGTATTCTTTGGATGAAAAATAGTAAGCGCGGTTTTTGACGACACCCGTTGCATCGGCCAGGATGCGGGCCGACAAGGTTTTCTCGGCGGCGGCCAAGAATGGATCCCAGATTACCCAGGCGTCGACCGCGCCCTTCTGGAAGGCCGCCCGGGCATCGGCCGGCGCCAGCCAGACCGGGTTGACATCGGCGTAGTTCAAACCGTGTTTTTGCAACAGCTTGACCAGAAAGTAGTGCACATTGGAGCCCTTGTTCAAGGCAATTTTCTTCCCTTTCAGATCTGCGATGGTTTTAATCCCAGAAGCCGCGGGAATCAGCACTCCCTCTACCGCCGGTCGCGGCACGGTCGCCGCCACATACACGATCGGCGTACCGTTAGCCTGCGCAAAGATGGGTGGCGCCTCACCGACATCACCGAAATCAATCGAGCCGACGTTGAGCGCTTCCAGTTGAACTGGCCCGGCGCTGAACTCTATCCACTTGACAGTCACACCCAGCGGCGCAAGTCTCTGCTCCAAGGCGCCGCGCTTCTTCAAGAGACTAAGCAAGCCTTTTTGATAACCTATGCGCAGTTCCCGCTGTGCGGCGCGCGCAAGCAACGGCGACAGCGCCGCTACTGTCGCAAGCCCGACGCCGGCTTGCAGCAGGCGGCGGCGATAGCTGGCTTTGCCGGCGTTCGGCAATCCAGGTTTCTTATTGAATTTATTAGCGATGCTCATCTTTTCCTTCCTTATCAGCGGCCCGATCCAGCATGGAGCTTAATAAGAAGGAAAATCAAAACCAACGATTACTTTTCTCTGCGGATATCTGAAATTCGAATAAGGCCGTGTGCCGCCATGCAAGCGCATGGCGACACACGGGTACTCACCGATTTTCGTATTTGACTAGCCGCGGTAATAGCGCGCCGGCGTGAACGGCATGGCGGCCACTTCTACCGGCACCGGCTTACCGCGCACCAGCGCATGCAACTGGGTGCCGAGCTTGGCGAATGCCGTCTCGACATAGCCCATCGCCACCGGCTTATCCAGCGTCGGCCCGAAGCCGCCGCTGGTGACCTTGCCGATCACCTTGCCGTCGGCGTCGACCAGTTCCGCGCCCTCGCGCACCGGCATGCGTTCCAGCGGCAACAGCCCTACCCGCTTGCGGCTGACGCCTTGCGCCAGATGCTGTTCGACCTGCGCCGCGCCGGGATAGCCGCCGGCACGGGCGCCGCCGGCACGCCGCACCTTGGACAAGGCCCAGCTCAGGCTGGCTTCGACCGGCGTGGTGGAGACGTCCATGTCGTGCCCGTACAGGCACAGACCGGCTTCCAGGCGCAGCGAATCGCGCGCGCCGAGGCCGATAGGCGCCACTTCTTCTTGCGCCAGCAGCAGGCGCGCCAGCGCTTCCGCCTGCGCATTCGGCACGGAAATTTCAAAACCGTCTTCGCCGGTATAGCCGGAACGGCTGATGAAGCATTCAGCGCCGGCCAGCGTGACCTTGCCGGTTTGCATGAAGACCATTTGCGCGGTTTCCGGCGCCAGGCGCGCCATTACCGCAGCCGCTGCCGGCCCCTGCAAAGCCAGCAGGGCACGGTCGCCCAGTTCTTCGATCTGGCAACGGCCGGCCAGGTGCTGGCGCAGATGCGCGGTATCCTGCTGCTTGCAGGCAGCGTTCACCACCAGGAACAGATGGTCGCCGCCATTGCTGACCATCAGGTCGTCCAGGATGCCGCCTTGCGGATTAGTGAACACGGCATAGCGCTGGCGGTTGGCCGGCAGGTCGATGATGTCGACCGGCACCAGCGATTCCAGCGCAGCAGCCGCGTCCGCGCCGCTCAGGCGCAGCTGGCCCATGTGCGAGACGTCGAACAAGCCGGCTTGGGCGCGGGCGTGCTTGTGTTCCTTGAGGATGCCGCTCGGGTATTGCAGCGGCATGTCGTAGCCGGCGAAAGGCACCATCTTGGCGCCGAGTTCGATATGCAGATCGTAAAGTGCTGTGCGCGCCGAAGCTGTAGCGCTGCTGGTATCAGACATGAGGATTCGTCCTTTTCATTTTCACATGCGCATGCTGCGCAAAAGATAGCGTGAGACCGGCCGGTCCAGTGCAAACGGCCAGCGGGCCCGCCTGGGCGGCTCCGCTGGCTCTACTGCACTGTCCTGTCAGGCTCCTTACTCGTAGTCCGACATCGGCGGGCAGGAACAGACCAGGTTGCGGTCGCCGTAGACGTTATCGATACGCCCGACCGGCGGCCAGTACTTGTCCTTGCGCAACGACTTCAGCGGATACACCGCCTGCTCGCGCGTATAGGCCCGCGACCATTCGTCGGTCAGGTCCTGCGCGGTATGCGGCGCATGGCGCAGAGCTGTCTGCTCGGCCTGGATGTCGCCGTTCTCGACTGCCCGGATTTCTTCCCGGATGGCGATCATGGCGTCGCAGAAGCGGTCCAGTTCTTCCTTGGATTCGCTTTCGGTCGGCTCGATCATCAGGGTGCCGGCCACCGGGAACGACATGGTCGGCGCATGGAAGCCGTAGTCGATCAGGCGCTTGGCGACATCTTCCACCGTGATGCCGGTCTTGTCCTTCAGCGGCCGCAGGTCGATGATGCCTTCGTGCGCCACCAGGCCGTTGCTGCCGGTGTACAGGATCGGATAATGCGGCGCCAGCCGGTGCACGATGTAGTTGGCGTTGAGGATGGCGATCTCGCTGGCCTGCTGCAAGCCCTTGGCGCCCATCAATGTGATGTAGGCCCAGGTGATCGGCAGGATGCTGGCGCTGCCCCAAGGCGCGGCAGAAACCGGCGCGATGCCGTTTTCCAGCATGCGATGGCCTGGCAGGAACGGCGCCAGGTGGCTCTTGACGCCGATCGGGCCGACGCCTGGACCGCCGCCGCCATGCGGAATGCAGAAGGTCTTGTGCAGGTTCAGGTGCGAGACGTCGCCGCCGAACTTGCCCGGCGCGCACAGGCCGACCATGGCGTTCATGTTGGCGCCGTCGATATACACCTGGCCGCCATGGGCATGGACGATTTCGCAGATCTCGCCGATGGCTTCCTCGAACACGCCGTGGGTCGACGGATAGGTAATCATCAGCGCCGCCAGGTCGCCGGCGTGCTGGTCAGCCTTGGCGCGCAGGTCGCCGACGTTGACGTTGCCTTGTTCGTCGCATTGCACTACCACCACCTGCATGCCAGCCATGTGGGCAGTAGCTGGATTGGTGCCGTGGGCCGAGCTCGGGATCAGGCAGATATTGCGCTGGCCTTCGCCGCGGCTCTGATGATAGGCACGGATCGCCAGCAGGCCGGCGTATTCGCCTTGCGAACCGGCATTCGGCTGCAGCGAGACCGCATCGTAGCCGGTGCAGACGCACAGCATCTGTTCCAGGTCGGTCACCAGCTGCTGGTAGCCCTGCGCCTGGTTGAGCGGCGCGAACGGATGCAAGGAGCCGAACTCAGGCCAGGTCACCGGAATCATTTCGGTGGTGGCGTTGAGCTTCATGGTGCAGGACCCGAGCGGAATCATGCTGCGGTCCAGCGCCAGGTCCTTGTCCGCCAGTGCGCGCAGATAGCGCAGCATCTGGGTTTCCGAGTGATGGCTGTTGAATACCGGATGGCTCAGATAGGCGCTGCTGCGCGCCAGCGCGGCCGGGATGCGCTCTGCCGCTTCGGCTTCCAGCGTATCGAACGCCGGCAGCGCCTTGCCAACGGCAAAGATGCTCCACAGCGCCTCGACATCGGCGCGCGTGCTGGTTTCATCCAGCGCGATGCCGATACTGCCGTCATCGATAGGACGCAGGTTGATCATCTGGCTGCGTGCCGCCGCGTGGATATCCTGGGTGTGACCGCCGGTATGCACGGTGACGGTATCGAAGAAGCTGGCGGTCGGCACGGCATGGTGCAACTGGCGCAAGCCTTCCGCCAGGATCGCGGTCAGCCGGTGCACGCGCTGGGCAATCGTCTTCAGGCCTTGCGGACCGTGGTATACCGCGTACATGCTGGCGATATTCGCCAGCAGCACTTGCGCGGTGCAGACATTGCTGGTGGCTTTTTCGCGGCGGATATGCTGCTCGCGGGTCTGCATCGCCAGGCGGTAAGCCGGTTCGCCGCGGCTGTCGATGGAAACGCCGACCAGCCGTCCAGGCATGACGCGCTTGTGCGCGTCGAGGGTAGCGAAATACGCTGCGTGCGGACCACCGTAGCCAAGCGGCACGCCGAAACGCTGGGCGCTGCCAATGACGACGTCGGCGCCGAATTCTCCTGGCGGCGTCAGCAAAGTCAATGCCAGCAGGTCGGCCGCAACCACCACCAGCGCTTGCTTGCCATGCGCCACGCGCACGGTGTCGGCATAGTCGTGGATCTCGCCGCTCAGGGTCGGGTACTGCAGCAGCACGCCGAAGCAGTCCAGCCGCTCCAGGTCTTTATTGTGGTCGCCGACCACCACCTCGACGCCGATCGGCGCGGCGCGGGTGCGCAGCACGTCGATGGTTTGCGGATAGCAGTCTTGCGACACGAAGAAAACGTTGCTCTTGCTCTTGGACAGGCGCTGGCAGAAAGTCATGGCCTCGGCCGCCGCGGTCGCCTCGTCCAGCAGGGACGCGTTGGCGATTTCCATGCCGGTCAGGTCGGTAATCATGGTCTGGAAATTCAACAGCGCTTCCAGCCGGCCCTGCGATATCTCTGGCTGGTACGGCGTGTAGGCGGTGTACCAGGCCGGATTTTCCAGCAGGTTGCGCAAGATGACGGTCGGCGTATGGCAGTTGTAATACCCCATGCCGATATGCGACTTGAACAGCTGGTTCTTTTCGGCGATCTGACGCAATGCCGCCAGTGTTTCCGCTTCGCTGCGCGGCGAGCCAAGAGCCAGTGCTTGTTTTTCCAGGATGGAGCCGGGTACTACCTTATGTATCAGTGCTTCGATAGAATCGAAACCGAGTGCAGTCAGCATGGCCTTTTGCTGGGTGTGATCCGGACCGATGTGACGTTCAATGAAATCGGCGTGTTGCGCCAGATCTTCAAGAGCAGGCCGTGATTGTGTCATGGATGCTTTTCCTTCGTGTGTGAACAGTAAAATTGCGCGGTGCTTAAGCCTGGCCCTTGATCATGGCAGCATAAGCCGCTTCATCCATCAGACTGTCCAACTCGCTTGCATTGCTGACTTTCATCTTGAAGAACCAGCCGGCGCCCAGCGGATCTTCATTGATCGTTTCCGGCGCATCGGCCAGCGCCTCGTTGATCTCGGTAACCGTGCCGGCGACCGGCATCATGATTTCACTGGCGGCCTTGACCGATTCGATCACCGCAGCTTCGTCGCCCTTGGCGAGTGCGGCGCCGACTTCAGGCAATTGCACGAACACCAGGTCGCCCAGATGGCCCTGCGCGAAGTCGGTGATGCCGACCGTTACCACGCCATCGGCTTCAACCCGCAGCCACTCATGCTCAACCGTATATTTAACCTGACTCATGCTATCTCCTGTTTAAATCGCAAAAATTATTAAAATCTACACAAACCGGCAGCCATGCGGCCGCGAAAAATTCGGATAGAAACCATCTCTACAGCCCGCTATTCGACCATAAGTTGGGCCGCCGCAACAGCGTATTTTCCCACGCCTCCGGCTGCTTTCTACAAGCTTATGATTTTAATCAGAATTTTAGCATTCCAGCGGCCTGACCCCGGCACCGGACAGGTAGATCCCGGCAAGAAAACAGGCACATACCCGTTTTCTTGCATATCGAAATTCAATCTTTGACGCGCACTGTACTTTCATTCTACGCGAGCGCTTTTATGAAACTACGTTACAAAAAACTCAGCTAATTCTGTTTACATACAGAAATAACTGCCATATGATCTTTTCAAATTGAGTATACAGACCTGTCTGTTTATAACTGTATATGCAATTTTTTTGCGTTCTGGCGGCAGCAATTCGCGTGCGAAATCAACTGACTTGCAGGAGATCGGAAATTGATGAAACTGGAATCAATGGTCGACGCCATTCTGTCTGCTGTAGAGCATCCACAGCAAGGCGCAGAGCGGCAGATCACCGTCATCGAAGAGAGCGGCGAAGAGAAAAGCATTTCATATGCAGCACTGGCGCAACAAGCGCTGGCGACCTCTTCCGCGCTGGCCGCGCTTGGCGTGCGCAGCAACGACTTGGTGATTCTCGCCCTGCCTGCATCGATTGACCACCTGGTACTTCTGACAGCTTGCGTGCTGACCGGCGCCCTGCCATGCACGGTGCCGCTGCCCGGCCGCCTGATGGCCGATTCGCCGCGCAATCAGATATATATTGCCTGCCAGCTGTTTTCGCCGCGCTTGCTGATCGCTGCCGGCGGCAACACCGAATCGTTGCAGAACCTGCTGGCGGCTGCCGGCACCCGCGTGGCATCCATCGCCACCGTGAATGCCGCCGCAACTGCCGGCTATCCGCCACGGGTGGAACGGCGCGGCGCCGACGGCGGCCACCATGTGCAACTGACTTCCGGCTCCACCGGCAGGCCGAAGGCCGTGATCCTGAGCCATCGCAACGTGATCGACAATGTGCTCGGCATCGGCGGTTCGGTCGGCTATGACGCCGAGCGCGGCGATGCTTCCGCTTCCTGGCTGCCGCTGTATCACGACATGGGACTGGTGACGCTGCTGTCGAACCTGTACTACCAGTCACCGCTGTTGCTGATGCAGCCCAGCAGTTTCATCCGCAATCCGCTCGGCTGGCTCAAGCGCATGTCGCAGTTCGGCACCACCACTACCGCGGCGCCGACGTTCGGCCTGCAGTATTGCATCCGCCGCTACCGCGAAGCAGCGATGAAAGATGTCGATCTCAGCAAGCTGCGCAATATCTTCATCGGCGCGGAACGGGTGGACGAGACCTGCCTGCGCGATTTCGCGCAGAAATTCGCACCGCATGGCCTGTCCCGCTCTGCGCTGCAGCCCTGCTATGGCATGGCCGAATCGACGCTGGCGGTCACCATGCATGATGCAACCGTCGCTTACGACGCCGCGGCGCTTGCCTACGTGATGCCGGACCGTATCGATTCCGGCGCGCTGATCGAATACTCGCTGGCGCGCCCGGTTGACGGCGCCACCCGCCTGGCGGAAACCGTGCTGTCCATGGGCAAGCCGATTCCCGGCATGCAGGTCGCCATCCGCAGCGGCCCCGACAGCAACGCCCGCGAACGCGAAGTCGGCGAAATCTATATCCGCGGCTCCTCCATCATGTCAGGCTACCTGCCGAGCGAGGGCCAGGCCGAGCACTATCACAGCGGCGACTGGTTCGCCACCGGCGATCTCGGCTACACGGTGGATGAACACCTGTATGTGCTGGGCCGCAAGAAGGAAATCATCATCATCCGCGGCAGCAATTACTTTCCGCACGAAGTCGAGGATGTGGTCGCCGGTCATCCGCTGCTGGAGAACGGCGGCAACGCCATCGCCGCCATCGGCGTCTACGACGAGACCCAGGGCACGGAAAACCTGGTGGTGATGATCGAACATGAAAAGACAGAAACACAAGCCGCACTGCGCGCAGAGCTGCAAGCGTCCTTGCGCGACAAGTTCGGCTTTGGCGCCCACGCCATCGAATTCGTCGCTGCCGGCAGTCTGCCGCGCACCACCAGCGGCAAGCTGCAGCGTCTGAAATGCCGCGACATCTATATAGAGAAAACCTTGCAGGACGACAGCAAAGATGGCGGCCAAGACGCAGACCAAATTTGCGCCGACAGTGAAACCAAATCGACGACAGTGGAAATCTGACCCCCGCATCTTCCCTGTATCTCATTAACCTGGAATTGGATCATCGCGACATGCAAACCTTGGCTCAGGAAGTTGAAGTTAGTCCGGCACTTAAGCAGGCAAATAAGCAGGCAAATCCGCAAGCAAATTCACTGACAAATCCGCCAACACATTCATTTTCACTGAATTCATTGCTGCTGGTCACCGCGCAACCCGTCCTCCACCGCTTGTCCACCTACGGCGAACTGCCGCGGCAGCTGATCCAGATCATCTCGCGCGCTTCCGTGCGCCTGCTCGATTCCGACATGCTGATTGCGCAGACACCGCATAACTACGAGCGCAGCGAAGAAGTCGGCCGCCCGTCGGTAGCCCTGGCGCATCAGGAACATGCAATGAGCGAAAGCATCCTGGAGCTGATTCACCGGGAGGGCCTGGCGCCGCACTACAAGCCCTTCATGCGGACTTTTGCGCGCATCCTGTTTTCGCTGTTCCTGACACCCGACCAGTACGACCGCGCCTGCGCCTGCATCGACAGCGGCAACAATCTGCGCTTCCTGATGAGCGATGGCGGCGGTCCGACATTGGGCAGCTGGCGCACGGTGGCGCAGCCGGACGGCGACGGCTTCAAGCTGCATATCGACAAGGTGTGGGGCATGTACGCCAATCTGGATGGCATGGCGATCGTGGCAGCCCGTACGCCCGGCGCCTTCTTTCCATCCGCCTACCTGGTCTGGCCTGAGCAATACGAAAGCCTCAAGCGCACCGCCTGCGGCGACTCCTTCCTCGATGGCGTGGTACAGCTGGGCAACGTCAAAGGCGACGTCCAGGTGGCCCAGGATGACCGCCTGAAGGTCGGCGGCCCGGCGGTGCTCAACAAATACCTGACCACGGTGCGGCCGTTCCTGGTGCGCGCGCTGATGGCGCACGTTGAATGGCTGGCTGCGCAAGGACGTGTCGAACTGACCGTGGATGAACGCGCGGCGCGCGACTTCATCGCTGCCGCCGCCCGCGCCAAGACCCAGTCCGGCCGCTACGAGAGCGAAGACGTGCAGCGCGTGCTGGCGCTGAAGTTCGCCTCCAACGAGTTGCTGCTGCATCTGGTCAGCCGCGGCGCCGTCAAGCAATTTTCCGATCAGCGCGATCTTTTGGCATTCACGAAAATGGAGGGGAGCTCATACCGTTGTTACCACGAATTGCGCGCAAGCATGCGCGTCAGCAAGGCAGTAGCTGCATCAATCTGAACTACCCACCAGTCTGAAATCCCCCATCCTTAGGAGAAACACAATGACAACAGCCATCAACACCCTGGAACTGCTGCGCAAGGAAGCCGCCAAGATCCTCAATATCGAATCGGTCGAGAGCAATGTCGGCCTGGGCGAACTCGGCATCGATTCGCTCAATGTCGTGGAACTGATCGTGTTTTGCGAGCAGCTGTACGGCTCGATCGATCCGGAGCAGTTGAACATCACGCAATACACCACGCTGGAACAGCTGGATGCGCAGTTGCACGAACAGCAAACAGCCTGATCGATCCCCTTCTCGCAGACACCAGGACGCCGCATGTTCACTCCGCACGCCGCCGAGGCTTTCGAATTGCGCCCGCAAGCTGCCGCCGCGCCCTCTTTCCGGGCGCATACGGTGGCTTACCGGCACACTGAAACGCCCTTCGTGGCGGCCGATGTGTCGCTGGCGGACGCAAGTGCCGCGCTGGCGCAGCGGGTCGGCGAGGAAGCTCGCCTGTATGCAACGAACAGCGGCCCGATTGACGACTATGTCGTGACCACCACGGACTTGTCGCAATTCCTGGCCGACAGCTCACCGTATGCCGAGCAGTTCCGTGCAGGTATAGGCGCCACCTACGGCCGGATTCCCGACTGGATCACCAATGCCTACGAATGCACCGGCTGGGGCTTCATCCTGCGCTACGTGCTGCAAAAGGCGCGCCTGACCGGGCCGCGCCGCCTGCTGCTGCAGATTGTCGATACCGACATCCACAATTTCGGTTATTGGATCGGCACCAGCCGCTGGGGCAAATCCGGCTTCGGCATCTGCACCTTGCTGATCGAGGTAACGCCTGGCGAAGACGACATGCTGACTCTCGGCAACGCCAGCCAGGCCCATGCGCTGGTACAGATGGGACGCAGCTTGCGCAGCTTCACCGAGAGCCGGCCCGGCGTCAGCATCGCCTTGCCGTTCTTCCCGGAGATGTCGCGCCGCGCCCTGTTCAAGTGTTTCGACACGTCGCTGGCGCATGGCGATCACTATCAGCGCTTCGGCCACTCCTTCGGCAGTGACCCCTGGCTGTCGGTGCTGACCGAACTAGACTCCGGCACGCTGAAGCCGGGCCAGGATTGCATCGTTTCGTCGCTGGCGCTGAATGGTTATTTTTCGATAGCCCAGGTAACGCTGGCGCCGCAGCTGCGCCATGCGCTGGAGGGCAAGGCATGACAAGCGCGCAAACCTGCTCCCTGCTCTTGCTCAGCAATCCTGACAAAAGCCGTGCGATCCCCTGCGAGGTCTGCAATCTGCCGCTGCTGGAGCCGCAGGATTATGTGCGCAGGGCGGTTTATGAACATGCCAACACGGCGCCGGTGCTGGTCAACAACCAGCAGTATTACGCCTTGCTGGCTGCGCTGGCGCAGCAACTGTGGCTGGACAGCGGCGCGCAGACCCGTTTGTTCATTCAAGTGCGCATGCCATCCATCGACCTGGCGCTGCCCGCCAGCCTGCTGGATGCGCGCGTCACCATGGGCACGCATTTATGGAATGAAGCCTTGTTCTGGGCCGGCCAGGTGCAGACCCCGGTGCTCTGGATCAGCGCCGATCGCATACGCCGCGACCTCTGGGACGACGGCGACAACCTGATCTCCTTCGCCAGCTGGAACACAGGATCCGAACCAGCCATCGCCGAACGGGTATTGCCGGCGCTGGCCCGTTTCACGCCGCAGATCGTGGCCAGCGAGCTGCTGCCCTAGAAGCCGGCACGCAAGAAGATCCACACGTAACCATTCGGAAATCAACGAAATACAGGGATAACCATGCAAGCAGCGCTCGAACAGATACTGGATGACAGCCAACCGATCAAATGGAATTTTTCGGTCGACGCTTACATGGCGGAGACCTACGATTTCAGCGACCACGACCTCAACGCCCTGTACCAAAAAACCAAGGCCAACCAGTGGGATGTAAATACCGACATCGACTGGAGCTACGAACTGAACGCCGACAATCCGCTCGGCATGCCGGACGGCACCCTGCTGATCTACGGCAGCGACATCTGGAACAAGCTGGACGACAAGGGCCGCGCCGAAATCCGTCATCATTCGCAAGGCTGGACTCTGTCGCAGGTCCTGCACGGCGAGCAGGCAGCGATGATCTGCGCCGCCAAGCTGGCCACCGCGGAAGAGAGCCTGTCGGCGCGCCTGTGCGCGGCCGGTCAGATGATCGACGAAGCGCGCCATATCGAAGCCTTCGGCCGCCTGGTCAACGACAAGCTGCCGATCAGCTATCCCATGAGCAGAGCGCTCAAGGGCCTGCTGGAAGACACTATCACCAGCAGCAAGCTAGACATGACCAACCTCGGCATGCAGGTGCTGGTCGAAGGCATTGCGCTATCGCTGTTCCAAAGCATCGTCGCCTATTCCAAGGACCCGTTCATCAAGGACCTGGTCAGCCGCATCCAGCGCGACGAAGCGCGCCATTTCGCCATGGGCCGCATCACTTTGTGCCGAGTCTACAAGGAAATGAGCGGCACCGAACGCAAGGAACGCGAGGAATTCGTCGCCGAAGGTGCTCACACCCTGTACGAACATCTGTGCGCCGACGATATCTGGGAGCCGATGGGCTTGTCCAAGAAGGAATGCAGCCACCTGGTGCGCAACTCGGAAGTCGCCAATTCCATGCGCCGCTCGATTTTCCGGCGGCTGGTGCCGACCATCCGCGAGATGGGCCTGCTGAGCCCGCGCGTGCGCGACACCTTCGAAAAACTGGGCGTGCTCGACTACGCCGCCATGCCGATGCCGGCTTAACCGACTGACTGAATCGACGCAGAATCATGACCAGCACAATTGCCGACGCCAGCGTGCGTCCATCCCGCCCCGCTCCGTTCCGGCTGGGCATCGAAGCCGCCGCCTATGAATTTCCCGGCGAGCGCCAGGATATCGTCGACTGGGGTCCGCAGCACACTTTGCCGGCGCAGCGCATAGCAGCGATCTGCAAGTCGGGCTGCCGCTATTTCCATGCCGCGCATGAGATCGATGAAGTCGAGCTGGCCAAGCGCGCCGTCGCCCGCCTGCAAGCGGAAACCGGATTCAAGGCAGCCGATATCGGCGCCCTGTTCCACGTCCACACCCAGCAGTTCAGCACGCCGGCGGCGCCGCGCAGCCTGCCGCTGGAAGTCGCCAGCGCCTTCGGCATCAAGCCGCTCTGGGTCGGCTCCCTGGCCCAGCTGAACTGCTCTTCCATCGGCGGCGCGATCCGCATGGCGGAAGCCTTGATGAACCTGCATGCCGAGATGCAGTCGGTGCTGATCGTTTCCTCCGACCGCGTCTACGGCGAACGCTTCCGCCTGCGCCAGCTGTCGGGCATCCAGAGCGATGGCGCGGCTTGCCTGCTGGTCACCCGCAATACGCGCCGCAACCGCATCGGCGCCCTGATCCTGCGCAACTACGGCCGCTGGTACCAAGGTTCCGACACCAATGCCGGCGTGGAACGCGAGATGATCAACCTGGAATGGCACTACACCCGCAAGGTGATGCAGGAGGCAGTAAGCGGGTGCGGCATCGCACTGAGCGATTTCTCATGCATCCTGCCGCACAATTCGGACCACAAAGGCTGGAACTCGATCTGCAACGCCATGGCGATCCCGCATAGCTCGCTGTATCCGGACAACATCTTGCAGAAGGGCCATGCCTGCTGCTCCGACCTGGCGGTCAACCTGGTCGATATCGGGCTCGACAAGGTCGACGCCGGCGGCCACCTGATGAGCATCACCCAATCCAACAGCGGCGCATTCTCGGCGCTGACTCTACATCCCGCGGACCAACATGCAACTAACTGAAGCTTCCTTCTTGGACAACACTGACGCTCAGTCAACCGATCAGTGGTTGCTTGATCTAAAAACACCGTGCTATGTGTTCGACCCCAGCGTCGTACTGGCGCGCCATGAAGATTTGCGCCAGCGGCTGGGCACGCCGCTGATCGTCTCGCTCAAGGCCAATCCCAACCTGGACCTGCTGATCCGCTGCGGCCATGCTTTCGTCGACGGCGTCGAACTGGCCAGCCAGGGCGAGCTGGACCTGGCGGTGGGCCGGATCACCGCGCCGAAATACGTCAACAATCCTTCGATGGATGAAAATTTCATGCGCGCCGCCCTCGCCTCGCGTTGCATTTTCATCATCGACGGCCTTGAACAGGCGCAGCGGCTGGTCCGCGTGATCGGCAAACAGGCCGCACCGCAAGCCGTGCTGCGCCTGAACGCCGGCGAACTTGCCGCCGGCCGCAAGGACCTGGCCGACCATTTCGGCATGAGCCGGCAGGACGCTCTGCAAAGCGCGTCCGAGCTGACCCGCGCCGATGTCCAGATCATCGGCTTGCATACTTTCGCCGGCTCCTACAATTTCCGCATCGACAACAGCGGCGCGGACTCCGCCGACCTGGCTTTTGCGCTGGCGGCTTTTGCGCCGGAAGTGGCGCGCGTGACTGGCACGCCAGTGACCTTCCTCAACTTCGGCGGCGGCTTCGCGGAGAATTTCGACAAGCAGGCGGCGACTTTTGAAGCCTATCGCCAGCGCATCGCGCCGCTGCACGAAAAGTTCAAGATCATTCACGAATCCGGGCGCGGCATCTTTGCCGGCGCCGGCAGCTTCGTCACCCGGGTACGTTCGGTGAAAACCCTGGGCGAGCGCTGCATCGCCGTGTGCGACGGCGGCCTCAGCCACAACTTCCTGCTGGCGAAGACCGAGTCCGTCCTGAAAAAATATGCGGAACCGCGCCTGCTCAGGCGTCAACCTGAAAGCGCTGCCGCTGGCAGCTTGCCGATCCAGTACGTCGGCAGCACCTGCAGCCGCGCCGATGTCATCGGCTGGAACCACGCGCCCTCGGCGCCGCCGGCCGCCGGCGACCTGGTGATTTTCGAGAACTGCGGCGCCTATAACCAGACTTATAGCGTCAGCGGTTTCCTCTCGCAGCAGCAGGCGCGCGCCTACATCCGTCAATCCTGAGTCCATCCTAATCCAGCAAAGCCGCCATGACTGCACACATCAGCCTGTATGACCTGCTGCAAGACAGCGCCAGCCAGCACGGCGAACGCCGCGCCTACGTCCAGGGCAGCTGGAGCGCAAGCTATACGGAGTTGCTACAAGATGTCAAACTGACAGCCGCCAAACTGGCGGAATCCGGAATCCATGCAGGCGACCGCGTCGCCGTCTACGCCGGCAAGCAGTACGAAACCGTGGTGCTGCTGCTTGCAATCAACGCGCGCGGCGCGATCCTGGTGCCGGTCAATCCGCAGCTCAAGGAACAGCAGGTGCGCCATATCCTGCAAGACAGCGGCAGCAAGCTGCTGGCCAGCACCGCTTCCCGCTTCAAGCGCATCGCCGCCGCCTTCGACGACCTCGAACTCGACATCTGGCCGCTGGACAAGCTGCTGGCCGATATCATGACGCTGTCTGCCGGCCCTTCTCTGGGGCGGGTGTTCAGCGCCGTGATCGACAGCGACCCGGCCGCCATCCTGTATACCTCCGGCTCGACCGGCCGCCCCAAGGGCGTGGTGCTGTCGCAGCGCAACCTGGTGTCGGGCGCCTACAGCATCGCCGACTATCTGCAGCTGCAAGCGGACGACGTCATCCTTGGCGTCCTGCCGCTCAGCTTCGATGCCGGCCTGAGCCAGCTGACCACGGCGCTGGCCAGCGGCGCCTGCTATGCACCGCTGGATTTCCTGCAGCCGGCCGAAGTGCCGGCCTTCTGCGAAACCCACGGCGTCACCACCATTACCGGCGTGCCGCCGCTCTGGATGCAGCTGGTCTCCGCCAACTGGCCAGCCGCAACCGGCGCCCGCATCCGCCGCTTCGCCAATACCGGCGGCCACATGCCGACGCCTTTGCTGGAAAAGATCAAAACGGTCTTTCCGAATGCCCTGCCTTATCTGATGTACGGCCTGACCGAAGCCTTCCGCTCCACCTATCTGTCGCCGCAAGACGCCGCCAGCCGCCCCAACTCTATCG
>Ga0210409_10001619_pt1 | contig 28756 bp, 21 predicted proteins | sample IncBWH17MmetaG_FD_161649 | JGI IMG/M metagenome (GOLD analysis project Ga0210409, IMG submission 161649) | Forest soil microbial communities from Barre Woods Harvard Forest LTER site, Petersham, Massachusetts, United States - Inc-BW-H-17-M | ecosystem: Environmental > Terrestrial > Soil >...
CATTGCTCTACCAACTGAGCTACGCGCCCACACCGTAAACAACATTCACATTGCGAAGAACTTACTGCAAAACTGCCGACTCTTCCCTTTCGGGCGTCGTCGGGCTGGTGGCACTTCTGGTGGCACTTGGTTCCTGCGAAGAAGGTTCCGAGTAGAAGGTCACCAGACGATCGACCGCTGCCTGATTGTGAGCAGGTGCGAGATGTGCATACCGCTTCGTCATCTGAATCGTCTTATGCCCCATCAACTCGGAGATCGTCAGCAGATCAACGCCAGCCATTGCAAGCCTGCTCGCGAACGTGTGGCGCAAACAGTACCAAGTGAAATCTCGAAGGCCAGCTTCCTCAACTGACGGATCGAACCAATGCTTGTACCCTTGCAACGGCTCGCCTTTCATACTAACAAAAACTTCGCCCTTTCCGCTGAGCGAGCGCTTCTGCAGCACTTTAAAAGCGGCGACGGCGACTGCATTCAGCCGAATGTGACGCGCCTTCCCGTTCTTCGTCTTTGGCAAGCTGACAAAATTGCGCGTGAGATCCACTCGCGACCAATCGAGCCCGTACTGCTCACTCGGCCGCATGCCAGTGTGTAGCGCGATCTCGAATTCGGGCATGTGATCAGGATAGTGCTTCAGGATCACCGCTCGCAGACGGGATTCCTCATCGGCACATGGCTTCAGGTATTCCAGTTCCGTCCCGGCTGGCATGAACTGGTTTAGGAATCGCACTCGCTCATTGTCTTCCGTCTTGTGCTTGAGCAACTTCGCGGGATTCGATTGCACTTTGCCGTTCTCAGTCCCAAGTCGATAGATCAGCGACAACGTAGTTTTGTAGCGATTGTGCGTCGCGTTCTCCCACTCCTGCTCACCGAACCATTTACGCCGATCCTCGATCGGGATAGCCGCGGGCCGGTTCCCGAATTCTTCCTTGAGTCGACCGATGCGGTACAGATCAAACTGCTGGCCTTGATTGTTCGCCTTGCAGTAGGTTTTTGCATCATCGGCCAACTCCTCGAAGCGCACGACGCGCGCGCGGATCTTCTCGGGAAGCTTCTTGCCGGAAAGCGCTTCAGTCTTTCGCTTTCGCACCAGGTCAACCGCATTCGAACGTGTACCTGCCTTCTCGCGGCGTCGCCGCCCATCCGCATCGAAATACTGAATCCACCAAATGCCCGATCCTGCCACCTTCTCAAACACTCCGCGGACCTTCTCGATTTCTCTCGGCTGTTTCATTTACGCCCTCGTTTTCCGCGCTTCTTCGCTGCGCTCTGCTTCTTCTTCGGGCGACCGCCCAACTTCGCCCACTCGCTGAGCTTTGCTTTGCTGTATTTCTCGGCACGTGCCTTCCCGCCTGCTCTAGCTAGTTCCTGACGAATCAGCTTCTTCATTTCAGCGGTGAGTCGTGTTTTCATGTGCGCGATATTACAACTTGCTGGCAGGTTTTGCAATTGGTATGATTACGCAAGAATGAGCATAGAAGAGAACAATAACCGCACTCCGCTCGATGATGCATTGGACTTCTATGCGGAACACGTGAATGTGCAAGCCCGATCGAAAGAGCTTGCTCTATTGGAGAGTCGATTCAAACAGGCACTGAAGGTGCTCACGGAAGCTGAGCAGGCTATTCGTGATCTTGCCGAAACGCGACTACCAAATCTCTTCTTCGGCCGATCCCTCGTAGAACACAACGATTTCTTGACGTCACATTGTCTTCGCCTCGCGGAGATCCCTCCTGACAGCGATATCCCTGGACGACATTGGCTAAGGGCGGACGATCTTCGAAGCCGAATCGCCGACCTCAATCAGTGGAAACGCATGTACGGCGGTCTCCGTCCGAAGAAAGATCCAGAACGTAATGCCATCCGATTGATCTACGACACGCTGTGCATCATGTCGGAAATCATCGCTCGCAACACAGGGACCACACGAGCCAAGGTGTCTCATCAGGATGTTGCGGATGCAATTAACGACAGGTTTGGGTACGACCCGGAACAAGGTGGACTCACTGCCAACGCGGTAACACAAGCCCTAAAGCGTACCCAGAAAGGAAAACGGAGATGACGAATGTGGGACTCTACGCACGCGTCAGCACTTTAAACGGCCATCAAGATCCCGAGATGCAGCTTGCCGAGTTGCGCGAGTATGCCGCGCGTCGCGGCTTTCGGATCGTTGGCGAGTACGTTGATCACGGCATCAGCGGATCAAAGGAATCGCGTCCGGCACTCAATCGCCTGATGGCAGACGCACACCAGCGGAAGTTTGATGCTGTTCTCGTTTGGAAGATCGATCGTTTCGGCCGCTCGCTGAAGCATCTGGTGAATGCACTTGCGGACCTGGCTGCGGTCGGCGTTGCCTTTATCAGCTTGCGTGACAATCTCGACCTGACCACGCCATCCGGCAGACTCATGTTTCAGATCATCGGCGCGATGGCCGAATTCGAGCGCGCACTGATTCAGGAACGAGTGAGAGCGGGATTGCGCAACGCACGCGCAAAAGGAAAGCAGCTCGGCCGGCCACGTCGCATTGTGAACACAGACAAGATCGCCGCGCTACGAGCGAAGGGCGAAAGCTGGCGCGCCATCGCAGACCACTTGGGAGTTGGAGTGGCTACATTGTTCCGTGCGTCCGCGCGAGCGTAGGCGGGGAGGACATTTTGGCAACTCAATCTCAGCACACTCCCGATTATCTGCGAAGATACTCGAAGGATCACGTCCGTTACGAAATATGGATGTTTTTTCAGTTCGGCTGTTTACTCGCGACGCAGTTCAGGGCTGAATCGCCAGAGTTGGCGACGATCTTGCGAAACGGAATTCTTGAAGCTTTCGTGCTTCACCTTCGCAACATTTTGGATTTCTTCTATTCGGAACCGCGCAAGACCGATATAGCCGCGAAGATGTTCTATGACTCGGGCAATCTGCCACCGGACTTCCCGGAGAAGTCACCCCTTCTCGAAGAAGCGCATCGCAGAGCACACAAAGAAATGAGTCACCTGACAACAGATCGACTTTGGGAAGGAGATCCGAAGAAAGCTTGGGATTTTTCCCAGCTGATGGCCGAGGTCAAGCCACTGGTCGAGAAATTCATTAAAACTGCTTCCCGTTCTCGACTGCATCCTGATTTTGTTCAGCAAATGGAGCACATGCTCGGGCTGCGCGTTCCGAAAACCCTTGGAACTGTGGAGCACAAACAGAACTGATTTTGTTGAGTCGGACGGCACGAGCCAATGGGTTCCATAATCTGGGGATTTTGGAGAACTTAGCAACGGTGATGGTGCGGCGGGTGCGGATACCGATTTGGAGCTAGAGTCGTCTCGTGCGCTTCGAAATGCTCACCGGTGGCCAGCTTGCCTTTGATGATCTTCCGAATCCGTGCGTGGTCTGAGTTGTGAACAGGCATGTCATCGAATGGAAAGGTTGCTGATGGTAGTGAATCGTCCTGGGCAGCGAAACTGGGAATTGAGACGCCGACCGCTGGAAGAAAACTAAGAACCTCTCGCCTCGTCAATGACATGCGCACCTCACCAAACACTTCTCGGACGTTTCGCGATCGCCAACCTAGCTTTCCCAATGACACTCGATCGACGATAGTTTCAAGAAATCTTAATGCTGCTGCCTTCGTTGGGTAAAATTCCGGACATAGTATAGAGGCTCTCGCACCGAAATGGAGTATCTACGGAGACGAAGTGATGAACGACAGCCCGATCCTCGTGTTGACCGCACCAGGCGATCAGAGCATTCCATTTCTCGCCGAGCTGCGGCAGATGGCAACAATCGTGGTCGGAGACTCAGCGCGGGACTTTGCCAGTCGCGGCGATGCAGAGATTATTTTGAATTGGTCGAGCTCGCTTGAGCTTCTCCGAGATGTGTTCTTGATGTCAAACCGCGTGCGTTGGATCCATGCCCGGTCCGCAGGCTTGAAACAGACGATCTTCCCTGAGCTCATCTAAAGTGAAGTCATCCTCACAAATGGTAGCGGTGTCTACCAGAACACCATCCTTTTTACTCATTCGAAAATGTCCTTTTGTCCCCACACTGTGCCGATCACACGCCGGACTGGCTCGATAACGCGATGCGATTCTTCATTGCGCAACTTGAAAGATTCAGGAGTGGAAAAGATCTGTTTAATATTGTGGACAAGAGGCTTGGATACTAACGAAACGCTTCTTCCTGTTGCCGCTAACCTCGCCGCTCACGCTGGCAGGCAACCTAGGATTAGCAATAGGACGTCCGCATGATTAGGCAGTGTCGATCCTGGATCACATGCAGCGGTACGGCTGTGGGTGATAAAACAAAACCTCGGTATGCCAGTTCGCTGGTATCATGCGCTCCGTGAGACTACTCGGCCTGCAGGTAGGGACCTTCTTCATGCCGGAAGGATAGCCTCCTGTGTGAACGCTGGAAAACCCTCCGCAATTCGACTGCTGAGGTGTGAACCGTTACGAAAATTTATTACCCTACTATTACCATTACCTGGAAGTAATCTGTGTTGGATCGAGAGAGCTCATGGAAAGCCGGTCACCACCAACCAATCTGGTAGCCCGTTGAGAAACCGTCGAACTCAAAATCCGCCGGGATTCCCTCACCTCAGCGACTATTCCGAGAAGCCCGTTCCGGATAGGTTCCCTTCGCAGATTGCAGACCATCCTCTCAGAATTACAAAGCCTTATGAGAGGAACGACAAAGGGAATCCCCATGCTAGGCGGCTGTCCTATTGCTCTACTTGTGACGGGTCGACGCGCAGCGATCGATCCCGTTTGCTCCGCATCGGTTCAGGAGCAAGGCTCCGCAATTTCTTTCACGAGAAAACCCATCTTCGGATGACTGGATTCCAGATCCACAGCAATGCCCTGTTGCTGCAACTCGGCGGACGTTACGGGGCCGATAGAGCCGACAACCACGCGCGACAGAGCGAATATCAGATCCTTTTTGAGACTCATCTTTTCGGCGACCTGAAGCAGGTGTCGTGCCTGTACCTCGGCTGTGACCAGCAGGACGTCAATCTCGCTGCGGGTAACCGCATCGATGGCCTGCCGGAGTGGAGCTGTGTCTTCTGGCAGGCTCCATTCGTAGATGCGAACCGGGAGAACCTGAGCGCCACGCTACTCTCCAAGACCTGAGTACGCGCGAGCTCAGGTCAGGCCGATGCTTGACCTTGAGCGGTTTCCCAATGACAGACTGTGGCCTCTTTTCGGAGAGCACCTTGGTCATCAACTCGCCACCTATTTGGCACGGTTGGGTCGCTGCTCTACTATGTGGCAGGATGTGACTCACGTTGGAGAGAATTGAGGCGCTCACTCCGGACCAGTCCTCGGTGGCGGTTGCCCGAAAGTTGCTGAAAGCGACATCGTGGCCGACTTTGGCGGCAGGTGAAGGGCTCGTTTGGGGCGAATACCAGGGCTCAGTGCGACCCCTTATCGCGTCGTACGTCAACGAGGCGGACGCAGGATATAAGTGCACGTGTCCCAGCAGAAAATTACCGTGCAAGCAGCTATCCCGTGATTTTGAATTCGCTGGTTCTCAGTTGTCTGGTGTACCTGTTCTTTTATTCGTGGCCGCCGTGCTGCCGTAGAAAAGCCGCGACACCCGTATGGCCTCTACTAGCTGCTGCGCGCAACGGCGTCAGCCCATTTATTGTCTTAGCGTTAATATCGGCTTTATAGGCTAGCAGTAATTTCACCACGTCCTCGTGGCCGCCGCACGCTGCACCGTACAATGGTGTCGCAACGCTTTTGGGGGCGCCATTGACATCGGCCTTGCTAAACAGCAGCAGTTCCACCACGTTCCTGTGGCCATTGGACGCCGCCAAATTCAAAGGCGTAAGGCCGTCCTCGAAATTTACTTCCGCGTTGTTAGCCAGTAGAAGCACCGCCACATCCTTGCGGTCGTTAAATGCTGCCTTATGCAAAGGTGTATGGCCGAAAGCGTCTTTGGCATTGACTTCAGCCTTGTTGGCCAGCAGCGACTCTGCTACGTCCTTGTGGCCATAGCAAGCCGCCATGTGTAATGGCATCAGTCCCTGCGGTTCGGTTTTGGCACTGACATCAGCTTTATACGACAGCAGCAGCTCCACTAGATCCTTGTGGCCATTCGAAGCCGCCTCATGTAAGGGCGTTTGGCCGTGAGCGTCTTTGGCGTTAACTTCGCCCTTGTTGGCCAGCAACAATTCTGCCACATGCTTGTGGCCATTCAACGCGGCATAGTGCAAGGGCGTTGCCAAGTGGTGCAACCCGATCGCAAAAGGGTACTCGCTATGAGGGTCCTTACTGAAAACCAGATCAGGACCGTTCTTAAGTAGAGTTTTGACCGCTTCAAAGTCGCCATCCGAGGACGCATCATGGATGTTGACCAATGCCCCTTTGGCTAGTAGCAATTTCGCCATTCCAGTTTGGTCGTTCTTAGCTACCAATTGCAAAGGTGTCTTGCCCTTGTTGTCCGTGGCATGGACGTCGGCTTCATTGGCCAGTAATAATTCCACCACGGGCTTGTGGCCGTTTTTGGCCGCTATGTGGAGAGTTGTCAGGCCATTTCTTGTCTTAGCATTGACTTCGGCCTTGTTGGCCAGCAGCAACTCTGCCACTTTGTTGTGGCCCTGGATCGCCGCCATATATAAAGGCATTGCACCGAACTCATTCTCGGCATTGATCTGGGCCTTGCTGGCCAAGAGTAATTTCGCTACCTCTTCGTGGCCGTAGGAAGCCGCCATGTGTAAAGGCGTATCGCCGTTGTCATCTTTGCTGAACACTAAGTCAGGATTGTCTCTGAGCAGCACCTTAACTTTCTGTAGGTTGCCACCCCTGACCACCCAATGAAGCGGTGAATCGGAAAATGGCTGTGGAGGCTGGAGAAAAAAGCTGCGCTCAGACTTGCTCCGATTGGTTAGTCGTAGACGACTCACGCCGATCAACTTCCACCGGGACAACCAGCGATCCAGCTGCGAACGTTTCACCTCGTTGCTTCGATTGGCCCGTTCCGGACTCTTCACGCAGATCAATTTCCACCCCGACAACCAGCGAGTCAGCTGCGGTTCCTTAATTTCGAAAGGGTGGCTGCCTATTACAGGTGGGTAGTGACTATGTTGCTCGAGAAACGGGCCGACTCCCAATAGGATAATGTCCCCCATCAGTTCCTGCCACGTTGCCTTGGCAAACGCTGTCACATCCCGGGCAAGTTCCTTCGGCAGACCGAGGTTGAGGCGAACGCCGGGCTGTTCGGGATTCGTGAAAAGTGTCGTTGGAGGGAGCGGTTCGACAACGAAGTCTTCGAGGCGCCTGGTCGGCAGCCCAACGTTGTATTTGCGAGAGACCGAATTCCAGCAGAAGTCAACACACATGCGAAGTACTGCATCGAGCGCACCCGGTGCACATTTCAGTTCTAGAGGCAAGTCCAACTCAACGACGGATGGAATCTTTCCCTCGCGGGGTCCCCACGCCAGCGGAGTCGAAGACATAGCAACACATGTTATTCGTGTTGAGAGTCCCTGTCCAGCCGAGAAACAATCAGGACGGCCGATGTAACCTACATGTCCGTTTTGGGACGCGACGGTCGATAAAAGGAGTTAGGCTACGACTGCTCTCATCAGTGCCTATGTGACAAAAATCACATCGACAAATACACCTATGATTACAATCCGGTGCGAATGAAATGGTTGCTGAGCAAATGGTTCCGGAGTCGCCTCAAGGAAGGCTTCCCCCCCGTTGTCAGGGTCCGCGGAGATCTTTTTGATGCTGCGGATTATCGATTGGCAGTAGATCGAGTTAAGCAAAATCTTCGGCGCCTATCGGCATGCGCTCACGGAACGTCGCGAACGCTGAGGCGACGTTCTCGAGGGGCCTACCGCTGATTTTGACTTTAAGACACATCAGTTCACCGAACCAAGAACTCACACCTGGTATCGAGCTTATGAACTAAGGCGCGAACCAGAATGCCGCGCTCTGTTAAAAGGCGTGCGACCACGCGTCCCGTTGACCCTCACGTTCCACCAGCTGCGCCTGTAACCAAAATTGGACGAGTCGGAGAGATGACGATTCTGCGCCAGTTATAGGGATCGCGGGCAGGAGTGTCTTCCTGACACAGCTTCCTGCCTTTGTTTCCAATTGCCGGGTATTTCCTGAAGATTACGGATTGCCCTATAGACCGACATCACATACACTAAAGCGCTGTTTAAGGAGGACATGGATGTGGGATGGGAAATCGTAAGAAGTCCCAAATTCCGAATGCGGGGCACAAAACCTGTTGGACGAACTCACGGGATCGCACTGCCAGCCTTCTTTCATAACGTCCAATATCACTTTATGGAGGTCCATGTGTACTCCGATGGTCTCATCGACTGTTGCGGATGCGTAGATGCGCATATGTTCCGCCGAACCATCGAGCAAGGAAGGGTGGCGTCACCACCGACGGGTGCTGTTGCAAGAGTCTTCAATCTGGGAGCGGCCACGGTGGGTAGCTGCCACTGGCAACGCACGACCGCTGAGTTTCTCAAGCAAGTCGAAGGCACCATCAACACTCTGAACCCAAGTCGAACGGGGCTTTTGGACATGAATGGAGATGAGTCTGAGATTCCATTCGAGTTGCGGTACAAACAACCCGCATACGGAAAACCATATATCGCGCTCGCGGCCGACCGCGAAATCGATGGTGATTCAATGCCGGTGTTCGTTTTCACTGGATCGGAGACCTATCTATCACATTGGTTTGTATTCGCCGATGGTTCCAGCCGGGTCGGCTGCACTTCAACCTTGTCATCGGTAAGCGAAATAGCAAAAAAGTTTGATGGCGGCGACTTAGGCACCTCCGTTCCAAACGGGACGCGCATTAGAGTCGAGGGCGTGGGAACCTTTGAGGCTCAACAAGGGTCGTGGGGCGTGAAGCCCACAGAACGCGTTCGTGAAGCGTGGGACATGCTTGCCATACTCAAGGGAGGTAGAGGGGCCGTTCAAGAGTGCATGATTCGGTTTAAAGAATGCCAAATTGCACCTAGCCCAGAAACGCGCGAAAGTCTTCGCCAGGCTTACGAATCCGTGCCGGAGCACCGCCGGTGTTACTGCGGGGATATGAACTCGCAGGACTGGCCTATCCGAAAGCTTCTCTATGGCAGCGAGCAGTTGTCGGACGGATTTGGATTTGGACGGCATGCACCATCTTCTGATTACTAGCCCATTCGCGACTCTTCCGAGGCTCGCATCATGACTCGCTTGTTGACGAAAACCGGCGTCTCTCCGAGTAGAGGAGTCCCGACAGGCTATAGGTTTTCCTTGGCTGTGTCCGCCGTTTCCAGCTTCGTGCCCGTTTAAGTCGACCATGGCGCCACCGGGATTCTCCTACCTCACAGACCCCACGTGCGGATTTCCCGCAGCGGGTTCCTCAAGCCGGACTCTCCGGGTACGTCCAGACGTGGCGGATCCGAGGCGGCAGCAACCCTCGCTTCCGGCCTGCTGCTCGACTGTGACCGGGCGGGACTTACACCCGCTGGATTCCATCAAGAAGTTTCACCGTCTCATTCTCGGTTCCCCCTCTTCCAAGCTTTTCCCAGCGCGATAACAATGTCGGCGCTGTCAAGCATATTTCGCGCGTAGTAATGAGGTGTGATCCGCGCCAGAGCTGTTGGTTGGCGGCGTCGAGCCGAAACGGTGGGAATATTAAAATAGGCTGCGATGTGATTTCGCCTCTGCTTCCGCAGCCACTCGATATTCTACGGAGGTTCCACGAAACTTCCATGTTCCGTCTATGGACCGAAACAGGTCTTGACCATAAGGTTGCTACATGCCGGAAAATAACAGACACAAGCGAACCGCAAGAGTACGCAAGCAAAACTGCTTCTCACCAGGAACCTCACCCATGCCTCCAATGTTTGCTTTTCTCGTTTAGTTCCACAAATCCACAAAGCGCGGCACCGCTTGGTTCGGAGGACGCGTCGAGCACGCGATGTCCGGGGAGAGCAGGGCCTTCGTCAAACCCCAAGAACTGACTGAGTTTTTCGGGAGGATGCTGAATCAAATTGCTTCGCCGGATGCCGACTTTTGGAGATATGAACACTCTCATGGAACTCTATATAGGGTGGGTGGGCGTTGTCGCGTTCCTAGGTGCATATCGGGGGTCTCCTTCAAGAAGTTGTCTCCAACTTCGACGGAGTACCAACTCTTGAAAGTCGGTCGGGCGCTTTTCGTCGCCAATACCGCGTACCACCGCGCGTTCCCTCCCGCGTTTTTGAATTCGGTCTGGACAATAATTGCCGTGGTCTTTTGAGTCGCTGCCCCCCCCACAGTGCGTTCAGTTGGAAAGACGTTGAAACCAACCTGGGAGGCACGCCGTTGAGTCCGTTCGAGGGGGTTTTCAGCTGATCAACCGTATGGTCGAATCGGGCCATTTACTTGCGCCTGCAAAGCTCATAAAATAAGGGCCTTTGTTTCCTGGGGCTTCCTCGTCGGCACGCAAACACGAGTTGGCATAGGGTAAAACTTGATAAACCAGCCTATCAAGATCGGAAAATACGAAGTCGTCAGCGTGATCGGACGCGGGGGGATGGGAGTGGTCTACAAAGCCCGCGATCCCCAACTGGACCGTCTGGTTGCAATAAAGATGATCGTGGAAGCAACGCCGGGCTTGCTGAAACGTTTCGACGTTGAGGCCCGGTCCACAGGCAGTCTCCAGCACCCAAACATTGTCACAATCTACGATTTTGGCCACCAGGACGGAAACCCTTATCTGGTCATGGAGTTTTTGGAGGGTCTGAGCCTAGACACAATCCTCACGTCGGGTGGTACCTCACTTACCCTCGCCAGCAAGCTCAAGCTTTGCGCTGATGTTTGCAACGGTCTGAACTATGCCCACGAGCGCGGCATTATTCACCGTGACATTAAGCCTGCCAACATTATGGTGCTGAACGACGGCGGCGTTAAGATAGTGGACTTCGGGATTGCACGTATCGGAGACACCGGCATCAGCCGCACCGAGATCGTGGGTACGATCCACTACATGTCTCCGGAGCAGTTTCAGAGTCAGCCTCTGGATCGAAGAACAGATATCTTCTCAACTGGCGTAGTTCTTTATCAATTGTTGACAGGGGCCCTTCCATTTCAATCGGCGGGGGAAGCGGCGATCATGCACCAGATCATTCACGACGATCCGCCGGCCCTGGGATCGTACCTGCAGGATTACCCGCAGGAGTTGGACGGAATTATCGCGAGAGCCCTCGCGAAAAACCGCGATCTGCGGTATCCCACCGGACTGGAATTCGCATTTGAACTGATCGCTGTTGCGGAGAAGCAGAAGCAGTCCGAGGTTTCGCATTGGCTGAACCGAGCCGAAACGGCCGTACAGAGAACTGAGTGGGCGAAGGCGGAAGATTGCCTCAGGCAGGTTCTTTCAATTGATGGGCGTCACACTGAGGCACACCGACTGCTGAGCCAAGTGCAAGTAAGAATCCGACAGCAGCGGCAAATCGAACAAGTCCGCCAGTTGCACAACCAAGCGGATCAGGCCTTCCTCGAGAGACGATATGACGATGCACTCGCGATCATCGATCAGGCAATCAGCCTTGATAAGACCAACCATGGTCTGACGACTCTTCGAGAGTCGATCCGAGACGCGAAGGCTCGATCCGCTCGACTTAAGTTGGCGCTGCGCAGGGCGGAAGAGGCGCATCAGGCGGGAGATCTGGAGGAGGCGAAACAGGCGGTTCGAGAAGCGCTGGACATCGAGCCCCAGGAGACTTCCGCAAAGGCGCTGCAAGTTGTCATTCTCAAGCAAGTGCAAGAGCGAGAACGGCAGCAGTTGATGCGTGCACTGCTGGATACGGCCCGTGAGCAGATCACCGACCGCAATTTGACTGGAGCGTTCAATACGCTAAAAGAAGCAGAACCCCTCGATCCCTCATCCGTGGAACTCTTTTCACTACAGAGGATCGTTAATACTGGACGCCAAGAGCAGAGCCGTAAGCTGGAGATCGAGCGGCTGACCCAGAAAATCCAAGACGCTCTCGGTCAAGAAGAATACGAGGCAGCCACCACTATCGCAATGGAGGGACTCGAACGCTACCCGCGAGACCAGAGTCTTCTGAAGCTGAAAGCCCTGGCGGACGCCGAACAACGCCGGGTTCAGTTGAAAGCTTACGCGAGGCAACAGTTTCTTGCGGCGAATGGACTGCTCGAGGTCGGCAAGATTCTCGAAGCGCTTTCGCTGATCGACAAGGCCCTGCTGAATGTTCCAGGGGACATTCAGCTCGAGACGCTTCGCAGTCTCGCGAAGGACCGACTCGCATCCGAAAAGGCTCAAGATCGAAAACGGCAAATGGTACGGCGTGCTCAGGATCTCTCTGCTGCTGAGCAATACGATCAGGCCGTCCGGATTCTGGAAGAAGCACGAGGGGAATTCCCGCAGTCTGAAGAGATTGAGGAGTTGCTGCGGCGCGGACGCGCGGGACAGAAGCAAGCGGAGACGGTAGCTGGGATATTGGCAGAGGCTCGACAACTGCTAGCCCGGAGCCAGTTGGAGCGAGCCGTGCGGTTTCTGGAAAGCAAAACCCTCGAGGTTCAGGATGCTCGTCTGTTCGAGCTATTGGATACCGCGCGCAAGCAGTGGCGACAGTTTCAGACCGGACTGCGCAGCGCGATTCTAGAGGGCACCCGCATCTTCCAGGAACGCGGGGGGCTGAAAAGCGCGGAGTACTTGAAGCTGCAACCAGCCGAATACCGTGAGGCGGTTGAATTCCAAGCTCTAAGTGCGGCGGTAGTAAAGCGCGCAGCCTGCGAAGCTCTGGATCTAGATCTGGCGGGGACGCCGGAACCCGACGCACAGGTCCGCTTAGCGGAGGGGGCGCTCAGTCAGAATCCGGACAATGAAGAGATCAAGAAAAAGCTTAGTGCAGTACGCAGCCGCAAGGAACAGATTAGCGCGATTGCGGAAAACACAAGGGTCTTGGAGACTCGGCGACAATATACCGATGCGGTGGCGGAACTGCACCGGCTACGCCAAATCTATCCCGGATTTCCTAATCTTGAGTCGGAAATCGGTCGACTGGCCGGGCTGGAAGAAGAACGGCGACGGCACGCTCAGCGGCAGCAGTCGGAGCAGTTCCAAGTGGAATTGCAAAAGGTGATCGAGAACGGCAAGCGAATCCTGCAGCAGCATGGAGCGGCAGAAGCGGCGAGATACGTGAGCGCGCAGGCTGTAAAGTACCGCGAGACCCCGGAGTATCGCGCCTTATCTGCGACGATTGCGCAACGCCTAGCTTGCGAGGCTCTGGATAAGGATTTGGCGAACACACACGATCCGGACGCACAGGTCCGGGTAGCTGAGGCGGCACTCCGCGACAATCCGGTCAACGAGGAGATCAAGAAGCGGCTCGCCGAACTCCGTGAGCGAGCTGACCAAATCGAAGAGATCACGAGGAGAGCGCGCGGGCTGGAGGCGTCGAGGCAATTCGGCGATGCCGCGAAAGAACTGGGCGTTTTGCGTTGGCTGTGTCCCACGTATCCCAGCCTGGAATTAGAGATCCGAAGGCTTGAGGGCCAGGAAGAACAGCGCCTGGTGGAAAATGCTAAACGGCAGTGGGAAGAGTTCCAGTTGGGATTGCAGAAGGCCATCACTGAAGGCCAGCGGATATTGCAGGAGCGCGGAGCCTCGGAGGCCACAAACTACGTTCACGCGCAGCCGGCGAAATATCACGAGTCGGCAGACTTCAGAGATTTTGCTGCAATCGTTGCTGGCCGAACGACTTTCGAAGCGCTGGAGCGGGAACTACTCCGTAAGACGGACCCGGAGGTGCAGGTTCGGCTCGCAGAAGCGGCACTCCGTCAAAATCCTGGAAGCGAAGAAATCAGGCAGAAGCTTGCGTCGGTTCGCAGTCGCAAAGAGCAGATCACTTCGGTTGTAGCAAGGTCGCGGGCACTGGAGGGATCGCAGCGATACGGTGAAGCTGCACGGGAACTCGAGAAGCTGCGGCAGATTTATCTGCAGTATAGCCGGCTTGATTCAGAACTCCGACGACTGGACCGACTCGAGGCGAAACATGCTAGGACCATGGAGGCAAAGGCCGCCGCGAGCGGGGAACATCCTGAGACCTTCGGTGCCACCGTCATCATGGGTCGCGCGACCGTGGAACAGCCGCCGGCAGTGCCCGTTGAATCTCCGCAGAGACCAGCAGCAGTCATCGCCACACAAAAGAATCTAGGTACGATTTCTGAGACTGAACAAAAGTCAGCGTCTATTATGGCCCGCCGGCTGCCTAGGAGAGGGCTCTTTGGGGCAGCCGCTATTTTGGCCGTGGTTGCAGCGTTTTTTGCATACCGAGGTACGGTCCTTCCTGGACGCATCATGATCAACGTGAATCCCACTCCGGAAGACAGTACGATCGCTGTGGATGGGGTTCCTTGCCCGGTACCTTGCCGGCGCATTTTGACTCCAGGACAGCACGAGTTTGAAATCGAGCACGACGGCTATACCAAGGCCACTGAATATCTCCAGATTGAGCGCGGGCATTCGCCTGACGTATCCATGATTCTCTCCCGAGTCGAGCCCCCCATCATCAACGGAACGACCGGCGGTGGGACAACCGTCGCAGAGCACGATGAGAATCAAAAGAAGCCATCCAGACCTCGGGAAGAGGGAAGGGCCGATAAACCTCGAAGCCAGCCGCACGTGGTGGACAATACCACACAACCGGTAGTTACAGCTTCCGGGAAAGAGGTCATCACCGGGACTAAGAATGTGCCGACAAACAATCCACCTGCAGAGCCCCCACGACTTCCGATGGCCTATCCTTCGGGGACATTCGCGCCCAACCGTACGGTGATTGATAGAGGCGAAAGTGCTGAATTGAGTTGGAACGTTCAAAACGCTTCCAGCGTCAAACTCGATGGCCAGCCGGTAAATGAAGCGGGTTCCACAAAAATCTCGCCGACTGACTCAACTACCTACCACCTTGTTGCCATCGGCCCCGGCGGAGAACACGACTTCGATGCAGCCATCGTCGTCAACGTTCCCACTCCTAAAATCAAGACAGACACTGCGGCATCTGTTTCACCGCAGGACCAGGACGCAATCCGCGATCTGCTTCAGAAGTATGCCGCGAGTTACGAAAACAAAAACGCTAAGGCCTTGCAGGATTTGTGGCCCGGCATACCGAAAGAAAAGCTGAAAGTCGTCAAGGAGAGTTACAAGGTGAACGCCAGAGTTGCGTTCTCGGACTTTCGCTACATTCATGACCCTGACGGAAGAGTTCGAGTGCTGTGCACGCAAACGGATTCAACCCAGCTCAAAGGGCCGACGGCGAAGCCGTTCACGGTGCTCGTAAATCAGAAGGCAGGGCGGTGGGTTATCGACTACATACCGATCCAGTGAAAACGGGGTGTTGACCCGCAGTCAGGGAGCCGAATCTAGGTGAAAAGCTCCGCGCTCGAAGCGCAGACGGCTGAATTCCTCACACTGCATGCAGGTACCCCAAAACAGACCACTGGGCTTCTTTACCAACACGCTGAATCCTGGTTCACCAATTTCACTGTGGAGATAGGCTACCTTCCAGGCCCCACTTCCAGGTTTCTCGAGCACCAGGAGGAAACGGCCTTTGCGGCCTTCACGATCTTCAAAAACACCACAGAGCTCTCGATCAGTAACTTCCTTCCGCTTGAAATAGTTGTCGACCTGAAAGTGGAAACCGTCGCGGTGCATCCAGTTGAGGTCTTCTTTGGCGTCAGGTGGCAAACTAGCGTAACCAAGGACTGCAATCTTCACCCAACTCTGGTTTAGCGCGGTGACCGGCAATGATTCATAAGCTGTTTCACTCGGGGTGAAGCTTGCATGAAGCCACCACGCCTCATCGGGCTTGCCTTGAGCGATAAGTGTTGCACCAAGTAAAAGCAGGACCGTGGCAAACTTCGTGCACACAAACCTACACCTGTGGATCAATAGTCGACATGCCAATGGGGGCCTCCGACAGCATCATGCTCATCAAGAACATGGGCTCCCAGTTCGCGCAGACGAACCCTTACCTGACTGCGCACCCTGTGATCTCCATGAGGAATACTAATGTCACGTGCGTGATCAGACAGATGATTGCTGACCACTGCTCCGCGTTGTCGCGCGCGGTTTATGATCTCAACGAAGGCAGCCACCGTCTCATCTTGGGATGCATGCGGATGATGCGTCACCCAGTGATCCATCTCAGTGATGTGGTGGGCGGGTCGGTATGTGTGGAGAAACTGATGCCTATTCTGAAGTCTGCGCTCCGCCATCAGCTCAGCTTGCCTTTGCACAGTGCGTCCTCGCCCGGTGACACGGATGTGCGTTTGAGGGAACTCCGTCTGAATCGTTCCCACAAGAGCATCTATATTTGGGGGACGCTGCGATTGCGAACCCGCTCCGCTCGCCGTTGGAGCATGAACTAGCACTGTACCATGTGTATGAACCTCACGGATTGGTTCTGGTCTTATGTCTGCCATTCTCGCTCCATTTTCCGAGGAGGTATAGCAACCCGGCTCTTTCGGATAGGCTACAGATCTGGCTAGAACGTGTACGACAGCCCAACCATCGGTGCGGGTTTGTTGTGTAAGCCATTGTCATCCAACTTGAAAAAGACGTTGGCGGTGATGAGCAGGTTGCCCACAGGATTCAGTTTCCCACCCACGCTGATGTAATTCGAATAGAAAGAACCTGCGTAACTGTAGACTCCGGTAAAGCCTGAACTCGACTCTGTCTGAACTCCCTCACGCAAGGCGGAAAAAAGGTGCTGTCCCAGGTAATCCGCCGAGAGTGTGAGACGTTTCACGACTCTCGCGTCCGCCCCGAGAACATAGAACAAGCTGTTCGGGAGCTTGCCGCTAATGCCAGGCCCTTGGATACTAGCGATATCAGAGTTCCCGTTCCATTGAAAGCCAAAATCCGCGTGGGGCGCCACTCGGCCGCGCCACGAGGCTGCCAGGAAGGGTCTAACTCCCGTTGCGCCGGTGCCTAGAAAATTCAATTCGTCGCCAGTCGGCACGCGAACGTCGACGGCAGCCGCAAGGCGCATGCGCTCGCCTTGCCAGAGGCGAGCTTTGCCACGAAGGACAATGTCGCCTACGCCGGTGGCTTCATTTGCTCTCGAAACTGACTGCTGATTGGGTCCACTGCTTTGTGCGAAACATCTTTGCGGACCGAGATGTCCGGCCAGTGTCGAATATGCGTCTTCGCAAGATGAATTGGCCCCAAGTTTGACGTCGAGGAATGGTATGGCTACGGAAACATCGATGCGATCGGTTAGTCCATACGTGGCATACACGGCGAATTGGTTGATTTTGAGATCAACGCGAGTGCCTGTTTCGACGAATCCGGAACTCGGTACTCCATTGACCGTGATCGTCGCCGGGAAGTAGGCGGGAATGTCCTTGATGTTCACTCCATCCATGTTGCTGAACTGAAAGTTTTGATAGGTGAACGCAAGAAAGAACTTCCCGCGATGCAGCGTCTCGCCGCGCTCAAACATTACGGGACCAAAACTCTCGGTGCCAGACGGCACAGTAATCTGCAGAGACGGATCGGTTGTGTAGACGATGCCTGATGCCGGAGAGGCCAGCGGAAACAATCCTGCCTGGCTGGCGATCGCAGCGTCCAGTCCACCGATGGGATCCGGGCCGCTCGTCGCGGGGGGGAATCCCAGGTTCGGAAGCAGACACACCAACTTCCCGGCATGAACCGTGGCCTGGCCGTTGGCTTGGCAGAAAGTGTTTGTCTGGGCGTACAGAGTTGCACAACCTAAAATCAGTAAACAGATTCCTACCCGCACGTTCTTCATTGTTCCAGTACCCTTTCTCTCAAACGACTAGTTACCACGCCAACAAGTTCTTTTACCCTCCTATCGTGACCGTGAAACCAACCGTGATCGTGGACTGCGTGCCTCCGTTGGAATCAGTACCGCCGACGGCGACGGAATACGATCCGGCCGGCGTACCATTTTGGGGTGGCGGCGGTGGCGGGGTCGATCCTCCGCCGCAGCCAAGCCAGCTGATCATCATCAGCGACAACAAGAACCCACCCACGTAGCGTCCTAGCTTCTTTCGCCGCCCTGCGGAGCAGCCCGTTCCAACGAGCACGATACCCGGCAAGAACAGGAAAGCAGCATACAATCCTCCAACTTTGGGGCTGCGGACTTCTGAACTCTGAGGTGAGTTTTTCGTAGTCTGCACGGCAACCGTGACCGGCGTCGGCGCACTGGTCAGGGTCACCGATGCCGTCGATCCCTGACTATTGATATTGCAGGACAGGTGGTAGAACGCCAGAGTCTGCGCGCCGCTAGGTCCAACGGCACTCACACATTGATACGTCAACTGCAGACTCGAAACGCCGATGGGCGCTGTCAGGTTAACAGTCTGCTGTGCCGAACCACCTTGCGTCACTGGATTGCTAACCGGTGCCGTCAGCGTCACGATCTGCGATGCGCTGGAACTCATACTGTTCGCATTCGTCGCCGTCACCGTGATGGTGTAAGTGCCAGCACTGGTGTAAGTGTGCGACGCTGGGGTCCCCGATGAAGGCGAAGAAGTGTCGCCCCAATCGACCGTCGTCGAAGTAATCGAGCTCTGCGAGTCAGTGCAGTTGCTGGACGCGGTTACGGCTAGCGGGTTCGAGGCGCTTTGCACCGCGACCGTCGGCGGTTGGCACGTCGGGGCGGTAATAACGGTCACTGTGATTGTGGCTGTATTACTGTCCGCGTGCCCGGCACTGTTGCTCACCCGCACCCAATAGCTCGTCGTCGCCGTCAACGCTGGCGTCGTGTAGCTACTCGCCGTCGCTCCACTGATCGGGTTGGTCGTTACGCCGCTCGACCCCTGATACCACTGATAGGTCAAAGTTGGACTGCCGCTGGCCACCACCGTCATCGTGGCCATCTGCCCGGAATTGATCGTCTGGCTCGCCGGTTGCGTCGTAATCGTCGGAGCCGTAGCAGTACTCACCGTGATTGTGGCTGTCGTGCTGTCGGCGTGCCCGGCACTATTGGTCACCCGCACCCAGTAGCTCGTCGTCGCCGTCAACGCTGGCGTCGTATAGCTACTCGCCGTCGCTCCGCCGATCGGGTTGGTCGTTACGCCGCTCGACCCCTGATACCACTGATAGGTCAAAGTTGGACTGCCGCCGGCCACCACCGTCATCGTGGCCGTCTGCCCGGAATTGATCGTCTGGCTCGCCGGTTGCGTCGTAATGGAAGGTGCGAGGTCAGCGATTGCTATGCTCAGAGCTTGAGTGGTCGTGTTTCCGTTAGCGTCAGCCACCTGCGCAGTAAAGCTCGAAGTTCCCGAAATTGTCGGCGTGCCAGAGATCACTCCCGTTGCTGCATTCAAATTCAACTGCGCCGGCAGGGCTCCTGCGGAGACAGACCACGTGTACGGGCTTGTACCGTTCGCAACCACCAAAGGCTGACTATACGGCGTCGAAGCCGTCCCTCCGGGCAGACTGGTAGTCTGAATCGTGACAGCCGGAATCGTCACGGTGAATCCAATCGTGATGATGGAAGTGTTATCCGCGTCGGTAACCGTCGTCCCGCCCGTGTAAGATCCATTCGCATAGGTATGAGAGGCTGAGAACGTGCACGTTCCCGGCGGCGTCGCGCAGTTGTTTCCACCGCCGCTTCCCGATCCCGTCTGGTTGCCATCTCCCCACACAAATCCCAGAAACTGGTTTCCGTTGGAAGGCAAGAACAACCCGTTGCACGTGATCGTGGCCGTGACCGTGGTTACGCTCCCGGTCCAGTCCCTGGTTGTTTTGCAACTCGCAGCGGCAGGATAAGCCGTGATGAAAGCATCTTGGCCTCCCTTCAGCGTGGCTTGCTCCGCACCGGAAGTGGTGGGAAAGTCCGTTGACTGCGTGTTTCCCGTCAGGATGGTCTGTTCGAACGAATTCAGAGCGACCCCAAGCGCCGCCTGCGTCGTACTGCCCCCGATATAGCTGGAAAAGATCGGCGCATCCCCAGCCTGGTCAAATTCAGTGATGAAGACATCGTGGCCTCCGGTCGCGCAACTCTTGCAACTCGATTGAAATTCGTAATTCGAATTCGCCGCCGGAAAATTCGTAGACGAGGTCTGCCCCACGACAAAAGCATTGTTCGCGGCATCCACGGTGACCGAGTTCGCTTGGTCACTAGCACTGCCACCCAAGAAAGTTGAGTAAGCGAGCGAACTTCCGGAGGAGTTAATCTTTGTGACGAATGCATCAGTGATTCCCGCGCTGCATGAACTGCAACTGAGCTGGTAGGCGTTCTGGGTTGGGAAATTAGTGGACGTCGTGCTGCCCACGACGTAAACGTTGTTCGTGGAATCGAGGGCGATGCTGTTGGCGACGTCTGCCCCGCTGCCGCCCAGGTATGTGGAGAAAACTAGGGCACTGCCCGTGGCATTGATCTTCGTTACAAATGCGTCATTGCCTCCGCCATTTGCCGCCTGGAGCGCACTCGCCCGGGGGAAGTTCGTGGAACTGGTCAGTCCGGCAACATAAGCAGTGCTGGAACTGTCAACAACTATGCCCTTGCCCTCGTCGTCCCCCGTCCCACCAAGATACGTCGAGTAAACATAAGCGTTTCCTGAGCTGTTGTACACCGTTACGAAAGCGTCGAACGTGCCGCCGCCGTAAGCACTTTGAAAAGGATTGTGCGTGGGGAATGGCGGAGAAACAGAATTGGTGGATCCCGTCACGTAGATATTACCTTGCGGATCCAGGGCGATCCCGCTGCCCGTCTCTTTTCCCGTGCCGCCCAGGTAAGTCGAAAAGATCAGAGCATTTCCCGTCGAGTTGATTTCTGTGACAAACGCGTCCCCGTTCGTGCAACTCCCGGCGCATGTAGGCTGAAGTGCGTTTACCACCGGAAAATTATTGGAGAATGTTCCACCCACAACATACGCATTCCCGGAACCGCCGATTACTATCCCGTTGGCCGCGTCGCCGTTATTCCCCCCTAAGTAAGTCGAGTAGATCAACGTTGAACCGGTCGGATCGAGTTCCGTGATAAACGCATTGTTCGTCCCGGCTCCCGTGCAACCACCGCACGCGGTCTGGAACGCGCCTGTCGTTGTTGGAAAATCCGTAGATCCTGTGAATCCGGTGACAAAAGCATCGCCCGATGAATCCACGGCGACGCCAGTAGCTACATCAGTGGAAGAGCCGCCGAGGAAGGTCGAATAGGTGAGAGGCGGGTCAACTATGAGTGTTTTGTTTCGATCGTATTCTCCCAAGGCCAGGCGTACTTGATGGCGTCCCGCGCGAAGCCACTTCCCGTCTATGGAATGCCGCGTACTCCCTTCCTCCTGATAGACCCTGGGAATGCCCATACGCAATTCCCTGCCCGGCGCCACGCTGATAATGAGGTCGCCATCGTTCGCGATCCGAATCTGGCGAGATCCGCGGATGTTTAGCCTGATCGCATTCGGGTTCGCACCAGGCGCCACGATGAAGTCGTACTCCAGATGGTGCTGGTTGCCGTAATAAGCAAGATCGATGCCGGGATAGATTTCCTTGTAGTTAACTCGTTGGAATGCGGGGACGCCGATGTGCCACTCCTTCGGGTCGTTGCCGATGAAGTAATTACTTCTGCCCGGGAGTTCGTCGACTCCTGATATTTGCGCATCAGGTTTCGCGGCAAGCAGTTCCATCCGAAGTACGTTCTTATAGACACGTGCATGCTGCGGATCACTTGGATCGTGGTCGGCTTCCGAAGATGAAAGCACCGCCGCCGTCGGCGTCAAGAACAGTGTGTACCCACTTCCTCGCGATAGAAAACGAACCGACCTGTCGGTCTGTCCTTGATTTGCTTCAAAGCGGAGTGGGAGGTTGGCGTACTCCTGCAGAACGCGAGCGCGCACATCATGCTCTCTCTCCGCGACGGCTGTGGGCTGAGGGAAAGCGACCGCGGGCTTGCGCACCTGTGCGCTCGCGGGGCGCGTTGCAAAAACTCCAAAGATGGCGAAAGAGAAAAAGAGAATACCGAAGATGTTTTTCACGGTCTTTACCCCTCGTTCCGAATCGGCAGATTAGCAATCCGAACGCCGCACCACACCCACATAGAAGGGTCCCGTATAGCGCACTTGGCCTTGCTTGAACTCACCCTTCGGGGGATGAAGGGTAACAACGTCGAGGGCAGGATTCTCATGCATCCCCGTCATACTGTCAAGGGGAAACCGGGCCGAATCGTGCCCTGACGGGAAAGAACAATATTCCGCCTCGGGCCCTAGATTCGAGAAACTATGACGCGACCATTCTGGCCGAACGCGAAAGGCCGATGCCATGATCCCGCGCCACACGAACAGCCCCGTTCCGCTCCCAATCCCACTGACGACTCTCACCGATCAGCCGATGGTAACTGTGAATCCTACGGTGATAACGGTTGTGCCGGAGCCGTCAGTGCTGGTCCCGTTGACGTTCACTCCATACGTGCCCGCCGGCGTGATGTTTTGTGGTGGCGGTTGAGATGACATAGATCCTCCGCCGCAGGCGGCGAAGCTCCACATCGTCAACCCCAGTAGTACCAGGCCCACATACCCACGCTTCCTTTTGCGGCGTTGCTGGCCCCATCCCATTCCCACTACGACGATACCTGGTATCCATAAGAACGCGCTGTACGGCCCACCGATGTTTCCGCGCTGCCATCCCGATTGCAGCGCCGCACCGCTGTTGGTTTGCACTTTCACGGTCACCGGGGTTGGCGTGCTGGTCAGCACTACAGTCGCTGTCGATCCCTGACTGTTAATGTTGCATGACAAGTGGAAAGTGCTCAGTGGTTGTGATACCCCGCCCGGACCGACGGCGCTCACACACTGATAGGTCACCTGAACGCTGGGCACACCCAAGGGCGCGATAACATTCGTCGTCTCTTGCGCCGATTGACCTTGAGGCACCGATGCTGTCAACGGAGCCGTTACAGTCGCATTCCCAGACCCGGTGTTGCTCAGACCGTTCGCGTTCGTCGCGGTCACCCTAATCGTGTAAGAGCCGGCACTCGTGTAAGGGTGCTGTGCACTGCTTCCCGATGATGGCGGCGTTCCGTCACCCCAATCGATCGTGGTGCTGGTGATCGAACTTTGCGAATCGTTGCAGTTGCTCATCGCCGTAACAGTCAACGGATCCGTGCCGCTGGTTTGCACCGTAGGAGGCAGGCATGTCGGGGCGTTCGGAGGGGCCACCACCGCAATGCTCAGAGGGCCAGAGGTGGCACTGAGTCCCGTTGAATCGGTTACCAGCAACGTCAAGTCGAAAGTCCCTGCGACCGTTGGCGTTCCCGCGATACCTCCATCGGAACTCAGTGTTAATCCCGGAGCCACACTCCCCGATGCTGCGGTCCACGTATATGGACCCTTGCCGCCCGAAGCTTGTAACGTTGTGGACGTGTACGCCGTCCCAATTATTCCGCCCGGCAAGGTTGTGGTCAGCACGGTCGGCGGCAGGCCAACGGTGATGGTTGCGGTAGCGCTGTCGGCATGTCCCGCGGAGTTGGTCACGTGCACCCAGTAGCTCGTTGTCGCCGTCAACGCTGGCGTCGTGTAGCTGCTCGCCGTCGCTCCGCTGATCGGGTTGGTCGTTACGCCGCTCGACCCCTGGTACCACTGATAGGTCAATTCAGTCCCACTAGCTGCGACTGTCATCGTTGCGGCTTGCCTTGAATTGATGGTCTGACTCGCCGGTTGCGTGGTGATTGCCGGCGCAACATCGGCGATTACAATGGTGTACGCCTGCGTAGCGACGAGCCCGTTAGCGTCGTTGACTCGCACTGAAATAGGGAATGAGCCTGCTGTTGTCGGAGTTCCTGAAATTCCTATGGTTGAGCCAGGACCAAGCGACGGAGCCAATCCAGGGGGTAGACTGCCGCTAACCGCCCAACCGTAGGGAGCCGTACCGCCGGTTACCTGCACCGTCTGGCTGTATGCCGTTCCCACTGTCCCGCTCGGCAGAGTTGGCGGCGATATCGCCAGTACCCCGTTCACGGTTTGAGTCAAAACTGATGACGTGCTCGCGAGAAAATTCGCGTCGCCGGAGTATTGGGCCGTGAGCGAATGTGTGCCCGCCGTCAGCGTACTGATATTCAACGTTGCCCGGAGATTCGCGCCCAGCGTCACTGTACCGAGGCTGGTGCTCCCGTCTAGGAAGATCACCGACCCCGTCGGAGTGCCCGTCCCTGGTGCCACCACGGCAACGGTCGCAGTCAACGTGACCGTCTGTCCGACATTCGCGGGATTCAGGTTCGAGCTCAGGATGGTGGTGGTCGCGGCCTGGACCACCGTGAACTGATATGCAGCGATCGCTCCAATCGTCACTTGGCCATTGAGCCCATCGCCCACAATGCCGGCCTCCTGTCCATCCCCGGCAAAGGCGTACAAGATGTGCGAACCGAGCGAGAGTGCCCCGGTCTGGCCGGTAAAGTTCGGATTTGCACCCGTAGCTATGGTCCACGGTCCCTGCCAGGTGTCCACCTGGAAGTACACGGCCTGCGGTGGCGGAGCGGTCGGAGAGTACGAACTCGTAGCGGTGAAGTCAAAAGTCGGCGTTGGGCTGGTGGTCTGGTTTCCAGTCAAGGGGGCAATGGCCGTTACCAGCGGAATCTGCTGCACCTGTTGCTCGGTCAGTACCGCTACTTGGTTGCTGAGGTTCGGTACGTAAATCGTGTTGGTGATAGGGTTCACTGCTAAAGTAGCTGAGGCAGAGAACCCTGCGGATACGACGGCTGTACTCGTGGTGTTGGTGGCGCCGTCGATCACCGTTACGATGCCGCTCCCGTCGTTGCGGCCCACGTAAATCTTGTTGGTGACCGGGTTCACCACCAGCAAGTAGGGAATGTTTCCGACTGGTACCGTGCTCGTGGCATTCGTGGCACCGTCAATAACGGTTACATTGTTGCTGCTTTGATTGGCCACGTAGATCTTGTTGGTGACTGGGTTCACCGCTACATCAAATGGACTATTGCCGGTGGCAACGGTAACCGAGGTGTTTGTGGCGCCGTCGATTACCGTTACGTTGCCGCTATTCAAGTTGACTACGTAGATCTTGTTGGTGACCGAGTTCACTGCCACCGCATTGGGACCGGTGCCCGCGGCGATGGTGGCTGTCGTATTCGTGGCGCCGTCGATTACCGTCGCGTCGGAACTGCCGCTGTTGACCACGTAGATCTTGTTGGTCACCGGGTTCACGGCAACACTTATAGGAGTAGTGCCCGCTGCCACCGTGCCTATCGTGTTCGTGGCGCCATCGATCACCGATACGTTGTTGCTCCCCCCATTAACAACGTAGATCTTGTTGGTCACCGGGTTCACGGCAACACTTACGGGAGCAGTACCCACCGCCACCGTGCCTGTCGTGTTCGTGGCGCCGTCAATGACTGTTACGTTGTTGCTGCCTTGATTCGCCACGTAGATCTTGTTGGTCACCGGGTTCACCCCTGCCGCCCACGGAAAAGTGCCTGCCCCAAGCGTGGTGGTGGTATTGGTAGCCCCGTCGATCACCGTCACGTCGGCGCTCTGGCTGTTGGCCACGTAAATCTTGTTGGTCGCCGGGTTCACGGCTGGCCTAAGTGGGCCTGAGCCCGTAGCGACCGCGGCTGTAGTGTTCGTGGCGCCATCGATGACAGTCACATTGGCGCTGCCGAAGTTGGCCACGTAAATCTTGTTGGTGACCGGGTTCACAGCAACTGCACGTGGAGTCGTGCCCGCGGTGAGAACGGTAGTGGTGTTGGTTGCGCCGTCGATGACAGTTATCGTGTTGTCGCTAGAATTCGCCACGTACATCCGGTTGGCGACTGCGTTCACCGCTACGGCGCCCGGAGCTGCGCCCGCGGTGACCGTGGCCGGCGTGTTAGTAGCGCCGTCAATCACGGTGACACTGTTGCTGTTTGCGTTGGTCACGTAGATCTTGTTGCTGACTGGGTTGACTGCCACTGCCAAGCAATTCGCTCCGGTTGGAACTGTCGCAATAACGGTGTTGCTGCCGCCATCGAACACGGCCACGCTGTTTCCGTTGAGTTCCGTCAGGTAAACCCTGTCCGTGACCGGATTTACCGCGACCCCGGAGGGACTCGGACCCGCGGCGAAGGTGGCAACGGTATTGCTCGAACCATCGATCACGCCTACTGTGCCGAATGGGCCGTTCGCAACATAAATCTTGTTGGTAACTTCGTTGACGGCCAGGGAATTGTCAGTTCCGGCGCCGCCAACTCCTGGAGCCGTGGCAACAACAGCATTGGTCGCGCCATCAATTACCGACACGGTGCGGGCGGCGTTGTTTAATGCATAGATTCTGTTCGTGACGGTATTGACTGCGATTCCAAGCGGTCCGCTGCCCACCGCAACAGCAACAAGCGTGGTCGCATTCGTGGCGCCGTCGATCACCGTTATGTTGTTGCTGGCGTAATTCGCCACGTAGATCTTGTTAGTGACTGGGTTCACGGCAATCCCAGCTTGGTTGGATCCCGTTGCGACCGTGGTCGTTGTGTTCGTGGCGCCGTCGATCACCGTCACGTCGGAACCGCCGCTGTTGACCACGTAGATTTTGTTTGTAATCGGGTTAACCGCTACTGTAAGCGGCTGAGTGCCGGCTGGAACGGTCGCGGTCACGATCTGTGCCAGGGCAGATAGGACAGTTCCCAAAAGGAATGCCAAAAGACCCAGGACGTACACGACCGCGCGCTGTTGGCAATGAAAGTGGCGCATGACTGGCTCTCCCTCCGCAGCCTCGTAAAGCGGGCTTTTGCGCGGTATGGAGTCGACGCATCCGCATCTGCTCCTCGCGAACCAATGGCGAACCGGGCACGACCGATTCCTAGAGACCATTCCGCTCGCGCGCGGAGTCGTCCAAGCCCAGGTTCCGCGAGAGCAAAGCCTTTGCACTATCGGAGCTAGCTAAAAGGGACCCAACAGCTGCGGACTCCAGGACACGAATGAGAGGGGGACACCTCATTCGCAAAATCCTCCCTGCCTGTATTGGAGCCCGGTTACGATTACGTCCGAAACGGACAGTACACTATGTAAATCCACACGGGAATGAGACTGGACCCGACTAGAACCGAACATCAACGAAAGCAATACTTCCGAAAAACGCAGGGACTATATCATAGGAATAGTCTTTGGAACAGTCCGAACCGAGAAAGGCACGCACCCTCTCGCTCTTGACCGCTCCCTCCGAAGGCCTGCACAGGTCTTGAGCCCATCATGCGCGCGACAGGTAGGGCACTCAGGCATGGCCGCAAACCTCAGGAATGAATAGGAATACCGTCTCCTTTACACATCCAAGAAAAAAACTTTCCGAAGGCGGCAAGTATTTTGAACTCAGTGCCCTGCCCTTGGATATCGCCTCGGCTGACCAACACAGCCACAGAAACGTGGACATTGCTGGCTAATGATTGGACTTCTCGATACTCACGTAATCAACGAAAATGCTCCCGAAGGCCCGCTGATTGCCCAGTGAGCAGGACTCAAATTCGCGCTCTTCAGATTCGGAACAAAAAGCTGGTTCAAATAACCACTGAGTGACCGCAACTTAGATAGTTCCGGATTGAATTTTTTGCCTCTCCCGGCGTACGGATCGACCAGTAGACTCTCGCGGGAGATTGGGCCGATGAAAGCGTAAATTGGGACCAGCAATCGTGCGCGCAACTCGAAGGCGCACTTTCCTTGAAAGTCGAAGGCCAGGCTACACGTTGCGCGAACCACTTCCTCGAATGATAATTTCGTGTCTCTCTGCAAACGGCGTATTTCTTCAACAGCCTCTGCGGGAAGCCACCAAGCGGAAGGCTGTCCCTCATGGGTAAGAAATCGATTTGACTTAAAACGATACAGGAATTCTCCGGGATTCAGCAGAACACGTCGCGGAATGCCTCGGAACGCGCGTCTCACCCTTTGTGTCTCGGCGGGACTAAATCGGGAATTCTGGAAAGAAGTATCATCAAACCAGTGGAAGGTTTCGTTGAGAACGGGTTGGCTCATGGGAAATCTCTTTCTCAGTCTCGATGCCTAAATTGTTATTGAACCGAGGCCGCGACGAGCGCGGGTATTTTGCAGCCGGCAGGCTAAACTGTCAAAGAAAAATGTTTGACAGCCCGTGCCGGATCAAGCAGCGTCGCCCAATCCGCACCGTCTTCAATTTCTTTCCGCTGATCAGGTTGTCTACGGTGCGCTTGGAAACGGAGAGCAGTTGCGCAGTGGTTTTCTTATCGTGCAGCAGTTTCTCGACCTCATTGGTCGGCATATGATCCAACCTCCATGCGCACACAATCGCATCAGAGTGCATCCTTTGTCGCGGTCAGCAAAATGGAATTTTCTAGGCTGTTCCTGACCTTTTACTTGGTGGCACTTGTGGTGGCACTTTGTTCTGCAAACTGGTGCTCTTAGGTGCTCACTGGTACCAGAAGAAAGAAAATGGAGTAACTAGGCAGATACCTTGATTGGCACGGTTTTTGCTCGATTGTGCTTAGTGATGCGCGAGAAGAGAAGATAGGCCAAATAGACTTTAAAAGGGCATTGCTCTACCAACTGAGCTACGCGCCCACAATCTTTTTAATGTAACACACCATCTTGCGTGGCTGCGCTCCGTTAGCGCGGCAGTTCAATCCCTGAAAGACGCCGGCACGCGCCCAGAAGTTTGTCTTGCAACGCTGCCTCTCGTGTGGCCTGTTTCGGCGTACGACGCCGCAGGTGATAGAAGTATTCGCCAGTCACCTTCGCCGCCGGATCATCATCGACCGCGAGCCACGCCTGCGTGCGATGTCCCTGGTCCAAATCGTCCGTGGCTGCGGGACCCCCCATCTTTGTCGCCACCCATC
>Ga0210409_10001622_pt1 | contig 28697 bp, 25 predicted proteins | sample IncBWH17MmetaG_FD_161649 | JGI IMG/M metagenome (GOLD analysis project Ga0210409, IMG submission 161649) | Forest soil microbial communities from Barre Woods Harvard Forest LTER site, Petersham, Massachusetts, United States - Inc-BW-H-17-M | ecosystem: Environmental > Terrestrial > Soil >...
CGTCGACCCACTCGAGGACGACGCTCGCACCTTCGACGTTCATGAGTTCGGAGAGCACATTCGTGTCGAGAATAAATATTTATTTGAATTTTGGCGGCTTGCGCACGCGTTCGCGCGGCAACGGTTCTAGCGAGAGGCCGCCGAGAGACGCAAAGCGCCGGCGGATGGCGGTGCCCAATCCTGCTTCCTTGGTTGTGGACGTTCGCACCGCGGCCGCCAGCAGACGGCGCGCCTCTTCCTCCATCGAGCGGCCGTTCCTGGCCGCTCGCATGCGGATCTTGGTTTTTACCCGATCATCGAGATTGCGAATAGTCAGGTTTCCCATGCCCACCTCATCCATCTGAAATTTTGGCACAGCCTCCCTAGAGCATAAGCATTGATTGCACTGCAATCAATGCAATCATCAGAGCAAAAACACGATCCACAGCAGCAGCGCCGCGATGACCCAGAGCGCCGCGACCGTAGAGCGGTTGCGCCGCGCCTCGGCCTTGTCGATCTCGGCGATGGTTTGCGGCGACAGCACGAGGCCGTCGCGGGTGATCTCGTCGAGCTGATCGAGCACGCGGGCGCCGCGGGTCAGCAGGCCGGGCGCGTTGCCGATGAAACGGCGCACATCGGCGGCGCCTTCCGCCGCGGCTTCGAGCTTGCCGGCCGGGCCGAGATGCCGCGTCATCCATTCGCGCACCACCGGCTCGGCGGTCGACCACATGTCGAGCTTGGGATCGAGCGAACGCGCCACGCCCTCGACCACAACCATCGTCTTCTGCAGCAGCAGCAGTTCCGGCCGCGTGCGCATGTCGAAGAGACCGGTCACCTCGAACAGCAGCGTCAGCAGTCGCGCCATCGAAATGTCTTCCGCGGTGCGGTTATGGATCGGCTCGCCGATCGCGCGGATCGCCTGGGCGAAACTCTCGACCGAATGGGACGGCGGCACGTAGCCGGCTTCAAAATGAACTTCGGCGGCCCGGTGATAGTCGCGGGTGATGAAGCCGTGCAGGATCTCGGCGAGGAACAGGCGCTCCTTGGCGCCGAGCCGGCCCATGATGCCGAAATCGACGGCGATCAGCCGGCCGGCATCGTCGACGAACAGATTCCCCGGATGCATGTCGGCGTGAAAGAAGCCGTCGCGCAGCGCGTGGCGGAGAAAGGTCTGGATCAGGGCGCGGGCGAGTTGCGACAGGTCGAAGCCCTTGGCCTGCACGCGCGCGCGGTCGGACAGCGGCGTGGCGTCGACCCATTCGAGCGTGAGCACCTCCTTGGTCGTGCGGTCCCAATCGACCGCGGGGACGCGGAAATCCGGATCGTCTTTGGTGTTCTCGGCCATCTCCGACAGCGCCGCCGCTTCCAGGCGGAAATCCATCTCGACCATGACCGAGCGCCGTAGCGTGTCGACGACCTCGACGAGCCGCAGCCGCCGCGCCTCGGCGGAGAGGTCCTCGGCGTGGCGCGCGACGAAGGTGAAGGCGCGCAGGTCGGCGTGGAAGCGGCGCTCGATGCCCGGCCGCAGCACCTTGACCGCGACCGCGCGCGATCCGCTCGCCGTCGCGACCTCCGCGCGATGCACCTGGGCGATCGAGGCGGCCGCGACCGGCGCACCAAAATGCGCGAACATCGCGCCGACCGGCCTGCCGAACGAGGCCGCGACCACCGCTTCCGCCTCGTCCTGCGGAAACGGCGGCATCTGGTCCTGCAGCCGTTCGAGATCGCGGGCGAGCACTGCACCGACAACATCCGGGCGCGTCGCCAGGAACTGCCCGAGCTTGACGTAGCTCGGCCCGAGCCGCGTGAGCGCCGCCGACAGCCGCGCTTCCACAGCCCCGCTGGACGGGCGCTCGAACAGCCGCGCGACACGCAGCAGCGGCCGCGCCGCCGGCGGCACCATCACAGGATCGATGGCGCCGAACACGCCCTCGCGGGCGAACACGAAGCCGGCTCGGCCGAGACGGATGAGATGCGCGGGACCGGAGATCACAAACGCCAGCCGGAATGCAACGCCACGATCCCGCCGGTCATCACCTGATGCGAGACGCGGGCAAAGCCGGCCTCCCGCAGCAGCGCCGCGAACGCCAGCGGGTTGGGAAAGCGGCGTATCGATTCCACCAGATAGCGATAGGCGTCGGCGTCGCCGACGACTGCGCGGCCGAGCGCGGGGATGATGTTGAACGAGTAGAAATCGTACAGCCCGGCAAACCCAGGAACATCCACGGCGGAAAATTCGAGGCACAAAAAATGCCCACCGGTCTTGAGCACGCGAAACGCCTCGGCCAGCGCGCGTTCGATGCGCGGCACGTTGCGGATGCCGAAGGCGATGGTGGCGGCATCGAAGCTGCGGTCGGCAAACGGCAGCGCCTCGGCGTTCGCCTCGGTGAAAGCGACGGCCGGACCAAGTCCGCGCGCCGCGGCGCGCTCGCGGCCGACCGCGAGCATGTCGGCATTGATGTCACAGACCGTTGCGCGCGTGCGCTCGCCCCCGGCCGCGAGCGCGCGCAGCGCGACGTCGCCGGTCCCGCCGGCGATGTCGAGGAGCGCGAACGGCCGGCCTTTCGGCGGATTGACCGCCCCCACGAGCACATCTTTCCAGGCGCGATGCAGGCCGAACGACATCAGGTCGTTCATCTGGTCATAGCGGTGCGCCACGCTGTGGAATACGTCGTCGACCAGCGCCTGCTTATGTGCGAGCGGCACTTTCCGCGATCCGAAATGGGCGCTATCTGCCACGGCCAGACCGGTCCTTTGACGCAACCATAGCGCGGCGCCGGAAGCGACGCTATGTGTCGAAGCTTAACCATGTTTTCGGCGACGCCGAGGCCCGCCACATGCCAGAACTCCCTGAAGTCGAGACAGTGCGGCGCGGCCTTGAGCCGGCGATGGAAGGGGCGCGGTTCGCCAAAGTGGAAGTTCACCGCGGCGATCTGCGCTGGCCGTTGGCGAAGGATTTTGCCCGTCGGCTCGAAGGCAAGACCGTGACCGGCCTCGGCCGTCGGGCGAAATATCTCCTCGCCGACCTCTCGTCCGGTGACGTGCTGATCATGCATCTCGGCATGTCGGGGTCATTCCATGTCTTTCAGGAAAGCGCCCGCCGCGGCAAGACGCCCGGCAACTACTATCACGAGCGCGCGCAGCACACGGCGCACGACCACATCGTGTTTCATATGTCCTCGGGCGCGGTCGTGACCTTCAACGATCCGCGCCGCTTTGGCTCGATGAAGATCGTCCCGCGCCCACAGCTCGATGCCGAACCGCTGCTCAGCAGGCTCGGCCCCGAGCCGCTCGGCAACGCCTTCGATGCCGCGGCGCTCGCGCTCGCCTGCAAGGGGAAGAAGACGACCCTCAAGGCGGCGCTGTCCGATCAGCGCGTCGTCGCCGGTCTCGGCAACATCTATGTCTGCGAGGCGCTGTACCGCGCGCGGCTCTCGCCCAAACGCCTCGCGGCAACGATCGCCACCAAATCCGGCGCCCCGAACGAGCGCGCCGAGCGCCTGGTCGAGGGTATCAAGGCGGTGCTCAACGAGGCGATCAGGACGGCGGCTCCTCGCTGCGCGATCACCGGCTCACTGACGGCGAGCTCGGGATGTTCCAGCATCACTTTCGCGTCTACGACCGCGAGGGCGACAAATGCCCGACGCGCGGCTGCCGCGGCACGGTCAAGCGCATCGTGCAGAACGGACGCTCGACGTTCTATTGTCCGGTGTGCCAGAAATGATTTGGTGACCTACCGAGAGATGGCCATGAGCTACGAAAACATCATCGTCGAAACGCGCGGCAGAGTGGGATTGATCCGGCTCAATCGGCCGCAGGCGCTCAATGCGCTCAACAGCGCGCTGATCGCCGATGTGAGCCGCGCCGTCGACGCATTCGAGGCCGACGGCAATATCGGCTGCATGGTGATTACCGGCTCGGAGAAGGCGTTTGCCGCCGGCGCCGATATCAAGCAGATGGCCGATAAGTCGTTCATCGAAGCCTATATGGGCGACTTCGCCGCGCACTGGGACCGCGTCGCCAACGCCCGCAAGCCGACCATCGCCGCAGTCGCCGGTTTTGCGCTCGGCGGCGGCTGCGAGCTTGCCATGCAGTGCGACATCATCATCGCCGCCGACAACGCCAAGTTCGGGCAACCGGAGATCAAGCTCGGCGTCATTCCCGGCATCGGCGGCACGCAGCGCTTCACCCACGCGGTCGGCAAGGCGAAGGCGATGGACATCATGCTGACCGGCCGCATGATGGACGCCGAGGAGGCGGAGCGCGCGGGCCTCGTCGCGCGCATCGTGCCGGCGGCGAGCCTTGTCGAGGAAGCGATGAAAGTCGCCGAGACGATCGCGTCGATGTCGCTGCCGTCGGTGCTGGCGGCGAAGGAGGCGGTCAACCGCGCCTTCGAGACCTCGCTCGCCGAAGGCATACGCTTCGAGCGCCGCATCTTTCATTCGCTGTTCGCGACCGCCGACCAGAAGGAAGGCATGGCGGCCTTCATCGCCAAGCGGCCGCCGAAGTTCGAGAACAGGTGACATCGTCATTCGGGGGCGCGCCGAAGGCGCGCGCCCGGAATGACAAGTGCACTCTCACTTCCGCACGCAGATCACGCGCATCACGGATTTCTCGATCGCGGCATGATCGGCGGCTGGCGCGGCCCCGGTTTCCAGGATGATGCCTTGCGCCGCGAGGAAGCTGCGAACGGTATCGGCGGGAACGATCGTCGCCTGCGGCAGCACGGAACGGCCGCCAGCCGCCACAGGCGACGTTAGATCCACCATGCCGGCGAAACGGCCCTGGGCGTCGACCGCCGCAGCACCGGAAAACCCCAGCTTCGGCACCGGCTCGACGCCTTGGCCGGTGCGGCGGGCGGCAACGTTCGTCACCGCGGTGTCCCCGGCCTGGGCCAGCGGATCGCCGACACCGAAGAGCGTCAGGGCATCGCCCTTGCTCTCGCCGGCGAGCGCCGCCGGGGCGAGATTGCGGGCGCCGTAGAGGCGCAGCAGCGCGAGATCGTTGGCCGGGTCGGCGGCGACGCGTTCGGCATGGCCAAGGCCCGGCACGACGATGGCGCGGCATTCCTCGGTAGCCCGACCCGGCGCCAGAAGATCGCCGCCCGCGCCGACCACGATCGCCGTCGCGTATTCGACTGCGCGCCGCATTCCCGGCAGCGGCGCGGCCTTGGCGTCGGGAAAGCCTTGAAACGCGCCGGCGGTCGCGGTCGCGACTGTCGCCATGATGCCTTCGGTCGCTTGATCATAGAGGATGGTGACGCCGCGCACTTCGCTGCCGCTTGCCTGCGCGCGGACAATGAAATTCTTCAGCCGCTGGACGCCTGAAATGACGAAGGAACCCGCCCTGAGCACGCTCGCGGTGACGCGGCGCTTCGAGGTCTTCTTTTCATCCTCGAACAGTGCCGGCAGCGCCGCTTCGGTGTAGCGGAACGTCTCGATCTGGATCTGGCCCTGCGCCGAGGTCCAGCGGCTGCCGCTGCGGGAGGCACTGGAATTCGGCACGAGTTTTTCCGGCAAGCCGAGGCGCGCGCCGGTCTTGGGATCATCGATCAACCGCCACCCGACGGCTGCCGCCGGCCCTTTCGCGGCCGCGGCAAGCGCATCGCGCTCCGGTGCGGCAAGCACGCCGGTCGCCCTGTTGTGGAGGTGCTGCTGAAACGCTTTGACCGCGGCAGTCGTGCCCTCGTCGAAATTGCCGGGGGCGCCTTCGTAGTCGCCGAGCAAGGCAAGATCGGATTGGATGGCGAGCCGTTCGGATTCCGGCATCGCCGCATACGCGCCCGCGGCCGAAGAAGCTTTTTGCCCGTCGGCTTTTTGCCCGTCAGCTTTTGGCGCGTTAGCTTTTGGCGCGTCTGATTTTGACGCGTCTATTTTTTGCACGTCAGCTTTTGGCGCGTCTGCTTTTGACGGGTCTGCTTTTGACGGGTCTATTTTTTGCACGTCAGCCTTCGGCGCGTCTGCTTTTGGCGCGTCTGCTTTTTGCACGTCTGCTTTTGACGCGTCAGCCTTCGGCGCGTCTTCTGTGCCTTTCGCAGCTTTCACACGGGCTCTGTTCCTGGGCAGGCGCACAGCGCCTGTCGGCGCTGGCAACGGCGCCACAGCCATGGGGAAAACCGGCATGGAAAATGTCTGCGGCGCCGGTCTTGCCGGCACAGGCCGGTACACGAGCCGCGGGACGGCCGTCACCGCCACCGGCCGGCGGACCTGTAACTCCTTGGCCGATGCCGGCAGGCCCGCCGCCAGCACGCCGAGAAGGACAATCGCGACCCTGGCGCCCATCCCCGCACCTACTCGCCGCTGCGGGACAGCTTAGCGCAGTCGCGGCCACGATCAAAGGATGTGTTGTTGAACGCCGGCGCAACGGTGGTTCCGGGTTCCATTCACGCCTATCTTGAGGCGATGCTCACGCCTGACGAACTCGAGCGCTACGCGCGCCATATCGTACTGCAAGAAGTGGGCGGCCCCGGACAGGCTGCGCTTGGCCGCGCGCGCGTGCTGGTGATCGGCGCCGGCGGGCTTGGCGCTCCGGTGCTCCTTTACCTCGCCGCCGCAGGGGTCGGCACGCTCGGCGTCATCGACGACGACGTGGTCTCGCTGTCGAACCTGCAGCGGCAGGTTATCCATGCGACGCCGGACGTCGGCATGCCGAAAGTCGAGAGCGCCGCCGCCCTGATCCGCCGCCTCAATCCGCACGTCGCCGTGGAGCAGCATCGCGTCCGCCTCACGGCGAAGAATGCGCTCGATCTCATCGGCCGCTACGACATCGTCGCCGACGGCTCGGACAATTTCACAACGCGCTATCTCGTCTCCGATGCCTGCTATTTCGCCCGCAAGGCATTGGTGACGGCGGCGCTCGGCCCGTTCGACGGTATGCTCACCACGATCCGCGCCCACGAGCGCGGCACCGACGGCAAGCCGAACCCGACCTACCGGTGCCTGTTTCCGGAGCCGCCGCCTCCGGGCACCGTGCCGGCATGCGCCGAGGCGGGAATCCTCGGGGCGCTCGCGGGCGTGATCGGTTCGATGGCGGCACTCGAGGTGATCCGCGAGATCGTCGGTTTCGGCGAAGGCCTGGTCGGCCGCCTGGTCATGCTCGACGCCCGCGCGATGCGTTTCGAGACCTTGCGCTACGGCTGGGATCCGGAGAACCCGTTGTCCGGCGAGCAGCCGACGATCCGGGATCTCGCGGCGGACGCGCGGATCGCCGCTCCCGTTGCGGCAGAGGCGACCGGCGAAGCGGAAGCCGACGACGTTCCGTCCACGAAGGGCGCCGCGCGCACGCCGCGCGGCTGAATAGCCGAAGCTGTGCGCAGACCTCTCCCGCAGCGGCGAGCGGTCCTGCTATTTGCTCCACGTCGCTACGACGCCCGAACCCTTGAGCACCGACCACTGGTTCGCACCGGCGCTGACGATCGTGAAGCATTCCTCCTTGGCGCCCTTCCAGGTACGGCAGAATCCGTCACCGGACAATTTCCAGGTGCCCTCGCCCTTCTTTCCGCCGCCGGCCGGCTGGCGTTTCATCTTGCCGTCCGCGGTAAACGTCATCTTGAATTTGACATTGGACGGCGTCGACGCGGTGAACGGCTGACCGTTGAAGAACGTGGCCTTGATCTCATCCGGCGAAAGTTTCGCTGCGGGAGCGGCCATGCCGGATGTCGCGAGGAGGAGGCTCATGGCGCCGATCGATACAGCGCTCGCAATGTCTGCACGCATCATGCTTCCCCTTGCTCTGATTCGTCTGCGCGCCATGATACGCGAGCTTCCGCACAACGCCGACGAGAATTTCGGCAGGCCCGATAGGCGGCGAGGACGGTTCACCTCGCCTGCGCGTGATACGCGCTGTTGGGCCGCATGTCGGTGGCAAACGCCATGCGGTTCGACATGTTGAAGAAGCTTGCCACGGCGCCGATGTCCCAGATGTCGCGATCGCTGAAGCCCGAGCGGCGCAGGCGGTCGCGATCCTCTTCTTCGACGAGCCACGGCTCGGCCGCGAGCTTGACGGCGAAGTCGAGCATGGCGCGCTCGCGCCGCGTCAAGCGCGCCGCCCGATAGTTCATCACCATGAGCTCGCCGAGAACGGGATCGCCGGAGAGCTGACGCACGGAGGCGCCGTGGGCGACCAGGCAGTAGTAGCAGCGATTGTACGCCGACACCGCGACCGCGATCATCTCGCGCTCGAGCTTGCTCAGGCCTGACGGCGCCAGCATCAGATCGTTGTACATGGCGACGAAGGCCCCGAGCTTCGCCATGTCGAATGAATAGGCCTTGAGCACGTTCGGAACGAACCCGAGCTTCTCCTCGCACTTGCGGAAGTACGCGGCCATTTCCGGAGAGAGCGGCGCCGGCGGCAGCTTGAGCGCAGTAATGTCGGTGTCATCGTCAGCCGCTGCGCTGGAGCGAGGAGCGGTCGTGGCGCGGTTGGCGGGGGCGGCTCGGCTGTTGCGCTTGGGCATGAGGATCCCTTCCAGGTCGTGCCTGCCGACGCTCTGTCATGTTGCCGTCGGCGGCACTAGCTACGGTGGCAATACAGGCGACAGTATAAATGCCGCGTGGCTGGGGCGTGCGTTCCGTGGATAATACGCCCGAAATCGCACCCATGGCGCGGCAAGGCGACGTGGCGAACATGAACGTGCACGATACTCTCCCGGCCGCGGACGGCGATCGCACCCGGTCGGCGCTGATCGGAGCCGCCGCCGCGGCGCTCGCCGGGCGCAACCGCGATGTCCCGCCCGATTTCGTCGCCGAGCTGTTCGGGCATGCGGTCCCCGAGGATTTCGCGCGCTACCGGCCGGAAGAACTCGCGGGCGTCGCCGAGCAGTCGTGGGCGCTACTCCAGGAGCGCAAACCTGGCGCCCCAAAAATCCGCTTCGAGCCGGCCGCGGCGAAGCCGGGCGTGGCGGTGCTCGAAATCATCAACGACGACATGCCGTTCCTGGTCGACTCGATCGTCGGCGAGATCAGTGAACGCGGTCTCGACATCCGCCTGCTGGTCCACCCGGTATTCACGGTCGAGCGCAGCGAGACGTGGAAGCTCAACGCCTTCCATGAGGCGCACAAGGGTAATGGCCGGCGCGAAAGCTTCATTCAAATCCATGTCGATGACGACGGCGACGCCGCGGCGCGCGCCGACCTTGTGCGCACGCTCGCCGACATCCTCGCCGAGGTGCGCGTGTGCGTGCAGGATTGGCGGCCGATGCTGGCTCGCCTGAGCGAGGTCACCGCGGAACTGCGCGCCGCGCCGCCGCCGCTGCCTGCCGACGAGATCGCCGAAGCGATCGAGTTTCTGCAGTGGATCGCCACCGACAATTTCACCCTGCTCGGCGCGCGCGACTACGCCTACACCGACAGCGAGCACGCGCTCGAGCCGCGGTTCGACACCGGCCTGGGCCTGCTGCGCTCGCCGGAAATGCGGCTCCTGCTCCGCGGCGACCAGCTCGTCACCGCCACGCCGGAAATCCGCGAGTTCCTCAACGAGCCGAAGCTGATCATCATGACCAAGGCGGCACAGCGCTCGCGCGTGCACCGCCGCGTCGATCTCGATTACATCGGCGTCAAGCACTTCGACCGCGACGGCAAGCTTGTCGGCGAGTGGCGGTTCTGCGGGCTGCTCACCTCGACCGCTTACACGCGCTCGGTGCGCGCGATTCCCTATCTGCGGCGCAAGGTCGACAGCATAGTCGAGCGCGCCGGCTTCGATCCGAACAGCCATTCCGGCAAGGCGCTGGTCAACGTCCTCGAAAACTATCCGCGCGACGAACTATTCCAGATCGACGAGGACACGCTCTACCAGTTCGCGCTCGCGATCCTGCAGCTCGACGAACGGCCGCGCGTGCGCGTGCTGCCGCGCTACGATCGCTTCGACCGCTTCGTGTCCGTGCTCGTCTACGTTCCGCGCGAGCGCTACGACAGCCAGATACGGGCGCGGATCGGCGACTATCTCGCCGGCGTTTTCAACGGCCGGGTGCGCGCCTTCTATCCGTTCTTTCCGGAAGGCCGGCTGGTGCGCGTCCATTTCATCATCGCCCGCGACGAAGGCGCGACGCCGAAGGTCGATCGCGCCTCGCTCGATCGCGCCGTCGAGGCGATCGTACGCAGCTGGACGGACGACATCGAGGAAGCGCTCGCTGCCGCGCACGAGCCGAAGCAGGCGCGCGCGCTGCTCGCGCGTTATCGCGATGCCTTTCCGATCGACTACCGCGAGGTCTATCCGCCCGCGACCGCCATCGCCGACATCGGAGCGATCGAGGCACTGACGGCGGAACGCCCGCTCGCAGTCGAGTTCTACCGCGAAGCCGGGATGGAGCCTTCCTGCGCCGGTCTGAAGGTCTTCAGCGCTAGCCGGCCGATTCCGCTTTCCGAGCGCGTGCCGGTCCTGGAAAACATGGGGTTCAGCGTCGTCGACGAGCGCACCTACCATATCCGGCCGCAGGACGCGGCGGATGTCTGGTTCCATGACATGACAATTGAGAGCGCGTCGCGGCAGCCGTTCGACGTCGCTGCGCTCAGGGAGCGGCTCGAAGCGTGCGTCCTCGCGGTCGCGCGCGGGCAGGCGGAAAGCGACGGCTACAACGCGCTGGTGCTCGTGGCCGGCTTGCCCTGGCGCGACGTGGTGCTCGTACGCGCGCTTTCGCGCTTCCTGCGGCAGGTTCGAGTCCCCTATTCGCAGGACTATATGTGGGCGACGCTGCGCATGCATGCCGGCGTCGCGACGCAGATCGTCAGCCTGTTCCATACGCGCTTCGATCCGGATCTGCGCGCACCGGCGGACGAACGCACCGCGCGCGAGGCTTTCATCGCCGCCTCGATCGAAAACGCCCTGCAATCGGTCGAGAGCCTCGACGAAGACCGCATCCTCCGCCGCTTCGTCAATGCGGTGCAGGCGGCGGTGCGCACCGATTTCTATCAACGCGATCGTGACGGCCGGCCCAAAGAGCTTGTCGCGGTCAAGTTCGCAAGCCGCAAGCTCGACGACATCCCGCCGCCGCGGCCGCTCTACGAGATCTTCGTCTACGCGCCGCGGCTCGAAGCCGTGCATCTGCGCTTCGGCAAGGTGGCGCGCGGCGGCATCCGCTGGTCCGACCGGCCGCAGGATTTCCGCACCGAAATCCTCAGCCTGGTGAAGGCGCAGAACGTGAAGAATGCCGTGATCGTGCCGGTCGGCGCCAAGGGCGGCTTCGTCCCCAAGCGTCTGCCCGTTGGCGGGGCCCGCGACGCCGTTCAAGCGGAAGGAACCGAGGCCTACAAGCTCTTCATCTCGACGCTGCTCGACATCACCGACAATATCGGCACGGGGACGGTGGGCGTCGTGCCGCCGGCCGACGTGGTCCGCCATGACGGCGACGATCCTTATCTGGTGGTCGCCGCCGACAAAGGGACGGCGACGTTCTCCGACATCGCCAACGACATCGCCAATGGGCACGATTTCTGGCTGGGCGATGCCTTCGCCTCCGGTGGCTCCGCCGGCTACGATCACAAGAAAATGGGCATCACCGCGCGCGGCGCCTGGGAATCGGTGAAACGTCATTTCCGCGAGCTCGACGTCGATATCGGCAAGACGCCGTTCACCGTAGCCGGCGTCGGCGACATGTCGGGCGACGTGTTCGGCAACGGCATGCTGCGCGAGCGCACGATCAAGCTCGTCGCCGCGTTCGACCACCGCGACATCTTCATCGATCCGGACCCCGATCCGGAGCGCGCCTTTGCCGAGCGGATGCGGCTGTTCGCGCTGCCGCGGTCGAGCTGGCAGGATTTCGACAAGACCGTCATCTCCAAGGGCGGCGGCGTCTTTCCGCGCACCGCCAAGGAGATACGGCTATCGCCGGAGGCGCAGACACTGTTCGGTGTCGGCGAGCGGCTCACCCCGCCGGCGCTGATCCGCGCCATCCTCAAAGCCCCGGTCGACCTTCTCTTCTTCGGCGGCATCGGCACCTATGTGCGCGCCGCGGACGAAAGCGACGAGGCGGTCGGCGACCGCGCCAATGACGCCATTCGCATCGCCGGCGCCGACCTGCGCTGCAAGGTGATCGGGGAAGGCGCCAACCTCGGCATGACCCAGCGCGGCCGCATCGAGGCGGCGTTGCGCGGCGTCAGGCTCAACACCGACGCCATCGACAATTCGGCCGGCGTCAACACTTCCGACATGGAGGTCAATATCAAGATCGCGCTGAGCATCCCGTTGCGCGACGGACGCCTGACGATGGATGCGCGCAACGCGCTCCTGTTTTCCATGACCGACGAGGTCGCCGGCCTGGTGCTGCGCAACAACTACCTGCAGACGCTCGCGCTCTCGCTTGCGGAGCGTCGCGGCATGGAGGATTTCGGCTTTCTCCAGCGCCTGATCCAGACGCTGGAAGCGCGCGGGCTGCTCGACCGCGCCGTCGAACAGCTCGCCGACGACATGCAGCTTGCCGAGCGTCGCCGCCGCCAGCAGCCGTTCACCCGGCCGGAGCTTGCGGTCCTGCTCGCCTACGCCAAGCTTTCGCTCTACGAAGATCTCGTTGAATCGGCGGTGCCGGACGATCGCTATCTCGGCCGCGAGCTCGCCCGCTACTTTCCCCAGCCTATCGGCGCGCATTTCCCCGATGCGCTGGAACATCATCGGCTGCGCCGCGAAATCATCGCCACCCAGCTCGCCAACTCGATGATCAACCGCGGCGGCCCGTCGCTCATCGTACGCATAGCGGACCAGACCGGCGCCGCGCCCGCGGCAATCGCCTCCGCATTCGCCGCCGTGCGCGACAGCTACGGCTTGACCGCGCTCAACACCGCCATCGATGAACTCGACAACCACATTCCCGGCAAGGCGCAGCTTGCGCTCTACGCCGCGCTGCAGGACCTGCTGCTCGACCACATTGTCTGGTTCCTGCGCAATGTCGACCTCGCGCGCGGCCTCGCCGACGTGGTGACGCACTATCGCGACGGCGTCGCCGCGGTCGAAACGGCACTCGACGCGGCGCTGCCGGAGGATGCGGCGCGCGCGCGGTCATCGCGAAGGCAGGAGCTTGTGGAAGCCGGCGTGCCCGAGGAGCTTGCCGGACGCATCGCCGGTCTCGGCGCGCTCGCAGCCGCCCCCGATATCGTGCTGGTCTCCGACCGGACCGGAAAACCGGTGGCTGCGGTTGCCGCCACGTACTTCGCCGCCGGCAGCTTTTTCCGGGTGGACCGCATTACAAGCGCGGCGGCCGCCATCCCGACCGCCGATTACTTCGACCGGCTGGCGCTCGACCGCGCCCGCGACGCAATGGGAGACGCCGAGCGCCGGCTCACGGCTGCCGCCATGGTCGCCGACGGCTTGGCCGGCGCGAGCGCCGTCGAGGCCTGGGCCGCCCCGCGCAAGGGCGAGGTCGAACGCATTCGCCAAGCGATCCACGAAATCGCCAATTCCGGGCTTACTTTGTCGAAACTCTCGCTTGCCGCGAGCTTGTTGGGAGATCTGGTTAAGGATTGAGCACTGATTGCGAAGTGCCCGCCCCCCGATCGCGACATATCCCCAGCCCCGCCACAAAAAAGAACCCCAAGCAGAGTACGCGCTTGGGGTTCAGAGTAGTTGCCTCAACTTAGGCTTATTGCGCCGGGCGGCGGGTGTCGGGGGATGGGGGGCCGCCCGGTGGGCCTAATGCACGGGAAATAAACCCGCGTTCCAAAGATGCAACGCGGATCACGCGTTAGTGTTATCAGGTGCGGCAAAACGCCCGTTCGCACCGACCAGGCGAGCGAGGCACCGGGGGGAGCCGATGTGGGTGTCGATGCGGTGCAACGCACCGCCGGGATCGCAAACGGCTGCAATTCCGCTTGCTTACGGCTTCGCTGAACGAACAGAAGTTGCGATCAAGACCGGAGCGGTTGAGCAATTCCGCGTTCCTGCGCTACGATCGGGACGGGCGCGCGGCGGGCGCGGCATTGTGGTCCGCTCCATTGCTCCAGGTGACGGTGCGACATCGCAATCATCATGCGCGTCACCTCCCGCCCGCGGCCCTGAGTTTGCACCATGAGCGCACTTGACGCCGTGCAACCGGCCTATGCGATCTCGGGCTTCCTTGTCGGCGCCCTGGTCGGCTTGACCGGCGTTGGCGGCGGCTCGCTGATGACGCCCCTGCTCATCCTGGTGTTCGGGATCAATCCTGCAGCCGCGGTCGGAACGGACCTGCTGTACGCGGCGGTCACGAAGACGGCCGGGAGCCTGGTGCACGGGTTCAACCAAACGATCGATTGGCGCATCGTGCGGCGGCTCGCCGCCGGCAGCATCCCGATGACCGTAGTGACGATGGCGGTCTTGCGTCTGCTCGACATCAACAGTCCGGCGGTCCGCGATCTCATCAATGCCGCGCTGACGTTCGCCCTGTTCGCGACTGCCGTGACGTTGGTGTTTCGCGACCGGCTCGTGGCGCGGTATTCGGCCCGCCTCGCCCTGCTCCCGCCCCAGCGGATAACCGGGTTCACGATCATCGCCGGCGCCGCGCTCGGCCTGGTCGTTTCCATCTCCTCGATCGGCGCCGGCGCAATCGGCGTCACGGTGCTGTTTCTGCTCTATCCGAAACTGCCGATGGCGCGCATCGTCGGCTCCGATATTGCCCATGCCGTTCCGCTCACGCTCGTCGGCGGCATTGGGCACTGGCTTCTTGGCGCCGTCGATCTGCCGGTGTTTGCCTCGCTGATCATCGGATCGGTGCCGGGCATCCTGCTGGGCAGCTATGCCGCTGTCCGCACGCCGGAACGGATGCTTCGCCTGGTGCTCGCCGGGACGCTGGTGGTGGTGGCGACGAAGCTGTCGTTCGGCCTGGTCTCACCGTCGACCGACGTGGTGGCGGCGAAGACGACGACCAAACACTGACACCGGCTTTGCGTCAGTTCACGTCGCCGTCGGCTTCCGGCAGGCCGTAGCGATGCAGATCGCTGCCGTGGACATCAAGCCACGCTTTCGCGCGCTCGTGACCCGGGCAGAGGCGTTGCACCAAGCGCCAGAATCGCGGGGAGTGATTCATCTCGACGAGATGCGCCACCTCGTGCGCGGCGAGATAGTTGAGCACGTAACTGGGCGCGAGAATGAGCCGCCAGGAGTACGACAGCATACCGGTCGTCGAGCACGAGCCCCAGCGGCTGGACTGATCGCGCACCGCCACGCGGCGTACGGTCAGGCCGAGATCGGCGGCAAAGCGCCGGCTCGCCGTTTCCAGTTCGCGCTTGGCCTCGCGCCGCAGAAAATCGCTGATGCGCCGATCGATGTGCGGCGCGTTACCGGCGACGCAGAGCAACGGCTCGCCGCTGGCGTCGAGTTCGCTCCAGACCGTGCCGCGGACACCGCGTCGATGCGCGATCCGGTGTGGCACGCCGCGCAGCGGCACCATGCCGCCGTGCATGAACGGCGCAGCCTCCGGCAGCCGCCCGAGACGCGCCGCGATCCAGCCGCCATGCTTCTGCGCGAATTCGCGGGCTTCCTTCAGAGTTCCGCGCGGCGGAATAGTCAAAATCACTTCCCGCGTCGCCGCCTGAATGCGCAGCGTGTAACGGCGCGCCTGCCGATGCCGGCGCAGCCGCACGAGATAGATCGAACGGTCAAAGACGATTTCGATCGCCTGAGGCTCACTCGGACGACGGTAAAGCAACGCGCGCAGCGGCATGGTGGAATATCCAGACCCAAATCGTATCCGATAGTGCCATAACCAAAGTGTTGTGTAGCGCCTTTGATGCAGCAGGCCGTGCACACAACATGTTGGGGTAGCGCCCGGCCTTGATACGCCAAAGCATGGTGACGAACGAGTGAATCTTTATTCACTCTTTGGTCAGCGGGGTGCGCTCAGATTTGACGCCCGGTTGATTCGGAATCAGGGGGTTTTCTCAAGGCGTTAGCGCCGGCCGACGCAGATTGGGGGCGTTTTGACGGCGAAAATCGCCGATTCGGCCGATTTCTACGGGGTGCGGGACGGGCCGAACCCGACGACGTTGGCCGCCCGAGGCCCAGCGCCGCCGCCGTTGTGCAGGCTGCGCGGGTTCTGGACCACGCGTCCAGAAAAGCCGCCGCGAGCGCGGGCGGCGTGACCCATCGACAGCACGAAGTCGGCAATGCGCGGCGCGATTTCCGAGCGAAAACGCGAACCGTTGAATACGCCGTAATGGCCGACGGCCGGCTGCAGCCAGTGCGCCTTCCGTTCGGGGGGAATGTTCACGCACAGCCGATGCGCGGCCTCGGTCTGGCCCACGCCGGAAATATCGTCGTGCTCGCCTTCGATGGTGAGCAGGCCGGTACGCCTGATGACGGCCGGATCGACCGGACGATCGCGATGGGTCATTTGGCCGAGCGGCAGCGCGTGGCGCACGAACACGGTGTCGACGGTCTGAAGGTAGTATTCGGCGGAGAGGTCCATCACCGCCAGATACTCGTCGTAGAATTCCTTGTGCTTTTGCGCGGAGTCGCCGTCGCCGCGGACGAGATTGAGAAACAGCTGCTTGTGCGCCTCGATGTGCCGGTCGAGATTCATGCTGACGAAGCCGTTGAGCTGGAGGAAGCCCGGATAGACGTCGCGCATGAAGCCCGGATTGGGGAACGGCACCTTGGTGATCACGTTGCGGCGGAACCAGTCGGTGCCACGCTGCTCGGCAAGCTTGTTCACCGCGGTGGGGTTGACCCTGGTGTCGATCGGTCCGCCCATCAGCACCATGGAGAGCGGGGCGTAAGGATCGTCGTCGGCCTCCATCAGCGCGGCCGCGGCCAACACCGGCACCGACGGCTGGCACACGGCGATCACGTGGGTGTCGCCGCCGAGCACGTGCAGGATCGAGATCAGATAGTCGATGTAATCGTCGAGGTCGAAGCTCCCCTCCGCGACCGGCACCATGCTCGCATTGACCCACTCGGTGACGTAGACCTCGTGATTGGGGAGAAACGCTTCGACCGTGCCGCGCAGCAGCGTCGCGTGATGCCCGGACAGCGGCGCGACGAGGAGGAGCTTCGGCTGCGGGCGCCGCGGGTGGCGTTCGAACATGCGCTCGAAATGAACGAGCCGGCAGAACGGCCGCTCCCACACCGTCGAGACGTGAATCGGCACGCGCTCGCCGCCGACGAGGGTCGAGGAAATCTGCCACTCGGGCCGGCCGTACCGGCGCGTCGAGCGCTCGAAGAGTTCGCAGGCGGCGGCAACGGTTTTTCCGTAGGTGGTGAAGGAAAGCGGATTGACCGGATTCTTGAAGAACAGCCGGGTGGCGTCGGCCCATGCCCGCGCCGGATTAAGCGCCGCATAGCTCATCTCGTAGAGCCAGTACAACGGCGTCGACAGCAATACTCCGCCGCCGCCCGGCGCGACGGGCGCGCCGCCGAACTCCCCGATCGCCATCGATGACCCCTGCCCAGCCTGCTGCAATGCAGCAATGTGTCGATAATCTGACATTACACCATCACAAAAGCAACGGTTTCCCTTCGGGTTAGGTATGGATGGCAACGCCCGCGAGCTATTCGCGTTGCACATAGCGCCCTTCACCTTCGCCCGGGTGGTCAATGCTCAGAAAACGCGGGGAACGGCCTATTCGCCAGTCTGCATCAGCGAGCCGTGGCGGCGGGCGCTCTGCAGGAGCTTGAGGAAGCCGAACGTCCCGGCGGCAAAGAAGACGGCGTTGAGACCAAGCGCGTCGAGCATCAGGTCGGGACGGAAGGTGTGATCGATGAGCAGCGTGCGCATGCCCTCGAACACGTAGGTCGGCGGCAGCGCCCAGGCTACCGGCTGCAGCCACGTCGGAAGCGTCGCGACCGGGTAATAGACGCAGGTCAGCGGCATGAACAGGAACATGATCGACCAGGCGAGATTCTCGGCGCCGAGACCGTTGCGCAGGACCAGCCCGGAAACGAAAATCCCCACCGCCCAGCTGGTCAGCATCAGGTTGAGGAAGAAGGCGACCAGCGCCAGGCCGAAACCGTAGAGATTGAAGCCGAAGAAGGCGAACGCCAGCAGCGTCACCGGAATGACCCCGATGGACAGCCGCACCACGCTCATCACCATCAGCGCGGTGATGAACTCGAAGGGCCGCAGCGGGCTCATCATCAGATTGCCCATGTTGCGCGCCCACATCTCCTCGAGAAACGAGATCGAGAAGCCGAGCTGGCCGCGAAACAGGATATCCCACAGCAGCACCGCGCCGATGAAGGTACCGCTGGCGCGCGCAAAGAAGCCGGCATTCTGCGCGATGTAGTACTGCAGGAATCCCCAGGTGAACATTTGCACCGTGGGCCAGTAGACCAGCTCGATGAGCCGCGGCCACGACGACCGCAGCAGGTACCAGTAGCGCAGCATCATCGCCGCGACGCGCCGCGGCGAGAAGGCGAAGGCGATTTCCGTTCCGGCAGTCATTGCGCCGCCTCGCGCAGTTCACCGCGGCCGCGCGCGACGTCGAGGAAAACCTCTTCGAGCGTGCGCCGGCCGTAGCGCGTCAGCAGCCGCTGCGGCGTGTCGTCGTCCTCGATGCGTCCGCGCTTCATGATGATGACACGTTCGCACAGCCTTTCGACCTCGGTCATGTTGTGCGAGGCGAGCAGCACGGTGGCATTGCGGTCGCGACGATAGCGCTCGAGCCGCGCCCGCACCCAGTCGGCCGTGTCGGGGTCGAGCGACGCCGTCGGCTCGTCGAGCAGCAGCAATTCCGGCGAGTTGATCAGCGACTTCGCCAGCGACACCCGCGTCTTCTGTCCGGCCGAGAGCTTCCCGGTCTGGCGGTCGAGCAGGTCGGTGAGGTCGAGGGCCTCGCCGAGTTCCTCGATGCGGCCGGCAAGATCGGGTACGCCATAGAGCATGCCGAACACGGTGAGATTCTGCCGGACGGTGAGGCGCATCGGCATTTCGACGTAGGGACTCTCGAAATTCATGCGCTGCAGGACGCGGTAGCGCTGGCGCGGCATTTCCGCCCCGAGCACGCTGACGCGGCCGGCAGTCGGCGCGATGAGCCCCATGATCATCGCAATGGTGGTGGTCTTGCCGGCGCCATTGCCGCCGAGAAGGCCGGTGATCGAGCCCGGCGCGACGGCGAACGAGACGCCGTCCACCGCCGGCACGGTCTTGTAGATTTTGACGAGCCGGTCGGCTTCTATGGCAGGTGCGGCGGGCATTCTCCGGGCAGATGTGGCCCGCGCGGTCAGCCGAGGCAAGAGGCCGGGGAGCAATGCAGGTTGGACTTTTCGACCATGTCGAGCACGGCGAGCGCCCGCTCTCCCTGTTGTTCGACGAGCGCCTCAAGTTCGCCGAGGCGGCCGACGCCGCCGGCATCTACTGCCTGCACATCGCCGAGCACCACGCCACGCCCCTCAACATGGTGCCGGTTCCCGGCGTCTATCTCGGCGCGCTGGCGCGCACGACGAAACGCATGCGGCTCGGGCCGCTGGTCTATCTGCTGCCGCTCTATTCGCCGCTGCGCATGATCGAGGAAGTCTGCATGCTCGACCATCTCAGCCACGGCCGGCTCGAGGTCGGCGTCGGCCGCGGCGTCTCGCCCTACGAGCTTGGATTCCACAAGGTCGCGCACGACGACTCGCGCGACATCTTCGTCGACGCGTTCAACTGCATCAGCGCCGGCCTGACGACCGGCTCCCTCACCTACCGGGGCAAGCACTTCGCCTACGAGAACGTGCCGATAGCTCTGCGGCCATTGCAGCAGCCGCATCCGCCGTTCTGGTATGCGTCGTCGAGCGCGATCGGCGCCACCTGGGCTGGCGCGCAGGGCCTGCATTTCGTGACGCTTGGGCCTACCCGTTCCGCCAAAGCCAGCATCGACGCCTACCGCGACGCTCTGGCGAAACGCGGTGCACCGGCGCAGCCGAAGCCGGAGTTTGCCGGCGGCGCGGTCATCGGGCTGTCGCGCTACATTTTCGTCGCCGAGAGCGACGCGGACGCCCGGCGCATCGCCGCGCCGGCGTTGGCGGCTCACGTCGCCCACGTCAAATGGCTTGCCACGCGCCACGGCGATACCGGGCTGACCTCGCGGCTGAACCTTTCGTTCGGCGCTTCCTACGAAGACGCCGTCGCCGACGGCACGGTGATCGCCGGCACGCCGGAGCAGGTACTTATCGAGATCGAGCGGCAAGCCGGCATGCTCGGCATCAACTATCTCCTGAGCTATCTCTTCCTCGGCAATATGACGCTCGCCGACGCGCTGCGCTCGCTCGATCTGTTCAGCACCGAGGTCATGCCGCACCTGGCGAAGCTCTGACGGTCATTCCCGGGCGCCGCGGAGCGGCGAGCCGGGAATCCATATCCGCGGGCGTTGGGGTTAGGGATTCCGGGCCCTCGCCACGCTCGGCCCGGAATGACGGCTTGATTCAGTGCCCGTCGTCGCGTCCCTCGCGATCGCCGCGCAGCGCCTCCGGGTGCGGCATGGCGATGACGTTGTAGCCGGAATCGACGAAGTGGATTTCGCCGGTCACGCCGGTGGAGAGGTCGGACAACAGGTAGAGCGCGGCGCCGCCGAGCTCGTCGAGGGTGACGCCGCGATGCAGCGGCGAATGCCGCTGCTGGAAGGCGAACATCATGCGCGCGTCGCCGATGCCGGCGCCGGCGAGCGTGCGGATCGGCCCGGAGGAGATGGCGTTGACGCGGATCTTCCGCGCGCCGAAGTCGACCGCGAGATAACGCACCGAAGCTTCGAGCGCCGCCTTGGCGGGACCCATGGCGTTGTAGTTCGGCATCGCCCGCTCCCCGCCATTGTAGGTCAGCGTGAGCATGGCGCCGCCGTCGGGCATCAGCGCGGCCGCGCGTTTGGCGGCTTCGGTGAAGGCGAAGCAGGAGATCAGCATGGTGCGCAAAAAATTGTCGCGCGTGGTGTCGGAATAGCGCCCGGTGAGCTGCGTCTTGTCGGAGAAGGCGATGGCGTGAACGAGAAAGTCGAGCATGCCCCACGCCCGCCCGATCTCCGCAAACACCTGGTCGACGGACGCGATGTCCTCGACGTCACAGGGGAGGATGAGATCGGCGCCTACCGAGGCGGCGAGCGGCTTTACCCGCTTGGCCAACGCGTCGCCCTGATAGGTGAATGCTAGCTTCGCTTCGTGCGCGGCGAGCGTCCGGGCGATGCCCCAGGCGATCGAGTGGTCGTTCGCGACCCCCATGATCAGCCCGCGCTTGCCGTGCATCAGGCCCGGCATGCGTCACGCATCCAGCCGCTTGAACACGACGCAGGCGTTGGTGCCGCCGAAGCCGAACGAATTGGAGAGCACGCAGCCCAGTCTCATGCCGTCGCGGCGCTCGCGCACGATCGGCATGTCGCTGAAGGCGGGATCGAGATTGTCGATATTGGCGCTCTCGCAGATGAAGCCGTTGTTCATCATCAGCAGCGAGTAGATCGCCTCCTGTGCGCCGGCAGCACCGAGCGAATGCCCGGTCAGCGATTTCGTCGCCGCGATCGGCGGACATTTCGCGCCGAACACCTCGCGGATCGCCTCGATCTCCCGCAGATCGCCGATCGGCGTCGAGGTGGCATGCGGGTTGATATAGTCGACCGGCGGCTTGACCGGGGCCAGCGCCATTTGCATGCAGCGCACCGCGCCCTCGCCCGAGGGCTGCACCATGTCCATGCCGTCGGAGGTGGCGCCGTAGCCGGCGACCTCGGCGTAGATTTTTGCGCCGCGCGCCCGAGCATGCTCGAGTTCCTCGAGCACCAGCACGCCGGCGCCGCCGGCAATGACGAAGCCGTCGCGGTCGGCGTCGTAGGCGCGCGAGGCCTTTTCCGGGGTCTGGTTGAAGCTCGTCGACATGGCGCCCATGGCGTCGAACAGAACCGACAGCGTCCAATCGAGCTCCTCGCAGCCGCCGGCAAAGACCAGGTCCTGCTTGCCGACCTGGATCGTTTCGAACGCATTGCCGATGCAGTGGTTCGACGTCGCGCAGGCCGAGGAGATCGAATAGTTGACGCCCTTGATCTTGAACCAGGTGGCGAGCGTGGCCGATGCGGTCGACGACATCGCCTTGGGCACGGCGAAGGGTCCGACGCGCTTCGGGCCCTTGGTCCGGGCGGTGTCGGCGGCCTCGACGATGGTGCGCGCCGAGGGACCGCCCGAGCCCATGATGATGCCGGTGCGCGGATTGGAGATTTCGCTCCCTTCGAGGCCGGCGTCGCGGATCGCCTGCTCCATGGCGACGTGGTTCCAGCCGGCGCCGCCGCCGAGAAAGCGCATGGCGCGGCGATCGACGGACTCGCCCGGATCGAGCGTGGGCGCGCCGTGCACCTGGCAGCGGAAGCCAAGCTCGGCGTATTTGTCGGCGCGCACGATGCCCGGCTTGGCCTCGCGCAACGAGGCTAGCACCTCTTGCGTGTTGTTGCCGATGGACGAGACGATGCCCATCCCGGTGACGACCACCCGCCTCATCTTGCTCCGCCCTGACTAGCCCCGGGCCGCCTGCGGCTCGGCGTCGCGAAACAACCCCACCTTGAGATCGAGCGCACGGTAGATCACCGAGCCGTCGGCAGAGAGCCAGCCGTCGGCGATGCCGAGCACGAGTTTCGAGCGCATCACGCGCTTGATATCGATGCCGTAGACGACGTTTTTCATGGTCGGCAGCACCTGGCCCGAGAGCTTGATCTCGCCCGTGCCGAGCGCGCGGCCGCGGCCGGAAGAGCCGAGCCACCCGAGAAAGAAGCCGAGCATCTGCCACAGCGCGTCGAGGCCGAGACAGCCGGGCATCACCGGATCGCCTTTGAAATGGCAGGGGAAGAACCAAAGGTCCGGCTTAAGCTCGAGCACGGCGCGCACCAGGCCCTTGCCGTATTCACCGCCCACCTCCGCGATCTCGGAAATGCGGTCGAACATCAGCATCGGCGGCAGCGGCAGCTGCGGGCCTTCCGCGAAAAGCTCGCCACGCCCACAGGCGAGCAGGTCTTCGTAGTCGAAGTTTGAACGCCGCTCCTGCATCCGCCCTCTCCGCCCCGCCCGGCCGCGCGATTCCCTAACATATGGGAACATAGCGGCAAAGCCGCACCCCCGACGATGCGCCGCCCGCCGACGGGCCGCGGCCTATTGCCTTCAGTGTTGCGGCAGGCGCCGGGCGGCGTATAATGATTTCACTTGCAACGATCTTGCCGGGCCCACCAACGGGCCCTCCGGGTGCCGCAATGACACAGTCGCGTCCAGTCGTTTCCGACGCCAGCAGGCTACTCGCACCAATCCTCCAGCTGCAGGCGGCAGGCGCGCGCACCGATCTCAACGGCTGTCCCTGGCACGACGTCAAGGCGAAGCTGCGCGAGGTCGGGCTGCGCCCGACGCGGCAGCGCATGGCGCTCGGCTGGATACTTTTCGCCAAGGGCGACCGCCACGTGACGGCGGAAATGCTCTACGAGGAAGCGACCCGCGCCAAGGTGCCGGTCTCGCTTGCGACCGTTTACAACACCTTGCACCAGTTCACCGAGGTCGGGCTGTTGCGCCAGGTCGCCGTCGACGGTTCGAAGGCTTATTTCGACACCAACAATTCCGAACACCACCACTTCTTCATCGAGGATCAGAACGACCTCATGGATATTCCCTCCTCGGACGTGGTGGTGGGCAAGGCGCCGATCCCGCCGGAGGGCTACGAGATCGCCCGCATCGATGTCGTCGTGCGGCTGCGGCGGAAGAAGTAGTCGTCATTCCGGACTTGCCGCGGAGCTTGCCATCGGGCCGGCCACTACGGGCTGGACCCGTTGGCCGCAATTCGGAATGACGAGGACTACTCGACCTTCTCGTCGGGATAGACGCCCCAGAGCTGCTCCTGCGCGATCCAGCCGTCGAAGCCATCGCCGACAAAGCGGCACCAGATCCCGGTGCAGTGCTTGACCGAGCCGAGCACGCCGGACTGCAATCGCGCCGTTTCGCCGCTGTGCGCGTCGGGCTTGGCGTAGAGCGGCGCGAGATCGCTCTTCGCTTTCAGCTGCACCGCGGCGGTGCGCTTTCCCGACAGCATCGAATGGTAGACCCAGCCTTCCGCGCCGTCGGAGTCACGGATGCGCCGCCAGTTTTCGAACTCGGCGATGATTTCGACCGGCCAGCCGACGCGCGTGTAGACCCAGGAAACGTCGTGGTCCTTGTCCGGCCCGCCGCGGACATTGACCCGGTCCGCCTTGACGCTGACAAAGCGCGGCACCGGCAGACCGCTGGTCGCCGCATCGTTCCCGGCCCGCGCTGCTGCGAGAGGCGCGAGCATGAGGAGGACCGCAATCGCGGCCCTCACCCCAACGATCATCAGCCCGCTACGCCGCAATGCGACACGCCCCACGCCGAGATGATTGTCCCCGCCGCGCCGGAACCCGGCGCGCTTTGTGAGAGCGCAGCCATCTGCTAGAGAGAAAATTGATGTACCGCCTCCCGGCTCAGTGTCGGCGAGGGCGGTTAAGGAGACCTGAACGGCGGACGCGGCAAACGCCCCTTCGTTCCCCTCCCGCCGCTCGCGGGCACAGAAGGGAGCCCGGGCCGTGCGCTGATCTGCGCAAGGGGCAGCGAATGGCAGCGGCGAAGAAGCCCTTGGTCGTGATCACGCGCCGGCTGCCGGAGAGCGTCGAAACGCGCATGCGCGAATTGTTCGACGCCCGCCTCAACCTTGACGACAAGCCGATGAGCCAGATCGAGCTCACCGAGGCCGCCAAGGTCGCCGACGTGCTCGTGCCGACCGTGACCGATCAGATCGACCGGAGCGTCTTGAGCCATTCCGGCGAAAAGCTGAAGCTGATCGCCAATTTCGGCAACGGCGTCGACAATATCGACGTCGCCACGGCGCTGCAGCGCGGCATTACCGTCACCAACACCCCGGGCGTCCTGACCGAGGACACCGCCGACATGACCATGGCGCTGATCCTGGCGGTGCCGCGGCGGCTTGCCGAAGGCGCCCAGGTGCTCACCAGCGATAGCGCCTGGACCGGCTGGAGCCCGACCTGGATGCTCGGTCACCGCATCTGGGGCAAACGCCTCGGCATCGTCGGCATGGGCCGCATCGGCCAGGCGGTGGCGCGGCGCGCCAAGGCGTTCGGACTGCAGATCCACTATCACAATCGCCGCCGCGTGGCGCCGCGCATCGAGGAGGAGCTCAACGCCACCTACTGGGAGAGCCTCGACCAGATGCTGGTGCGCATGGACATCGTCTCGATCAATTGCCCGCACACGCCGGCCACCTATCACCTGCTGTCGGCGCGGCGGCTCAAGCTCATTCGTCCGCAGGCCTACATCGTCAACACCGCGCGCGGCGAGGTGATCGACGAGAACGCGCTGGCGCGCCTCATCGAGGCGGGCGAGATGGCGGGCGCCGGCCTCGATGTCTTCGAGCACGAGCCGGCGGTGAGCCCGAAACTCGTCAAGCTTGCCCGTGCCGGCAAGGTCGTGCTGCTGCCGCATCTCGGTTCGGCGACGCTCGAAGGCCGCGTCGACATGGGCGAGAAGGTCATCGTCAACATCAGGACCTTCATGGACGGCCACCGCCCGCCGGACCGCGTGCTGCCGTCGATGCTGTGACGGCAGAGGCCGCCGCCGCAGGCGAAGCATTTTGTGCGCGCGCGACACGTGCGTCCGGCGTTCCGCCAGCGTAAGTGGAATCAGAAATTGAAGTTGTGAGGCCGCGCGTCTCCCTCTCCCCGCGCGGGCGGGGAGAGGTGGCGAAGCGCGTATCCGAACACGATTGTAGGTTTCCGCTCCATTCGGCCTGCTCGTCAGAGCGGGACCGCACCCATCGCCTCGGCGATCAACTGGAAATCCGCCGCGCTGATCGGAAAAAGCCCGAAGCGCATCTGATAGCCCCAGTTCGGCTTGCCGGCGGTGAACTCCAACCGGTCGAGCAGCGGATGAATGGGTGTTTCGTCGGCCCTTGCCCACGCCACATCGCGGCGGTAGGGCTTGAACCCGTTCCCCATGTCGAAAACGTAGGGCTCGCCCTCCTTGACAGTGCGGATGGCGGTGAAGGCCTGCAGCCGGTCCTTGCCGCCGAGCGTGATCGTCGGCGAATAGTAGACGACGCGATCGCCGGGCCTGATCCGCTTCAGCGGCGCCGCCTTGCCGTGGCTGACTTGCATGAAGCCTTCGCACTTGCCACGCCGCACATGCTCGGCTGAGGCGACCGCGATCCAATGCCCGGTCATTGCCAATATCCTCTGGTCACGGGGCAAGCTCGTACCACGCGCGGACCGAGCGAAGCGAAGTCCGGACAAGCCTTCCAACACAATGGCAAAGGAACGCCACAAGCCGGTCCGGTTTGCGACGCATTGAAATCGAACTTCGCGCAGACTGTCTTGCCGTCCATTGCGTATGGAGGGGCGCGTGACCGCAAATGTCGGCCTGGCTCCAGTAGTCGCCGTGTTGCTCGTGGCGTCGGCAGGGGTGAGCCTCAATCCTGCTGACGCGCGCGCGGAGGCGAATTGTCTCGCCGCGCCGGGCGCGCAGGCGCCGCCGGGGCGCCATTGGTTCTATCGCATCGACCGGCCCCAGCAGCGCAAGTGCTGGTATTTGCGGGCCCAAGGAGCAGCGGAAGCGACAGCAAAGGTTCCGCCAAAACCCCACGTGCACGTTGCGTCCGCCGCACCGGAAGTAAAATCGTCAGCCGGTTCCGATCAGCTCGTGCCAGCAATCAGGCTGGAGCCTTCCGATCAGCCGGCATCGGCCGGGGTGGACAACGGGACGGCGCCGCTGAGCATCCAAGACGGCGCCTTGATGGCGCGCAGGGCGGACGCCGACTCCGATGCGGGGCCTGCCGCTCCCGCGCCGATCGTTTCCGATGCCGCCGCGGCACCGAGCCTTCCGCCATCTGACGGTCGCACCTCGAGGTCTGCGCAAAGGATCGATGGAGAGAGCATACGCCAGGCGCACGGCGTAGCCGCCGCGGCCGCAAAGGCCGACGCGGATGCCTACGATGCGGCGGAAGCGGACAAGCCGGCGGGCGACCCGGTCCCGATGGAGGCGTCCGGGCGTGTGAGCCCGCTGGCCTTCCTGTTCGCCGGGGCCATTCTGGTGATTGCCGGAATATTCCTGCACCCGATCGTGCAGATTTTTGCCCGACGGCCCTTTGTTCATGTGGGGCGAGCGGCGCCGGCGTGGACGACGAGCTTCGGAGGCGAATGGAAGATGCCAGGATTTCTCGCGCGCTGGCGTGGCGCACGCGTCGACCGAGGCGAATATCATCTGGACGAAATCTAGGGCAGCCGCGCGTAGTCCGTCATTCGGACGTCAAATAGCTCGGCGCGGCCAATCGCGCCCTCTCCATGCGGGAGAGCTGAGAGATGCGCTATTCGAAAATATTGTTTATTGGACGTGTGCTGACAATGGACACTGATGAGGTCTCTCACGCCAGACTGCATATAGGTAGCAGCTCCTGGGCGCCGACGATCCCTCGTTCGACACGAGGTTAGCCTCCGGTATGCCTGCCGCGAAGGGAAGCGGAAGCATTGACCAGCCCCGGGGGCCGCGCGGCTCATGAGCGCCGTCACCGACAGATTTTGCGAAAGAAAAAGCGAGCCCACGATCCGCGCGACGCGATCACCGAGGCTCGCCGAGGAGCAGAACGAACAAAGTCTTTTTAGATCTTTCCCGACACTCCCTTCCCCGTGTGATTGTGATCGCGCCAATAAGGCACCAGAGGGGCTCGGCTGGGGAAATACTGCGGCGCAAAATTGGCTCGATCCCCGCCCGCGCCGCCGCGTTTCAATCGTTGTCGGCTTACATGGGCGGATGCGCTTGCCATTGGTTCCCCGCCGGATCTTGGTGAAGCCGGAGAGGTAGCGTTCGACGGACGGTAGCCCTTGCATTAACGGGCGACACTGAACTCAGGCTGCAGCACCTCCCTTCTGCGCTATGTCCGTTCATGCCAATTTCCGACATCACCTGTGGTGCCGAAAGCGTAGCTAAGGGCCCAACAACAGAAGTCAGACTGCGTTATTCGATGACCCCATCGGGGGTGATCCCACGCGTTTCAAACGAGCCTTGTCAGCGCCGGCAGCTTCGGCGCCTGTTGACCAGGCGCGTACCAGCGTGTTGACGGCGTAACGGACGCGCTCAGCAATTGCCACCGCCGAAGGCGGACCAGCCATGCCGAGGCTCTGGCGCAGCACGCTCATTCCAAACCAGGATGCAACCAGTTGTTCTGCCGCCAGCTCGGGGTCCTTCATCGACAGAAACCCGCGCGCGGTCAGCGATTTCAAGAACGCCGCGACCCGCTTCAACAGTTCGCCGCGGCCTGCGGTGTAAAACGCGGCCGCCAAGCGCGGGTGGTCGCCAGCGCATTCCGCCATAAGCAGATTCATTCTGACGACTTCCGGCTGAGTGGATACTGACACGACTACTTCGCCAAGTTTGACGAGACGTTCGACCGAGGAGTTCAGGTCCGGACCGACCTGGAGGTCGAGTACGCGCATCAACTTGACTCTACGGTCGAACGCGGCCGCGAGCAGGGCCGCCTTGTCTTGGAAGTTTGCATAAATCGTCATCTTCGACACGGATGCGCGTTCCGCGACCATCTCCATGGTGGTCGCCGCGCTGCCACGCTCAAGGAACAGGGCATAGGCCGCATCCAGAATGGCCTCAAGCTTGGCGAGATCACGGGGCCGGCCGGGGCCCCGGCGTTTGCGTTCGACGGACATCACCTACTCGTGATCATCAATTACTGGACCTATAAGTCCACAAATTAGTATATATGTACGACAGGGTACAGTAAATAGCCATCCGGCAACCCCGCCGGGATGGCGGCCCCTCTAACTAAGCGTGGCATGGCCCCGTGTTCTACGATCTCGCTGCAGCCGGGGAAG
>Ga0210409_10001624_pt1 | contig 28622 bp, 25 predicted proteins | sample IncBWH17MmetaG_FD_161649 | JGI IMG/M metagenome (GOLD analysis project Ga0210409, IMG submission 161649) | Forest soil microbial communities from Barre Woods Harvard Forest LTER site, Petersham, Massachusetts, United States - Inc-BW-H-17-M | ecosystem: Environmental > Terrestrial > Soil >...
TATTTCATGTTTGATTTGATCAGCCGCAACGACCCGCCTCCAATTACGCACCCGGGATTTTTTTATGGGTTCGTCGGACTGGCACTGGCGTGGCAAATCGCGTTTTTCTTTATCGCCAGCGATCCGGTTCGTTATCGGCCGCTCATGATTCCTTCGATGTTTGAGAAGTTCAGCTTTGTAGCCGCGGTAGTCATCCTCGTCCTGCAAGCGCGAATGCACGTCTCGGACCTGCTCTTTGCCGGCACGGACTTCCTGCTCGGCATTCTGTTCGTCGTCGCGTATTTCAAAACGCCGCCCCGCGATTAAGGGAGCACGAGATGGAGCAGGCGAAAGATACCCGCGCCGAAGAAGGCGGCGCCGGGGATGGTCAGTACCCAGGCCCAAACAATGCGTCGCGTAACGCCCCAGCGAACGGCGGTAAGGCGGCGCGAAGCTCCGACGCCAACAATGGCTCCGGTGATGGTGTGCGTGGTGCTGACGGGAATGCCAAAGTGCGCGGTGCCGGCGAGGGTAAGAGCTCCCGCGGCTTCGGCGGCAAAACCGCCGAAGGGGGTGAGCTTGGTGATGCGCTGCCCCATGGTTTTGATAATGCGCCAGCCGCCAGCCATGGTGCCGCCGCCCATGGCGAGGTGGCAGCAAAGGATGACCCAATACGGCACGTCGAACGTTGTTATCAAACCGCCCGCGGCCAGCGCGGTGGTGATGATGCCCATGCCTTTTTGCGCGTCGTTGGTGCCGTGGCCCAGGCTGTAAGCCGCCGCGGAAAGGAGTTGCAAGCGGCGAAACCAGCGGTCCACTTTGAGCGGGCGCTGCTTCCGGACGATCCAACTGGTAGCGATCGTGACAGTCATGGAGACGAGCATGCCGATGATCGGAGCGAGAAAAATGAACAGAATGGGTTTGGTCCAGCCGCTGACAATGATGGCCTGAAAGCCGGTGTTCGCCACTGCCGCGCCGCCATAGCCCCCCATGAGAGCGTGCGACGAGCTGGTGGGCAGGCCAAGAACGAGGGTGATGAGGTTCCAGAAAATGGCTCCCAGCAGCCCGGCCAGCAAGACTTGTTGGTTCACCATCTCGATGTGCACCATGCCTTTGCCGATGGTCTTGGCCACGGCCGTGCCGAACACAAAAGCGGCGATGAAATTCCAGAATGCGGCCCAGGCCACGGCGCGGAACGGCGTCAGCACGCGGGTGGAAACAACCGTGGCAATGGAGTTGGCGGCGTCGTGCCAGCCATTGGAGAACTCGAAGATCAAGGTGAGGACTATGACCGCGATGAGAAGGTGGAAGCTCGTCACGGGCAAGTCCTGAAAAAGAAGGAGCCAAAGAGAGCAAAGCAGGCAAGGGGGCTTAGACAAAGAGCCTTCGGGCGCATTTTGGATGTCGGCATGCGCGTTAAGCGTTTTTGAGGATGACGCCTTCGATCACGTTGGCGACGTCTTCACATTTGTCGACCGCGGTTTCGATGACTTCGAAGATTTCTTTCCACTTGATGATCTGTACGGAATCGGTTTCTTCATCAAAAAGCTGGGCGATGAGCGTGCGGCACAGGCGATCGCTTTCGTTTTCGTAGCGGTTGATTTCGATGCAGTGCTTCAGAGCCTTTTCCGGCGTGGACAGGGCGTGTACGGCTGCGGAAACCTCTACCGTAGCGGAGACCAGAACTCTCACCAGGTCGACCGTGCCCTGGCGGACGCTGGCCACGCGGTACAGCACAAAGCGGCTGGCGGCCGCGTCGATCAGGTCGATGACATCGTCGAGCTGGCTAGTGAGCTCGTGAATATCCTCCCGATCGAACGGTGTGATGAAGCTTTGGTTCAGCTTGGTGAAAATGCTGTGCGTGATTTCGTCGCCATCGTGCTCGATGGCCTTGACGATCTGCACCTGCTCGGGCACACCGGTGTAATGCTCGAGCATCTGGAGCAAAGCCTTGGCGCCCAATTGAATGTTATCGGCTTGCTTGTCGAACAGGACGAAAAAATCCTCTTCGCGCGGCAGCAAGCGCTGCAAAAGTCCCGGCATGAATGACTCTCCCCTAAAGAGTCACGGCAGAGCAGGGAGACGATAGCAGAGGGGGTGAAATGGGGCAAGGTTGCGCCGACGGTGAGAGAGAAAAGGCGGCCCTATTGTGACCAGCCCGCAAGAAGGCCTCGCATTTGCGAATCGAGTTTAGTACCTGCCGTTTCAGGATTGGGCGGCGGCGACACCGTGAGAGTCGTAGAAATGTTTAGGCATCCAATTTTCCCGGCCTTCGGGTAGAAGGTCGAGCAGGTTCCAAACCGGGCTGAACAGATCGATGCCGCGATGATGGCCGCCGCCGAGGGATCCTTCTGTCGTGTAGAAATGATGGATGTCGCCATTCGGCAGGCGCTTGAAGACGCTGACGGCTGGATGTTGATCATCATCACCGGTTTCCACGTTGAAGTCGCGGTTGAAGGAGCTGGCATAGCTGGAGAGCAGACGGATCTTGCTCCAACCGCGTCGATGCCCCCAGGCGCGAAGTTTTTCCAGAGGAGCTCGCGCGACCAAAACAAAGTTAACCTTGTCTCCGACGTGGTGAGCAATGGCGTCGTAACCGTCAGCCCACATGCTGCACATCGGACAGGCGCGGTCGTTCTTGGGCGCGTACATCAGATGGTCAACGATGAGGCTGTCCTTGCCCTCATGAAAAAGGCTGGAGAAGCGCGTGTCGAAGAAATGCGAAGGATCATTGTCGCGCAGCTCGCGCGGGCCTTCGCGGAATACATAGTCCTGCTTTACGGGCGCGCCCATGGGGAGCTGGCGTCGGAGTTGGGCGACACGCTCACGCTCATCCTTTAGCGCGATTTCTGCTACAAGCAGTTCATTGCGCAGGCGGCGGTATTCGGCGCTCTCACCTTGGACGGGACGTCCGGGCATGGGAACCTCCGGGGAAATTGCTGCGTCAAACGACAACCCACTATGTCGATGGCCATGCAGGAGTGTCAAGAGTAAGAATGTAAAAACTGTGGCCACAAACCGAGTTGGCACGCGCAAAAAAGAAAGCGGGCCGATGGGAATCGGCCCGCCGGTACGATTCGCGTTGGCGAATCAGGTTTAGTACATGCCGCCCATGCCGCCGCCCGGGCCTCCGGGACCGCCGGCTGCCGCTGCGCCCTTCTTGTCGTCTTCCTTGAGTTCCGCGACGAGCGCTTCGGTGGTGAGCATCAGGCCCGCGATGGAAGCTGCGTTCTGCAGCGCCAAGCGGGTAACCTTGGCCGGGTCGATAACGCCCATCTTGACCATGTCGCCATAGTCGCCGGTGTCCGCGTTGAAGCCGAAGTTTTCATCCTTCGAGTCGCGGATTTTGCCGATGACCACAGCGCCTTCGGCTCCGGCGTTATGGGCAATCTGGCGAGCGGGCTCTTCGAGAGCGCGCTTCACGATGCCGACGCCAACGGCTTCGTCATCATGCAGCTTGAGCTTCTCGATGGCGGTGATGCAGCGCAGCAGCGCGGTACCGCCGCCGGCTACGATGCCTTCCTCAACCGCCGCGCGAGTCGCGTGCATGGCGTCCTCAACGCGAGCCTTTTTCTCCTTCAGCTCGGTTTCGGTCGCCGCGCCCACCTTGATGACCGCAACGCCGCCAACCAACTTGGCAAGGCGCTCCTGAAGCTTTTCCTTGTCGTAGTCGGAAGTGGTGTTCTCCACCTGCTGGCGGATCTGCTTGACGCGTCCTTCGATTTCGGAGGACTTGCCGGCGCCTTCGATGATAGTGGTGTTGTCCTTGTCGATCGTGATCTTCTTGGCGCGGCCAAGGTCTTCGACCTTGACGTTCTCGAGCTTGATGCCGAGATCCTCGGTGACGGCCTTGCCGCCGGTGAGGGTGGCAATGTCTTCGAGCATCGCTTTGCGGCGATCCCCGAAGCCCGGGGCCTTCACCGCAGCGCACTGCAATGTGCCACGGAGCTTGTTGACCACCAGGGTGGCCAGCGCTTCGCCTTCGACGTCTTCCGCGATGATGAGCAGCGGCTTTCCGGTCTTGGCAATCTGCTCGAGCAGCGGGAGCAGGTCCTTCATGGAGCTGATTTTCTTTTCGTGGATCAGGATGCGCACATCCTCGAGGATGCACTCCATGCGCTCCGGATCGGTGATGAAGTAGGGCGAGAGGTAGCCGCGGTCGAACTGCATGCCTTCCACGACTTCCAGCGTGGTCTCCATGGTGCGGGACTCTTCCACGGTAATGACGCCGTCCTTGCCGACCTTCTTCATGGCCTCGGCGATGATGCCGCCGATTTGCTTGTCGTTGTTGGCGGAAATGGTACCGACCTGCGCGATCATGTCGCCCTTGACGTCGCGGGAGAGCTTCTTGATCTCTTCCACGGCGACTTCCACGGCGCGCTCGATGCCGCGCTTGAGGGCGGTCGGGCTGGCGCCGGCGGCGACAGTCTTTACGCCTTCACGGAAGATGGCCTGCGCGAGCACGGTTGCGGTGGTGGTTCCGTCGCCGGCAACGTCGCTGGTCTTGGAAGCCACTTCGCGAACCATCTGCGCGCCCATGTTCTCCAGGGGATCGCGGAGTTCGATTTCCTTGGCCACGGTCACGCCGTCCTTGGTGATGATCGGCGCGCCGAACTTCTTTTCGATCACCGCATTGCGGCCCTTGGGGCCGAGGGTGATCTTCACTGCATCGGCAAGAGCATTCACGCCGCGTAGAATCGCTTGGCGGGAATTCTCACCTGTTACGATCTGCTTCGCCATACGGGTATTTCCTCCTGAGATTTCTTTGCTGATTCTTGGTACTGCGCCGGTCCGGGACCGGCCCACTGCATTTACTGCTGGCCGGGCGGAAGCCTGACTGCGCAGGCAGGCCCGGCGGCTACTTCAAGAACTGTTACTTCTTGCCGCCCGCGGCTTTTGCGGCGCCGCCAAGCTTGGCCAGGATTTCCTCTTCGCGGAGAATCAGCAACTCCTGATCATCGATGGTGATTTCCGTACCGCTGTACTTGCCAAACAGAACGCGGTCGCCGGGCTTGACGTCCAGGGGGATGAGCTCGCCCTTTTCGCGTTTGCCGGAACCGACGGCGATTACTTCGCCTTCCTGCTGCTTTTCCTTGGCTGAGTCCGGGATGATGATGCCTCCCTTGACGCTTTCCTTCTCTTCAATGCGCCGCACGACAACGCGGTCGTGGAGCGGGGTCAGATTCACTGCCATCTTGAAAGAACCTCCGTGGATTTATGGTGCGATTTGCCTGGCGTGGGAAGCTAAGGAATTTAGCACTCCTCGTAGCCGAGTGCTAATATAGCAGATTCACCTGACAAGTCAAGGGAAAGGACGACGAATCGAGCGTCCGGTCCAGGACCTATTTGCTTCCGTAAGTTACTTGTTTTTAGCTAGATACAAGTGCAAGAAAAATCGGACACTTGGGTATTGTCGTGCTCCTCCTATAGACGTAGACTTCTTTGCGGGCCGACAACCCTGCGACCACCACGATGCCTTCCCTCGTTTATTTGCGGCTGATCGGATTCACGGCGGGAACACTGCTGCAGCTCTTCTGGATGGTGGTGATTCTCGGTTATCGCCGGCAGCGCAATTTCGAGCGCGTGTTTTTCTTCCTCTCCGTGGCGCTGTTTTTCTTTTACTCGGGTTCGTTGCTGGCGTTGAATGCGCAAATCTACTACCCTGCGCCGCCGGCGCTCCTGACCACCTTTGCGAAGACGTTGCTCTGCGGCGGGCTCTGCTTCTTGCCGGCCCTGCTGATTCACCTGCACCTTGAGTACGCCGATACCCGCGGCATGCTCGCCAGCCGCACCCTGAAGCGCACCGTGCTGCTTGCCGCGTACGCTCCGGCGCTCTTTTTCGTTTCACGTGTTTACCCGTTGCTGGCGGATTCGCCGGGGTTTGATTTTCTGGCTCCGGGCAATGTGCTGGGACGCGGCTATGGTGTTTGGCTGGCGCTGGCCATGCTGCTCAGCGCGGCCTGGGAAATCCGGTTTCATTTGCGGGCGCCGGATCGTGCGCAGTCCTTCTTCCACAGCTTGCTGGCGGGAGTGTTTTCCATCGGCGCGGCGCTGGTGCTGCAGTTACACGTACTAAGCGGGCCGATGCCACGCGACTTGTCCGACGCGGCGAGCACGGCGCTGGCGTTCGTGGCGCTTTTGCCGTCGGCGGTGCTGATTTACCTGGTGCAGCGCTTCAATTTTCTGCAAATCGGACGGCAGAAAAATCTCGTGTATGCGGTGTCGGCTACATTTTTGGCGCTGCTGTATTTGAGCCTGGTGCGGCGGCTTAGCGGCTGGCTGGCGCCGGAGATTCCGCCGGAGGCGACGGCGTCGATCCTCTTGTTTGTGCTGGTGATTTTCATCGAGCCGTTGCAGCGCGCGTTGGGTAGGAGCCTGCAAGAGACCGCGCAGCGGGAGATGGATCGTGTGCAGCGGCTGATGGCGGAAGTGCAGCAAGTGGCGCGCTTGGGCGATATGCCGCAACTGGTGCGCGTGATCGAAGAGCGCTTGAAACAACAGTTTGAGGTTGCCGATGCGGGTTTGGTCTTGCATGACGCGGAGCCGGGGATGCCGGTCCGGGCGTCAGGCAAGCAGTTCAAGGAAAGCTTTCCGATTGGGCAGGGCGAGCGCATCGTCGGAACGCTGGGGATTGAGCCGCACGGCGCGATGATTTCCGGGGAGACGCGGGCGGCGTTGGAATTGTTGTGCGAACAGCTCGCGGCGGCGCTGGATTTGTGCCGGTTGATCGACGAAAAAGTTCGACTGGAAAGGGAATTGGCGGAACGCGAGCGGCTGGCGTTGCTGGGGCAGATGGCCGCGAGCATTTCGCACAACTTGAAGAACCCTCTAGGCTCGATCAAGACGATTCTGCAGGTGCAGATGGAAAATCCGGAGTTGCCGGAATCGTTGCGGGGAGAAACGCAGATTGTGCTGGACGAGATTGGGCGGTTGTCGTCGAAGCTCAATCAGCTGTTGCGATTCAGCAGGCCGGCGGTGCGCGGCGGAAGCGTTGAGGGAAGTTGCGATGCGGCGGCAGTGATCGAAGAAGTAGCCGGCGTGCTGCGGCATGAAGCGGAGCGGCGCGGCATAGCTCTGGAGTTGCAGCTTTGCACGAATGGCGTGAGGGCCGCGGTTGCGGCGGATTCGGTGAGCGACATCGTTTCCAATTTGGTGGTGAATGCGCTGGAGGCCACGTCACACGGAGGGCGCGTGATTGTAAGCGCGGCGGCGAATAACGGTTCTTGTTTGCTGAGTGTCGAGGACAACGGGGCGGGAATTTCGCCTGAAGCCAGGGAGAGACTCTTGCAGCCGTTTTTTACGACGAAGACACAGGGGACAGGATTGGGGCTGGCGATTGTAGCGCGGCGGGTGGCTGAGGTTGGAGGGAAGTTGCAGTGGGAGAGCCCAGTGAAAGAGGAGCGCGGAACCAGGTTTCGCATAACGCTGCCGCTTCTGTCGTAGGCCGCACTCCAAAAGGGATGGCGATGAAGACGATCTTGATTGTGGATGATGAGCCGGCGGCGCGGTACGGGTTGCGGCGGGCGCTGGAGTCGAAATACCGCGTAGCGGAGGCGGGCTCCGCGGAGGCAGCGCGAGAGGCATTGACGCGCGAGCAGCCGGACCTGGTGCTGCTGGATGTGGTCTTGCCGGGGCAAAGCGGGATTGAGTTTTTGCGCTGGATGCGCGAGCAGGGAAGCGAAACTCCGGTGCTGATGGTTTCGGCGCTGGATACGGCGAAGACGGCGGTGGAAGCGCTGCAGTTGGGCGCGGCGGATTATTTGGTGAAGGGATTTGAGCTGGACGAGTTGCGGCAGCGCGTGGCGAATCTTTTGAAGCTGGCGTCGCTGGAGAAGGAGAACGATGCACTGCGGCGGCGCTTGACCAGCGAAGGACAGTTCGGGCCGATGATTGGGCGCACGGCGGAGATGCGGCGGGCGTTTGAAATCGCTGAGCGCGTGGCGCCGACGGACTCCACAGTGTTGATTCTGGGCGAGAGCGGCACTGGCAAGGATTTGCTGGCGCAGGAGATTCACGCGCGCTCGCCGCGGGCGGGGAAGGCATTTGTGGCGGTGAACTGCGCGGCGCTGCCGGAAACACTGATTGAATCGGAATTGTTTGGCTACGAGCGCGGGGCGTTCACCGGGGCGGCGCAGCAGAAAAAAGGGAAATTCGAGCTGGCGTCGGGCGGAACGCTCTTCTTAGACGAGATCGGAGACATGAATCCGGTTACGCAGGCGAAGGTACTGCGCGCGCTGGAGAACCGCACCATTGAGCGGCTGGGCGGCACGCAGCCGATTCCCGTGGATGTGCGAGTGATCAGCGCGACGCACCGGAATTTGCCGGCCGAAATCCGCGCCGGGAAATTTCGCGAGGACCTGTTCTACCGGCTGCGCGTGGTGAGCGTTGAATTGGCGCCTCTGCGCGCGCATAAGCAGGATATTCCCTTGCTCGCGGAGGCTTTTTTACAGATGCATGCTGCGCGACTGGGACGCGCGGCGCGGCTTACGCGGGAAGCTATCGCAGCGATCGAGCGTTATGACTGGCCGGGAAATGTGCGGGAATTGAAGAATGCGCTGGAGCGCAGCCTGGTGCTGTGCCGCGGGGAAGAGATCGGGGTCGCGGACTTGCCAGAGGAAGTCGCGCGCGGCGAGGCGCTGGTGCAAGCGCATTCTGGTGCGGGGCACGACAACGGGCTGGGCGAAAAGGATTTTCGCGAAGCGAAGCGCAAATTTGAGGTGGCGTATTTGACGAAGCAGCTTGCGGATCATCGCTGGAATGTTTCGCGCACCGCGGCGACAATTGGGCTGCACCGTCAGAGCCTGCAGGAGAAATTGCGGGAGCTGGGAATCCGGCGGCCCGGGCGCGAACCGATTGAGGACGAAGAGAAGAACTAAGGCAGGCGAGCGGAGTGGGCGGAGACGGCATCGAAACGAAAGTAGTGGTGGGGTACGTGTTGGCGGGCGGCGGGAGCACGCGTTTTGGGCGGGACAAGGCTTTGGTCGAGATTGGCGGAACGCCGATGCTTTTGCGCATGCGGGAGCTGCTCGGCGATATCACGAAAGACGTGCACGTGATTGCGGCTCCGCAGAAATACGCGGCGCTGGGAATTACTGGAATAGGGGATCGCTGGGAGGGGCAAGGGCCGCTAGCCGGAATTATCACCGCGCTGCAAACCACCGAAGAGACCGGCAGCGGGGCCGAGTGGAATTTAATCGTTGGATGCGACATGCCGTTTCTTACTCGGGAATGGCTGACGCACCTTGCCGCGCGGGCTCAGGCGAGTGGCGCAGAGGTCGTATCGCCACAATCCCCGCAAGGGCTCGAACCATTGTGCGCTTGCTGGCGGACGAGCGCGGTGCGCCAGCTGCAAAATGCTTTCGATGGCGGCGTGCGCAAAATCACCGAGGCCATGAAACGCCTGCGCATGGAAGTGGTTGACGAAGCGGACTGGAAGCGATTTGATACAACGGGCCGGCTATTCTGGAACATGAATACGGCCGCGGACTACGACGAGGCCAAGCGCATCCTGGAGGCGCAGCGAGCGTGAGCGAGATTCTCAGCGGCAACGACACACTCACCGGTCGCGGCGAGTCCCCGAATTATTTCGAGTTTCGCGACGTCTGCAAAGGCTTTGACGGCCGGCCGGTGCTGGATCACGTGAGCTTTACGGTGAAGCACGGAGAAACCTGCGTGATTATGGGGCGCAGCGGCGTAGGCAAATCGGTTTCGCTGAAGCACATCATGGGATTTCTCAAGGCGGACTCCGGGCGGATTTTCATCGACGGTGAAGACGTCACGGATTTCAGCGAGAAGCAATTCGCGGAGATTCGCCGCAAGGTGACCATGGTGTTTCAGTCCGGCGCGCTTTTCGATTCGCTGACCGTCGCCGACAACATTTCGTTTCCCATGGAGGGGCAGACGGGGCTGACCGCGGACGACATCGATGCCAACGTGGATAAGCTGGCGCATTTACTGGAAGTTGACCAGGTGCTGGACAAATTGCCTGGGGAGCTCTCGACCGGCATGCGGCGCGCGGTGGCCATTGCGCGGGCCCTGGCGCAAAATCCCGACGCGATTTTGTACGACGAGCCGACCACCATGGTCGATCCCATCATGGCCGGGCACATGGGCGCCCTGATTTTGCGTCTGAAAAACGCGTTCCACAAAACTTCGATCGTGGTGACCCACGACACGCATCTGGCCAAGCGCCTGGCCGACACCGTCGTTTTTTTGCAGGACGGCAGAGTCACGTTCTTCGGCTCCTGGCCTGACTTTGAAAATTCCCGCGATCCCTTTTTGCAAAACTTCCTTAAACAAGACGAACTCATCCCCGAGCTGGACGTGACTCTGTGAGCCAGGTCGCGGCTGGCGCTTCCAGCCCCATCAACCAATTGCGCAAGGAGATGGGCTTTTGGGATGTGCTGCTGTTCAACATCGCCACGGTGCTGGGTCCGCGATGGATTGCGGCGGCGGCGCACAATGGCACGTCGTCGATCAGCTTGTGGCTGATCGCCGCGGTTTTCTTTTTTGTGCCCACCGCGATGGTGATCAACGAGCTTTCCTCGCGGTTTCCGGAAGAGGGTGGATTGTACGTCTGGGCCAAGGAAGCTTTCGGCGATTTTCACGGCTTTGTGGCCGGATGGAATTATTGGATCTATACGGTCTTCTACTTTCCAGGATTGTTGCTGGCGAGCGCGGCGATGAGCGCCTATATCATCGGCGAAGGCGGTGGCACGCTGGCGCAGAACCGAACGTTCCTGCTGCTGGTTTCGCTGGGACTGCTGCTGGTTGCGGTGGTTTTGAATCTCATCGGGCTGAACATCGGCAAATGGCTGCAAAATGCCGGCGGAGTTTCCACCTACGCCCCGTTGCTGATTCTTGCAGCGATTGCGGCAATCCTATGGCCGCGCCACGGATCGGTGACGCACTTCACCGTTTCAAACATGCTGCCGCACTGGAATTGGGACACCGTGAATTTCTGGTCGCAGATTGCTTTTGCGTTCACCGGGCTGGAGCTGGTGTCGGCGATGAGCGCGGAGATTCGCGATCCGCGGCGTACGCTGCCGCGCGCGGTGTTCGCGGCGGGCGCGCTGATCGCGCTGATGTACATCGTCGGCACGGTTGCGGTGCTGGTGTTGGTGCCGGCTTCGGATGTTTCCGCGACTTCCGGCGTGTTTCATGCCATTACGGCGGGAGCGATCGCTCTGAAGATCGGCTTCGTCGGCATTCTTGCCGCGATTCTGGTCACCGTTGGCAATGCGGGCGGGGTCGGCAGCACCGTGGCGGGAATCGCCCGCGTGCCCTTTGTCGTGGGCATCGACCAATATCTGCCGAAGGCTTTCGGCAAGATTCATCCACGCTGGAAGACGCCGTATGTTTCGATCATCGTGCAGGCCGTGGCTTCCGGCGTGATTCTGCTGCTGAGCCAGGTAAGCGAAACGACGCGCGGCGCGTATCAGGGCTTGGTGGACGTGGCCATCATCCTTTACTTCATTCCGTTTCTGTACATGTACGCCGCGGCGATCAAGCTGGCCGGCCGCAAAGACCGCTTGGAAAATCCGCACGCCGTGCTCATCCCGGGCGGAAAGCCAGGCGTTTGGCTCGCCAGCGGCATCGCTTTTGCCGTGACGCTGCTGTCGATTATCGTTTCGGTGCTGCCGCCGGGCGATTCGTCGAATCGTGCGTTGTTTCTGATTAAGGTCGTGGGCTCGACGCTGGGTGCGCTGGCGCTCGGCTTGACGCTGTATTATCGCGGCGTGCTAGCGAAGAAGAGAGAAGCGGGCGCGGTTGGCGGATGAAGCTGGGACGCGCCCTTCCTTCGTCAGGATAAACTAAAGCGCGCCCCTACAAATTAGAAACCTTGTTCGGTGAGGTCGGCGACTGAAATCTTTGTGGTCGTTGTTGAGCCGCGCGCTTCCAGGTAGCGCTCGACATACTTGCCGAGGACGTCGCCTTCGAGGTTGACCGCGTCACCGGGTTTGCGCTCGCGGATGTTGGTGTGCTCGTAGGTGTAGGGGATCACCGCGATTTCCGCGATGCCGTCGTGCCACCGCGCGACAGTGAGGCTGATGCCGTCGATGGTGATCGAGCCTTTCGGCACGATGTAGCGCGCGAACTCCTCCGGCACTTCCACCGCATACCACCAATTTTCTCCTTCGGGCCGCAGATGCGCGACGTGGCCGGTTCCATCGACATGGCCCAGCACAAAGTGGCCGCCGAATTCTTTGCCGGCGGTTAGCGGCTGCTCGAGATTCACACGAGCGCCCTTTTTCAGCGAGCCGTGGTTTGCACCGAAGGAAGTCTTGCGAATGGTCTCGCCGGAAAGATCGGCGGAGAAGCGGTCGTTTTCCGCTGCGACGACGGTGAGGCAGCAGCCGTTCACCGCGATGCTGTTGGAGACGGCCAGCTTGCTCCCGAGCGTCGGCGCATGGATCGTAACGCGGCCGCCGTCGCTTTGCAGCGAGAGCGACTCGATGGTACCGATGTGCTCGATGATTCCGGTGAACATGGATACCGAGAATAGCATCTCGTGCGGAAAATTCGACAGCCGTGATTGCTCAGCGAACAGCCAGAAATGGCTGTCCCACGTTTCAGTTACGGTAGACGTCCTGGAGATAGGCTTCGATGGCCACGTCGGGGCCGAATTGTTGCACGCGGATGTTTGACAACGGTGTATGGCCGGGAGCGGATGCGTGCGCGTGCGCGAAGGGAACGCCGGACTCGCCGGCGAATTTTGGCGCGTAGAAGAGCATCAGCTTGTGCACCAGACTCGCCGAAAGCGCGGCGCCGTTCAGCGTGGGACCAGATTCCAGCAGCACGCTGAGGATTTCGCGCTTGCCTAACTCGCTTAGCACGGCGTTCAAATCGATTCGGCCGCGGAGAGCGCGCATGTGAACCACCTCGACACCTTCCTTCTGCAGGCGGCGCGCTTTTACCGATTTGAGCGGCACGGCGGTGAAGACCAGGAGGTCGTCATCGGCGGTCTGCACGATGCGCGACTGCGGCGGCAGGCGCAGCCTGGCGTCGAGAATCACGCGGAGCAGGTGCTTGCGGCGCGGCAGTCCGCTGCGGTCGGTGAGCAGCGGGTCGTCGGCGAGTATCGTGCCGATGCCGGTAAGCAGCGCGTCCGAAGCGTGGCGCATGCGCTGCACTTCGGCGCGGGATTCTTCGGAGCTGATCCAGGTTCGCTTCTTGGCTCGCCGCGCCTGCGGAAGAGCTAGCTGGCCATCCAGGGTGAGCGCCGATTTCAGCGTGACGAACGGCTTTTTCGTGCGAACCCAGCAGGCGAAGGCTTCGTTGAGGCGGCGCGCAACGTCTTCGAGCACGCCGCCAACCGTTTCGATATTCGCGGCGCGAAGCCGCTCGAAGCCCCGGCCGGACGTCGCCGGATTCGGATCCTGCATGGCCGCGACAACGCGGCGAATGCCCGCGGCGATGATCGCTTCTGTGCATGGACCCGTGCGGCCGGTGTGGTTGCACGGCTCAAGATTCACGTACAGCGTGGCGCCGCGCGCTTTCTCTCCCGCGGATTTCAGCGCGACGATTTCGGCATGATGGCGCCAATCGTATTGATGAAAACCTTCGCCTACGATTTGGCCGTCGCGCACAATCAAGCTGCCAACGTGCGGATTGGGGCTGGCCAGGCCGATGGCTTTGCGCGCCAGGGCCAGCGCGTGTTCCATGAAACGAATGTCGTGTGCGTCCACGAATTAGTCGAACAGCGAACTGGCGTAGGTTTCCGCGTCGAAGGGAACCAAGTCGTTGATTTGCTCGCCGGTGCCCACGAAGCGAATGGGCAGCGCGAGTTCGCGCGAGATAGCCACCACGATGCCGCCCTTGGCGGTGCCGTCGAGCTTGGTGAGGATGATGCCGGTGACGCCGACCGTGGAGGTGAACTCGCGGGCTTGCGCCAGCCCGTTCTGCCCCGTGGTGGCGTCGAGCACGAGTAAGACGTCGTGCGGCGCGCCGGGAATCACCTTCGCGGCGGTGCGCTTCATTTTTTCCAGCTCGGCCATGAGATTGGATTTAGTGTGCAGGCGTCCGGCGGTGTCCACAATGACGGCGTCGGAGGAGCGGGCTTTGGCAGCAACAACCGCGTCGTAAACGACGGCGGCTGGGTCGGCGCCCGATTTCTGCTTGATCACTTCGATGCCGTTGCGCTGCGCCCAGATTTCGAGCTGCTCAACGGCGGCGGCGCGAAATGTATCTGCCGCGCAAAGAATTACGCTCAAGCCTTCTTTGCGCAGGCGATTCGCGAGCTTACCGATGCTGGTGGTCTTGCCGGCGCCGTTCACGCCGACGATGAAGATGACGCGCGGCCCTTTGCCGTTGGGCGAGCCGGCGACAACGCCCGGCTGCAGCGCTTTCGAGGCAGCGGACGCGTTAAGAATGCGCACGATGTGCGACTTGATTTCGCTCTTGAGCTGCGAAGCGTCGGATAGCGCATTGCGGTCCAGCTTTTCGCGCACCGCATCCAGAATTTCGCGCGTGGTGCCGACGCCCAAATCGGCGGAGATCAGCGCGGTTTCCAGCTGCTTGAGCAGCGCAGGATCGACCCTCTTTTCGCCAAGGAAAATCGTATCGACGGTTTCGGACAGCGCCGCCTTGGTCTTGCTGACGCTGGCCTTCAGGCGTTCCGCCAGCGTCGGTTCCGGTTTGCCAAAGAGAGAAATCATGGGATCGCGCTGCTATTCACAGCGCAATAGAAAAGTGTAGCAGAAGACCTCGATTGCTGACCGGCGCCCTAGTTAACGGACGGAGCAGGCTATGGTTCTTTCGGGATCAATGGCAGGTACGCGAGCTTATTTTGATTCCTTTTTATTGTTCTTTCGCCGGTCAGGGTCGACAGTTTCCTTTATAAGATCGAATACAACGAGTTGCGGTTCCTTGACGCAATCGTGCGGTTCATCCTCTTCACTCTCAAGAAGCGGCGAGATTTTGACTAGCAGCTGCTCATCTGTTTTCCAGCCCTGGACCGCTAACTCGAAGTTGCAATCAGTGCCAAAGTGGCGATCTAGCGCCTGATCTAAGGCGTGGATCTCTTTTGCGGAACCTTTGGATGCATCGTAGATCAGAGCGAGGTGGCCGTAGCCCAAATCTGTCTCGTAATGCCATAAAGTGACCTCAGCGAGCAGGTTGTCTCCATTCGGTGACCAACCGACTAAGCGAATGCCACTTCCATCGTTGACTGAAGGAGAATAAACAGCTCGGAAGGAGCGTTCCACTGGGGCGGCTACGTAGAGCTTAGTCGTGTTTTCGCAAGACCCGTCCTTAACCACAACCTTTACTTCACCATACGCGCGGAACCCCTTGGGAGATTCGAGTATAGGTGTGCGAGCCGACCGAGCAGTTGGCGTGGTCCATTCATGGCCAGTCCAGGTCATGCAACCAAGGTATGCGGGATCGGTCGCCGAGATAATCGGCTGTGATTTTGTTTCAGCCCCTTGCCATAAGCTCAATGCCAGGGACAACAGAAAGGTACTAATCATTCAGCACCCCCGATATTCGCATGAGCTAGACCTGGACTTCGACGGCGCTGAGGCGGATCCTTCCGGCGTTGACGGCGGCGTCGAGCGCGTTGACGACTACGGCGTCGAATTTACTGCCCGCGAGGGCTTTGATTTTGCCGAGAGCGAACTCCAGGTCCATCGCCGATTGATACGGGCGATTGGTGGTCATAGCGTCGAGCGTGTCCGCAACGCCGATGATGCGCGCCATCAGCGGAATCTGCGGGCCTTGCAAGCCGTACGGATACCCGCGGCCGTCGATGTGTTCGTGGTGCAGTTCGATGCCCGGCAGCATGTTCTTGAGCTGCGAGACGGGACGCATGATGTTCGCGCCCTTCACCGTGTGCTGCTTCATCAGATCAAATTCTTCAGGAGTCAGCGCGCCGGGCTTTTTCAGCACGCGATCCTCGACGCCGATTTTGCCCACGTCGTGCAGCAGGGCGGAGATGCGCAGCGTATCCAAGTCTTCGGGAGTAAGGCCCAGCTCGCGCCCGATGATCGAGGAATATTTCGCCACGCGGCCGGAGTGACCGCGCGTATACGGATCCTTTTCGTCGATCGCCGCGGCAAGCATGCGAATGGAGCCGACGAACAGTTCGCGATTTTCTTCCGCCGATTCCTTCAGCCGCTCGATGTACTCTTCGATGTCGCCGGCCATCTTGTTGAAGTTTTCGGCCAGCTCGCTGATTTCGGAAGCACCGCGCACCGGCGAACGCTGATGAAATTCACCGCGACTGATGGCGCGCGTGGAGGCGGCGAGGCCGCGAATGGGTCCGCTGATGCCAACCGCAAAGAAATAGCCGACCAACACGGCGGCGAGGACCACGACGCTGACGAAAGCGAGTGCCTGACGGTTGAGGTCGTTGACACCCGCGTCGTCACGCGCCTGACTGAGGCTGCGCTGCGCGACGATTGCCCAATTCAACTCCGGCAACGTGCTGAAGGTGCCGACCATCTCGACGTTGCGCCCCTTGACCTGCTGCGTAAAGCGAACGGTTTCGGTGCTGCGCAGCTCTTGCGGCAACGTTCGTATTTGCTTGACCAGGTCGGAATTGCCCGTCAAGTCCGTGCCCGGAACGAAATTGTTTGTGTCCGGATGCGCCACGATGTGGCCCGAGTGGTCGACGATAAAGACGGTGCGCCCGCGCACGCTGGCATCCTGCAAGCGGCGCAGCAGCGGATCGAGTGACACCACCGCGGCCAGCATGCCCGTGAAATTTCCGTTGATGTCCCGGAGCGGCACGGCCACCACGAAGGCGGGCCGATTATCGGGCTCCAGCGCCAGCGAGTCGCTGCGGAATTCGCCGGATTGCTGCATGCACCATACGAATGCGCGCTGCAACGCCTTGGCCACAAAGGGATCCTGATCGGCGCGGTAATTTCCCTGGGCGGCCACAATGCCTTTGCGGGACTTGCCGACCGCGGTGAGGTACAGGAACGTGTGGTTATCGTTGGCAAAACTTTCCAGCACGCGGGTGACTTTGGGCTCCGCCACGGGGTCTTCCACGTTGTCGCTGACGTTCATCAACTCCAGGATTTGGCGTTGGTTGACGAGCTGCTGCGTCATATTGGATTCAAAAAACTGGATTTCCTGAGTCAGGGAACGGGTAAGGTCGCTTTGCTGGATGCGCTCATTGTCCACCAGCTTGTCCTGGCTAAGCTGCAGCACTTGGCGATGGTATAGCCCGATCGGTAGGACGCTGACCAACAGCAAAGCGCCCAAAACGAGCCAAAGAATACGCACGCGCCCGGCGCGCATGCGTTCCCAGGAGGCTTTGACGTTCACGGGCATGGGCAGCTTGACAGACATCGCCTTGCCACTAATTTTAAGGGATTCCCGGAGGGTCCCGGGGGATTGCGAAGGGCAGGGGTCGCGGACTTGCAACTGGAACCTTGGTACTACGGGCGTTTGTTAGTCTTAGACTAAGTAACTACTCTCGCTTCTGCGGGCGGTCCATAATGGCGCGGATTGCTTCGCGGGGCGATTTGCCGTGATGAAGGATGGCGGCGACCTGCTCGGTGATTGGCAGTTCGACCTTCGCTTCGCTGGCAAGAGCCATTAGCGCCGCTGCGGTGCCCACACCTTCGGCAACCATGCGCATACCAGCCAGAATCTCGCTGAGCGAACGGCCTTTGCCCAGCTCGATGCCAACTTGGCGATTGCGACTGAGCGCGCCCGTGCAGGTGAGGACGAGGTCGCCGAGGCCGGCCAGGCCGGTCAGCGTTTCTGGCTGCGCGCCCAGAGCCGCGGCCAAGCGGGACATCTCGGCTAGGCCGCGCGTGAGCAGCGCCGCCAGCGGGTTGGAGCCGAGGCCGAGTCCCTGGCAAACACCGGCGGCGATGGCGATGACGTTTTTCATCGCGCCTGCCAGCTCGACGCCCAGCACATCGTCGTTGGTGTACACGCGGAAACTGGGCGCGGCGAATTCTTCCTGCAACTCGGAAGCGAGACCGGCATCGCTTGACGCTAGCACGACCGCCGTCGGTTCGCCGCGCGCGGCTTCCGCGGCAAACGATGGACCGGAAAGCACGGCGAAGGCTGGTGTGGGCGCAAAGACTTCCAGGACTACTTCGCTCATTCGCTTGTGGGTGTCCGGCTCGAGGCCCTTCGCAGCGCTGACGAAAACAGAGCGGGGCGAAACTCCCGCAGTTGCCGCCAAATAAACACCGCGCGCGTGCGGTGTGGGTATGGCCCCGACCAGGATCTGCGCGCCGGAAATCGCGTCGTGAATTTTGCAGGTGACGCTGACCTCCGAGGCCAGGCGATGTCCCGGCAAATACGTGCGGTTTTCGCGGTCGCGCTGGATGGATTCCGCCAAAGCGGGGTCGTGGACCCAGAGCGAAATGTCGTGCTTGCGTCGCGCCCGCGAAAGCACGATCGCGAGCGCCGTGCCCCAGCTTCCGCCGCCGAGAATGGCGATCCTGCTCAAGCGGCGTCTCTCTTTTTGCCGAAGGAAAACTTTGGCTCTTCGCCCTCTACCAGCCGCTGGATATTGGCGTCGTGCTTGTAAACAATGATCCCCGTCGCCGCCAGCGCGCCAAAGGTGACGATCAGCGGCGGCGCATGATGCGGCGCCCACAAAAGGTAGATCAGCAGCGGCATCGACGCAGCGGCGGAAATCGACGCGAGCGAAATGTAGCGCCAGAAGAAAGCGACGAGCAGAAACAGAATCAGCGAGCCGAGCAGCGCCGGAGGGCATAGCACCAGGAAGGCGCCGGCCGCCGTGGCCACTCCTTTTCCGCCGCGAAACCTCAGCCAAATCGGGAAGCAATGTCCTAGCAGCGCCGCCAGCACGGCAATCATCATCCATGTGGCGCTTTCGTTGCTGAAGCGCGCCGCCAGCCGGACGGCCGCCGCGCCTTTTCCGGCGTCGAGCAGCAGCGTGAGTATTCCAGCGAGCGGCCCGGCAACGCGCGCAACGTTGGTGGCGCCGATGTTGCCGCTGCCCGAGGTGCGGACGTCGCCGCCGCCGAAAATCCTGCTGAGCAGCAAACCGAAGGGAATCGAGCCGAGCAGATACGCGGCGAACGGAATGCTCAGGAGCGCCAGAGGAATTTTAGACATGTGCGACTAAGCCTCGGCCTGGGCGAAGGAAAAGGATGACAGGCGCGTGTACTCGGCGCCAGTGGGTCGCGTCTTGCTCTCAAACAAGTGAAATTCGCCGGCGCGAACAGCGCCGAATTCGCGCGCCGCATTTTCTTGCGCCGCGGCGCGAAGTTTTTCGGAAATGCCGGGCGGATCGAACCGCGCGAGCGTGAGATGCGGCGCGTATTCCCGGGTCTCCCGCGCGATCCCCAGCTTTTCGAGCCGCGCATCGATCTCCGCGGCGAGCGGAGCGAGATTCGGCGATGCGGCAATGCCTGCCCAGAGCACGCGCGGGCGCTTTTCGTTCGGGAAAAACCCCACTCCGCGAAAGCGCAGCTCCACGTCGCCGCCTGCGCTGACTTCGCCCAGCACAACGCGAATCGCTTCGAGTTTGCCGGCGTCCACGTTGCCGATGAATTTGAGCGTCACGTGCAGATTCTCCGCCCGCACCCAGCGCGCCTTATTTTTCGTAGCCGCTGCATCCGCCGCACGCAACTCTTCGATCAAGGACGCGAGATTGCCGCGCACCGCGGTGGGAATCTCCAGAGCCACGAAAAGTCGCACGGCTCAGCCCCGTTTTGCGGATGACTTCGCGGCCGTCTGACCGTTGTAGAGAAAGTGCACGCGCACCAGGTCCAGCGCCACCTGCGAGGCTTGCCAGCGAATGGATTCGCGGTCGCCCGGGAAGCGCGCGCCGCGGTCCCTGATTCCGCCGGCGTGCGAAATCGCCACGTGAACGGTGCCCACCGGTTTTTCGTCGGAGCCGCCGCCCGGCCCCGCAATCCCGGTGATACCCACGCCGAGCGTGCTGCCAACACGCCGCCGAATCCCTTCGGCTAGCGCCACGGCCACCTCCGGACTTACCGCGCCTTTAGCCGCAATCATCTCCGCCGGAACGTCGGCCCACGCGGTCTTCAGCTCGTTGCTGTAGCACACCACGCCGCCAAGAAAATACGACGAGCTTCCCGCGATGCTGGTCAGGCGCTGCGCTAGCAGCCCGCCGGTGCAGCTCTCCGCCGCGGCGATGGTGGCGTTGTTGAGCGTCAACTGCTCCGCGACGACCTCTTCCAGTGCGCGCCCATCCTGGCTGAAGATGCGGTCGGCGAGTGCAATCTCGAAGCCTTGCACGATTTCATCCAGTGTTTTCTTGGCCAGCGCCGCGTCCTCCGTCCAAAAACGCAGATGAATTTGTGTTTCGCCGGGCGCCGCGAGAATCGTGGTCTGCACTTCGGGGAAGCGCTTGTAAATCGGCAGGATGCGCTGCTCGACGTGCGATTCGCCGAGGCCCGTGACGCGCAGCTCGCGGCTGTACAAGCGCACGCCGGAAACGCGCCGCTCGAGGCGCGGCAGAACTTGCTCGCGAAACAGCGGCTTCATCTCGCGCGGCGGGCCGGGCAGAAGCACCACGACGCGGCCGGAGTCTTCCAGCCACAAACCCGGAGCCGTGCCGCGCGGATTTTCGAGTATCTCCGCGCCTTCCGGCACCATCGCCTGGCGCACGTTCACTTCCGGCATTTCGCGACCCAAGCTGCGGAAGCGCCCTTCGATGTAGCGCAGAATTGCGTCGTTGCGGCGCAGCTTACGGCCGAGGAGGTCAGCCACCGTCTCCCGCGTGAGGTCGTCCTCCGTCGGTCCAAGCCCGCCGCTGGAAATAATCAGCGGCACGCGGTTCAGCGCCTCGCGAAACGCCGCGGCAAGCAGATCGCGATTGTCGCCGACGACCGTCTTGCGCACGACTTCGATGCCGATGGCATTGAGCTCCTCGGTCAGGAAGAGCGAGTTGGTGTCCAAGCGGTCCGGCGTAAGCAGTTCCGAACCAACCGCAATGATTTCGGCTTTCATACTATTGATTACCCGACAAGGGGTAGGCCGCGCACATCCCAATCCAGAGTGAACAGCGCGCTTACAGTGGTCAGAATCGCGCGTCCCGACGGTTGCAACGCGAGCCCCACCAAGCCCGAGCCGCTCAGCACGGTTTCCGCGCGACCCTCAGGTGTTAGCCGCACGATTCCGCGATGCCCGCCGTGCGACGCCGCGACATAAAGATTCGCGTCGCGGTCAAACGCCAACCCCTGTGGACGCCCCAGCCCGCGATAAAACACGGAAACATCGCCGCCCTGCGTGATGCGGTAAACGCGGTCGTAGCTCGACGTGGTGGGGCCAGTGACATACAGGTCGCCGCTCGGATGAAACGCCAGATGATACGCGGCGAGCGACGGCTCCAGCGTGGCGAACACAAAAATCTCGCGGCTGGGGCTGATTTTGAAAATCGTGCCGCTGCGGTCGCCGACGTAAAGATTTTCCGCGTGATCAAAGGCAATGCCGGTGGCCACGCCCATGCCTTCCACCCATTGTTCGGCGCGGCCCTCCGCCGTGACGCGATGAATGGTGCCGTCGTGGCGGCAGGACACGAAGAGGTTGCCGGCGCGATCGACCGCCAGGCCCGATGGATTGATCAGCGACGTGACGAACGGCTTGACGCTGTAGTTCGACGTGATTTTGTACAGCGAAACAGGAACGCGCTGGCCCCGCGGCCCGCTGAACGTCACATAAATATTTCCGTTGGCATCGACCGCCGGATTCGCCACCGGATGCAGATTGTCCGCGATCTGCACGGCGACGGAAACCGGATGCGGCTGGCTCTCGCTCTGCGCCGTGGCTACGCGCACCGTGCCGCCGCTGGCGTTGTCCGGCACGCGCGCGATCAGCCGGTTGTCCGTGGCCAGAACCAGGCTGGCCTCCGCTTCGCCGAAATGCACCACCGGCCGTGCGCCGCTGCGCGAAGCAAAGCCGCTGCCGTGAATGACGATTTCGCCGCCGGGAATGGCCGCGGCGGGCGCGATTCTGTCGATGCGGGGAAACCCGTTTTTTTCCGCCGTGGAGCCGAAGCCGAATTTCATACCAGATTAAAGTGTAACGCGAGCCGCAGCAGAATTGCAGCGTAGATGCCCGCCATCCAATCGTCGGCCATCACGCCCCAGCCGTGCTGCAGCTTTTCCAATCGCCGCAACGGAAACGGCTTCCCGATGTCGAAGACGCGAAAAAGGATAAAACCCAACAGCAGGTACTTCCAATTGACCAGGCTGAGCGCGAAAAAAATCGCGTAACCGGAGAAATCGAAATGCTCGCTGAGGTGCGGCAGCGCAATGGGAATCAGCGGCAGCAGCAGCGTCAGGTGCTGGCCGGCGACTTCGTCGATCACGATGTACTGGGGATCCTTCATGCCGGAGTATTCCACGACGCGCGCGCAGCTCCACACGCCTATGGCGGCAAGAATCAGCAGCAGCAGCAGCGCACAAAATATCGGCACGGCCAGGGTCGTGTCGTGAATGTCGCTGCCCGGCACCAGAAAATGCCGGTCCGCGAACATTGCTTCGGAGAGCGGATGCCGAGAGAACCAGCCGGTCACCGAGACCGGATGCAGGAAGAATATCGCGGAGATCACGATGGTGCCCACGCCTACCAGCGACCCATAGGTCCCCGGCGACGGCCGCAGGTACCCGGTGCCCAGCGCCGTCGCAATCGCGTAGGCCAGCCGCGGCTTCTTCGCAGGTGGCGCAGGGTTGGGCGAAGCGTCAGTGTTCGGCGTCATTGGGCTTGGGTGAGTCGTCCCGCTCGTCGTCATCTTCGCTGAAAATCGGCTCGGAAACGACATATTTCTCGCTGGCCCAGTTTCCCAGGTCCTGCAGCTTGCAGCGCTCGCTGCAAAAGGGAAATTCGGGATGAACTTCGGAATTTGTCGTCTTCTTGCAAATCGGACAACGGTGCTGCATGGCCCTTTCTTCTTCTCCGTGACCTCTTGCGCTCTGTGGCAAAAAAACGTTTCACCACAGAGTTCACAGAGGTGCAAGTATAACTTAGCTGAGCACGCGCAGCGGCGCGCCGGTGGCGATGCGCGTCAGCGCTTCGGCGGGCGGAACAGCGGCGGGGACAAAGGCATCTCGCGCCGCAAGCCTCGGAAGAATCTCCACCACGCGGCCGATCAAGTCGTACGCATCGGCCTTCGCGATTTCCACGCGCGCCACATCGCCGCTTGCGGCCACCTCTCCGCTGGGCAACTCGATATCCGTCAGGTACAGCTTGCCGTCGATATCCGGCGCCATGCCTTCCAGGCGCGCTTCCCACACCAGCGGATTGTCTTTCGATGGGCCTTCGACGAGCGCGGTCGCTGTGCGGCCCTTGAAAACGCGCAGCCTCTCGCGCGAAATCTTCCTCTGAATGGACATCAAGAGATTGCGGCGCTCCGTGATCGTTTCCGCGTCTACCTTTTCGTCCAACGCGTAGCTGCCTGCGTTGTCCACGTCGGAATACTCAAAGACGCCCATCCAATCGATATTTGCGGCGCGCACGAAATCGCAAAGCTCGTCGAAGTCCGCTTCCGTTTCGCCGGGGAAGCCGACGATAAACGACGTGCGCAGCGAAACTCCGGGGATCGTCGCGCGAATGCGCTCCAGCAGCTTCCGGAACGCGTCGCCGTGCGAGCCGCGCTTCATGCGCGCCAGCACGTTGCGGCTGGCGTGCTGCAGCGGCATGTCCATATATTTCGCAAGCCGCGGGTGCGCCGCCAGCGTGTCGAGCAGTTTTTGCGTGACGCGATTGGGATACGCGTACAAAAATCGCACCCACAGCAAATCTTCCACCTGCGACAGCTTGGCCAGCAATTGCGCCAGCCCGTCGCGCAAGCCAAAATCTTCGCCGTACGAAGTCGTGTCCTGCCCGATCAGCGTGATTTCGCGCGCGCCGGCCGCCGCCAGGTTTTCCGCCTCGCGCACCACGGACTCAAAGCGCCGGCTGCGGAATTTTCCGCGAAGCTGCGGAATGATACAGAACGTGCAGGGATGATCGCAGCCTTCCGCGATTTTGATGTACGCGGCATGCCGAGGCGTGGTGATAATGCGTGGCGTCAGGTCGTGATAGAGAAACGCCGGAGGCTGCGCCGGCAGCACGCGCAAGTCGCCTTCCACCGCTTCCAGAATTCGCTCGACTTCGCCGGTGCCCACCACCGCGTCCACTTCCGGCACCTGCTCCAGAATTTGCTCGCGAAAGCGTTCGACCAGGCAGCCCGCCACGATCAATTTCTTCGCCGCGCCGAATTTCTTGTGCTCCGCCATCTCCAGAATGGCGTCCACCGATTCTTTCTGCGCCGGCTCGATGAAGCTGCACGTGTTCACCACCAGGATTTCGGCTTCATCGGCGCGCGGCGTCAACTCATACCCTTCGCGCGCAAGAATACCCATCATCACCTCGCTATCCACGAGGTTCTTCGGGCATCCCAGGCTGACAAATCCGACTTTAGTCATAAGCAATGATTTCGCGCCTAAGCGCAATCTTCAATTGTAGCACGCCAATACTCGGTCCCCGCCGCTAGCGCTAGCATCTACCAGCGGGTAAGTTTCCGATTGCTCGCTTATCGTCCGCTAGATGAGATCTTGCTCAGAAACTTGTCAAGCGCGGCATGATACTCGGTGGGAGCGATTACGGAAGCCTCTTCATGACAATACGCATTGATTTTCAAGAAGTCTTTAGGGGGACGAGCTGCATCGTAAACCTCTAGCCCCAAGCGGAACGGCAGAACAGGGTCTTGACTGCAGTGCACGATGAGTATCGGAGCACCGATCTCTTTTAGTCTTTCTTCCGTGTCGAATTGCGAATGCACGAGCAGGCCAATTCCCGGAAGGAACCAAAAGATGCGCCGCGCTACGCGTGTTGCGGAGAGGAACGGTGCTTCCAAAACCACTCCGCCCAGTTCATGCTGCGCTGCTAAATGAGCGGCCACGGCAGTTCCGAGCGATTGGCCGAATGAGACGATCGTCTTCGGGTCTTTGCCTTTAATGCTGACGAGATACGTGAACGCTGCTTCGGCGTCCCGGTAAAGGCCCGCCTCGCTCGGTTTTCCTCCACTCCGCCCATATCCTCGGTATTCCAATGCGAAGATACTCGCAGGAGTGTCCCTAAGAAACTCGTAGACGCTAGCGCGGTCGGCCACGTTTCCCGCGTTGCCGTGAAAGGCGAGGAATGTGAATTTGGCTTTTTCGTTGGGAATCCACCAAGCGTGGAGCCTCGTGCCATCAGAGGACGTCAGCCAAACATCCTCAACATGCAAACTGCGGGGATTCCAATCGCTCGCGAGTCGATCCGGGTAATTCGGGAAAAAGATCAAGCGTGGTTCAAATATACGGACAAGCAGTAACACCAGGACGTAGCCGATAGCAATCGAGGTCAGGAGGCTTGAGACTCGCATGCGTAAATTCCTGTTAAACACTCGGTCGCACATCCTCCGCAGGCTCGGCGACGCGTCCCAAGTCTCCGCATTCTATCTCAGGAGTAATGCTTCGGGATGGAAGCGAGGCTAGCGGTGCCGCGGGGCTTCGCGAATTTGCTCCAGCAGGTGGCGGAGGCGAAGCGTGTCGCACGATGCGCCGCCGTAGCGCGCGCTGCCGTAGATATTTGTGAATTCGCGCACGGCGGGTGCGAGCGCCGGCGTTTGCACGCTTAGCGCGAATTCGAGCGGCGTTTCCGCGGGGCGGCGCGTGAAACCATGGCGCTCCAGCAAGCGCAGTAGTTCGCCATAAAGTCGCGAGGCCAGCAGCGGATTTGCTTGCCGCGACTCCGGCGCGTGCAGTTGCCAGTACAAGCGCAACCGGCGCACCACTTTACCGAGCAAATCGTAGCGCAACGCCACCAGCAGCAAAATGAGCTGCAGCGGCAGAAGCAACCCCCAAGTCCCATGGCGGAGCTGCATGGATTTCAGGCGCTGCCGGTTGTTGATTTGCGCGCGCGCAAACCAGGCGCTGAGCGATTGCGTCCAATTCCGCGACGAGCGCTGCAGCGTCTGCGCCATCTGCATCTGGTGCCCGAAATCGTAGTTGATCACCCATTCGCTCCAGGTGAGCTGCATCCAGTCGATATATTTGGCCAGGTGGGATAGCAAGCCGGAGTTTTCCGCCGCCGCCGGCGTGGGGTCGAAGGTGACCCAGCCGTTGCCCGGGAAATACACTTCCACCCAGCTATGCGCGTCGCTGGCGCGCACGATGTAGTCGCCGGCCAGGTCGTTGTACTCTCCGGGAAGAAAGCCGTTAACCTCGCGCGCGGGAATCCCGAGCGTGCGCAGCAGAATGGTCATGGCCGAAGCGAAGTACTCGCAATGCCCGGCGCGCGTGACGAACAAAAAATTAGCCAGCGGATCATCGCCGGGCTTGCCCGTCAGATTGAGCGTGTATCCGAAGCGGCTGCGCAAAAAACCTTCGATGGCGCGCGCCTTGTCGTACGGAGTTTTCGCGCTCGCCGTCACTTGCCTGGCCAGATCGGGAATGCGCCTGTCAAGTTCCGGCGGAAGTTGCAAGTATTGCTCGCGAATTGCGTCGAAGTAGTCGGAACTTGCGGCGCGCAGGTCAGCAACGTGGAGCGCAGGAAGTCGCGAGACCGCCATGTAGCGCAGGGCGGTGTAGTTGCCAAACGGGTTGAGCAACGAATCCGTTTCGTCACGACGGACATAGTTGTCCGGGCCGTTGTGATTTGCGTTGGCGCTCTCGCCGGAAAAATTACCTCGCAGGGAAATGACTTCGCCGGCGGTGAAAACGGCGCTGCTCGCAATGGGTTGGAGAAATACGGTGTAGTGCAATTGGCCCGCGCTGGCATTTGAGATTTGCCCCGCAGGAGTCAGATAAATCCAGCCGTCCAGACTCGGGGAGACCGCTTCTTCGCGTGGATGAGGTTTGGTCCACCGTTTCCCATCGAAGGTGGTGAGCGCGGTCCCGCGCCAGCGCAGCATCGGGTACGGGACTGGCTCGCCCGTTTTTACGCGCATCACGACTTCGGAGTTCTGCTTGATCTCGCCAATCTGCCCGAGTTCGACGTTGTCGCTGAAGCCGGACATCAGCGATGGCTGCAAGCTGGCGCGGCCCAAATAGCCCGCGGTGAATCTTGGAAAAATAAAAAACAGAGCTCCGCCCAAAACGATGGAACCGAACGCGACGGTCAGCGCGGCGAGGCTCAGCGCACGGCTCAGGCGGCGCTCCGCCGCGGGTTGCCGGCTGAACGCCGGCGTAAGCGTTCCGTTCGCGCCGCGGCGCATTTCCATTCCCAGGAAAGCCGCGACGCCGAAGAGCAGAAAAATGAAGAAGAGAATAAGGAAGGAAGTGTCCACCGTAAGGATGGAGGAAGCCAGCATGGCGGCGAAGGCCAGCATGGCGAGAAACAGAGCGTCGCGATCGCTGGTTGCGCTGTACATCCTCACCAGCATCACGTACACCAGAAAATGCACGGCGGCCAGCAGCGCGGCAAGCAGCGCCGGGTTCGTGGAATTGGCCACGAAAGCGCGCGAAAAAAAGAAAATGTCCAGCGGGAAAAAACCGAGATATCCGATGACCAGCCAGGTGGCCCTGGCGTGCGACAGCTCCGCCGGCTGGCCGCGCCACAGGCGAATGCCTTTGTAGATCATGGCCAGCGGAACAAGCACGCACGTGAGCAGGTCCAGCTTGCCGGTGCTGACCAAAGTCCCCAGCGAGGTAAGGATCAGGAAAAACATGGAGGCGCGAAAAAAACGCTCGGCGGGGAGCGCGGGCAGCTTTGCGGGAAGTGCGGCGGAGGCGGCCATAAGTTGAAATTTCATGGTAGCACTCAGTCGAGCGCGCGGCGTGAAGGGCTGCGCGCGGCGGTTCAAAGGATAACGCGTCAAGCGCGGGCGGAGAGTGCGGCAGGAGCTGCGAGTGCGGCGCGCGCGGCTTTGCGCGTCAGATTGGAGATGGCCAGCGAAGAAGGAGATGTGATGTCAGAGAGCAGAATTGTCTTTCCGCCCGGCACGCGAGGAAGTTGCGGAACGCGAATGCGAAAGGGCTGCAACGTGATGGCGTGGTGCGTGACCGCGTGGCGCGCTGTGGGCAGAGGTTCTAACTCCGGCGGGTCCTTTGCTCTTGAAGGCGGCAAAATTTCGTTGAGATGAGCCCGCAACTCGGCGGCAGGATTCCTACGCACGCCAATGGTCGGAAAATGCCACAGCTTGGAAACGAGCACGGAAACCCGGGCATGAATCGCTTGACCCCTTGGCATGGCCGGCGGCGGAAGCAGCAAGGTGCGGCCGCGCGGATCGAGCAGAACGGCGGCGGCGAGCACGATTTTCTCGGTCGCGCGCTTTTTGCGGCGAGCGGGAAGCGAGTCGGCGAGACCCAGCTTGCGCGCCTCGCAGAATTGCGTCACCGGACACAGCAGGCATTGCGGGGACTGAGGCGTGCAGAGCGTCGCGCCGAGTTCCATCATGGCCTGGTTCCAGTCGCCGGGCGATTTGGGATCGAGCAATGCGTCCGCGGATTCCTGGAGCGACTGCCAGAGCTTTGCGTCGCGCAAATCACCTTGCACCGCAAAGAGGCGCGCGAGGACGCGAGCGACGTTGCCATCCAGGACGGCGTGTTTCGCGCCGTACGCGATGCTCAGAATCGCCGCTGCCGTGTAGCGGCCGATGCCGGGCAGTTCAAGCGCGTCTTTTTCGCCGCGTGGAAAAAGTCCACCGTGTTTCGCGACAATTTCCTGCGCGGCGCGGTGCAGATTGCGCACGCGGCTGTAATAGCCGAGCC
>Ga0210409_10001625_pt1 | contig 28608 bp, 25 predicted proteins | sample IncBWH17MmetaG_FD_161649 | JGI IMG/M metagenome (GOLD analysis project Ga0210409, IMG submission 161649) | Forest soil microbial communities from Barre Woods Harvard Forest LTER site, Petersham, Massachusetts, United States - Inc-BW-H-17-M | ecosystem: Environmental > Terrestrial > Soil >...
GTCGCCAAAGGTGCGGCGCGGTGGGCGAGAGTCGCCTCCGTCGGAGTCAGGACGGGGGGTGTACTCGCGGCGCGGTGGACGGGAGTCGCCATAGTCACGCCGGGGAGGACGAGAGTCGCGGTCGAAGGATTTCCCGGCGAAACCTTCACGCTTACGATCGAACGTTCCCGGCTTCGAGAAGGTCTTGCGCGGTGGGCGGGAGTCGTCAAAACCCCCAGCAGGCCGTGGAGTGAACTCACGACGCGGTGGGCGGCCTTCGTCAGAGCTGCTGTCGCGGCGGAAGGAGGGACGATCTCCGCCCAGACGAGGACGGGAGCCGAAGGAGGGTTTGCCGCCGAAGGACGGGCGCTTTCCTTCCCGGTCGAAGCGGGGCTTGCGAGGAGTCTCCTCCTGCTGCTCTGACGAAGCTGCGCCGCTGGGCGCGTCGTAATACGACTTGGGGCGCCGGGCAGACTTATCGCGCTTGTCCTCGTCCCAGGGTTTCGTATAGTCGGGCGCGGCGTCGCGCTGGAAGGGGCGGCGTTCGCGGTCGGGCGTCTTCGTGATGAAGCCGGTTCCGGTCTTGCGGGGCTTGGGGACAAACTTGCTGATGCGGGGCGTTTCCGCTTCAACCGCTGGGTCTGCTGTGGCGACCTCAACGGTGCCCGGTGTCTCCTCCGTGATAACGGGAGGGGCGAGGAAGGCGGGGAGTTCGCCATTGACGTGGAGGACAGTTTTTCCTTCAACCGCAATGGTCTCGAGCTGACGGGCAGAGATGAGCGCGTGGACTACGTCACGGATGCGCGAGCGGGAGGCGATGGGAGAAAGGAAGGTTTCAATCTCATCTTCGCTGGCTACGATGGCCTGGCCAAGGTAGAGGGAGATAAGGGCGGAGAGTGCCGTCGGCTGGCCGGCGTTGGCTCCGGCCTTGATCTGCTTGGTGAAGCGGGTAGTGGTCAGCTCCCAGAGGGTGGGTTGCCCGTCGAGCTGAGGGATGGGGATGACGCGGAGGTGCTGCCAGAGCTCGGTGAGAGAGCGGAGGACGGCAGTCTCGGTGACCTCCTTGCCTAGCTGCGTAGCGAGATCATAGGCGGACATGGTGATGCGCTCGGCCAGGAGGTTGTAGGTCGCGAGGGCCAGAGGGGAGACCTTGGCGGCTCCGCTTGTGGTCGGAGGCTGCTTCCAGGCTTTATCGCCGCGGAGAGTAAAGATGTAAGGGAAAGCCAGAGGTGAGACGATGAAGTCGGGGGTTTCGGTGCCAGTGCCGGTAGGCGAGCCGAGGAGGTTGAGGGGGATTCCGCCGCCGTCGGCGATCAGGCGGGCCAGGATGCTGCGCGGCTCTTCGGTATCGGCCAGCGTGGGCGCGGCGTTGGGAGCCCCGAGGATGGCTTCGACGAACGATGGCGCGGGCACGGGAAGCTGCGGTGTGCGCGGCACATAGAGGACCAGGCCGGAGGCATTGAGCCAGTCGCGGAGCATGTTGATGGTGAGGATGGGCTCGGCATTATGGTGCCAATGGGCGAGGCGGGCTGCGGCGAGCTGGTCAGCCGAGGGGGAGCTTAGGTTACTCAAGGTGTTGCCTTCCTGCTGGGCGATTCGGTGCTAGGAAATACGCGCTACAGCAATCCTTCGCCTGGGCGAAAGGATGACGTTCTTTTTGTTCGATTGGAGCGGCGTGAGACTCGATACGTTTACAAGGCCCGCTGCACGTCTTTACAAGGATACCGCAAAGTCGGGCATGCCGAACTTTCGGAGGCTTCGACCACGGATGATCGCGGATAATCGCGGATTTTCAAAGATTTGTCGCGGAGCTTCGGCTCTTGCGTTTTTTTATTGACGGATTTCCTTGGGGGGTACCCCCTTCTCGGGTGGGGTATTTTGGGCGTAAGGTTCGTGTATTCAATAGCTTACGGCAGGCATGTGTCTGCAAAATATTCATTCTAAATGGTTTACCCGCAAAATATTGACCCTGCTTGAGTTACGAGGTTAATGAAGAAAAGCCCCGATTGAGTCGGGGCTTTGTCTTTGTGCTTAATTCCATTATAGGGGATTGGTCATAACTCTTTTGCAACCTCTATTCTCTTTGTTTGCATGGAGTTAAGTGGCTCTGGGACTTGACAAGGTTTTTCGCGGGGCAGGGGCGGGCTGGCCTTGCGGGGTATAGCGTTACCGGCGCATACTGCGTGGTCGTAGAGGCGTTCATGGCAATCCGACAGGCAGGGACAGCGCGAGGTAATGATGGTGGGGAGCACTGGCCGACGGCAGCCGCCTCGCTGGCTGTGGGCGCTGCTTTCTTTGCGCTCTGGTTCTGGTTGCTGCCGTCGTGGATGGGTTTTCACGTCGATACAGAGGGTGCGGCGCGATGGCGCTGGATTGCGGTCGTGCCGGCGATACTGGGTTTCGCGGTGGCGCTGCGCTGCGTCTGGGACTTCGGATGGACGGGACACGGAACGCCTGCGCCGATTGCTCCACCGACGAGGCTGGTTGTGGTGGGGTTCTATCGATATGTGCGGAACCCGATGTACCTTGGGTTCCTGATGGGGTGGGCCGGACTGTGGGTGGTCTTTGGGCGGGCGAATATGGCTGCAATCGCGGTGGCGGTGGTGATTGTGCTGTTCGTGGTTCTCTTTGTGCGGTTGTACGAGGAACCGAAGCTGCGGAAGGTGTTCGGCGCGGAGTATGACGAGTACTGCACGAATGTCCGCCGATGGGTGCCGCGGATGCATGCGTGGAACAGGTGAGATGCCGACCGCGGATTTTCACGGATGGGACGGATTTTAAGAACAGGCAAAGGCAAGAGCAAAGACGAAATACAGGGATCCTTCCCCTTCGCTTCGCTTAAGGGTCAGGATGACGACGTAAAAAACAGGTTCTGGGTAGGTTCTTAGATCCTCTGGAAGGCTTTGGCGATGTCTTTGTGGGAGTAGCGCAGGGCGATGGGGCGGCCGTGGGGGCAGGCGGTGGGGTGCTCGGTTTTGGCTAGAGCATTGAGGAGCCACTCGATCTTGGCGGTGTCGAGAGGTTGGTTGATCTTGATGGCGGCGTGGCAGGCGATGCTGGCGGCGATGCGGCGGCGGCGGGCTTCGGCGTTCTCCGTCTGTTGGTTGCGGTCCGGGATGGCGAGGACTTCTTCGAGCATGCGTTCGAGTTCCACTCCTTCTAGACCTACGGGGGCGGCTTTGATAGCGAGGGTTTTGGGGCCGAAGGGTTCGGCTTCGAAGCCGTTGCGCTCCAGTTCTTCGGCTATCTCGGCGAAGGTGATCATCTGGGCGGGCAGGAGATCAATGAGCAGCGGCATGAGAAGGCGTTGGCGTTGGACCTGCTCGGTGTCGCGCTCGCGGAGAACCTTCTCGAAGAGGACGCGCTCGTGGGCTACGTGCTGGTCGATGATCCAGAGGCCCTCTTCGTTGGTGGCGAGGATGAAGGAGTCGCGGAACTGGCCTAGAGGCTTGAGGGTGGAGAGGGCGTAGAGTGTATCGGCTTGTTGGGGAGCTGCAGGTTCGTAGGCGGATTCTGCGGTCTCGTAGCCAACGGGAATGGAGTGGCCGGGGAAGGCGAAGCGTCCTGGCGAGGGTGGGACGATTGGGGCGGCGAGATTGAAGGTCGGGGAGAGCGGTGTCGGGTATGGGACCGTGTCAGCAACTGTCGGATCGTGCTCGGACTGGAAGGCTGTGGGGTCGAAGACGGGTTGAGTTGGGCCATTGGGCAGAGGACTGACGTCGATCAGGAGCGAGCTCTCCAGTCCGTGAGGGCTATTGAGGGCGGTGGCGAAGCTGGCTGCGGGGCGAGCCTGCATGAGCGTGGTGCGGACGGTGTCGCGGACGAAGTCGTGGACGAAGCTGGGCTGGCGGAAGCGGACCTCGGTCTTTGCGGGATGGACGTTCACGTCGATCTCTTGCGGGGGCATCTCGAGGAAGAGAAGGACGACGGGATAGGACGTTGGAGGGATGATGTTGCGGTAAGCCTCGGAGAGCGCGTGCAGGATGAGCTTGTCGCGGACGAGACGCTGGTTGACGAAGACGTACATCGCGTTGCGGTTGAGCTTCTGGAGCTCGGGCTTGGAGACGAAGCCGGTGATGCGGAGGAAACCTGGTTCGGGCGGCGTGTAGTCGAGGTCGCGCTTCCAAGGCGGAGGTTCGGGGAGACCGGCGCGGGTGAAGTCCATCTCGGCTGCGGTGGAGAGCATGTAGTTGGAGGTTTCCTTGCCGAAGATCTGGAAGAGGCGGTCGGCGGCGTTGGGAACGGAAGGCGCGGTGAGGAGAGCTTGGGTTGCGCTGTGGAGCTCGAAGTGCTTTGTTGGGTGCGCCAATGCGTAGTGAGTGACGAGTGCGGCGATGTGGGAGAGCTCGGTCTGCTCGGACTTGAGGAACTTGCGGCGCGCTGGAGTGTTGAAGAAGAGGTCGCGGATGGTGATGGTGGTTCCGGTGGGCAGACCTGCGTCCTCGACGCGGAGGATGTTTCCGCCGGCGATTTCGACTACGGTTCCGGAGTCGTCTTCGGCGGAGCGGGTTTCGAGGGTGAGGCGGGAGACGCTGGCGATTGAGGGGAGTGCTTCGCCGCGGAAGCCGAGAGTGGCGATGGAGAGGAGATCGTCGGAGGTGCGGAGCTTCGAGGTGGCGTGACGCTCGAAGGCAAGGAGAGCGTCGTCTTTGACCATGCCGTGGCCGTTGTCGGCGATGCGGATGAGCTTGCGGCCTCCGGCTTCGACCTCGATGCGGATGCGGGTGGCTCCGGCGTCGATGGAGTTCTCGAGTAACTCTTTGACTACGGATGCGGGACGTTCGACGACTTCGCCAGCGGCGATCTGGTTCGCCACGAGGTCGGAGAGGATGCGGATGCGGCCCATGAGTTGATTGTACGAGGGGTGGCGGTGGGTTACGGCCTAACACCGATTTACACCGATGACGATCTAAAACAGGCAACAGCGGGTGGCGATGAACGCCTCTTTCTGTATCTGAAGTCAAATTTTGGTCTAATGGCTCGATGCCTTTGTATTGCTACATCCTCGTGGTTGCTGGAGTGGTGCTTTGGATGACTCCGTTTGTGCGGACGGGATGGAGCACGAGCGCGACGGAGAGTGTGGATCGGCGATCGCGTTGGGGTTTGGTGCTAGAGGTGATTGCTTACACGTTGATGCTGCAGAGTCGATTCTGGGCTGTGTCGCCGGAGCTTTGGCGAGTGTTGGCTTCGCTGCTGTGTTTCGTGCTGGCGATTGCGTTGTCGTGGACAGCGACGCGAGCGTTGGGGCGCAAACATCTGCGGTTCGATGCGGCGATTGGCGCGGAGCATGAGCTGGTGCGGAGCGGTCCTTACAGGTTGGTGCGACATCCGATCTACACGTCGATGCTTTGCGTGCTTTGGGGGATTGGGTTTATGGCGGCTTCGCCGTTGTTGTTTGTGGTTGCGACTGCGGTGTTTCTGGTGGGAACGGAGATTCGGGTGAGGATCGAGGATCGGCTGCTGGCTGCGCGGTTCGGTGAGCAGTTTGAACAGTATCGGCGATCGACCAGCGCGTATCTTCCGCTACTGCGATAACTGGCACCACTGCGGTAACTGGCGCTGCTGCGGTAGATACGCGGGCGGAAAACAGCGGCTTCTCTGCGCGCATCTTAGCTTGCGTGGAGGCACGATCATGATTCGCAAATTGAAGACTGGCGAATTCCGCATCTATTCACGTCATGAAGATCCGAAGACGGGAAAGCGGAAAAATTTAGGTACTTTTTCTACGCGTGAGAAGGCAGAGGAGCACGAGAAGGCGATTCAATACTTCAAGCGGGCCTGAGAGTTCTGGGGACAAAGAGAAAGCGGCAGATACTCCACGATTGGTGGAGTATCTGCCGCTTTCTCTTTGGCTTTACTGCTGAAGGGCGAGTCTGAGGTTTTGGCCTGGATGGGGAGTACGGTTCGCGCTTCGCGCGAATACCCCACCTTAGCGACGATAAAACCGTCGCGAAGATGGGGCACCCGGTTTTGTGACTATTTTTTCTTTTTCGTGGTTTTGGTGGGCTTGGCTTTCTTTTTGTGTTTCTTCTGGGGTGGGTCGGTGTCGCGGTCGCCAACCATGTGGAGGCGCATGAAGTTGGTGGCTCCGGATTTGGTGCGGGTTCCGGCTACGATGCCTACAATTTGGCGCTCCTGGACGTGGCCGTGGGTCTCGAGGAGGTCTTCGGCCATGTTGACGAGCATGTCGGTGTCGTGGAAGCGGTCGCAGAGGATGGGGTAGGTGCCCCAGAGAAGCATGGAACGGTTGATGACGGCCTCGAAGGGCGAGAGCGCGATGATCGGCGGATCGGGGTGGTACTTGGAGAGCAGGCGGGCGGTGCTGCCGGTCTCGGTGAAGATGGCGATGGCGGCGACGTCGAGATCGTCGGCGGCGTGGGCCATGCACTCGCAGATGGTTTCGGCGATGGAGAGGCGGACGCTGGGAGCGTGGCCGAGCGCGGGCCGGGGGTCCAGGCGGATCTGGTGCTCGGTTTCGGTGACGATCTTGGCCATCATGGCGACCGCCTCGACGGGGTATTTGCCGGCGGCGGTCTCTCCGGAGAGCATGACGGAGTCGGTGCCGTCGTAGATGGCGTTGGCGACGTCGGATGCCTCGGCGCGAGTGGGGCGCGGGTTCTCGATCATCGACTCGAGCATCTGGGTGGCGGTGATGACGGGCTTGCGGTACTCGGCGGCGCGGCGAATGATGTGCTTCTGGATTGCGGGGACTTTTTCGGGTGGGACCTCGACGCCGAGATCGCCGCGGGCGACCATGATGGCGTCGGTGACTTCGAGGATGCTGTCGAGATGCTCGATGGCTTGGGGCTTTTCGAGCTTGGCGATGATCCAGGCGTCGGAGTTGAGGGCGGCGAGGCGGTTTTTGACGTGGCGGATGTCGTCGGCGGTGCGGACGAAGGAGACGGCGATGGTATCGACGCCCTGACCAACGGCGAAGATGAGGTCTTCTTCGTCCTTTTCGGTGAGTGAGGGGACCTTTACGGGGATGCCGGGGAGATTGATGCCTTTGTTTTCGCCGAGCATGCCGCCGTTGACGATGATGCAGGTGACGTCTGCGCCTTTGACTTGCTCGACGCGGAGTTCGATGAGGCCATCCGAGAGGAGGATGCGGGAGCCGGGCTCAAGGTTTTCGGCGAGGGTCTTGAAGGTGGTGCCGACGAGAGAGGCTGTGCCTTCGATCTCGCGAGGTGTGATGGTGAGGCGCTTGCCGGCGACGAGCTGAACGGGCTTATGGCCTTTGAGTTTTCCGGTGCGGATCTTTGGGCCTTGCAGGTCGGCGAGGATGCAGATGGGCTTGCCTTCTTCTTTGGCGACCTGACGCACCATCTTGATGAGCTCGGCCTTCTGGGCGTGGGTGCCGTGAGAGAAGTTGAGGCGAGCGACATCGAGGCCAGCGCGGACGAGCTGACGGAAGACATCGATGGAACTACAGGACGGGCCGAGGGTGGCGACGATCTTCGCACGGCGGCTACGTTCCATTCCTGCAAGAGGGACATTGTTCGAACTTGGGATCAGAGAGGTATTCATGGATGCGCTTTGCCGTGTTCTTTCTAACCATCGCTGTAAATTGATGGTGTGACCGTTAAGTTTTGCTGCCGTTGGCAATTCTAACTGGGCGGAGGGTTGTGTGGGAGAGAAGCAGATGAATTGGGTGGATCGGAGGGTACACCGTCTCCGTAAAAATGAAGGTAGAACTGAACGTTTAGCTCCGCTCCATAAAGGACGCAGAGAGAGATGATATAGAGCCAGAAGAGCAGAGCGATGGCTGCGCCGAGGGAGCCGTAGACGCGGGAGTAGTTGGCGAATCGCGTGACATACCAGCCAAAACCAAGCGTGGTAAGAAACCACATGATGGTTGCGATGATTGCTCCGGGGAGGACGCGTTTCCACGGCTGACGGATGGGCGTTCCCATGTGATACAGGAGCGCGATAAGGCCAACGCTGCCGGTAAGAGCGACAGTCCAGCGAGTGAGAAGAGCGATGAGGAAGACCGGCGTGCGGATGGCGGGCATGACATTGCCGGCAAGCCACATTGTCATGAAATGCCCGAAGACGACGAGCGCGCTCGCGATTCCAAAAGGGATAAGGGAGAGAGGAACGAGGACGAAGGCACGACCGCGACGGCTCATAAAGGTCCAGCACGTGGGGGGCAATCCCTGTGAGCGCCGAATGCCTTCCATGAAAGTGGCGATGACGCTGGATGCCTCAAAGAGGCTGACCAGGACGGCGAGGATGAACGGGTGACTGGAACTGGGGCCGTGTGGAGAGGGATCGAAGTAGCTTTGGAGCAGAGGCGTGACATCGGGCGGAAGGACAGGTGTGAAGAACTCTGCGAGTTGCGCGCGAATGGGAGCGGTGTGAGGAAGGAAGGCAATGACGGCGGCAACGACGATGAGGACGGGAAAGAGCGCAACGATGGCGGAGTAAGCGGCTGCCTGAGCGAGATTAAAGAAGTCATGGTCCAGCGCGTTAAGGAATGCGCGGCGGAAGATCGCGGGGATGCGGAGGTATCGTCTCACGGGTTCTTCCCGTAAGAATACAGGTCGCGATAGAAGGCGGCTAAGCCTTCTTCCACTTCTTGAGGAACTCGGTTACGTCCTCGGACCTCATGTTTCGCATGTTCTCGAACTCCTTGTCCTTCTGAGAGAAGAGAAGGTTGCCGTGAGCATCGAGGACGGCGAGAGCGGGAACGCCCTTCTCGATGGGTACGTTGTACCTTTTGGCTACGTCGACGTTGTGGTCCATGTGGCCGATGTCGACGTGGACGACGATGAAGTGCCTGGCGAGGAGCTCAGCGTTTGGGCTCTCATGCATGTAAATATCGAGGACCTGGCAGTCACCGCACCAGTCGCCACCGAAGTCGAGAATAACGCGTTTGTTCTCTGCCCGTGCCTGCTTAAGTGCGGCGGCGATGTCGGACGTGGGATTAGCGGTTTCAGAGTAGAGGTGCTTCTTGACGAAGGGGACGTTCTGAGCGGAGGCTCGGCTGAGGGGCGCGAGAGTCAGCACGATGAGGGCTGCTGCTGTGAGGAGGGGAGTCTGAAGCCTTGCGACCATGGTGAACCTTTCCTTGCTGACCCCGGTAAGAGGGCGCCAGTAAAGATGATGCACGAACAGCGGTGACGGACGCAAAGACTGCGTTACGTGGAGGCTACTTACCGGTGTAGTAGCCCTCGCGGGTCTGGACGTAGAGGTCTTTACGGTGAGTGGTGAGATCGATCTGGTGGAAGCCGTCGGCTGCTGTGGCCTGATCGGGCGTATAGCCGAGACGATACTGCGCACGGAGTTCTTCTGCGATCTGGGTGTAGATCTGGCCTACGGTTTCCTTTTTGGAGACTTCGAAGAGGCGACCGCCGGTCTCCTGAGTCATTCGCTCGAGGATCTTTTTGCCGTCGACGCGAGGTGTGTTGCCTCCTCCGCCGTTGGGGTATCCGCCGCCACGTCCTCCTCCTGGGTATCCGCCACCACCGGGATAGCCGCCACCGCGGCCTCCGGGAAAGCCGATGCCGCCGGGACGTCCGCCGCCGTGGTTGTCGGCGTAGTGCTGCTGCTCTTCGCCCTTGAAGTAGATGGCGTAGATGATGGTGTCGGCGCGCTGGGCGGCCTCGATGGCCTCAACGAGGGTCTCTTTGCTGCCGTTGTCGACGCCGTCGGAGAGGACGATGAGAGCCTTGCGGTCCTTCTGTTTGGACATCAACTCGTCCGAGGCGAGGAAACCGGCGTCGTAGAGGACGGTGCCGCCGTGGGTGCGACGGCCACTGCTGCGGTTGTTATCGGAGTCGTCGGTGCTGGTGGTGGATTGATTGCTCGGGCCAGGGGTGTCGATCTCTTTTAATGCTGCCTGAAGTTTGGGGCGGGAGTTGGTAAGGTCCTGCAGGAGCTCGGTCTGACGGGCGAATTGGACGATGAAAGCCTGATCCTTTGGAGTCTTGAGCATCTGGTCGAGGAAGATGCCGCTGGCGGTACGTTCTTCGTCGATGACGTTGCGCTGGCTGAGGCTGGTGTCGACGAGCAGGCCGAGGGTCAGGGGGAGATTGGCGTCGATATCGAAGTAACGAATGGTCTGGGGATGGCCGTCGACCTGGAGGGCGAAGTCGTCCTTGGTGAGGTTCTGGACGAGCGCGCCTTTTTTGTCGCGGACGACTACGGGAAGATTGACGAGACGGGCGTCGACGGCGATGGTCGCGGGGCTGGAGGCCGGCTTTGCCACAGGGGTGTCCTGGGCGGCGAGCGGAATTGCGAAGGCAAGAAACAGTCCGGAGATAAGGGCCCGGATAGAACGAAGTTCTTCCATGTGAGTTTAGACGGGATTTTCTGGCGGTTGTTTCAAGCGCAGCGGGAGCGAGAGGAGCATTTTGCTACTATTGGGGCCAGCACGCTTAGATTTCAATTCTCCCAAGAGAGGTTTGAGATGGAAGGCTCAGCGCTTGCAAGGCGCTATAGGACCTTTTCGGCTGCGTATCTTGTACTCATACTGATCGCAATGGTCGGTATCGGGCTGCATGCCATGGGAACCCTGACTGAGTGGATTCTTGGCGACTGGCTGATCAACTATCAAGCAGGATTCGTCCGCCGTGGACTGACGGGGCAGATTATTTTTCTGCTTTCAAGGTGGCTGCATGTCTCTCCGCTGCTCGTTGCGGTCGGGGTTGCGTTGATTGCGTACGCGATTCTGTATTGGTCGATCTGGAAGCTGTTAGCGAATTCGAGCTGGAGACTGTGGGTATTGGCCGCGTTGGTTTCACCGGCGCTGTTGGGATTCACGGTCGCAGCGCGCGGGGGCTTTCATAAAGATGTTCTTTATCTGGCTTCGCTTGGTGTGCTGCTGGTGATGCTGATGCGCAAGGAAGTAAAGGGGTGGATATTAGCGGCGTATGTCACGTTTGTTTTTACATTTTGCATTCTGAGTCATGAACCGCTGTTTGTGTATCTTCCTTATGTTCTGGCGGCGCTTGTCATTGGAATTGGAGAGCTCAAACGAGCGGCAGTGATTGCGCTGGTTCCGATGATCTTTGCGGTGGCTAGTTTTTATGCGGTGGCAACACATCATGGCAATGGTGGGACTGTAACTGCGATCTGCGATTCCCTGGGAAAAGAGAATGCGTCGGTTTGCGTAGGGTCCGTAGAGAATTTATCGCACTCACCGGAGTATGCCCGGCAGGAGACGATTGACGCCATGACGGAGTTTCATTACTACCGGGTATATCCGCCGCTGGGACTGCTGGCGCTTGTCCCGATTGCGATGGGTTTCGCTGATTTATGGAAGACTCCCGGATTGAGAGGGGATCTGAAATTGTTAGCGGGGACGGCGGGGCTATCGTTTGCGATGTCGCTTACGTTGTTCTATTACGCAACGGACTGGGGACGGTGGATCTACATGCACCTCTTCAGCTTGTTCCTGATACTTCTGTTTCTTGACGACCGGCGGCAAACGGATAGTGCAACCGCTGTGCCTGTGCGAGGGATCTCGGGGGGGAAGGTGCAGGTGGCAATCGTCAGTACTTTGCTCTTCGCCTATGCCATCTGCTGGAGCATGCCGAACTTTAGCGATAAGCCGATATCGGGATATCTCGGGCTGGTGAACCGTGTCGTCCGAACGCACTCGCTGACCGCGTCTGGCGGGTCGAAGACGCCATGAGTTCTGCCGATATCGTCAATGGGTTTTGTCGATTGGGAGATGCACGAGAAAATTTTTATATAGGTATTTGCCGGGACGGGTTATGCTGACGGCACAATGAAACGAACGTTTGTCTTCTCTGCGAGGCTTATCTGCCTTTTGGGAGCCTGTGCGGCAACTGCGTTTGCTGCATCCTCTGCCAAACAGCCGAGGGGGTATGAGCGAACGGTAGTCCTGTGGCCGAATGGTGCACCCGGAGCGTTAGGCAAGGAAGATGCAGATATTCCGAAGCTGTATGTGTACCCAGCGCCGGGAACCGGAGAGCACCCAGCTGTGATCGTGCTGCCGGGGGGTGGCTATAGAACTCTTTCGGCAGAGAAAGAAGGCGGCGAGGAGGCAAGATGGCTGAACGCCCATGGCGTGATGGCATTTGTGCTGGAATATCGCCTGGGGCCGAGGTATGGCTTCCCTATCCCGATGCTGGACGGCGCGCGGGCGCTGCGATATATACGGAGCCATGCGGAGGAGCTGGGCGTCCCTGCAAACAAGATCGGGCTTTGGGGATTCTCTGCGGGGGGACACCTTGCAGCCTACCTGGCGACCACGCATGATGCCGGGAATGCGAGATCCGTCGATCCGGTGGACCGGGTGAGCGACCGTCCCGACTTCGTAATTCTCTCGTATTCGCGACTTACGCTCGACCCTGCGATACCGCGCAAAACCAACCTGGAAGGGCTGATTGGAACGCATCCAACGGTGACCATGGAGGAAGCGGTTTCGCTGGAGCGACATGTGACAAGAGATACGTCGCCGTGCTTCCTGTTCGCAACCACGGCAGACGAGACGGTGAACGCAATGAACTCCACTACGTTTTACGACGCACTGAAGCGGGTGGGAGTGCCGGCGGAGTTGCATATCTTCGAGCACGGGCAACATGGGTCAGGAATGGCCCAGGACATCGCCGGAGAAGCTGAGCTGGCAATTTATCCAAGTTTAGTCGCCAGTTGGATGCAGATTCATGGATGGATGCCATTGACCGAGCCGACAAAACTGCGCGGGCGATAGGACTTTTTTTTCAGCGTGAAGAGAATGTTGACCCAAATCTGTCAATAGGTTACAGAAAGTGGTCAAGAAATAGTTTCAATAAAAAACTATTTGAGTGATACGTTGCCACCATAAGCAAAAAGCCTCGGTCAAGTACTCTTGTAATTGACCAATGATCTTTCACTACTATTCCGAGATTATCGAGGGTATTTTTTGAGGGCTTTGGCAGTCGACTCCCCACGAACATGGGCCTGGAAGACGGGGTTGTTCGCAACGCCAGTATGCCTGGCGCTTGGGCAGCTTTGGCGCCTGAATCATAGTATGCGACTTCGCACTGTAGCTGCGGCAAGCGTAGCCGGTGCGGGCGCCGTGATGGCACTGTGGTCCTTGTGGCGAGAGCACAATCGCAGCGTCGAACGCAAAGGGGCCGAGGATGCCCATTCGAAGTTTCTAGCAGCCGTAGAGACGAGTCTGGATGCGTTTTCAATCCTTGAGTCCGTTCGGGACAAGTCAGGCGCGATCGCCGATTTCCGAATCCAGTACGCTAACGCCAGCGCGGAAAAGATGACCGGAAGGTCTCGATCGGAGTTGGTAGGACGGATGCTGTCCGAAGTGACGCCGATACGCAAGACAACCAGTCTGTTCGACCGGTGCTGCAGGGTGGTGGAGACCGGCGAAGCGCTGAGTGACGAGCATGCGGTGACGCAGGCGAATATTAATGCTTCCTGGGTGCGGTATCAGCTGGTCAAGCTAGGCGATGGATTGGCGTTCACGTGCAGCGACATCAGCGAGACCAAGGCGACACAGCAGCGATACGAACAACTAGTAACGTTTACCGATTCCGTCTTCCAGAATGCTCCTTACAGCATCGTGGCAACCGATACGCAGGGTTTGATCAAGGCGATGAACGTTGCGGCGGAGAAGTTGACCGGGTATCTCCGTAAAGACCTGGTGGACAAGGCCGCCCTTACGATCCTGCATGATGAGAAAGAACTCGCGTCGAAGGCAGGAGACGGACCGGATGGGTTCGCGGTATTGACCAAAGGTGTAGGCGCCGAGGAGATGGAGCAGCAGGAATGGACGCTGGTCCGTCAGGACGGGACCCGCACACCGATCAATCTGGCAATGCGGGCAATCACATCGGAAAGCGGCGAAACGACCGGGTTTGTGAGCATTGCGTTCGATATCGCAGAACGCCGGCAGATGCTGGACTATGTCACTCATCTGGCGACGCATGATCCGCTGACAGGGCTGCTGGGGCGCGCGCTGCTGCGGGACAAGACGATGGAGGCCGTGGAGCGTGCACGGCGGTATGGAACCAAGGTGGCCCTATTCATGGTGGACCTGGACCAGTTTAAGCGGATCAACGATTCACTGGGACACGCAGCGGGAGATCAGGTCCTGGTGGAAGCGGCGAACAGGCTTAGCCGCTCCGTGCGAAGTACGGATGTGGTGGCGCGGGTGGGCGGCGATGAGTTTGTCGTCGTGATGACGGACATCACGAGCGTCGAGGATGTGGAACAATGCGCGGCGAAACTGGTCTCGAAGATGTCGCCCGAGATCTCCGTTGATGAGTATCTGGTGAATGTGACGGCGAGCGTGGGGGTGTGCATCTATCCAGACTTTGCCGCAGATGCGAAACACCTGCTGAAACGCGCGGATGCGGCGATGTATGCAGCTAAAGAGAATGGCCGGAACCAACATCAGATCTTCAGCGAAGACATGTTGAAGGAGACGGCAGACCGGTTGTCGATGGAGCATGCGCTGCGTCACGCGCTGGCGAATAAAGAACTGAGCATGCACTACCAGCCGCAGATATCGCTAACCACCGGGGCGGTGACGGGCATGGAGGCGCTGCTGCGCTGGAAGCATCCCAGACTGGGTAATGTCTCACCGGCCCAGTTCATTCCGCTGGCGGAAGAGACTGGTCTGATCGTGCCGATCGGAGAGTGGGCTTTCATGACGGCCTGTCGCGAGGGTAAGGCGTTGCAGGATGAGTTGGGGATGGACTTGACTGTGTCCGTGAACTTGTCGCCTCGCCAATTTCAGCAGCGGAATCTGGTAGAGGTCATCGAAAATTCGCTGAAGGAGAGTGGGCTTCCAGCGCGGAACCTGGAGATCGAGATCACGGAAAACATGCTGATGGTCAACTCCGACGGCAATCTGGACAAGTTGCAGAAGATTCGGGAACTGGGTGCGCGTATCTCGATCGACGACTTCGGAACGGGGTTCTGCAGCTTCTCGTACCTGCTGCAATACCAGGTGGACCGGCTGAAGATCGATCAGAGCTTTGTGAAGCAGGCGGGAACGGACCCGAACGCGGCAGCGGTGGTGCGGACGATCATTGCAATGTCGCACGGTCTGAACATCCGCGTAGTTGCGGAAGGCGTGGAGACGGACGAGCAACTGCGGTTCCTCATGCGCAGGAAGTGCGATGAGGCGCAGGGCAATTTTGTCGCGCGGCCTGTGGCGGCAAAGGAATTTTGCACCGCGGTGCGGGCGTGCGCCGACAACAGCGTTATGCGCAGCGCGAGCGGGCGCTGGCTTGCCGCGGAGCATCAGATCTCATAAAGAGAGCTAGACGGCCTGGCGACGCTTGAAATAGTGGTAGATGGCAAGCAGGATCAACGCACCAATGAGAGACATGATGAAGCCGGCAGAATCGCCGGGCTGGTAGTGGCCGATGAGACGGCCGATCCAGGTTCCAACGAAAGAGCCAGCGACGCCGAGCAACATCGTGATCCAGATTCCACCTGGGTTTTCCTTACCGGGCAGGATCAGTTTCGCCAATGCACCGACGATGAGGCCAATGAGGGCAGTCCAAAGCAAACTGAACATTCAGGTTCCTCCGATTTTTTTTGCGGATTGTCCGGGCCCAGTTTTGATGATGTGGCTAGGATACTCCAGCTTCGCCGCGAAAGCTGGCGCCGTGATTTTCAAGGGTGCGTAGAGCCTGTTAGGAACATCCAATACATCTATGGGCGAAACAATTGATGCAGGCGTCAGGATGGGGCATGTCCACCTGAAGGTGTCGGATCTGGAACGGGCGTTGGGATTTTATAGCGGGGTTCTGGGGTTTGAGGTGATGCAGCGAATGGGAGACTCGGCAGCGTTTCTGTCGGCTGGAGGGTATCACCACCATATTGGCCTGAATACGTGGGAGAGTTCCGGGGGATCGGCTCCCCCGGCGGGAACAACGGGGCTGTACCATCTGGCGATTGTCTATCCGTCGAGAGCGAAGCTGGGTGATGCGCTGCGACGCCTGATCGAGGCACAGATCCCGCTGGACGGAGCTGCGGACCATGGCGTGAGCGAAGCGCTGTATCTGCGGGATCCGGATGGGAATGGTGTTGAGCTTTACTGGGATCGTCCACAGGAGGCCTGGCCACGCGATGCCAAGGGTGGATTGGCTATGTATACGCGGCCACTGGATTTGCAGAGGTTGCTGGATGCAGCGGATTGAGCTGGTTCAGGCGCCGGATTCGGGTGTTTCCTTTTTTGAGCTGCTGACGATGAGATCGTTCTTCCAAAGAGCGAGGACTACATCCATCTGACTGCTGTGGGGGATGTCCTCCCCGTCGGTCACCTCGGCCCAGAGGGCGTTGATGGTTTTGTGCGTACCGGCGGTGAGCAGACTGACCGCTCGAGGGGCGTAGGCCTTGTCCTTGTTCGATGGAGCGTATTGTCCGGGCGGGATTCCTTTGACCAGGCCGGCTTCGCAGAGGCTTAGAAAGGCCGCGCGCGGGCCTCCCTTGCGCTGGGCCGAGGGGCTGGTGGGATAGAGCTTCTGAGTTGCGGCCTTCCAGCGGTCGAGCGGGGTGATGGCTTTGCCATAGGTTTCCATGCGAGCTGCGAGCAGGGCAGCTTCGCCATATCTGTTTGCCATATCTTCTGATCCTCTCCGACTAGTTTGATTCTAGCGGTAACTGGAGAACGGGGGTTGGGTTGGGAGCAGTAGCGCGCAGGCTGCGCCGCATCCGGCGCTTCAATGCATCGAGAGGGATGGCAAGAACGATCAGCACGCAGACCATCGCGGCGATGACTGCAATGTTCTTGAGGTCGCTCCCAGCATGGAAGGCTCCGATATAGGACAGCAAGAGCATTGCGGGAAAATGGAAGAGATAGATGACGAATGTTCCGTCAGCGATGCGGCGGATCTTTTGCTTCCAGGATGTATTCGCGGGGATTGGAACGAGATCTACGGCAAGAAGGCTGAGAAAGAGGAGTACGCCTCCCACTAAACCGGTAGCAAAGGCAAACATGCTGGCTCGGTGAATCCCCTGACCGAGCAGAGGGAGTGGGTTTGGGAGGTTCGCGATGGAGTAAAGGATGGCAGCAGGCTCGAATGGCATTCTGCCGATACCAGCAAGCCGAGCCAGCGCGGGGATGACAAACCAAGCGACCAGCGTTGCGAGCGCTATGACGCTTGCTCGCCTGCTCCGGACGCGATGGTAGGCATCGTACATCCAGCATCCCAGCCACCAGAGAGGCAATAGAAACATCACCTGAGGGCCTATAAGCAGAGCGGCTGCCGTGCAGGCGACTATGCGCTTCCATCCGCGCAGGAAGATGGCGAAGCCATAGAAGACGTAATAAAAGCACTCGTAGCCGAGAGACCAGAAGGGTGAATTGATAAATGGGGCTGCGTTGAAACCCCACATCTGGCTTAGGAAGGTGAGGTTGAGAGCGAGGCGAGCGATTGGGCGGTCGAAAAACGGAGACCAGTCGTGGAGGAAGCGGTCGTGATTGAGGAGCAGACAAACACCTGAAATAACAAGGGTTGCGAGCATGGCCGGAATCACAACGGAGTAAATTCTCGAGACGCGGTCGATGGAATATTCGCGTGGACTCGCTTCTCGGCTGCAGGTGACGAAGCGGATGAGGAAGCCTGAAAGGACGAAAAAAATGGGAACGGCGAGGTCTCCCCATATGGATTGGCCTTGCCAGCCGATTCCGAAGACTTTTTTTCCGCAGTGGCTGACGACTACACCAATTGCAGCGGCAAAACGCACTATGTCCAGCAGAAGGGATGCACTTTCAGAGAGTTGATGAGGCTTCTGTTTTGCTCCCAGGGGCTGGTACATGCCGCTTATTTTATATGGCGGCAAAGCGGGTTTTTAGCGGGGGTTCTGCATCTTCAGGGTGATTGGATGTGGTTATTTTGTGGTCAGGACGCGGTGAATTGCGTGGCAGTCGCGGTTTGCGGACTGCCACTTTTTGGGAAAGCAAAATAATGCAGGTTTCTCAACATTATTCTCGGCCAGTTCCCAATTTAGTACGCCTGGGTCCGGTCGATGGGGATTCTGACCTGGAAGCAGGTTGATTGCGGCTTCGATTCGACGGTGACGGAGCCGGAGTGTTTGCCGACGATGCGCTGGACAATGTCGAGTCCGAGGCCTAGTCCCTTCCCAATCGGCTTGGTGGTGAAGAAGGGCTCGAAGATGCGGGAGGTGAGGGCGGGATCGATGGCGGGGCCGCTGTTTCTGAACTCGATGAAGGCCATCTGGCCGACGAGGCGGGTACTGATAGTGAGAGTGCCGCGGTCTTTCATGGCGTCGAGGGCGTTTTCGATGAGTGCGAACCAGACCTGGTTGAGCTCACTGCCATAAGCAGCAACGGGTGGAAGGGCGGGGTCGAACTCCAGAGTGACGGGAACGGCGTCCATGCGGGAACGGAACATGGCGAGGGTGGTCTCGATGGATTGAGGGATGTCGACGTCCTGAACGGGCGCCTGGTCCATGTAGGAGTAGTCCTTGATGGCGGTGATGAGGTCGAAGATGCGGTCGCTGGAGTCGACGACGGTGTCGGCCATGCGCTCGACGCGGAGGGAGCTGGCGAAGGTGGTGAGGGCTACTGGAAGGACTTCGGCGCTTACGGTGGAGGCGAGGTTGTCGAGACAGCTGATGGGGAGATCGGCTTCGGCGAGTGCGGGAGCGATCGTCCAGGGAGCCGGTATGGTGTGATTTTGCAGCCAACGCAGGAGTTGATCCTCGCGGTCACTTGCGTCCAAGGAGCTTTCACCGGAGAGCAAGCGCGAGTCCGCGGTGGCGATACACTCGCGGGCTTCTTTGACCCAGGCGCTGTAGTGATTCAGTTCTTCGTCGGAGTGGAAGAGCCGGCCGAGACGGTACTTTTCTTCGTCGGAGCCGCGGAGTTCTGCTGCGAGGCTGACGGCGGAGCGCTGGGCGGCGGAGGCAGGATTGTTGAGTTCGTGGGAGAGGTTCGCGGCGAGCTTTCCGAGCGCGAGAAGTTTTTCGGCCTGCTCGTCCATGCGGGTAAAGTCGCGGGTGCGGTCGAGGAGGAGAGCTACAACGCGCTGGCCGATGGAAGGGATGGCCTGCAGCATCGCCGGGAAGAGATCCTGATGGAAATCGAGGACCCAGAAATCGCCGACGGCATAACCGTCTGCTCCCCAGCTCTTCATGCGGGAGTAAGGAAGCTTTCCGGTGAGCTGTGCCGTGCTGCCGATGAAGAGCGTGACCGGGGTCGATTTGCGGCGGTAGACCTGGGCTGATCCGCGAAGGATGATGTGCATGTGGAAGGCGAGCTCGCCTTCGCGAAAGAGCAGGGCTCCATCGGGGCCTACGCGCTCTGTTCCATGAGTGGCCAGCCACATGTACTCGTCGTCGGTAAGGCCCCTGAGCGAGCTGAGGCTTTGGAGTGCCGCAACGATTTCGGATGGCGGCGTGGGTTCGGATGGCGGGGCGAGCGAGGGCCGGGGGAGGACCGAGGATGGGGCGGTGAAGTCGTAACTGTTCAGGGTTGAGATATCGCACCTCCGGGGGCCGTGAAACGGAATAAGAGTTCCCTACTTGATTAGATCAGAAAGCCGTTGTGGGAATCGGAATGTTGGATGCGGGAGATTCAGAAGGGTCGCAGGCTACAGCTGGTTTCAACCTAAGTGTCGTCGATGGGAGGTGGAAGAAGCCGCAGTTGCAGCCCGTTCCAAAGACGTAGATTTTCGTGTGTTCGGACTGCTATGGTTGATTTCGGGGACTTTTTGTCCCGAAGTTTGCTGCTACATGATTGAGGAAAGATTTTGACCTTTACGAGTTTTCGAGCATTTGCCCCTCTCCTAGCTTTACTTACACTTCCAGCTGTCGCACAGGAACCTTCCCAGACCATCTCGGGCTGGCAGATGCAGGACTCCGTAAAGGTTTCGGCTGCGCCTGCGGATATTGCGGGTGCGGGCTACAAGCCGGAAGGCTGGTATACGGCGACCGTTCCGGGCACGGTGCTGACGACGCTGGTGAACAACAAGGTTTATCCCGAGCCGCTGTACGGCGAGAACATGCGCGAGATTCCAGAGAGCCTGAATAAGGACAGCTACTGGTATCGCACGGTGTTTACCGTTCCGAAGACCAATAAGGGGCGGCATACGTGGCTGCACTTTGGCGGCGTGAACTACTCGGCGCAGGTGTGGGTGAATGGCCGCCAGCTAGGGACGATGCGCGGGGCTTTCATTCGCGGAGACTTCGACGTTACGAACTATGTGAAGCCGGGGAGCCGCGCGGGGCTTGCTGTACTGGTTGCTCCTCAGCCGCATCCGGGAGTGTCGCATGAACATACGGCTGCGCTGGGTGTAGGCAAGAATGGCGGCGAGACTGCCATCGATGGGCCTACGTTTCTTTCGACGATTGGGTGGGACTGGATTCCCGCGATACGCGATCGCGATACGGGAATTTGGCTTCCGGTGACGCTCGATTCTTCGGGACCGGTGCTAGTGAAGGATCCGTTTGTCGTGAGCGATCTTGCGGCATCGCATAAGACTGCTGATTTGAAGATCTCTGCGTCGTTGGAGAATATGTCTGCGACGCCAGTGAGTGGGACGCTGGTAGGCGTGATCAGCGGACAAGGGAATGAGATTAAATTTCAGAAGCCGGTAACGGTTGCGGCGAATGGCAGCGAGGTGATTACGCTCGATAGTGCCTCGATACCGGAGCTGCATCTGAATGATCCTAAGCTGTGGTGGCCAAATGGTTATGGGCCTCAGAATCTTTACACGCTGACACTGCGATTCGATACGGCGAAGGGGACGTCGCAGAAGCAGACAACGAGCTTTGGCATTCGCAAGATTGAGTACCAGGTTGCGGACTCGGAGAATCTGACGCTTTCGGTGAATGGGGTTCGCGTGATGGCTCGCGGAGGCAACTGGGGGCTGGATGAGGCGATGAAGCGCGTTCCGCGGGAGCGGCTGGATGCGCAGTTTCATATGCATGCGCTGGCGAATTTGAACATCATTCGCAACTGGGTGGGACAGAGCACGAATCCCGAGTTTTATGAGATGGCCGATAAGTACGGCATTCTGCTTTGGGATGAGTTCTTTCAGCCGAATCCGAGCGATGGGCCGAATCCAACCGATATGGATACTTATCTGGCCAATGTGCAGGATAAGATTCTGCGCTTCCGCAATCACCCTGCGATTGCTGTGTGGTGTGCGCGTAATGAAGGCTATCCGCCGAAGGCGCTGGACGACATGCTGAAGACGATGATGGTGAAGCTTGATCCGACGCGGCTGTATCAGTCGAACTCGGCTGATGGGCGCGGTGTGTCATCGCATGGGCCGTACTATTGGCGGTCGCCGCGCTTCTTCTATGCGCTGAATGAATCGTTCAAGACGGAGACTGGATCGGTGTCGGTTCCGACGATTGAGTCGATTCAAGGAATGATGCCGCAGAAGGATTGGGAGACGATCAACGACGACTGGGCGCAGCATGATATGGCCACGGGCGCGCAGCGGGGCGATGAGTATCCCCTTACTCTGGCGAAGCGGTATGGGCATATTCGAAATCTTGCGGACTTCGTGCGTAAAGGTCAGCTTGCGAACTACGAGGCCTTCCGGGCAATGTACGAAGGCCGCAACGCGAAGATGTTCAAGGAGACCACGGGCGTTATTACGTGGATGAGCCATCCGGCACAGCCTAGCTTCGTGTGGCAGCTTTACCATTATGATCTCGAACCGAACGCCGCTCTGTATGCCGCTGAGAAGGCAGCCGAGACGGTGCATGTGCAGTTGAACGAAGCGAATCGCGGGATTGAGGTTGTAAATAATCTGCCGCAGGCGCTGAGCGGGCTCACGGTGCGTGCGACGGTGTATCGCTCCGATAGCTCGATTGACGCTGTGAATACGTATCCAGTGGCGGAGGTTCCGGGCAGCACTACGATCAAGGCTGCACAGATTGATGTGGCTGCGCGGATCACGCCGATTTACTTCATCAAGCTGGATTTGACGGATGCTACAGGAAAGCTGCTTTCAACCAACTTCTACTGGCAAAATGTTGCGCAGGATGACTTCACCAGCTTGGCGAAGATGCCTGAGGTAAAGCTTGATGCAAGCGCGACCTCGCACACGGAGGGTGAGAAGACTTTGCTGACGGTCACGCTTCACAATGCTACAAATACGATTGCGTTGATGACTCATCTGCAGCTTCATAAGAAGGGCTCGGGCGAGCGCGTGCTGCCGGTGTTCTACTCGGACAACTATCTGACGCTTGTTCCGGGGGAGTCGCGCACGATTACGATCGAAGCCGCCACCAAGAATCTTGGCGGCGACGCTCCGCTGATTGCAGTAGACGGCTATAACGTCGATGTGCGTAGCGGTGACTCACAGGTTGCGATCGCGCCAAACGTAAATGCTCAACCTGAGCATTGGCCTGCATCGCAGATTGTGCCGGAGCCAGCGGAATAAAATTCGGCCACCCAGGCGAGTTTGATTCGTTTTCTATTTCGAAGATCGCTTCGAGGACTTTGTCTTCGGGGCGTCTTCGAGAACTTTTAGCTCGTCGGGTTTTTGCCAGAGGCGCAAGCCGCCTTCGACGGCGTTGCTGTTGGCGCCGAGGATAACGTTTGAAGGAAGCTCCTTCATGTACTTGGCATTGCCGCCGCCGAGCAAGACATAGTCGCAGATGAATGCGGCCTGCAGAAGCTCGATGATGTTGAGAACAGACTTGCGCCAGCGTTTTTTACCGCTGCGCTCGAGGCCGGCGACGCCAATGTATTCCTCGTAGGTGCGACCGTTTTTGTAGGGCAGGTGGGCGAGTTCGAGGGGCACGACAATGCCGTCGAATACCAGAGCTGAACCGAGGCCGGTGCCTGTGCCGAGGAAGAGCATGCGTCTGCCGCGATAGCCTCCAAGGGCTTGCATGGCGGCGTCGTTGATAAAACGGATGGGCTTGCCGAAGACTTTCTGATAGGGATAGTCGATCCATCCTGGGCCGAGGTTGTGAGGATCGACGAGTGGGTGGTCGTGGACGACGGGGCCAGGATAGCCAATTGAGATGACGTCATACTTCCAGCCTTCGGTGGCTGCGAGGACTTGATCGGCCATGCGCGATGGGGTCAGGGTGGGGCCTGAGGGAATCTTGATGGAGTCGCGCATGTCGGTGGAGGCGACCTTGATGTTTGTGCCCCCGATATCGATGATCAGAACCTTCATTAGCTGAAGGATACAAGGAGCTGACGAAGCCGTCCTGAGAGCAAAGACTGTGGGAATTGATGCTGGTTCAGGGGGTTTAAAAACAGTGGTTGACCAATACCGAATCTGCAAGCGCTATTTAAGCAAGCCAAGATCCATAGATCTACTCTTTGGACTAAACGGCTCGTTTTATGTAAAAAACAAAGAATTATTTAGGATGTATTTTTTTCTTGACAAAGATATCTTCGACAAGATATTGTGGTGGTGGGTACTACTGCCTTGGAGATAGACATTTATGCGTAAAGTAATTCTCGCCGCCCTCGCCTTGTCCCCCATGCTGCTTCATGCCCAGGCAAATTCGCCTGCCCAACCTCAGGCGTCGACCTTGCAGTCCCGCCTCGAGCAGCCTAACGAATTCGCTGCAGATCGCGGCGCGGCTCCTGCTTCTCTTCGCATTTCGACCGGTGTTGTGGCTCCTAAGCTGATCTATTCGACTGCGATTGCCAGCACAGATGAGTGGAGTGTGCGGCGTTCGGCAATCGACAAGAAGGTTGTCGTGGAGATGTTAGTCGACGAGAAAGGCGTGCCTTCCGACCTGAAGGTCATCAATTCAATCGGCATAGAGATGGACAAGAACGTTCTGGCAGCAGTGAGCCAGTACCGCTTCAAGCCGGGCACTTTGGATAGCAAGCCTGCAACGGTTCCTCTGAAGCTTGAGATCTTGCTACACGGCGTAATTGACTAGTGCTTGAATGCAATATGTGAACTGTATCGTGAGCAATCACGAACGGCATCAGAGAGACGGGCGGACTCTATTGAGTTCGTCCGTTTTGCTTTGCGAACAAGTAATTAGCTGGGACGAAGGATGATAAAGGCAGCCAGGCAGGCGACGATGATACCCAGAATGACGAAGAACAGAAGGGGGCCAACTCGGCCTCTGGGCTTGTCAGGAGATGGGACTGGAGGCTCCATGGATATTCAGATGCAGGACGTTGGTTGCCGGTGATCTGGGGTTTTGATTTCTCGGAGCCACTGCTATGGAATCTCGATCGCTTAGACAGCGTTTGTGGCGAGAAATTGCCTCATTGCCATTGCTACCTCTTCGACGTGCGTCTCTAAGGCGAAGTGCCCTGTATCCAGCAACTGGACGGTCGTGTTTGGATTGTCTCGCAGGAAGGGCTGTGCTCCGGGAGGGACGAAAAATGGGTCGTGCTTGCCCCAGATGGCGAGCAGGGGTGGCTGAAATTTGCGGAAGTACTCCTGGAACGCGGGGTAGAGCTTTACGTTGTTGGCGTAGTCGAGGAAAAGATCGAGCTGGATGTCTATGTTGCCGGGGCGGGCGATCATGGCGACGTCGAGGGTGTAGCCTTCGGGAGCAATGAGATGGGATTGGGGACGCCATCGGTGTACTGAGAACGGATGCCTTCTGGTCCGAGGGCCTGACGAAGAGTCTCGCGGTTTTCGTAGGTAGGGTTTCGCCAGTATTGCTGGATGGGCGCCCATGCGTCGCCGAGGCCTTCTTCGTAGGCGTTTCCGTTTTGGGTGACGATAGCTGTGATGCGTTCAGGGTGCGCCATTGCGAGGCGGAATCCGGTTGGGGCGCCGTAATCGAAGACATACAACGCATAGCGCCTAAGTTTGAGGGCTTCTGTGAAGGCAAGGACTGTGTTCGCTAGAGCGTCAAAGGTGTACTTGTAGTTGCGGGCTGTAGGGACTTCGGTGAAGCCGAAGCCGGGAAGATCGGGAGCGATTACGCGGTATCGGTCGGCAAGGCGGGGGATCAGCTGCGGTATTGAAAGGACGATGTAGGAAAACCGTGAAGCAGGAGTACGACTGGCGCGTTGGACGGGCCGGCTTCGCGGTAGAAGACGGTTACGCCGTCGGCCTGAATGCGATGGATGGAGGTGCGCGGGATCTGCGTGCTCTCGGTCATAGCTTCTCTTTTCCAGAGTTGTCGCATGTAAATCTGATGCGTTGGCCGCAGGGGAAAGTGTAGACGAAATGCTAAGTGTGCTTGAGAGCCGGGTACTTGCGATGGAGAAGGGCAGGCTTTGCAAGCCAGCCCTTTGTTGCTTGGAGCGGTTGGCGATTACGACCTGGTGAGACTGTTGCTTATTTTGTCTCTTTCGCTTCAGTCTTCTTTGCGGTAAAGGTTCCGTCGTAGTTGAGAGGCTGCACGTCTATGGCGCCGGCGAGTTCGCCTTTGTCGTTATAGGTGCCGGTGAAGGTGATGGTCAAGGCCTGCCCTTCGTACTCTCCGCCGTGGACGAATACTACCTTATTCTCGCTGACAGTGACGGTGGTGTCGTAGGCCTTGCCTTCAGAGTCCTTACAGGAGCCGGTGATCTTGTCCTTATCCTGAGTGAAGACGCAGGTTTCGTTGATGGGATAGCCCTGGACGTCGCCGGTGATCGTCCACGATCCGGGAACTGTTGGCTGCGCGAAGAGAGCTGTCGTCGAGAGGAGAAGCAGGGGCAGAACGAGCTTCATAGTGCTCCTTTGAGGTGCGGTGTGAATTGAATATACATCGACGGACGTGGATGAAAAGTGTGATTTGTGACGAAACTTTTTCTGATCACCATTCGACGCGAATACCGAAGAGCGTGATCAGAGGAGCTGCCTGATCTGGGCTGATGGTGAGGCGGTCCATGCTGATTGGTGTTCCTCGAAGACCGTCCAGACGGCAGCCACGGACGTCGGCGCCTGCGAGTTTGGCTTGTGAGACGTCGGCTCGGCTGAGGTCGCAATCGCGGAAGATAGTGCCAGATAGATCGGCTCCGTAGAAGTCTGCGTCGCTGAGATTGCACTTTTCGAAGACGCATTGCTGCAGGCGCACCATTCGCAGAAATGCGAGGTCCAGCTTGCACTCTTTGAAGAGGACGCTCTTGAGGTGAGCATCGGTGAATGTTGCGCCGGTGAGTCGCGTCGATGTGATCTCCACGCGTTCCAAGGAACTGCCCTTGAGGTCGATGTTGGCCAGGTCGGAGGTATCGATGCGGGCATCGTGCAGGTGCAGGCCGTGCGCATTGGGATCGGCGAGTGTGACGGAGGTCCATACGCAGCGGTCGATTTGGACAGACTGTCCGCGGGGACTGTAGAGGGGCGGGATTGTTGTGTCGGACGCAGTGGCATCGCTTACCTGTCCGGATGGAAGCTGGTCTGCGAAGTTTTCTGTGAGGATGGACAGGTCTATGTCGGGAGCGATGCGGCCTTTGGTTTTTGTTGCCATTTTTCAAGACTATCGTGATGCGGATTTGCGAGGACGGCCGCCGAGGGTGCCATTCGCGCGGGCGGCGGAGGCCTTGGCTTTGGTTTTAGCTTTTCCGCCTTGGGCACCGAGGCGAGCGGCCATCCATTTGCGTGAGCCGAGGAAGCCTTCGAGGAGTGCGGGGACATAAAGGTCTTCGTCGAGCTTCGGAAAGTGGAGGCCGAATCCCGACGGGCTGATCGTAATTTCGCTCAGTTGTGCCGGGCTTGCATCTTCCAACCCTTGTGCGTCTTTCGGAGAGAAGAAGATGCCGATGCCGGTCGAGAGCTTGACGATGATGTTTCCAGATTTGCGGTCGTAGTATGCCGACGTTGCGGCGGGAGTGCTGGCTTGGAGCGCCTTCATCCTCGCGTTCGCTTCCTTGAATTCCTGACTAGTGATTGCCATGTATCTCCTTCCATGCCTCACAGAGAGCAACTAAATGCGGCGCGAGCTTCTCTTGAATACGGCTCAGTTCACTGCGACTGAACCTGAAATTCTTGCGAAGTGCGGGTGGACCGTTGGGACAGTTCAAATAAAATAGCGCTTCCTTTCCCGCACCGATGACGTGAACGTGCGCTGGACGATGGTCGTTCCGGTAAATAACCACAAGCAATCCATCAATCCGGAGAACAGTCGGCACAAAGGGAGAATAGCATATTCCTAAGCGATTGGGTTAATCGAGACGAATAACAAATCCAGGGCTGTATACACTCCCACCCTTCGCAAAGTGCGCGAAGGATGGGGCACCCAATTGTTTGTGATTAGGCGGGATGATGAATGTTACGGTTGGGGCACCTGCCACCTGCGCCTTTCAGTTGTCTTGCTTCGCTAAGGATGTTGCGAGGTTGTAGAAAAACCACCCAACTTCCATACCGCTATAGTCAGGAATAAAGACTTTTCCTCTTCCATGGTTTTGGAATACTCCTATGCCGTCGGTGAAAGCTTCGAACCGCAAAACCGTGTTGTAGGGAATTCTGAACGTTGACTCTTGCCCGCCAAAGTATATGGCTTGAGTGGTAAGTAACATTTCGCCCTCATCGATTTGAATCAGAGAGGTTTGATGAGTGGGTGTACTCGATGCACCTACTCTGTAATACAGCCCGCCGCCTACGGGGAGGCTTACCGATTGATAGCTCCTTGACGAAGTAACATCTCTGTACTCAGCAACAATCGTGCGCCCTGTAGAAAAGATCCGCTGTTCTTGCCGCCCAAGCTGAAAATTCATCCGTCCCGTGTCATCGTAGTACGGAATCTTATTATTCATGACTTGATAAAGCGTGTTGCTCATGAGAAGAGCAACGAAGCCAAACCAACCATTCTCTTTTACTTCCTGAGACTGAAAATCATAGTCAATGCCTTTGAATATCCCATAGATACGTTCGAAGTATTCGTCGTTTACAGGAGTTTCAACTGCCAACTTTTGAGAGGCACTGCTCGCAGCTCGAATCAAAGTGAATCGAGAATCATGCTTGGAAAGTTTCCCATCACTCTTCGTGGACTCTATTGCCCCCTCTATCTCCGCGAAGGTACGCCCACCGTTGATCGCTTCCGTAATAATTTCTGCAAGCAACTTTTTGTTTGATTCAGCATTGGACAGACAAACGTCGTGCACATCCTTGAATAAACCTACCTTCTCCTGACAATAGCGGCACTTGCCCATCTGCACCTTTCATCTCTCACATTAAAAATTATTGATAATCGATCCCTAAACAATAAAGGGTGGCCCCTTACGGGTCCACCCTTTATTTCTGTGCGAACGCAACTGCTACATGCAATGCTTACTCGGCGGCCATTTCTTCTTGTTCGCCTTCCATGCGCATCTGCTCTAGCTCGCGCTCTTCGGCTTCGATGGCTGCTGTTACTTCCTGCTGGACCTGGGCTGCCGCTTCCTCTAGCTCTGGGGAGAGCTGGACGTTGCGGTAGTACTCCATGCCGGTGCCGGCGGGGATGAGGCGGCCTACGATGACGTTCTCCTTGAGGCCGCGCAGCGTGTCGATGGAGCCGTTGATGCTGGCTTCCGTCAGTACGCGGGTGGTCTCCTGGAAGCTGGCGGCCGAGATGAAGCTGTCGGTCGAGAGCGACGCCTTGGTGATGCCGAGCAGGAGCGAACGGCCGATGGCTGGACGACCGCCGGTCATCAGAACGCGCTGGTTCTCCGCGTTGAAGCGGAAGCGGTCCGTCTGCTGATCGACGAGGAAGCTGGTGTCGCCTACGTCTTCGATCTTCACCCAGCGAAGCATCTGACGAACGATGGTTTCGATGTGCTTGTCGGAGATGGCAACGCCCTGGAGCCGGTAGACTTCC
>Ga0210409_10001626_pt1 | contig 28589 bp, 19 predicted proteins | sample IncBWH17MmetaG_FD_161649 | JGI IMG/M metagenome (GOLD analysis project Ga0210409, IMG submission 161649) | Forest soil microbial communities from Barre Woods Harvard Forest LTER site, Petersham, Massachusetts, United States - Inc-BW-H-17-M | ecosystem: Environmental > Terrestrial > Soil >...
CCGACCGGCTGGGCTCGGACGGCATCGTGGTGAAGGAAGTGCTCCTGCGCGACGTCCACCTCCCGGCGGAATATGCCAGAGGGCTGGAAGACATTCTGCTGAAGGAGCAGGAAAGCGAGCGCATGGAATTTGAAACGGCGATTTACGAGAAACAGGTGAGGATCGCCGAACTCCAGGCGGAAGCAGCTAAGGCGCAACAGGTGAAGCACTCCCAGGCCGACGCCGAATCCCGCGTGATCGCGGCCAAGGCAGAATCCGACGCGATGCAATACACGCTGCCTCTCAAGCAAAAGCAGATCGAGGAGTCGCGTTTGGAGGCCCAGGCGCGCAAGGAAGCCACCGTGGAGAATGCCGATGCCGCCGCGCAATCCAAAGTGATCGACAGCAAAGCAGAAGTCGAGCGCAGGCATTTGCTGGCGGTCTCCGACGCCGAAACGGCTCACTTAAATGCGGAGGCGAACGCCGATTCGGTCCGCTTGAACGCAGCGGCGAAAGCTGAAACGATTCGCCTCACCGCCGCAGCCGACGCCGAGCGTTTGCAGGGAGAAGCGGCCGTGCTCAAGCAGAATCCCATGCTGATCCAGAAAATCATCGCCGAGCGGCTCTCGGACAAGCTGCAAATCATCATGGTGCCGACCGACGGGCGCAATTTCTTTGCCTCAGATGTTCTGCGCTCCGCGTTCTCAGGCGGGATAACTTCGAACAACCCGGACGACACCGATCAGGATGCAACCACTCCCGGTCGCAAGCAGGCGCAGATCATGAAAACGAAATGAGAGGGAGGGGGTTCTACTTTCACGCTGAACGCCCCGGCAGGGCTGGGGCGTGGAGCCCGACCAGAGATTGAGTTCCACCGGCCAAAACCCTTGCGGGCCGCTCGCCGGAAACCGGGACAGGGACCGCCGCCCCTGCGAAGGATTTCCGAACGCGAGCCCCACCCGGCCGGTGGCCAGTGCGCGAACCGCGCCCCGACCCAGTCGGGGCGCGGACGCGCGTTTGGAGGTTTTAGTAGCACAGCCACTCCTGGCTGTGCGGGTTTGCGACTGCGGCCTGCTCGTAGACTCGTGGCTATCTTGAGCGCCATCAAACCCACACAGCCAAGAGTGGCTGTGCTACTAAGAAATGGAGCCATCTGATGCGCGATATGCATAACGCAACGCACCGGCAGCGATCGAAGGCTCTCCCGAGGGCCTGTGCTATGATTTCTCGTAGTCTTGCCCGTCGCGAGGCGTTCCTCTTCCTGTTTCGCGAGGCCGGACGCAGCAAACCGATGATGGCCGCCGACCGATCCACACGTTCCATCCATGCGCTTTTGTTTCTCATTTTCTCGTTTGGCCTGCCGAACCTGGCTGCCGCGGCGACTCTGGAGGACTCCGCGAAGGAATTTGCGCAGAGGATTGCCGCAGCGTTGCCTGGCCGGGAGAATGTGACCTGCGAAATTCGCAATCAGTCATCCCTGAGAACGGATGAAACCGCACGAGTCGAGCAAACGCTTAAGGCTGAGTTAGCAGACCTTGGAGTCCGCTTGACGAGTAGTGGCGCGGCGATCAGCGTGGTGGTCACGCTTTCGGAGAATTTCAAAGACTATGTTTGGACAGGGGAGATTCGGCAGGGCGAAACGTCACGCGTGGTCTTGATTACTGCCAAGCGCTCCCAGGAAAATCGGATTCTCCCGAGTTCGATGCCGGTCGCGATCCGTAGCGAGAAATTCTGGGAGGGGCCAGAGCGCATACTGGATGCGGGAGAGGTTTCAGATGGTGTCGGAAAATCCTGGGTCGTCTTGCTTCTGACGCATGGGGTGCGGATTCTAGACAGGCAGACCGGTTTCGCAAATACGATCGAAATTACACCCAATCAAAGTGCAAGCCGCGATCCCGAGGGATTTCTCAAGGTTTCACGATCAGGGGCCACTGTTGGATTTTTCTTTTTGACGCGAGTCTGCAGCGCGAGTTTGGAAACCCTCGATTTGATCGGGTGTTCGCCGACGCAGGGATCAAACGGCGGAGTGATTGTCGGGATGATTCCCATATTGGGGGATGCCGCGCCTCCCGGTCCTCCGCAACCTGGCAAAGGCACCGAAGTCATAATGACATCCGTTTGTAATGGGTCGCGGCAATTTCTTGCCACAGGGGCCGGCGACTATTCAAGAACAGACTCGCTGCAAGTGTTCCAGATGGAGTCAGACAGAGCCGTTGCGATAAGCGCGGAGCTGAACTTCCCGGGACCGATCACGGCCTTGCATGCCGGAATAACCGTGCAAGACGCGCCGAGCGCGGTTGTGCGGAACCTCACGACTGGAAATTATGAAGCGTATCGTTTGTCCATTTCTTGTGGCCAATAATCCGTATGCGGCAGTTGTGGCGCTCCTTGCACTGGGAGCGACTTTAATTGCTCCGTACGCGGCGGCATCGACGCGGCCAAAAATTGGCGGAACGTTGCGTGTCCAGATGAGCGAGCGAGTGACTACCATCGATCCCCGCCAATGGCCATCAGCTCCCGGGCAAGCCGCAGCGGCCGAGCGTGTAGATTCGCTCGTTTTTGATCGGCTCACCCGGCTAGATGAGCGCGGAACGATTCAACCCGCGCTCGCAATTTCCTGGCAGCACGATGCGCAATCGAAGCGCTGGGAATTCCGTTTGCGCGATGGAGTGAAATTCAGCGACGGTTCGCCGTTCACTCCGCCCATCGCTGCCATGGCTTTGCAGCAATTACTCGGCAATTCTTTTGACGTGAGCGCTAGTTCCGATTCGGTTGTCATCCTGTCGGATCGATCCGTGCCTGATCTTCCATCACAACTTGCCTCAGGCCGCAACTACGTCTTTCACGACGGAGATGATGGCTCGCTTGCCGGGACAGGGCCGTTTCGATTCACATTATTGGAAGAAGTTGGAGCCGCCACGATGATGTCATTTGATGCGAACGAATCTTGCTGGGCGGGGCGGCCTTTTGTGGACAAGATTGCCCTGACGTTGGGGATAAGCTCCCAGCAGCAAGCCAATGCAATTTCATTTGGACAGGCCGATGTCGTGGAATTGCCCGCATCCGAAGTACGTCGCGCCGCGCAGCGGGGTGTGCGCACCGTTTCCAGCGATCCCGTGGACCTATTTGCCTTGGTGATTGATGTGTCTCGGCCCGCATTACAGGATGCCCGTGTCAGGGAAGCAATCTCATTGGCCATCGACCGCGCTTCCATCGCGGACGTGATCCTGCAAAAGCAGGGGGTCCCGGCCGGCAGTTTGCTGCCGAACTGGATTTCGGGTTACGCGCACCTGTTCCCGGTTTCGTCCGATCTGCCGCGAGCGAAGGAGTTGCTGGCCGCTTCGGGACATCAACTTTCCCGTCCAACGCCCCTTGTGCTGTTCTATGATTCAAGTGATGCCGAGGCGCGCGACGTTGCGGATCGCGTGGCCGTAAATTTGCGCGAAGTAGGAATCATGATGCAAGTGTCCGGACAAATTGCCGGTGGAAAAACGAAGCCTCCCTTGGCCGATCTCCGGCTGGTGCGCCAACGCTTTGACGTGCCCGATCCTGCGGCAGCTCTTTCCAAATTACTGAACTCGCTTGGCGAAACCGCAACGGATCTGGAAACGCCGGAACAGATTTACGCCGCCGAGCGCGCGCCGATTGACGCGTTTCGCGTGATCCCTCTCGTTCACGTTTCCGAAAGTTATGGGCTCAGCCCGCAGGTGCGCGACTGGATGGCTCCACGCTGGGGTGGATGGAACCTCGCGGACGTTTGGCTTGGGCCGCCGGCTGAAACGGGAGGGAACTCCCGATGAGTTTCCGCACCAAACTGCTGGCCTTCTTTGTGGCGACGATTGTCGCGGCGGTAACGCTGGTTGCGTGGGGCGTGTCGGTCTACACGCGCCGCGCGTTCGAGGAATTTGACCACCAGCGCACGGACGCCCTCGTAGCGCAGTTCCGCCGCGAATACTCGCAGCGCGGGGACGAAATCGCGCATCGCATGCAGAGCATCGCCGATGCCGAGGCAACGCTCCGGATGGCGATGGACCTCAACCGCCCGCAGGCCGACGCCTCCCAGTATTACAACGACGCCCGCGGCATCGCCCAAACGCAACAGCTCGATTTCGTCGACCTCGTCGCGGACGACGGCACGCTCATTTCTTCCTCGGAGTGGCCCGCGCGCTTCGGTTACAAAAACGACTGGGTGACTGCGGAACCGGACTGGAACTCAAAGGGCGCTTTCCTGCGCCGCGTGGACATGCCCGACGCGGTGGATTTGGGCTTGCTCGCCGTTCGGACGGTTCGTGTTGGTGAAAAGCGCCTCTTTCTGATTGGCGGACAGCGTCTCGATCAAAATTTTCTCGCGACGCTGGTCCTTCCGGAGGGCATGCGCGCTCTGCTGTACAGGAACCTGGAGCAGGGCTTTGTGCCCACTGAGCTGACCGATCCGCGCGGGCCGGTGAGCCAGCCCGATTTGTTCTCCTCGATGATCGCCGGAGTGCAAAGCACCCGGCACGAATTGCAAAGAACAATTACTTCCGGCGCGGCGCCCAATTCCAATTCAGAAACATTCAATGCCATTCCGCTTGCAGGCAAGGAGGGTGATTTACTCGGGGTTCTTCTGGTTGGCAGTTCGCGGCAGAGCCTCATTCAGATGATCAATTTCATCCGCGCACTGGCGTTGCTCGTCGGCGGGGGAGTGATTCTGCTTGGCTTGGTCCTCGGCTGGTGGGTATCGGCGCGTGTGACGCGCCCCATCGAAGAACTTGCCGCCGGCGCGCGCGAAGTCGCCGCGGGGCATTGGGAAGCGCGCGTGCAGGTACATTCGCGCGATGAAGTCGGCCAGCTCGCGGAAGCCTTCAATGAAATGACGCGCCAGCTGGCCGAGCAGCGCGAGCGCCTGGTGCAGACCGAGCGCGTGGCCGCCTGGCGCGAACTGGCGCGCAGGCTGGCGCACGAATTGAAGAATCCGCTCTTTCCGCTGCAACTGACGGTCGAGAATCTGCAGCGCGCCCGAGAACAAGACACAGAGCAATTCGACGAAGTATTTTTCGAGTCCACGGCGACCTTGCGCGCGGAACTCGAGAACCTGAAAACCATCGTCAGCCGCTTCAGCGATTTTGCCAAGATGCCGCCGCCGCAATTCGAGCCCGTGGACCTGAACGATTTGGTTCGCAGCGCCGTCAAATTATTCGAGCCGCAGCTCGCTCCTGTCGGGCGTCCGCCCATCACGCCGGAGCTGTACCTGGACGAAAATCTTCCGCGCCCGCAGGCTGACCCCGTCCTGTTGCGCCGTGCGCTCGACAATTTGATCCTCAATTCCCTCGACGCCATGCCGGCAGGCGGCACGCTGACGGTGCGCACGGCGCAACGCAGCGGCGCCGTACGCCTCGAAGTCACCGACACCGGCCAGGGCTTGACGCCCGAGGAATGCGCGCGCCTCTTCACCCCGTATTACACGACCAAGCGGCACGGTACCGGCCTGGGCCTGGCGATCGTGCAATCCGTGGTCAGCGATCACGGCGGAAGAATTGAAGTGGAATCCGCGCCTGGGGCGGGCGCGACGTTTCGCATCGAACTGCCCAAGGAACAAAAGCCTTCTTCGGAGGGAGCGAGTCCTGCGGAAGAACGCTCTGCGAATCCCCCGATTTTTACCGCGGCCTGATCCGGTGCATCACTCATGACCTCTCCGAAGCCACGCCTTCTGCTCATCGACGACGATCCGAACACGCTCGCTTCGCTTTCCCGCGCATTCCGTCTCGCGGGGTATGAGGCGACCGTGTGCGACAGCGCGGCTCGCGCGCTCGAACTCATTCGCGCGGAGCGATTCGATGTGATTTTTTCGGACGTTGTAATGCCCGGCAAGGATGGAATTTCACTGCTCGAGGATTTGAAGGCGATGGGAGTGACGACTCCGGTGGTGATGATTTCCGGGCAGGCGAGCGTGGAAACGGCGGTGAAGGCCACGCGGCTTGGCGCAGTAGATTTTCTGGAAAAGCCGCTTTCGACGGAGAAACTTCTCGTCACCATCGAAAACGTTCTGCGGCTGCGCCATCTCGAGGACGAAAATCGCGAATTGCGCAGCCGCCTCGGCAAGCACGAAATGATCTGGTCCGGCCCGGCCATGGAGCGGTTGATGGCGCAGGTGGAACGCGTCGCGGCCAGCGAATCCCGCGTCGCCATTCAGGGAGAGACGGGCACGGGCAAGGAACTGATCGCGCGCACGATCCACCAGAAAAGCGCGCGGCATGCCGGGCCGTTCGTGACGCTCAATTGCGCTGCCGTGCCCGCCGAGCTGATCGAGTCGGAACTCTTTGGACACGAAAAAGGCTCGTTCACCGGCGCGGCCACGCGGCACATCGGAAAATTTGAACAGGCCGCCGGCGGCACGCTTTTTCTGGATGAAATTGGCGACATGCCGCTGGCGATGCAATCCAAGCTGCTGCGCATGCTCGAAGAAGGAGAAATTGAACGCGTCGGCGGGGACAAGCCGATCGCGGTGGATGCGCGGGTGGTCGTCGCCACGCACCGCAACCTCGAAGAAATGGTCCGGCAAGGGACTTTTCGAGCGGATCTTTATCACCGCATTTACGTTTTTCCGATCGCTCTGCCGCCGCTGCGGGAACGGGCCGAAGAGATTCCCGCGCTTGCCGAATATTTTGCCGCGCAGGTCGCCTCGCAAAACGGCTGGCGGGAAAAACATTTCTCTCCCGAGTCGCTGGTTATATTGCAGCGATATGCGTGGCCCGGAAACGTGCGCGAGTTGCGCAACGTGGTCGAGCGCGTCCTGCTGCTCTCCGGCGAGGAAACGATCACCGCCGAGGAAGTGCAACTCGCGCTCCCCGTTCCGCACAATGGCGAACCCTTGTCCTCAACTGGAAGCGGACCGCTGACTCAGCGCATGGAATCGTTCGAGCGGGAAGTGCTCCTCGCCGAACTGCGCCGCCATCATCACCACATGACCAACACCGCGCGCGCCCTGGGCCTGGAGCGCAGCCACCTCTACAAAAAATGCCAGCAACTCGGGATCGACATCCAATCGGAACGCAAGACTGAGTGATGTATCGGTAGGACGGGCTTTAGCCTGTCGGGTTTTGGTTCATCCAAGGACGAACCACCGCAGGCTGAAGCCCGCGCCACTTGCAAGGGAACCGCACGATTGACATTACGGGAAAAATTACTCTTCTTGTAACAAGGTTTGAGGCGCGGCCTTCGGGGCCCCCGTTACGCGCGCCCCAAATCCGATCGCCATGGCTGTGTCTTTCGGATAGACGACATCAAGTCCGCGAGATAGAAAATGGTCATACACGGACATGCCGGCTCCGTAGACGCCAAAGGTGGACGCGAGAGCCCGCGAACGGACAAGCGCCCCGGTGATAAATCCGATCACGCGAAATCCGGACGCCCCGTTCAGCGCGCTTTTCCCAGTTTCTCCAACAGATGCTTGAGCGCCGCGGCCGGCATCGGCGTCACTCGCAAACGAAGAAGCCGCGAGGGCTATGGAGATACCGGTGGTGAGGTATCTGGTTTTTGGGGTTGTCGTTTGCGCGCCACCCTCGGAATCCAGTGTCAGGTGCTGGTCATCTTTGACTTCCACACCCTCGAGGCTGGCTTCCACGTGCTGTTCCCCTGACTTCGGCGGCACAATCTCACGGAAGACGATTCGCAACTGCCCGTTCCGATGCAATCTCCGCGCAGGCTGCACCTGCAAAACAGAGCCTTTCAGGAGGGTTCCCTCGGGAAGAACGAGCTGACTGTCTGTGAACAGCGGCTCCGTCATGACCGCTTCAACCGCTTCACCCTTTTGAACGCTGGCTGAGCTCAGCGGCGTTTTCAGCAGGGCGTGGATCACGCTTCCTGCCGCGGGAGCAGTGCCAACCATGTGCACTTTTTCCGGCGTCAATTCCTCTGTTCCAAAATTCAGCGGATCGACAAGTTCCGCGTTAAAGCGAGTTCCGGCGTCAAAATATTGCGGATGGAACGGCAACTGGGCGATCGCCAACCTTTTTAGCCGGTGCATCTTTCCGGGAGCGGCCACCTGCTGCTTGGCAGTCTCCCACTCCCGGCTGATTTCCTGTTTTGTCTCGCTGGCCTTCGCGGACGCGAGCATCACGGCGGCGTTCTCTTTACTTCCTTTGCTCTGATTCTTCGTTCCCGGAGCAGTGGCGAACTGCAAAACGCCTTGGGAGGCAGGAGAGACTTGCGTGCGAAGCGGGACGTGGCGGCCGTCCGGCAGCACTAATTGATCGAAAGAGATCTCAACGTCGCGGGAAGGAGAAAAATTCGCGTCCAGCGCAGCGAGCGTACGTTTCATCGCTGAAACCCCGGCGATGCGGGTCACGCTGCCCGTAACTTCGCTGCCCGCAGGGACCACCAGCTTGTCAAACGCGTATACGGGCTCGGCGATTTTCCCGTGAATCAACTGACCGGCTTTTTGGATGCGCACTTCTTTGTCAAGAACCACGGGAAGAGGCGTACCCGCCGGCACCTCCAGAGGAATCGCGCTGGGCGATCCTGCGCTGGTTTCTGATACGGCCGGGCCATCCGCTTGGCCGAAAATCGACCCGGCGGACAAGAAAATGAAAATGATTGCTGAGGAGATGGGGCGCACTGGATTCATTTTGACCTTCGATCTCCGACCGGGCGCCGCAAAAACGCGCCTGAACCTCTCAGGCCCGGAACGTCCACGGAAATAGTTTAGCGGCAATACGTGTCTCTAGGAATGCAACAGTTTGACGTGCTGTTGCATGTGGGGCCGGGCCTACCGCGCGCACCTTCCGCCTCTGGAAGCGCGCAACGAGAACACTGTACGAAGGATACCGCCGCGCGAAACCGCGGTCAATTGATTGCTGGGCGTGGGATTATCGCCGAGGCAGCGGGCTTAGGGGCCGGACGAAGCGCGAAGTAATTGCGTGCAAACGCGGCATACGTCGTTCCCGGGTCGACCACGTTGGCCTGCACGGTGTAGCGGCCTGCAGCCAATCCCGCGAGCGGCAGGCTGAGGCGGAAGGACGCGGTACGGCTCGATTCGTCATATTCTGTGGCCGCCACCATCGGCGTGTCGGAGAGGCGCAGACCGTTCCGGAAAAATACCAGGCCTGCGCGGAGGGAATTTGCGTCGGCCTTCTGGGGTGCGTACGCCTGGAAGAAGACGTACAGGGTTTGCTCGCCCGAGAAGACGCGCGTCACGCTCGGAATGATTCGCTCGCCGCCCACGTCCAGCGGCGACGATTTCAATTTGGCGTCTTTTGCGAGCGCCTGGGTTTTGATCTGCGCCGCGTTCTGCACGGCTTGCACCTGGCTGGACAGCAGCAGGGAGCTTACTTGAAGGCGATCGAACTGCGGCGGCGCAATCGAAAGATTCTGCTCAAATGTGCCGATCCGGCCGGACTCGTTCTCGCGCGCCAGGAATTTCATCTTGTACTCGCCCGGAGCGAGAATGATGCCGCCCTGGTAGACCAGGGAATGCTGCTGGATGTCCTGGAAATGTTCCGTGTCGATTTTCACGGTGATCGTATCGCGCAGCGCGCCGACCACGCGGTTGGATTTTGCGTCGCGCACTTCGGCCGCGAAATCAAACGCGGTTTCGCGGCTGCCCCGTTTTTGCGCCCATTGCAGCGCGCTGGGCGCCAGTTTTGCCGAGATCGGAACGAACACCTGGTAAGCGTTCAGCCGGAATTCCGACGTTTCCACGGCCAGGGGCAGCTCGACTTCCGGGGTGTCCGATTGGAATGCTTGTTCGAGTTGCCGCTCGCGGTCCTCGGTGGTGAAGACGCCGAAATTTTTGGGCGCATAGTAGCCTTCGCGCGAGCGAACGTGTACGCCGGCGGGTAGCGGGTCGATTTTCACGTGGACGCGCCGCCACGCGCCATCACTTGCCGCGTTCGTACTGTAATATCCCACCAGGTAGTATCCCGACGTGTCGTTCTGCACGCTCTGAAAGACCTTGCCGAAATCTCCAACGTCGAAAAACGTGCGCCCGCCGGTGTCTCCCGAAAGTGTGGCCAGCGTGTCGCGCGAATCCTGGCGCGACTGGCTTTGGGAGATGACTGTCGCGCCCGTGAACATCGCGTTGCCGCCCGACGCGCCCGTGCTGGCGTCGCCACCCGGCGTGGCCGTCAGCAGCCCGCGTGAATCGACACTGTAAATCGAAACGTTTGACCGGTTCGCGGAGTTAGTCGCGGCGATCAGCTCCGAACGGTTTTCCTCGCCGGTTTGCGTGACGCCGCTGGTGAATTGGATGATCGATTTCTTGCCGGGAATTCCTTCGAGGACCTCGCACAGGGCCTCGACGGCGGCGAGCTTCCGGTCCGTATTGAAAATATTGAATTCCGTATCGTCGGCGGTGAACGCCGCGCCGGTATCTTCGCTGACGACTGTTTCCCCATTCGCCGCCAATGCCGCATCGGCCAGTTGCGCGAGGGCCGCCTCGTGGCCGGGCACGATGGCGTCGACGGACTGCTTCAGCAATTCGCGATCGTTTGTGAAATTCGCGACGATCTTCAGCGTGTTGCCAAAGGCGACCACGGCCACCAGGTCCGCCGGAGTCATCTGCTCCTGGAGATACTTCTGCGCGGCGCGCGTCGATCGCAACAAATCCTCCGCCTGCAGGGAAGTAAGGTCGAAGAACAGCACGATCATGCGGTGATCGCGCACCACGGCCTTGATTTCCTCGGGCGTGGTGACGGTTCCGAGCGGAACCATGATGGGCGCCTCATCCCCTTTTCCGGCGGTTTCGACTTGCTCGATGTCGTTGTACTCGAACGTCGATATTTTTTGCGGCTTGCCGTCTTCGGTGACGCTGAACTGCTCTTGCTTCAGCCCTTTCACCGGCTTGCCGTCGCGGTTGGTGACTTGCACGTCAATTTCCACCAGGCTGACGGTCGAGCGGATCGTCGCCTTTCCGCGGGGCACTTGCTTGGCCGTCGGCGGCGCCTGCGGTCCCTGTCGCGGATTGACGGGCACGACCTGCGGCTGCGGGCTTTGCGCGCCGAGCGGCGCACCAAGTAGAGATACGGCGGCAAGAGCAGCCAGAATGCGACGGCGGATTGTTTTCTGCGCGCCCATCAGAAATTGAACCTCGTCGTGAACGTCATCGTTCGCATCCCCGCGACGCTCGTAATTTGGCCGAAGGTCTTGGAACCCAGCACCGTTGACAGCCCGTTATAATTCGGATGATTCAGCAAGTTCGTCGTATTCCAGCTGAAATCCAGCCGGCGCAGACCGTCGCGCCCGAATTGAACCGTCTTGGTCACTCCAGAATTGATGGTGAACGTACCCGGGCCAATCACCGAATTTCGCGGAGCATCTCCAAAGCACGCTGTGGGTATGCTGAACATAGCCGTGTTGAACCACTCCAGCAGGGTGGGGTTAGCAAGCGAAGGATCGCCGGATTGATTGGCGCGCTCGGAGTTTGTACCAGGAACATTTTGGCACGCTTGATTCTTCGAGAAGACTCTCACGGTAAAGGGAGTTCCGGAATTCACGGTGGCCGAGCCGTTCACCCGCCAGGCGCCAAATACATTTTTCTCCCAACCCTTCGCGGCAAAGCGCTGGCGGTCGCCAAACGGGAGTTGATAACTGAACTGGCCGAGGAATTCATGCGTCATGTTGAAGGAAGAGAGCCCGTAGTCGCCGCGCGGATCGGCATTGTTCTGGATGACCGTTTGGGCGCCGCCTCCGATGGTGCTGGCGTCGTCGAGAGACTTCGAGTAGGTGTAGCGCGCCATGAAACCGAGGCCGCGCGACATGCGCTTTTGCAAACGCACCTGCAAACCATGATAGATAGAAATTGCGCCGGAAGTATCGTACGTAAATCCCGCCGCATTTGTTGCTCCATTGGTTGCCGAACTAAAGCCCAGAAGCTGGTCGAGATGGACGGCGCGCGTGCCCGTGTACATCAGTTCGAGGAACGTGCTTCTCGTTAAATTGTATTCGAGGCCGGCATTCCAGAAAATCAAGTAGGGAACCTGGTAGGTTGGATTTACGGCCACGGTATTGGTCAGCGTGCCCGGCAACGCAGTGGACAGGTTCGTCTGGAAGCTCAGGGGCACGGTGGTCGCCGATTGCTGTGTCAGTGTGCTTGCAGTTGCGAAGGGCGGCTGGTTGGCCATTTCGCTCGCCAGAGTGTTCATGTAAGACTCGATGTAAAACATGCTGAATCCTGCGCGAACCGTCAACTGGTGCTGCCCGGAGAACCATTTTCCCGGGGGCTGCCAGGCGATGCCCACGCGGGGAGCCCAGTTGTTGTAATGGCCGTGAAACAGGGACGGCGTGGGGCCCGCGATGCAATTTCCTGTCGCCACCGGCGTGACGCATTGCAGCTGAGTGAAGTCCGAACTGACGGCCAGATTCGCGATGTGGCCGTTGATTTCCGTGGGCGGAGTGAATGCCTCATAACGCAAGCCATACGTCAGCGTAAATTTCGGGACCATGTGCCAGTCGTCGCTGGCATAGCCGATGAATCCCCAGTTGCGGAAGTATGTAGCTGTGTCGCCAAATTGAACCTTTGTATTTGCAGGATAGCCGAGAAGAAAATCCGCGAAATCGTTTCCGATGCATGGGCCGGAGGCCGTAGCGGCCTGGCAATTGGCAGGAGAGGGGACCGGAGTGCCCGTGGCGGTGAGTTGGCTGGTCATCAAGCCGGTAAACGAAAACTGGCCGTTCGGCGCAGGATCGGAGTCGCGGTTGATGTCCATCTTGCGGACTTCGCCTCCGGCGCTGACGGTGTGCTTTGTCTCCGTCCAGCGGAAACTGTCGACGTAGCGATACGTCTGGCTGCGAGCCAGATAGTAATTCGGATCGTTCAGCCCGGTAAAGTTTGTGAAGCCGATGGAAGGCAGGCCGTAATCAAGTGGGGCCGTCGAAATTCCGGTGAGGCCGAGTTGCGAGCCGATGTCCGTCACACCGGAAAATGCGTTCAGACCGAGGGACCGGTTGCGCGAAAAATAGAATTGAGACGTGTGCACGAACGTCTTGGTCCAGTTCTGCGTCAGGCCGATCATCACACTCTGTCCGCGCGTGAAGGTGTTTCCCTCGATCCCCGGAAAGCTGTTCAACGAGTGCGAGGTGGCGTCGCTGAAGTTGTAGTTCACCTGCAAACTCAGTTTCGAGGAGATCTGGTGCGTGATGTTTACATTCAGCCGGTTGCTAAGGCCGGGCACATTCGTTTGCAGGTGATAATTGAAATTCTGTCCGGCAACATTGGTCACAGGAATATTGGCCGTGGGAATGTAAGCGAGCAGCCCTATCGCCTGCGTGCTGATTAGATTCGTGGGAATACACGTCCCGGGCGGAGGCAGCGGGGAAGACGAAGTGGCCTGGTAACAGCCCACATTCGTCATCAAAGTTCTCGGGCTGGTCAGGTTCGGCAACGGGTTATACAACAGGACATTGTCCGCGCTGAAGTCGCCGTTTCTCTCCGCCTGTGTCGGCACCGTTGCGAACTGGTCCACCGGACTTCGCGACCACGTGCCGCCGAAATTAATATAAAAAAAAGTTTTGTCGGTGCCGTCGTACACGTGCGGAATTTTCAGCGGCCCGCCGATATTTAGTCCGGCGGACTGCGTCCAACTGGAAATTTTGGCCGGGTTGGCCTCATAAAGAGAATACGGTCTTGCGTTCAGCGCGGAATTGCCGAACGTATCGTAAAAGCTGTAGTGAGTGCGATTGGCGCGTTGCCGCGTCAACCGCTGTGCCCCCCACAGGGCATCGATGGCTTGTGGCCCACCCTGTGGGCCGCGCCCGCGACCGCCTCCGCCACGCTGGATGAAAACCCCAGGACCTCCGCCGGGGCCGCCCCCGCCTGGCCCGCCCGGTCCGCCGAATCCGCCGGGACCGGCTTGTCCGGGGATTCCATTTTCGCCGTATCCAAATCCGCTGCGCGCGTCCGGTCCGCCGTCGCCAGGTTGCGGGAAACCACCGGGCGGCATCAAGCCCATTGCGACTGTTCCAATCATCTGCACGGCGTCGGCGGAGGCGACTTGTCCGATCTGCGCGCCGGACTCCGGAATATTTTGGTCTTCTGTCCCGTTTTCGCCAGAATTATCGGTTTGGCCGTTTAGACCCACTCTTTGAAACGCGCGCCGCCCGCCTCCCTGGCCAGAGCCGCCAGGCCCACCTTGCTGTCCATTACGGCCGCCACCGCTGCGCTGGCCTCCATTGCCACCGTTTCTTCCGCCCGCAGGAGCGGTTGCATTGTTGTTCGCCGCAGTCGTCGTTGGAATCGATGCGGCAGGCGCGGCGCCTCCCTCGGCTGGGGCCCTTGGTGCCGCTGAATTCGCACTCTCATTTGCCGGTGGCGAGCTTGGAGTCTTGGTCGCATTCTCCGTTAGAGGTGGGGCAGTGATCGCCGCCAGAGTGCCCACTTCCAATTTCAGATCGATCGGAGGTTGTGTGCCTGATGCCAGATCGATTTCTCTGGTAGCCGGGGCAAAACCGAGCTGCGAAATTTCCACGTGATAGTGGCCCGCGGGAAGGGCGGGAAATTCAAATTTTCCGTTTTCGTCCGTCCAGGTTATCCACGCTTTTCCAGCGGACGTCTGAATGACGCGCAACGTCGAGCCGGGAATCGGCGTGCCGTCGGGCGTGCGAACTGTGCCCGCCAACTGGGAATCGGCGGGTCCATTTGCGTCCGAATTGTCCTGCGCGGCGAGCGGAACACCAAAAACGGCCAGCGACACGAACAGCCCCGCGAAAAGCCCCGCCAGTCTTCTGCCCAGCAACGTTCACGTCCCTTCGAGCCCTTAGGAGATACCGCTTTCCCGCTTCCTCGGTTCCAATATTCGCGGCCCGGAGGAAGACCCGTGCCAAGCTTACTTCACCCCGTGCACTCTTAGACGGGACCTCGTCCTAAAGGGTTACCCGGCGTCTGGCATGCCGGGCCAGGCCGTGCGAAAATAACGAGTTGGAGACAATTTGAATCTCTTGCCGGCGATTGTGGGGAGCGGCGCGGCAGCCGTCGCGGGAATTACCGCCTGGGGCGCGGTGGCACCGTCTTCGGAATTGTTCGGTCCGACGGTGCGGCACACGGCTTCGTCCCGGAAAATCGCGCTCACGTTTGACGATGGCCCAAATCCTGGGGCCACGCCGCTGCTTCTCGAATTGTTGGACCGCTACTCCGTCCGCGCGACCTTTTTCTTGATCGGGAAATTCGCGCGCGCCTGCCCGGACCTCGTGAAGGAAATTTCAGCGCGCGGCCATCTGCTCGGAAATCATTCGGACACGCATGCCAATCTGTTTCTCCTGTCGCGCGCGGGAATTCGCGGCGAGCTGGCGCGATGCCAGGATGCCATCGCCGCCGCCGTCCATGCCGAACCGCCGCGCTGGATGCGCCCGCCGTACGGCTACCGGAACCCGCTGCTTCGCGAAGAAGTTCGCCGCGCGGGAATGCGAGGCGTCGTCATGTGGTCGAAAATTTGCCGGGACTGGAAGCCGCAGCCGCCGCAGCGTCTGATCGCGAGACTCGCGCGTGTCGCTCGCCCGGATCAGGTTCGAGGCGACATCGTCGTGATGCACGACGGCGATTATCGCGGTCTTGGCGGCGACCGTAGTCATGTCGTCGCCGCGCTCGAGCATTGGCTCCCGCGCTGGCGCGAGGCAGGCATGGAATTTGTTACAATAGATTCGTCGTCCGTAAGTGAAACGCGCGATATGTTGCGATCGCCCCGCGTTTGAGCCGTTAAGCGCGGGCACAAAGAGAGAGCAGGGACATCATGGACGAGCGACAGTTTTATACGGAAAAACAGGAAACCAAGACTATTCCCCTCACTTGCCCGGCGTGCCGCAAGGAAGACAACTACCCCATTCGCTGGATCGTGCGCACGAAAAAAAGCGAATTGCCGCGCGGCGCCGGGGAAGAGGACAAGAAGCGCTTCGCGCTCGCTCGCTCCTACATGGTCCGCGTGGATGAGCTGGTGGCGTGCCGCAAATGCAGGAAGCGTTTTGAACTGACTGGCCAGAGCGTCGTCCTGGTCACTTCAAACGTGGCCGCCCCAGGCTCGGCGGATTTCGATCCCGAAAATTTTGGGAACCGGTAGAACGGACTTCAGTCTTTTGGTATTGAATTTTAGCAAGGCAAAACCCAACGGACTGAAGTCTGTTCTACTTCAAATCTCCGGATACATCTCGAAAAACGCTTCGACCGATTGCCGGAGCGTCTCCTCGATCTGCTCCTTGCTTCCTTCAATCAGGTGCATGGTCACGCGCCCCTTCCGTCCATCCTTCAGCGTGACGCCCGCGTCACCGACTTCGCCCAGCTCGTCCGCGGGAAACAGCCGCATCCCATACACCAAAGCCAGCTTCGCCATCGTATCTCCTCGTAAAATGCAAGCTTAAGCTTGCTCGCTCATGGCGTCAAATGGCTGGCAAGTGGCACAGGCTTCAGCCTGTGTAGTTTTGAATTTCCTGATCTAAAAACTCAACCCCCGCAGGCTGAAGCCCGCGCCACTCTTACATCTTGTTCAAGCCTTCGTTCAGCTCGATATACGTCCCCCACGGATCGGTGATAAACGCCAGGGAGATGCCCAGGTCGGGCCTCTTGGTGAAGGGCATGTCGAACTTCTGACCATTGGCCTCGGCCTTCTTGCAAAAGGCCTCGAGCCCAACGATCTCGAATCCGATGTGATCCAGCATGCGCCCTTTGGTCGGCACGGTCGGGGTATCCGATTTTGTAAACGTCAGGTTCGCGCCGGGCACATCCGCGGCGTCGAATTGGCCTCGCTTCCCAGGCTTGGCGCCGAACATTTTGGCGTACCAGGATTGCATCTCCAGCACGTTCGAGCTACTCGCGCTGTCGGCGATGTAGAAATGCACGTGGTGAAACGCGATCGGCACGGTTTGTGTCTTGTCCTCCAGGATCTCGACCCTCAATAGATGGTCCGGCGTCCACACGAATCCCTGACCGGGGTTCTGGCCCACTTCCGTATTCAATCCGGCTGCCTTCCACCGGGCCAGCGCCGCGGTGGTATCAGGCACATGAAAGCCAATGTGACCCACAACGGACCCGACGGTCGGGGTCGTGCCGTCCCCTTTTCGTACCAGGATCAGGACGCCGGGGAATTTGAAAACGTCGTTAGGACCTAGCTTTCCGGGGACGCCACCCATGGCTGTCCAGAACGTTTTGGCGGCCTCCACATCCGGCACCAAAAAATGTACGTGGCCCATCGAGACGCCGGCGTCGTTCGGCGCGGCGACTTGCGCCCAGGATGCGCGTGCGGGAATTAACATCGCGAGGCCTAGAATCAGAATCAGTTTTTTCATTCGAATGCTCCTTGTGCCGGCTGAGTTGGCGGAATCCGCTTTCTGCCCTTTAAATCGTACTTCGAATCGTTGCGCATGACAGTAAGTTACCCGCCATTCCAAGTCAAGAAAAAGCCTTGAACCGTGGTGCCGGCGCTACTCTTGATATTGCGACGTATATCGCGACTCAAGGCGGAGCGGAAGGGCGTATAATAGCGGCATCCCCGGGTGGCGAATCCGCATCGAAGTTGGCATCGGAGAGACCGCATGAAAATCAAATGGCCGGTTCTTGTAGTAATTGCGGGGTTATGCACAAGCGGAACAATACTCGCCGCGCAAATGCCTGCGGGCCCCTCGCAAGGCCCCGCGACCCAGGCTGCGCCGGCACAACCGCCGTCAGCACCAGCGGCGACTGCTCCCCCGGTTTCTGATTCGGCTGCGAACGCTGCGCTGAAAAATTACGTGGTTCCATCGGGGACACGGTTGCCTTTGATCCTGCACAACGCCGTGACCACCCGAAATGCCAAACCGGGCGATCCGGTTTATCTCGAAACCCTTTTCCCGGTCGTGATCGACAACCGGATCCTCATCCCTGCCGGTTCCTACGTGCAAGGCGAGATTCAGGAAGCCAAACGCCCCGGCAAAGTAAAGGGCACGGGCGAAATCCGCTTGCGGCTGAACTCCATGATTCTCCCGAACGGCTACGCGGTCGATTTCAATGCCGTCCCCAGCAATGCCGGCACGGGCGGCAATGAAGCGACCGACAAAGAAGGGAATATTCACGGCGACACGGACAAAGCCGGTGACGCCGGAACCGTTTTGAAAACGACGGGGATAGGAGCAGGAGTCGGAGGGCTCGCAACGCAGAGCGCCAAAGGCGCGGGCATCGGAGCAGGCGCCGGCGCGGCGGTCGGACTCGCCGCCGTGCTGCTCACGCGCGGCCCCGAACTTGAACTCCCGCGTGGCACGACGGTTGACGTCATCCTCGATCGCAGCGTCTATCTCGATGCCAGCCGCGTCAATTTCACCGATCCCGGCCGCGCCTCGGCGCTTCCCGGTCCGCCCAACCGCGAACCCACGCGCAGCCGCTCGCCGCTGTAGCTCAAAGTAGGACAGGCTTGCAGCCTGTCGGTTTTCCGATGCCCTTCACGCCGCAAACCCGACAGGCTGCAAGCCTGTCCTACTGAAACCCACCGCCGCAATTTGCGCTACGCAGTCGCGGAACGGTCCGCGTTCGCGCGCAAAAACCGGAGCGGGCTGAACGCCTCCCAATCAAGGCTCGTCCTTCTTTCGGCGATCCACTCGCCGATGAGCTTCGCTGTAATGGGAGTGAGCAGAATTCCGTTGCGGTAGTGGCCAGTCGCAAAAACCAACCCTTCGATTTCCGCCGGCCCAAGGATGGGCAGTTGATCGGGCGTGCCTGGCCGCAAGCCGCACCAGGTCTCGATGATTTCCGCCTTCGCCAGTTCCGGCGCAAGCTCATTCGCGGCGGAGAGAATTTTTTCGATGCCGCCTGAGGTGACGCACTTTTCAAAACCCGCGTTCTCGATCGTGCTGCCCACGACCACCGTTTGCGGGCACTCCACGCCTCGCGGGACAAGATAACCGCGCTCGGAGCGCAGCACGTGCCGAATCGGTGTCCCGGAATGTCGCAGCGCGGCCATCTGCCCGCGCACGGGAAGAGTCGGCGCATACAGCGCGGCCTCGGGAATTTGCGATGACCAGCAGCCTGCTGCCAGCACCACCCGCGCCGCTTGGAAAATTTCGCCTGTCGAAGTTTTTACGCCAACACACTTTTTCCCGTCGAGCGCGAGCGAAATCACTTCAATGCCGGGACACAGCGCCACGCCAGCGGAAGCAGCGGCGGCAACCACCGCGGACGTCAGGGCGCGCGGCTCAATTGAACATTCGTCGGGGAGCAACGCCGCCGCGCGAACGTCCCGTCCGAGCGCAGGTTCCATATCCCGGGCTTCTTCCAGAGGCATCGCTTCGCAGGCAAGTCCCAGCCCACGGTGCAGCGCCACCAGGGTGCTCAATTCGCGTTCCGCATCGCCGTGGCAAATCGCTTCGATCGCGCCACCCGTGCGAAACCCGGCGCGCAGGCCCGATGAATCTTCCACCGCGTCTACAAATTTCGGATATAGCCCCAGGCTGGCGTGCCCCAGCGAAACAAGCGGAATCGCCGCCGGGCAATCTGGAGCGGGAGACAACATTCCCGCCGCCGCCCAGGAAGCTTCGCGCATCATTTCTTGGCGGTCCAGCACGGCAACGCTCAGTTTCCGCCCCGCCAGATCGAACGCTATCGACCCGCCGATAATGCCTCCGCCGACGATCACGACATCGTAGGTATTCACGCCATTATCTTATCAGCAATCAGGGTGGAAGGAAGGTTCAGGAGCCCAGGCTTCAGCCTGTTGGGGTTGAATTTGCCAGGGCAGCAAACCCAACAGGCTGAAGCCCGTGCTACCTATAAAGATTTCACGAGTTCCGCGGAGAGCACGCTCGCCTTTTCCGCGAGACTCTGCGCGCGGACCCAGTCGTCGGCCATGATGGCCTCGTGTGACTGGTTGAGGAATCCTTTTATCTTTTCCGTCAGGTCTTTTTGCGCCGCCGTGAGCTGCTTGCCGTTCGCAAGCTGCAGATTCTTTTCCGCGCTTGTAATCTTAGTAGTGGTGTCTTTCTTCGTTGCGTCCAGGTCCCTGGCAGAGAGCTGGGGCGAAATCTGCGGCGGCGCGGGCTTAGCCGGAGTCGGGTCGGCCGTCTCGGCCGGCGCCGGGCGGCGCGGCGCGGTTGGGCGTTTGGCTGGCGCAGGCGGCGGAGCGGGAGACGGGATCTCCGGAGCGGGTTCCTCTGTGGTCGTCACCGGCGGCGGTGTTTCCGGCGGCGGCATCGGCGCAGCCTCTTCCGGCGGCGGCGCGCTCACCGAAGGCGGCGAGGCCCGCACGATGTGCTTGCTCGCGCAACCCGCCAGACCAGCGGAAATGGCGCACAGCAGCGCAAGAAGTTGGATTTTCCGCATCAAACACTCCTGGCTACAGCCGCGCCGGGATCCCGCGGGCGGGAGAGCGCGGATTCCGTCTGCCGAGCCAGCGGCAAGTCGATTCGAAACGTCGTGCCGCGTCCAACCTCAGACTCAAATTCTATGGACCCGTTGTGTAACTGCACAGTTCTAAAGGTACTTGCCAGCCCGATCCCGCTTCCTCCCGGCCGCGTCGTAAAGAATAGCTGGAAGATTCTTTGTCGGTGCTCGGGAGCGATTCCCCGGCCCGTGTCCCGTATTTCAATCTCGGCCATTTCCCCGCGCCGGCGAAGCGCGACAAACAACTGGCCCCCTGCGGGCGTTGCCTCGAGCGCGTTCACCAATAAATTAATCAGCGCCTGCCTCAACAACGGCTTGTCGACCAGCACGTTCGCCACACCGGAATCCAGCCGGGCCTCGAGCTTGATGCCGGCCTTGTCGAACCCGGGCCGTTCCACGGACAGGACCTCCTCCAGAATTTCCTTGAGGCTGGATTCTTCCTGGTGCATCTCTGGAGGACGCGTGAAATCGAGGAAGCGTTTCACAACACTATCCAATCGGTCAATTTCCTTGTCCAGAACGCGAACCGCCTGCAGCGGCAAACCGTCGACGTCCGGCAGGCTGGCTTTCAGATTTTCCAGCCAGATGCGCATCGAGTTCAGCGGATTTTTCACTTCGTGGGCCACGCCCGCGGTGATTCGCCCGAGATTGGCCAGGCGCTCGGAAACCTGCAGCTGCGTGCCGATACGTTCTCTCGATTCCAGGTCCTTGAATTTTACGAGCGTGCCCATTCGCGCGTCGCCTTCGCCGATCACCTCGACGCTCACGCCGACGCGCCGCGGCGGGCCATCGATCCCCGACAGAACAACTTCGGCCGAAGCGACTGGTTCGAGTTCGCCCTTGCGCAGCTTGATCGCTTCCCGCACGTCATGATCGGGAGGGAAAATATCTTCCGCGCGGCGCCCCAGAAGCTGATCCGCCGGCATGGAAAGGAACCGCTCGACGGCCGGGCTCACCATGACCGCCCGCCCGTCGACGGAAAACAGGAGCAGCCCATCGTCGAGCCCGCCGAGGACCTGGTCGATGTTTTCCCGCAAATTGCTGAAAATCTCGCGGACGCCGCGCAGTTGCATTCCGATTTGGCTGATCTTCGTGCTGACCTGGCCGAATTCATCTCCACGCTCCAGCGGCTTCTGGTCGAATTCTCCCTTGGCGATACGGTCGAGTTGAGCGGTGATGCGTTTCAACGGAGCCAGCGAAATGCTACTGACGATCGCCGCCAGGAATACAGAAATTCCCACGGAGGTCAGAGCGAGCAGCGCAGCGGAACGCAGCGCCGGGGTAATATTCGCGCGCAACAGGCTGGTTTGCACGGCGACGCGGACGGCGCCGAAGGGAATCTCATGGCCGGACGGGCCGATTTGAAACGGGTAAGTTACTTCGTAAGCGCTCGGGGGCCCGTACATCAGGCGGTAAAATTCCTTCAGCTCGTTCACGGTTCCGTGCGATACGAGTTGTTCAATCCCTTCACGGGGCGGGATCGGATTTCCGGCGAGCGACTTGTCGCTCGACACCAGCACCGTGCCTTGCACATCGGAAATGGAAATTTCGTAAATCAGCGGTGAAAAGTCCAGCTGCGCGTCAATCGAGGAAGAGAGCTGCTTACTTTCATCAAACGTCTTCTGCGTGTAGGCGCGCAAATCCTCAGGGCTATCGGAATCCGGAGACTTTCCTTCCTTGGCGGCGTCTATCAGGGCGAGCTGGGCCTGGAAAAAAACCTGTCTCGAAACCAGTTTCGCGCGATCCTGGGCCTGCAGGATGACCTGCCGGGACAGATTCATAACGTACAAGGTCGAATTGACGCCCACAACGGCAAGGACCAGGATCGCCGTGATCAGCGTAATCTTTGTTTTCAGGCGAAATTGCATGCGTTGCCCTGCCCCTCATGGCGAGGGAGATTTTGCAGCCTCGTATTCCTTCAGCTTATTGTGCAAGGTTTTCAGGCTGATTCCCAGTAATTCGGCGGCGCGTGTTTTGTTATTGGTAGATGCGAGGGTCTGCAAAATGAGTTCGCGTTCGGCCGCTTCCACGGTGGTTCCCAGCGGAAACCGCAACGAAGCCAGATCGGACGCGGTCGCCGCGGGCGCGTGCCCGAAATCCGCCGGCAGGCTGGCGCGGCCAATCAGATCGCGGTCGGAGACAATCGCCGCGCGTTCCAGCACGTTGCGCAGCTCGCGCACATTGCCCGGCCAGGAGTAGCTCGCAAACAAATCGAGCACTTCGGGATTCACGCCGCGAACGTGGCGCCCGTGCTTGACGTTGATATCGCGCAAAATGTGTTCCACCAGAAGCGGAATGTCTTCCTTGTGATCGCGCAGCGGCGGCAACTGAATATGAAACACGTTCAAGCGAAAATAGAGGTCCTGCCGCAATTCTCCCTTGGCCACAGCCTGTTCGGGTTCCTTATTTGTCGCGGCAAGCACACGCACATCGACGGGCGTTTCCACTTTGCTGCCCAAACGGCGCACTTTGTGATCTTCGAGCACGCGCAGTAATTTTGCCTGCGTCGGCGCGGGCATCTCGCCGATTTCATCGAGAAGCAGCGTGCCGCCATCGGCCAGCTCAAAACATCCGAGCCGCCGTTCCGCCGCTCCGGTGAACGCCCCGCGTTCGTGCCCGAAAATTTCGCTCTCCATCAGTGATTCGGGGATTGCCGAACAGTTGATCGCGATGAAGGGGCGGTCGGTGCGGGGCGAGAGCCGGTGAATCGTGCGCGCCAGAATTTCCTTGCCGGACCCGGTTTCGCCCGTCATCAGAACGGAAGCAGAGGATGGCGCCACCTGCTCAACCAGATGCATCACCTCTTGCATCACTTTGGACTGGCCCACCAGATCGCCCAGCTTGCCGGATTCGCGGAGTTGCCGCGTCAGCGCCGCAACTTGTTTCTTATCTCGCACGCGCCCCAGCGCTCTGTCCAGCAGCACATGCAGGACCGCGCCCTTGAGCGGCTTTTCGATGTACCAGAACGCGCCGGCTTCGATGGCCGCCACGATGCGTTCTTCGCTGCCCTTGCCCGTGATGACGATCGCCGGAACGTGTTGCAATTCGTCGCCCAGCCGCGCCAACAGGTCCAGGCCGTTCATTCCGGGCAGCTCCACGTCGGCAATCAGCACGGCGGGTGCAAACTCGGAAAATTTTGCCAGGGCGTCCTCCGCGCTGCTTACGCCGAGCACTTCATATCCCCATCGGCGCAACAGCGCTTCGTATCCGAGGCGAGCATTCTCTTCGTCCTCGACAATCAGGATGCGGTCAGGAGAAGGCTTCGTAGTTTCAAATCGGGTCGCTTCAGCCATTTGGTTTTGTTAGCAGTCCCTGGGACCTAGGGGCGGCGCCTCTCTTCGAATCTACCAGTACTGCCCCGGTAATGCCAAGCTGAGATACAGGGCGAACACTTGTTAACCCTAACCCAAACTTTTGAGCCGGATGCAGGAGCTAGTCAAGCAGCCGTCTAACCTTCGGAGCGTACACATGCTCCGTTACCCGCGGGGAGAAGGTGGCGGTTCAGAATCGGGATCAGATCCGCACTTATACCACTTGGACAAGATAAAGTAATCAAGACCGTTGTCCTCTTGTCTGAGTCAATTCCAATCTGAAACCGGTTCTCCTGAAACAGGATTGCATTGCACGCGCAGAGGTGCGATGCGCCGGCATGGGTTTATCTGAAACCAATAAAAGTTAAGGACTTCTCGGCTAGATGCCTTTCTGAATGGATGGCCATTTGAGTGCCTGCTGTTCCAAAGGTTGTCTCGTTCAATCGAACGACGAGGGGTTACATGCAAAAGATTCGTGCGTATATGGTTCGGCTGCTCGTGACCTTCGCAGCTATTCTTGCCTTCCTATTGCTCTTCCAATCGCGAGCATCCAGCGGCCGGGATTCTGCTTCCCCGGTGCACATGTTGGTGGACTGGAGCAACCGCCACTTGATCTACTCCGGCCCGCCCACAGGCCCACATGCATGGGAGGCCATGCAAGACCCTCGCTACCAGCGCCATCTTTCCATTTATGCGAACCTTGAGCGCAACGATGAGGACGTTTGGGGTTCCCGCGGGTGGTTTGACCGCCGCTGGCACTGGCCATTGCGCCGGCGCGAAGCATCCCCGCTGAAACGGGATTGGCAGGTTTCTCTGGGTGCAAATGCCGTGACAGGTAGTTTGACCGGTGACTTTTCATTCCCTGCAAAGTTTACGTTCGACATAAACGCCACCCCAAGCTGCACCAACGATTTCGTCGTGTTCCCGACGGGTCTGGGTGGGGTCACGGGCGGGCAGGCCAGCATAATGGCAATCAACGAGCTCTACTCGGGCAGCGGGGGATTCTGCGGTACCGGCCAGCCTTCCGTCATGTGGGCGTATAACACGAACCTGGCAGGAGATACCATCGGACTGATCTACAGTTCCCCGGTTCTTTCCATTGATGGCGCCAAGGTAGCATTTGTGGAGACCAACAATGGCGCGGCAATTCTCAAGATCCTGAAGTGGGTATCGGGCCAGGGCACCGTCAGCGCGGCTATAGCCCCGACGCCGATCGCCACGGGAAACCCTTGGTCAACGTGTCCAACTACCGGCACCTCTTGTCTGTTCAGCTTACGTTTCTCCGGCGGCGCCCCGGACTCGAGTTCTTCACCATTCTACAACTACAGCAATGACACGCTTTATGTGGGCGATGACAACGGATTGCTTCATAAGTTCACTGGTGTATTCAGGGGGACTCCCGCAGAGGTAACGTCCGGAGTGTGGCCGTTTACGATCTCCTCAGGCAACTACCTCACGGGACCTGTCTTCGATGCAGTTTCCGGAAACATCTTCGTCGCCGATGGAAATACCAGCTTGCACTATGTACGAGAGACAGGCAGCACAGTCGGCGCGTGTGGTGCGGGCAGCCCGCCGTGTATCGGAACGCCGAGCTTGACAGTTTCAGTCCCTGGGGGTTTCGGGGTTTTTGATCCGCCTACCGTGGACTCAACCACGCAAAAGGTTTTTGTGTTTACGGGAGCCGACCCCGGCAACAACTCGGCCGTGATCCAGGCGACTACGGCACTGGCCAGTGCTGTCGACACCACCACTCAAGCGGGAGATTTTGATATGTTTTCCGGTGCGTTCGACAAAAATTACCATTCTGGCAACTACGCCAGCGCGTTCCTGTATGTCTGTGGGACTAACCCGACGACACTGTATCGGATCGGATTCAATTCTTCAGCCGTCATGAATTTGAGCAAGGCTGCCGGCAGCGTGGACTTACAGGCGACTAACCAAGGCGGTTCTTGCAGTACTGCAACCGAAATTTTGAATGGCACGAATGACTATCTTTTCTTTGGCATATATACAGACGGAGCGTCCGCTGGTTGCTCCAACGGCTGCGTCCTGGGCCTAAACCTGGCCACCATGACGTGGCCACCCGCCATTGCCGCGTTTTCTTCTCTACCCGCAGTGAATGCCCCCAGTGGGATCGTCGTGGATAACGTGGGGGGTGGGGGCCAGGAATCGAGCATCTACTTCGGCCCGCAGGGCAATAATTGTACCAGCGCGCCCGGAAGCGGCTGCGCGGTAAAGGCCACGCAGTCCGGCTTGAACTGACGGCTTCTCTGCCTTTCTGGAAAATGAATTAGGGAGCGCTGTGCCCGGCGCATTTCAGCACCCCGAGGTTTACGCTCCACGGACCCACGGCCTCCCGGTATTGGTGGGCCATGATCCTGGAGATTTGGTGCAGATGGGTCAGGTCATGAGCCGCCCAGCTTGCCAGCAACTCTGACAGACTGACTACCCCAAGCGCTGGATGCCGTCCACGCCGAGCGAGGTCTTCTGGCAGCAGATTTAGCGCGCGCAGTGCGTCCAGGTTTTCTGACCGCAATGCGGCGAATTCATCCAACAACTGCCCGAGCGACTTCCCCTGGCTCTCTCGCGATTGTCTGAAACGATCGAAGGGCTCAAACTCCCGCGTCTCGCCGAATTGCAGCAACATTCTCGCCCGCGGCATCCAATTCGTGCGTTCGCTGTTATTCAGATGGCCGACCACATCGAACGCGCTCCAGGTGTTTTCCCCTTCATTTCGCAGCGTCCACGTTTCCGGCAGATCGCGCAGCAGCGCATTCAGCGCAGCAGGCGTGCGAGTGAGAAGCGAAATTGTGTGTTGTAAGTTGTGTTCCATAGTGCTCCTCAATTCACGAACCGCAATTTTCCGCAGACGTTGATTGTATCCGGTCTGCGTTCCATGCGTCAGCAGGGCATGTGGTTTGTCTCTGGGGTTACGTTTTTGAAGTTATGTTTTTGAAGTTGCGTGCCCCATCCTTATCACGGCCCCGCAGACGCGCTGACCCGGTGACGCATTTCGCGTTCTGCTTCCATTCGCGTTCACAGTCTTACTGATTAAGATACAGAGGCCGGTCTAGCACAAGTTCAAGCTTCGTTCCTTTCGGCAAATCCATTTCCTGGCCAATTCCTGAGGACGCCAGAAAACCGGCTGCTGCGCCTGCCGCGGCGCCCATTGCCGCAGCCTTGCTGTTGTGGGCGGTGACTCCCGCCGCGCTGCCCATTGCCGCGCCAGCGGCCGTGGCTTCAACCACCTGCGTCCCTTGCCGGCGCGCGCCTCGATTTCGCCCTCTTTGCTCACGCCTTGTCGGACGCTGTATTCACCGGGAACGCTCGAAACTTCCGCAACGATTGGCAGGGTGCCGCGCCGGGTATCGATATCGTCAAATGTCAGCCACAGGCGAGCGCGACCGGTCAAACCTCCCGGCTCGATCCGGCTGATGTGTCCAACTATCTTCACACCGGCGGGAAGAACATACCCGCTCGAAGTCTCCAGGGGCTCGATGGTTCTCACTTCAAACTTCTTGTTGACCTTGTCCTTGCCCGTATTCATTTCCTGGTCAAGGCGGACAAGAAAATGCGTTCCATTCTGGACGAGGTCGCCTGTTGCGGGTAAGGCAGCGCTTTTGCTTTGGCCTGCCAATGCCGGTGCCGGGCATGCGAATTTACCGCACATCAGCAAAATGGCCGCGGTTCCAGCGGAGCAAAATCGAACTTTCTTCTGCATTTTTAAATCCTCCGGCCTGCCTGAGTAGCGCGCTCCCACGGCGGCAGTACTGCGCTTCTTGGATGACGGCCAGGCCTGCGAGGTGGCCTGTGCGAACCGCGGCGCTCGGGGTTGCGCAAAGGACGAGGTCTCCTCAACTCCTTCGCTGCCAGTCGAATACGCCGGAAAAATTCTTTTGCAACTTGCACTCTCCATATATAATGGCCGCCGTTCGTGGTCCGAACGGTATGGAAGGGTTGGGGCCCATGCCGGGGGAACTTCTGCCCGGGGATGGAATCCTGCTTAATGGTCCAAGACATAGGGCTCTCACGGTTTCATTTGAGCTAGCTGCTCGCGGAGGTTTACGTTCATGTTGCGACTAATCATGCGTAGTGTGGGCCTCTTGATTTTGATTCTACTCATCGTACCGGTTGGTTTCTCTAAGAGTGGGTCAGAGAAGACCGATATGAACGCGAAAAAAACCGACGACACGACGGCAGTAACCTCTCCCGATCCCACTAATTCTCCCGATGCGGCAAAAGCCGACGCAACCGGGACTTCGGACGCGTCAACCTCAGCTGAGCCTGCTCCTGCGGCGCAAACTGCGGCCAGCGGCAAGAAGGACGCAAACGATGACTACAAGCCCGGGCCGACGTTCACTCCAATGCTGGCGACGACGGGAACCATTGGACTATTCACGTTGGAAACGGGCGACACCCTTCCTAAGCACGGCTTCGCCTTCTCCGCCTTTGGAAATAAATTCGGCCGCATGCCGGGCAGTGTCACCGTACTCGAATTAGGCGTCGATGTTAGTTACGGCATAACAGACAATCTGAATCTATATGCCGCCTTTGACCCCTATGGGCATGTGCATATTGGATGTCCCGGCCAGTTGAGTTTGCGCTCGATACCCTTGTCGAATAACTGCGCACCGCTGGCTACCGGAACCCCAATCCCCAATTCGTTTTTCCCCGTGGTCGCCGGCAGCGGTCCAGGCTATGTGGAGGACTATCCCTTTGTCGAGAACAATACGGGTGGGATCGGGAATATAACTCTTGGCCTCAAGTATGCCTTCCTGTCCGAGCGGCAAGGCGCGCCCGTCAGCTTTTCTGTCCGCAATGATTTTGTGATTTCAACCAGGACGGACGTGCCCAAGCTGCTTGCCAACGGAACACAAGGAAGTCCGCTGAGTGACATGGTTTCCCTCGCGCTGAGCAAGAAATGGAGCAACATCATTACTGGAACCTTCAACTTCGGATACATGTTCGTCCGCGCCCCTCGAGATAACAGTAGCCAG
>Ga0210409_10001628_pt1 | contig 28552 bp, 27 predicted proteins | sample IncBWH17MmetaG_FD_161649 | JGI IMG/M metagenome (GOLD analysis project Ga0210409, IMG submission 161649) | Forest soil microbial communities from Barre Woods Harvard Forest LTER site, Petersham, Massachusetts, United States - Inc-BW-H-17-M | ecosystem: Environmental > Terrestrial > Soil >...
GTAGCAATCGGATATTGGACGGGATCAAGAAAGCCTGCAAGTCGTTGAAAGGCCGACGTAGCTCAGTTGGTAGAGCAGCCGATTCGTAATCGGCAGGTCATCGGTTCAAGTCCGATCGTCGGCTCCATCTTTTCAGCGAGATACGAAGCATCACTGACTTGCTGGGGAACAATTGGGGAACAAGTTGGCCGAAAATCCCCGAATCAAAATGCAAAAGGGCGAAGAGGAATGATCGCTCTGCGCCCCATCCGCACCGTCCCGCTTTCTGCTCCTTAATTAACGTTTGCGCCTGCTTCCTCTGCAGCTGCCTTCTCCATCGCGCTCTGAATCTTCTCCATTGCGTCCGTCGCTTGCTGAGGCAAACGTTTGATGTACGCACGCCGCGTCACGCTCACATCCGAGTGTCGCAGGATCCGCTGAATCGTCAGATCGTTCACGCCAGCATCGTGAAGGTTCGTCGCCAGGCCGCGGCGAAACGCGTGATAGCCGAACCAGGGAATTCGGGCTTTCTTCAGCGCAGGTAGGATCACGCGGTTGAGCACATTATTGAGTTCGATCGGAGTGCCGGTTGAACTCGGGAATATCAGTCCCTTGGTCGGATTCCCGCTGCGCAGTCGCCACAGATCAAGCTTCGTTTTCAGCGCTGGAATCACGGGCACATCGTCTTGGCTGGCAGGAGTCTTGGGCGTGTTGACATGCGAGTTCCAAATGCTTTGCGTGACTCGAAGCGTCTGGCCCGAGTAGTTCTCCCAAAGCAGGCCGCGAATTTCGCCCCGACGCAAGCCTGCAAGTCCTGCGAGCGCGATGACTGTGCTTGCCGGTTCGGGCAATATCCCGATGATCTTTTGGATTGTGCGCAGGTCGTATGCGTGCGTCTCTGCACTCTCTCGGCCTTTCGGGATGCTCGTTCCGGTCGCGGGATTTACCCCGGATAAGAATCCCATCTGCAGCGCGTGCTTAAAAACGCCAGACAGAAAGCTTTTGATTCGTGCCAAGCTGGAATGGGTGAGACGAAGAGTGTTACGCAGCTCAGCCAATTCCTCGTCGGTCAGCTTCTTCTCTGCGTCCGTCAGTTCCCGAATCATGTCGTGCACTTCGATCTCGTTCAGCCAAGTCTGCACGTCGAACGTCTGGACATCTCGAAGCCAGAAGTTCTCGGCCCGATCTTTCAAGTGAACGCGCCATATATCGGAACAATTCTTGTACGTCGACGGTCTGCGCTGAGCCTGAATGAAGGGCAGAAACACGTCGTCCACAAAGTCACCGAGGCGCACGAGCGAAGTGTCGTTGCTTCCACGTCCTTGCTTGTTCAGATCCGCCAGGAACTCGGATGCGATGTTCGCGATCACATTAGGCACGTCCTTCCCATCTCTGCCCTTGTGACGCTTCGGCGGAAACTCCGCAATTAGGCCCAGGCGCTTCGCACGCAGAACCCGTCGCAGCTGTCCGTTCTCTCGAGCCGTGGCGCGATACCTCAGCACCCACCAGCCGCTTTTCTTAACTATCGTCCCCTTTTGCCCAGCCTGTTCTGGCATCCTTGCTCCCCCAGTTGATTCCAAAAAAACTGCTGAATTGTTCCCCGCGTGTTCCCCAGCGATTTTGCGCGTTGCAGCTATTGCTACTTGCGCGCGACATGCCAATAGACAATCGGCAGGTCAGAGGAAGAGTAGCTTGGATGGGTGGGGAAGGGAATGGCACGAAGGGAATCGAGCAGAGGTTACTAGCTGAGCCAGGCAGTTACGCGTGTAAGCGAGACAGTGTTACTGATGCGGCTGTCCAACCTCATGCCTGTTGTACCAAGCTTGCAACGGGGAATCTGGGCAGTCGAACCAGCTGAACAGCTTCACTCTGCCTCGTTTGAAGTGCGGCAACGGATCAGTCTTACTTCTCGTCTGGTCGAGCACCCAGCGTCGGGTGACGTGGAGTCGTGTGGCGAGTTCGTCTGCGGTTAGGCGTGAGCACATATGGAAGTGTGTCGTGCGTCCTTCTGGGGGAGAGAACTACTTCACTCACTGGATTAGATGATTCAGCGGCGCCGAAGGAGTAGGCACCAGCTGGGCACCAGACGCAGCGTAGTCATTGACTTACGAGAGAAATGGAAGAAATAAAACCGCTCCCAATAAGGAGTAGAGATCTTGGCGGGGTTCTTATTGTGCTCTCCGCGGTGGTCGGCCCGTTCTACCTGCTCCATAGTGTTCTTTGACCGCAGATTTCAGCTTGGCAATATCGTCCTCTGTCCAGCGATGCAAGACGCGATCGTTTAGCGGGACATTGATGCTCGGCGAGACCCGCCCCTTTGCCAGCCAACGCATAATCGTTGCCCGAGAGATCCCAGCCTTCTCCGCTGCCTCCTCGGTTGACCAGTGCTTGTCCTTGGGCATGTTTGGCTTCTGCCTCCGATGCATCATAACGTCTCAGACTTTCTAGCGGCCTGTCAATGGCCTATGGGGGAGGCCAAGCGTAGGACTGTCCGGAAATTCAGGCTTACGAGGCCAGGCCCATTGACGACAGAGCCTCTAACGCCAACTCCGCGCCAACAACGCGCATGTAAGCTCGATCAGGCTGGCAGATGCTGCCGAGAGAGGCTAGAACGCGTCCGGCTTCGTCTCGGAGCACTGCCACATAGACTTCATGAGACTCGCCAGTCGAGCACGCGCAGGCCTCGGACTCGCAGTCACAGCCGATGCAGCCTTCGAGATCGTTCGCCCATTCGACATCCCAGCCGTTGGCTTGGGCATGCTGCTCGGCCTGCGCCAGACGTAATGCACCTAGGGCACGCTCGCCGACGATGTACAAGGCATGGTCACAGAAGAAGCGAAAGTCTTCGCGGGAGGTCATTATCGCGCCCCTTTCATCATCTCGAGAATCTGCTTAGCCTGTTCAACACTCAGGCTTGACAGTTTTAGCGTGATCGAATCCCCACTGACTTGGATATCGCCACCAGTGAAATACGTAGTGGTCCGACCACGGTCTTCGGGCACGCGCGCGCCTACGATCTTTGCAAGCGTTGCCAGGTTCGCCCGCGTTTTATCTTCGTACGTGTTCGATTCGTTGCGGCGCGCAATGGCTTTAGCGAGCAACGGCAAGTATTCGGGGAGAAACCTCCGTTTGATCTCTTTGGCGATCGCTTGCGCGCCCCTGTCCCCTGCGACGCTGATCTCGGGAAGCTTCGCGCGCTCGGAGCCATTCCACTCGCGAACGTCGACGAATTGTTTATCCCGGCCAATGTGGAAATTGCCATGTACTTCAACGCGCCCCTTCTTTGCTCCGTACGTTTCGATACGGATGGCAAGCTCGGCTTCGTTTGGGCCAGTAATAAATTGCGTTGGGTATGGTTCATCCATGGGCTTGAACGTCCAAACGGGCGCGGTCTCGCCTTCGTTGAGGAAGAACGCAATAGCTTTGGTGAGTTGGATTAGATTTGTGTAGTCGGTCATGCTAGCGGCCTCCATAAGTGTGAGACTACATGTCTCAGACTTGATGGAATACCTTGCAGCCGAGAGGCCAAACGCTAAGCGGTTAAATTTTCAGGGAAAGCAGTCAGAAGTGTGTGACGTGATGTGTCAGACTTTATCTTTTGTGGCAACAATTTGCGTCATAGTGTCTCAGACTTTAGAAGGAAGGGAATGTGGGGAAGTTTGCGGAGGAGTGCGCCAGGTCGGCAGTGTGTTGCCTGTGTGCAGAGCTATTGCGATTGCTGCGCGGAGATCGCAGCTCCATCGAGCAAGCCCGCGCTCGCCCGCGCCCCTTGCCCCCTCTCCTCTCTCCTCCCTCCGCCCCGTCCAGGCCTACCCAGGGAGGGACAGTAGACCCCCTGGCCGAAAATAATCGTGAACGTATCTATGGAGAGAATGCGAATTTAGGCTCGTACGAGAATGATTGCCAGAGCGTCAGTGCCACTGCCACGGCCGCCTAAAAACTATAATGTCTTTGCTTTGCTGGCGCGACTCGAAGGCATTTGCGGGGTGACCTATGGCTAGAGTTCTTCTACTCGGGGCGGGTGCAAGCTTCGGGTCAAATACAAGCGGCGTCCCGCCACTCGGAGCGCACCTGTACGACGCGCTCTGTGCGTTCAATCCACCGGGATGGGGTGCTGTGCCCGCAGAGTTTGCAGCGAGATTTCGCGCCGATTTCGAGAGCGCGATGCGGGAGCTTGGGGATGCCCATCCGCACAGCGTGCCACCTCTTCAGCGGGCGATGGCAGCTTACTTTTTTAGTTTTCTTCCTGCCAGTAATAGCCTTTATTTTGAGTTGGCATGGCGAATCCGAGCCGCACGCTGGCCAGGGGCAATCTGCACCTTGAACTATGAGCGCCTACTCGAATTGTCGCTTTCCGCGCATGCCCTTCGTCCTGTGATCGGCACGAGTACAACGCCGGGAAGCACTCTTGAACTCTGCCTTCCCCACGGATGTTGTCACATCTTTTGTGACGGAGTTCGCGGCAACGCGGGAGGTGTATCGTTTAGTGGATTCGGCGTAACCACTGATGGACCCGTCGTCGTGGTCTCGAACCCGCAGGAGCACCAGCAGCGAATCTCGCAAGACGCTATCCCTCCGGTCATGAGCTATTTCGAACCTAGCAAGAGGACAACGGCGGGAGCGAGTTTCATCGCTATGCAGCGAACGCGATGGCGCGAACTTGCCGCTCAGGCTGACAAGATCGTTGCCATCGGCATCCGAGTGCGTGCCAATGACGATCACATATGGGGACCAATTGCGCAGAGTCGTGCTGCCGTAGTTTATTGTTCGGGTGCGGCGGCGGGCGAGGAGTTCCGTGGATGGGCTAGCCAGACACGCTCGCAGGCTCAGAACAGTGTCTTTGCAGGGTATTTTGCCGACGAATTTAGCTCTATCTGTCGCGAACTGGGGGTGTAGAGAAACCTTGATTTGGACGTCGAACAGGTGAACGAAGGGACTGACGTGAACAACGACTTCGGCATCTATGCCGAATGGCGCCTATTGTCCCACGCATTAGCACACCACCATGTTCGCCCTCCCCTGCTGCAATGACCGAGCCTACCCAGAGGCACACGAAAGACCGGGGCATGTTTTGGAAATCGGAACCTATCTTTCCCGCAGCTACGAGATTCGTCTCGTGAGTGGACTGGCTGCGGCAATGAAGGCGGACACGCTAACATACCTGGAGAGTGCGTTTACCGACACGAAGGTCGGATAGCTTGGGCGGAGAACGGCCCTGACGCCGGTCAACGGGAGGAAGGGATTGGATCTGAGCTGCGCGGTTGTTGCGTCAAGGGGTATTTCAACAACTGTTGACTCGCCGTTTTCAGCCGTTTAGCCTTTGTGCACTAAAGGGATGAACATTTCTGAGTGGTTGGACCTTAAGACGCTGAAGTTGCTTTCACAACACACCAGTGTCGTTGCGGGTGCCGCAGCCTCTTTTTGGGCCATTTCCAAATTGATTCGATGGGCAGCCGGAGCCGGAACGTTTTCTGGTTGTGTCGAATACGGTGAGAGGGTTGTTTTAGCTGTCTTGCTGCTGTGGTTTACCTATCAAATGTGCCTAGTGCTTTGGAAGGGCCGGGCGAGGCTTCAGAATGACGTCCAGATTCGCAACGTGGTCGCGTGAAACCGCGGGACTTTACGTGCGCTACATGGCAGTAGCCCTTGGGAGCGTTCCGTTTGCCGTGGGAGCTGCGTGGGCAAAACGATTGGGCTGGAATGAACACATCGTTGTGCCCCTTGCCCTGGTCTGTGGGTTTACAACGGCTTTTCCGCTTTGGAAATTGACAGGAGATGGGCAGGTCGAACCCAGAATCGCAATAAGTCCGTTGGGTTCTTGGCATCGCCGATTTGCAATCTTTTTTTTGACAGTTTTCGCGATGCTCGCGGTTCTCTGCCTATACCTGGTTTGGCTCAAGCGCAGCACCCCAAAACTGTTGCCGGTTGTCGTCGAGACAACGGTCACCGGCGTGGGCAACCAGCAATTCCTGCTCCTGGGGTTGTTTGCGTTATCACTGGTTATTTCAGTTGTAGCTACGTTCACTCTGCGAAACATTGCAAACAGGAAGGGTTGGGTTTCCGTACCACAAGACGGTTTCCATGGTCACGGGGCACCGCTTCCGCGTTTAGGCGGGGTACCGATTTTCCTTGCATTCTCGGTCAGCTTGATCATGTGCTTTGGGCTGTCCCTTGTTTTTCCGCGACCGTGGGCGGGACTTCCTTCTGCGACATTCCTCCGTATCTATGTTCCAGCCTGCCTCGTTCTTTGCCTCGGCATTTACGATGACCTTCTCGTCGCTGGACCGTATCTCAAGCTTGCAGTGCAAGCCATAGCCGCCACCATGCTATGGCTCGGCGGCTTGCGTATTCTCGATTTGCCGGTTCTGTTCGGGGCGCGCCAGTTTCCCTGGTTTGTGAGCCTCGCCCTCACTATGCTGTGGGTGCTTGGGATCACTAATGCATTTAACCTCATCGGTCGCCTGGACGGATTGGCGGCAGGCTCCGCACTTTTCTCAACGCTGGTCGTGTTCGTGGTGGCGTTGCTAAGCCATTCATCGTTTGTAGCCTTGATGACCGTGGCGCTCACAGGCGCCATCTTGGGCTTCCTACGGTTCAACTTCAATCCCGCCACGCTTCTCTTGGGGGATTCTGGCAGTCTGTTCATTGGATTTCTGTTGAGTGCCTTGGCGCTGGAAGGGGCACAGAAGGCACCTACACTCATCGCAGTTGCGATTCCAGTTGTGTCGTTTGGCCTCCCGATACTGGAGACCTCTGTTTCGGTCCTCCGTCGGCTCATCGGCGGCCGCCCTGATCGGGAGCAAATCCATCACAGATTGTCGCAGATCGGCCTTTCACATCGAGAAGTTGTCATCGTTCTTTATGCAGTCTCGGGCCTGTTCGCGCTGCTGAGCCTTTTCCTGTTGTGGCCGACCGGCAGCACCTTGGGACTGGTGTTGGCCATTGTGGGCACGGGAATTTGGCTTGCAGTGCAACATCTGGGGTATCCCGAATTCGGTGAGCTTCGCCGAGTCGATAAACGCACGATCGATCAGCGACGCGTCGCGATCAACAATCTTTCGTTTCGCCGAGCCACCGCAGAACTCTCTGTGGCGCGCGATTTCGCCCAAGTGCGCAGAGTTCTGATAACGGCATTCGAGAACAATGATTTCGACGCATTTGAATTGCAACTGGAGTCGGTTACCGGCGATGAAGTGTCGCTCGGCGAAGCAAGCCGCCACTTTAGCTGGAGCAAGTTTCCCCACGGAGTGCCGACTTACCAGCCCTCGTGGAAGCTGGTGCTGGATTTGGAGACAACTACGAACCAGCGTCGCGGCTCTCTCGTTGTCTACCGCATTTACAGCCCACTTCCTCTTCAATTGGATGTCGGCCTACTGATGTTCGACTTCCCAACTGTCCTTGCAGACGCGCTTGATCGGGCGCTTGCGATGGCTGCTCATGGCCCGCGCTAAGAGAAAATCGTTTGAAGCCTGAGAAAATGCTCAGGCCATCCGCTGCGCAAACAGGCCGCGTCTCGGCGTGGTCGCCGCGCGCCCGCTGCGAGGGTTCATCTTCTCGCAACAATTCACAGGCCTACCCAGAGTCAGACGAAAGACCCGGCATGAATCGGAAATCGCAACGCCAGCCATTCCGCAGAAAAACTGAGTAGTAAAATTGCAGCATCATGAAACGAGGAAAAGACCTGCGCGATTCGAAAGGTCAGCCGACTGAGTCGACCGCGCCGAAGGAGTTAATGGCGCTTATGTTCGTGATGGTGGAAGCGTCGCCCGGAGCATTTAGGCTGCGTCTTGTATCCAACGATGATCTGATTCGCGATCTCAAGGCTCAGGGTGCACTTGAGGGCTTCTTGGCGGACGTTGACCAACTTTATGCCGAATTTCGCAGTCGCTTTGAAGACACCGAATCTCCTCAGCGTCTAAACTGAGGCGACTTGTCGAGCAAAACAAAACTAGCAACACGCCGTTATTTCCCGAGTGATGCCACCGTCGTACACACATTGCTTTCGACTCGGTGACGGTGGCGTACTACGAGGTGTGCGCGGCGGGATGCAGTGAATGCTTCTCATCCGCTCTCATGGCGGCACAGCGTAAGGCGTTTCTTCCTACGATAATTGCCCTGCTCCGTGCGAAGACGGCGCTGTCTTGACATTTGCCATCGCAGAGCAAATACATCGAGCAGGCAGTGGCCAAGCGAGCCTAAAGACCCGCAACTTTAGTAATTAGCAACTCCGCAATTGACAGTGGAGACTGAAAAACAGAGCGTGCCATCCGTATACATCGCTTCAGCGCTCGCCTCCGCGTTAAAGTGGGTGCCCATTGCTGTTGCCGATAGCATATGTGTGTCGTGCGCTTGACTGAAACTGAGCGAGTGGACGCCTCGCAATCAAAGCGCACCCTGTGTGCGCATCGGTGCGCTCACTGACGTAGCGGACTCAGTTTCATGCGTCGCATCGCTCGCTGTGCGGTGCTTAAGACCGATAGAAGAAGTGTGTCCGCGCAAGCCGCGATTCACCAAACCCAACAACCGATTCCCCAACAATGAAGAAGCTAATCTCCTTTATCGGAGATTTGACCCGCCTTGTGGTCGAGGTGTTTATCCTTGTCCACTCGGTCAAATTTTTGTGGGTTGTTCTTTTCCGATAACGTCCTGCTCGTAGGGCGAACGTAACAGGCTTTTTCTCGCGAATGCGAGAGGTGTGCCCAAAAACTCATTTTGCATCTTTCAGTGCTTGCGTGACTTTCTCTGTCACGTCTGTTCCTGGAAACATATCCCCCTGCTTTCCGAACGCCTTGACCTTATAGCAGAAGCCTCCCCACCTATCCACCTGATAGCTGCCACTGTGATCCGCCGACATGGCTCCGAAAACGCCTCCCTCATCCATCCACTTTCCCTTTCCTCGGTGGGGCCACGCTTCCGTGAGATATACAACGCGGGATACAGACATCCCTCCCATGCCATTCTGCGCGGCGACTTCGAGGCACACAGCACCTTCGTTGGTCACATATGCATTGTGAATCCGCATGCTCTCGGTATTCTTGAGCCTCTTCTGATACTCCTTCACAGCACTCAGCGCAGTGGCCGTTTTCGAGTCCGGTGGTGCTGCATCCTTGTCTTTCAACTGTTGGTAGATTTCAGGTGTGCATTTCTCAGCCGGAATGTAGTGCTTGGCGCAAGTCTTATACCGCGCTTCGAGAGCAGTTGCATCTTCCGGTTGCTGTTGTTGCTGTTTTGAGGTGTTTGCATCCTGAGCAAATGCTGTCATGACAACAGCGAACACAAGGGCGGCGTAGGTGAAGCGCATGAGCACTCCTTGGTGAATGATCCGGACGGGTGGGTTCACTTTAGAGGCGCATGATAGCACGAGATAAGTGCCGATAGAGCAGCAACCTGCAAGTGTGGCTCCCAAGGTAACCTTGCCCGGTAACTTGGGCTCGGTGACACTGACTTCGACAGTGTTGGAGGAGTCGTTTTATGCCACAGTCACAAGCGCCCGCTCAACTCACGAATGTTCCACCAAAGCCGACATGCTCCCCGGCTGCTTTGACAATCTTCGGCGGAGGCCCTGATTGCCAAGACCGATGGAATGCCTACAACCAAGCCGTGCAACAGCGGACACGCGAGGAGTTGCAACTCTACGTGAACCGTCAAAAGGATTTGGCATCCTCGCAAGCCGCTGCCCCGCTGCAACAGCAGATTGCGGACCTCAACAAACTCGTTGCCGACCAACAAGGGCAACTCAAGAAAATGAGCGAGCAGATGCAGGCTGATGCGATTGAGGCGAAGTCTGCCGAAGCCTCTGCCGTAATGCAAGCGAGGGCCGCCGCACACACTCAGGGCTTGGAGTATGGCGCGGGCATCGGTGTGGGCGCTTCGCTTGTCCTATTCGCCATCATTTTCGGAATCAAGCGTGCGATGAGCAATTTCACCGTCACCAAGAAGCCACAGGCGCAGGGCGCGGCGGTGGGCAAATAAGGGCAAGGCGAGATCACCGCAGAACTGAGGGCAAATGAAAAAAAGAGTTGCACTTGTTTGTATTCTTGTTGCTTGCCTCTGCGCAGCACAGGAAACGCGTTCAGAGAAACGCATACATCGTATCTATGTAGACGAGCTTCATTTTCCCAACAACCCGGATTGGGACGGCTTCGTTCGCTCGAAGCTGATAAGTTCATTGGCTCAAGATTGCGCTTCGAATTGCGCGGTTGTCGAAGCCGTTGGGCCTACGGGTGACAACGGGGCGGATACAGCGGATGGTGTGTTGACCGGGACAATGCTTGTCGAATCCCCCGACAATCGCCACTACCGGGTACAGGGAGCGATGCGATTGGTGGATAGAGATGGCACAGTGTTATGGGCGGCCACGATCTATAGCTCCCCACTCGCCCGAAGTGCTACGTCAAGTTTTGCCGACAATACCGCGAAAAAGCTTACCGCTTTCTTAGCTCAGGCACGGGGCAAGTGAGCATGAAAGCATCCGAGCTACTGCCGCTTTCGAAACACGCTGTATTAAGTGTGTGTCTGTTCTGCACACTCCCGATCGCAGCCAAAGACCACAAGTGGCAGGACGCCACAGTGCTCAAACTTACAACGAGTAAAGGTGGAACTGTAGCTGTTGTGGTGCCAATGGGAGATGGTTTTGCCGGGGCAGCCGGTCAGCAAACCGCGTCGTTCTATTGGATCAAAGGGGAGAAGATAACCTACGTGATTCACAACTATTCTGAAGGGGCTTTCATCAAGCCGTGGCTGATTCTGACCGTGGGCGGCCCAACCAAGGTTGCGGCGGACGGGAAGAATTTGTACGTGATCGACTCAGAGGGTAAAGAGCGCAAGTGCCGGATCATCGGTCAGATCGCAAACGAGCCAATTGCAAAGTAGACTGGCGGCAGGGCGATAGTCTCGCTCCCGCCGGTAACCTTGCTGCTACCCACACTTAGGGAAGCTGATGAGTGGAGGCCAGAGGCTGAACAAACAAACACGAGACACTAAAAGGCTAACCACACAAATTATCGGAGCCGCGCTTGTTGCTGTTGGGCTTTACGGTCTTGGCCAACCCGAAAACTCCATGTTGATTTTAGGCGTCGTGATCGGGCCGTTCCTGTTGATTGCGCCCGATATGTTCCTGTGAATCTGCCCCCGTGTCACAGGGCGGTAGAAATCTGCGTATGCCGCAAGGTTTTGCTCGGAGACGTTGACCCACATTTTGGCCCACAAACTTGCCCACAGATGCCCTCGGAACACCGGAGTGCGCCCCGAAAACCCGCATAATCCTTGATGCTCCGTTCTGCCCGCTTGAGGCTTTGAGGATTATGAATCGGCTGCTCTACACATAGGGTGACATCTCGAACGTCACGCGAATTAACTGGCGTTCTCTCAATCGTCCGTCTGTCTCCCCGTCAGCTATTTGAACGCTCGATTGAGCCGCGTCCAGGCTTCGCGTTTTTCGTCGAGCGAAGGAGAAGCAGGCATTTCGTCGTATTCGTCGGGCGATGTCGGCAAAGGCTTCAACTCATCGAGTAGCCGAATCGCTTCGTCCGGCGCATCGTCGCCAGCGTTGTTCAGGGCCACGTTGATCCGACTCCACTCCACGCCGCGTTCGTGCGCACGCAACATAGCCTCTCGGATCTGCGCGCCGACAGATGGGGTGTAGAAACACAGGCCGGGCTTATTTCTGTCCTGCATAACTATCCCGACTCTCCACGTTGCCTTCGCTGTTGTCTTCCACGAATGGACGAATGCCGAATCGACTGAGCAGATATCGTGCGCCAGCTCGTGCCATCGGTGCGTACGTCGGGTCTCCCAACTTAGCAAGCCGAGTCACCAACGCGGGCTGTTTCAATGCCGCATTCGCAGCCCTAGTCATCAGCCCGATCGAGCCAACAGCCGGATGGCCAGTTTCTAAACCTAGCCCCAATCCGGCAACGGAGAAGAATGGAAGATTGAATTTTGCTCCGGCTCGGCGCGCGATCTCTTTGTCGACCGCCTTGCCCGCGGTGAGGATGCCGCCGTAGTGGGCTTGGGTATCCTTTACCCCCGGCGCATTCGCGTCGATGAAGCTATTGAGCTTTCCGTACATTTCCTTCAGCGCTTCCTGCCGAGCGTTCTCGATCTGCGATTCGCCTGCCCAGCGGACTTGTTTACCGATCTCCGTCTTAAGTTCGTGCAGCTCTCGAAGCGTCGCGGAGTTCGCAGCTTCTTCACTCAGGTTTGCGCCCATACGCCAAATGCTCGATCCGTCTCCGCCGAAGCGCTCCAGGCTGCCCGCATGTGTAGCTGCTGAGTCTCGAATCATCTGCGCAGCCTTGGCCCGGTCGAAAGTCTTGGCATTGGGCGACAGATCTAGCACGTCGCCGATGACCTGGCCGGTCTTGCCCAGCTCTGTCGCTAGCTTCGTGCGCAGATCCGACATCGAATTCGCCACAATCCCAGAATTCCGTACCGCCTCGACCGGATCGCGTCCGTAACGAAAGTCAGATTGCGCTGTCTGGAGCAGGTTCGCCAGGGTACGTCCGCCGAGTTTGGAAGCCACTGCTCCTACTCCGCCGAGAGCTGCAGACGTTCCAGCTTGGGTCAGACCGGCGGCACGGGCTTTCTCTTCGTCTCCACCACTCTTCGCGTATTCCTGCAACGCTCCGAATGCGCCTTCGCCAGCAGAGCGAACGCCGAGAGCAGCCAGCCGGGCTAACCTTCCGCCGCCGAGCACTGCCTTGGTCGCTTCTGCTCCTTTAGCTACCTCGCCCGCGGGAAGCAAGAATTCACCGACGCTCTCGCCGACGTTGCCAATTTTCTCGCCTAGGTTCTTTGGCTCAATATCGGATGGAGGCGTCAAATACTTTTGCTGAAACGCGCGCGCATGTTGTTTTTCCTGCTCGTCGTCGAACTGGTTGGGATCGCTCGCCCATCGAGCCAAACCGTAGAAAGTTTTCGCCGCACCTTTTCCCACTCCGCTGATAAGGTCTCCGCCGAAATTCCCTGCCGACGAAGCCAGAGACATCGCGCGGTCGGAGAGAGACGGCGGAGTCGAAGGAGTAGAAGGATTCAAATTAGGCGCATTCGACTGCGGCCCCGCGCCTATCTCTTCTTCTCCAGCCAAGCCGACTGTGGGAATAGAAAAAGACTTGGGCGCATCCAGTTGCTCGGCTTGGTCAAAGACGCTTTTTCCCGCAATTTTAGGCGACTGGCCCTGCTCTAACTTCTCGGCTTGATCAAAAACGCCCATTAGAACGTCCGCCCGTCTCGCCGAGCCATCGACTCAGCTTTCTTGCGGTCCCCTCCGGCCCGACGCAGATACTGGCGGGCTTCGTCTACAGAGAGAGGCGTGCCCTGCGCCGAAGCCGGGGCATTTCCACCGGCGCCGAACGATCGGGGCGCCGCGTTCCGTGCGGCGTTGAAGCCCAGTTCGCCCAAACTCCTTGGCAACGGCTCCGGCTCGCTGTCTGGATCCACTTCCCATTGGGGCTCCCCTGCTAATCCGACCATTGACGCCGAGCGCCGCGATTTCGATACGTCAGCACGGAACCGGTCTTCGCCCAAGCCAACCATCGAGCTCATTTGTTCGGGAGTAAGCGTAACGCCCGTCAGATATCCATCCTTGTCAAAGCGTGCTTTCAACCGACGAAGCAATGGATCCGACTGCTGCGCTTCGTTAATCAGGGCTTGGTTGAGTCGAACACCTTTCTGCAATCCCATCGTCATGCCGAGATGATTAGCCAGCAAACTCAACATCGCTTGCTGATCTCCGCCTAGCCCGGCGCGATAGTTCTGGCGCATTACCTTCAACCGCTCTTCCGAATCCAATGCAGGTTGGAAAATCTTCAGTCCTTCTTCACTCGACTGCAGACCGAAGCGAGCTTGAGCCAACGCCTGGCCTGAGCGCGCGAGTTCGAGTCGCTGCTGCGCCATCGCGAGCTGGGCCTGAATCTGGCGTTCCTTTTGCTGATATGTTGGATTGTTCGGATTCATCAACGCATCTTCGTGCGCTTTGGCCAACGCAGCCTGAGCTTGCTTCGACTGGATTGCAGCCTGGCGTAACTGCTGATTCTGGGCTGCTGTCGGATCGGCCAAAATCTCGTCCTCGGACATAGGCGCGACAGCACCGCTTGCGTCAACTTTGTAGCCCTTCGAGCGCAAATCCCCCAACGTCTTCGTCTGCGCAGTTTGAGCTTTACTCTCGGCGATATCGTTCGCGCGATCGTGATAGCCGAGCATGCCGCGCCGATAGTTCGCTTCGTTCTGAGCCATCTGCAGGCGTAGATTCATCTCTTGCTGTTGTTGTGGCTGCTCGAGCGCCCAGAGTTTCTGTTGCGGCGTTCCCATCGACGCTCCGACCTGTTGCAACGCTCGGCCAAGTAAACTTAGCGGCGAAGGCTGTGCCGTGCGCTCTGCATAGGTCTGCTTTCGAATCTGTCCGCTGTCGCTGTCAACGGTGAAGCCTGTTCCTGGGCCAACGTAGGGCTGCCCTGGATCGGGCGTCGGTCCAGCCAGACCAGACAGTCGAGCCAGCGCGCGGACGAATCTGTTCGATCCGCCTTGCGGAGCCAGCTGAGGCATCGAATCTGGCGACGCCGAGCCAATATCTTGCACAGCCTTGGCCGAAGCCGCTCCAGGCGAGATTCCAGATGCATCGGGCGGAGAAAACGGACCAAACTCACCTTGGGAGCCTGACATCGGCGTATCCGACGATTCCGCAGCGGACTTAAGAGGATTGCTCCGACCAGATCCGTTCGGACCGCTTCCCGCATCACCAGCTCCAATACTGGCGTTGATATCCGGATCAGGACTCGACTTAGCTTTAGACGCAGTCTGCGATTTTCTCGCTGCGATTGCGTCAGCGTATGGACTTCGCTTGCTCAGCCGAGCCAACGCCGCCACCAAGCCGCCATCCCATCCAGGCGCCGGATTACTTCCAGATCCGTCGTTGCCGTTTGCTGTTTGATCGACGATATCGCTCCAAGCCATTGCTACGATCTCCTATTCATGTTTCCAAGCCCGGTCATTACCGACCCCGCGGCGCCAGCGAGTGTTCCGATCCCGCCCACAATGTCGCTGCCCCAGCTGCCCATCTGACCGCGCTGAGCTGCCGAGTTACCTCCTTGGCCGTATGCGCTCGAGGCCGCTCCAATCGCGCTGAGCGGGTTATACATCTGCTGCTGTTGCTGGTTGTATCCAATTCCCGCCAATCCTAGCTGCTGCTGATTCTGCAACGCGCGAACGTACGCATCGTTCGTCGACGCGTCCGCATTCCGATTCGTCGTGTTGATCAAACTCGACATTGCGCCGGGCGAGCCTTGGAACCCACGCGAAGCGAGCATGCGCTGCCCGACTGAGATTGAGTCCTGGGCTGTGCGCGCGATGTTCGACTTGTCGAGTTCGTATTGCGACCGGTTGAACTGGTTCAGGCCGCTGGGATCTGTGGGAGTAGCAAAATACGTCTTCGCTGCTGTGTCTCCAGCCGATCGGTAGCCCTGTTGAATTCCTTGGTCTTGCGTTGCGATCTGGCTGCCTTGCTTACCAAGCGCCACGCCGCCCTTCGCCGCTGCATCGGCCTGCTCACGGCCTTTCTTCAGCTGGGCGATCGGTCCGGAGTAAAAGAAACCTTCGCGCTCAAGCACGCGGCCAGTCGCGATATCGATGACAATTTTCGTTGCGATAAATTGGCTAGATGATTCCACGGGTTACCTCTCCGACTTTCCACTGAATTCGTTGTCTAACCGCATCTTAGCGTTGGCCCGCGCGTAGGCTTCCGACTGGCCCTTTTTGATGCCCTCTTCGACCAGTTCAAGATAGCGTTGGCGTCTGCGCGACTTAGCCTTATTGGCTGATTTCGACGCCGCCACGCGCTGGGTGGGGTCAACTCCGAGCCATCTCCGTTTGCCTAAAGCCTGCGCGTGTTCATTGATATTTCCCGCCATTGTCCTGCTCCTATGTTCGCCTTTCGTTCGCTATTTACTTTTGTTATACTAGCACAGCTCGCCAATGTTTTCGCGGGTTTTACCGAGCGGTCGGAGCAAGAAGGAGTTAGCTCAAAATGAGCAACCTAGGCACAGCCTGGCCCGTTCTTAGCGCAGCTGAGCGCGAGGCGATCGTTGTGCGCGCCCGAATCGCGCTATTCGAATACGTCCGCAGAGCTGGCGTCGATCTCGACACGATCGACTGGTCACTGTTCGAAACCGGCTTGCAGATTCGGATAAACGCAGAGCCAATGTTGCAGCGGCGTTTTTGGTGGGAACCGGAGCAAGTTATCGCCGAAGCGCTGACGAACTTGCGAGAGTGGGCTGACGAGCATGGGTACGGAGAGCGGGGAAATGCGTAACGATGAGGAATTGCAAGATGCTGGTCGTCTTGATGACCTGGACGAAGCGGAAGAGATCACATCTCTCTCTCCTGCAGACCTGACTGCTCTCATGACCGTGCCCGATCATCTGAAGCCTCCATTCGCAAAACCATTTCGTCCCGCCGCTTGCCATCCCGACCGTCCTATCTATGGATCCGGTCCGCTCTGTCGTAAATGCTCCGACTTAGTCCGCTGGCAAGGCGAGCGGGGCAAAGCCAAAGTTCGATCCTACGTCGATACCAATTCCTCCCTTAGCGCGGCGATGCGGGCCGAAGTCGACGACAAACTCGGAAAGCTGAAAGCCTACGCGCCGCACAGAAAGAAGCCCAGCGATCCAGATTCGAAATCCATCCGCACGTCGAATCCCAAAGTCGCGGAGCACGCAGCGAAAGTTCTCATCATGAATGCGCTGGATGGCGCCGCTGCAGCGAAAGAGATCAAGCCCGATCTCTCCCCATCCGATCAGGCGGTGTTGGGTAAGAAGTTAGAAAGCGACCCGCACGTTCATCGCGAAGTTGAGAAACAGCTAACTCCCCGCGGATTGAGCGATCACGATCGGGACTATTTCGTCACGCGACTGTGGCAGATGTTCGAGTCGAACGATCCGCGCGAAGAACAAAAAGCTCTATCAGCGATGCGGATTCTGGGCAAAGCGTTCATTTCGGAGAAGGTCGAAAACACACAGGTTGAAATGCTGAAGATCGCCGGGATATCGGAGGGGTTGGAACGGATGATGGGCGAGGCCGACTCCGAAGCGCAAGCAGGAATAAGTCCGTTCGACGAAGTTCGAAGCCAGCTCAATTTGAAAGACGAGAAGTTCGATGAGTAGCGAATATTCCAAACGCGATCTGTACGAAGTTAGCTGGGCAGAGAAAACATCCGCCGATCGAACCGATCTGCTCCGTGTCGACGCAATGCTCGAGCGAATTGCATATCTGGAGGAAGTGCGCGCGAAGCTCGAGAGAGACATCGAATTCGGCGATACGTTCTGGACGTCTGAGCTGTCGACGATCGACGTAACCCAACTCCTCGTCATTGTTGAACGCCAGATTCTGCATCTCGGCGCCCAGGTTGCTCGACTGATCGGCGGAGGCTGCGCATGAGAAGTCGGAGAAAGATTCGCACGTTGGGCAATCGCACAGGCGTACGACCGTCTTCGGCTACGAAGCGCCTTGGACGTATTCAGTCGCTGACCGGGCGATGGCACGCGGCGCCGGATCTGAAATCCAAACGCCAGGCGTGGCTGAAGCTGCAGTCGTCGTTCAGATGAAGGAACGTTTGTAGTTAACTTTGCAAGACCAAAATGGAGAACAAAAATGAGTACGGAAACAAAAATCATCGCTAAGCCTACTTCGTCAACCAACACCACCACTCCCACGCTTTCACCTACGATCACCCTGGGCTTTGTCGCACTTCAGCGAACATTCGACGAGCACGTTGGCGAAACGCGCAAACAAACCCGCCATGCGGCTAGTCTCGTCCCGCTCCGCGTTCGCTCGATCGCTGCAGACGGTGCATTTGTTCCACTCGCGAGTTCGATTCGCCTGGACAGCAGCAGTGTCGTGATCGACTCCACGTTCCGACCAGTAGCGAAGGCGGACATCGCGTTGCCGGGCGAAAAGAACACTGGCCAGCAGCATCAGACGTTGGAATTCGATTTCGAGCGGATTCCAGTCTTCGGCTTGGTTAAGACGAGAGACAGCCAGCTGAGTTTGGTCGCGATCGATACGGACGACGAGCTTACCCTTCCGCTCGGATTCGAAATGGTTGGCTTACTGGCAGCTCCGGTTGGCACGCATCGGTTAAAGGTCTACGACACGAAGACGGATGACGCGTATCAGTTGGGTTATGTATTTCCAAACACGATCCAGCCGGACTGGGTCGGACTTGCGCAGGCACGGCGTGAAGAAGTCTTAGCCGAGCGTGCAGCAGAGCGGCGTGAACGCGAAGCCGAGCGTAGAGCCGAATTGGAAGAGGATGCGCGAGTGAAGAAAGAAAAGCTTGAGTGGGAAGCTAGCCTGGCTAAGCCGGTTCCGACGTTCGCTACGTCGGACAAAGAAGTCGTGTATCAGATGCAGGAGGCATACGCCGTCAAATACCGTCGCCGGATCGCGGTTACCCGTTCCGCATCCGATCAGCCGTATTTCGTCGAAGATCCCGAGAACCTTGGCCCAGCGATCGCTGAAGGGGTCGCAGCCAAGCGCGAGGAGCTTGGGTCGGGCGCCGACGCATATTTCGAGCGTGAGCGTGATGCGCGGGAATACGCCGCATCGTTACAGAAATAGACGCGTGTGTCGACTTTGGCCCGTCTGACCGAACGATGGCGGCTAGTCGGGCCAACACGGGAGAGAGGTTGTGCAGCTGCCCAGCTCCGGCCTCTCTCTCTGATCTCGGAACCCTCGTCCGACTACGGCAACGCTTCCTAGACCCTGACGCTGGCGGGAAGACAACTGCCTCGATAAGTAACTATCTGCGTCACCGCTTCCCCTTGCACCTGCACGATGCCAAAATGCGTGTCGAACAGGCCGCGGAACAGATCGTCTGGAAAAGGAATGCGTGCGACCGCATTGTGCCACACGATAACGCGGGGAGCTGGCTGGCTCGCGTCATAATTCGGAATGGTGTTACGCAGCTCTGCTTCACACGCATCGATGAAAGCATGTTTTGACTGGCTGGCGTCTCCAGCCCCGGTTATACAGAAAAAGATGAACTTTTGACAAAGTAAAAACCGGACTATCTTCAAACAAGATGATCTTTTAGCTCGTTCTCTTTTTGGAATCAAGAGATACTTTTTCCACAGAAAAGTTTTTCAAAGCAGTTGACTCCACCTATCCTCGCTGCTATTTTCCCATTTCTTTCCAATCCTGCCGACCGCGCCTGAGGGGGAGCAGGTCGACGCACCCTCAGTTTTGTCAGCCACCGTCTTTGGCCGCTGTGGATTAGTGTCGTTACTCGATCGGAGTCGCCATGAAGCCCTTTGTCCTTCTTCCCGTTCTGTTCACAGTCCTTTCCCTCAACCCAGCTGCGAACGCGCAGTGTCAATATTCCACAGATGCTTGCGTCACTTCTTTCTCTATTAGCCCGAGTGCCATTCTTGGCGACCAGTCACATGAGGCCATCGCTACAGCTCACGTCCACATCCCGCCGAATGCTAACGGCACACTGATCGCCGTCGAACTGCAGATCCCGAGCAGCTTGTACACCGGACCGATTGAATGTTTGTCCGGAACATCCTTAATAGCGGGAGAGCCAGGCTATCTGATGGCATGCGGTAGTTACGGGCTCAGTGGCGACGTTACCATTCAAATCGCGATCACCGGCCACAACTACAGCCCGCCGTCGATTCAAACGGGCACCGTGTATGCCGAGGTCTACGGATACCCCGAGCCTCGCCCCAGCGCTTCCCTTGAGTTCGATCCGGTATCGACCTTCACCCAGACGCCTGCCCAGGACCCGGACACTCGCTGTCCACCTGGGAACTGCGGCTCCGCAGGTGCTCCCATCAACGTCATGAACGGCAACACATGGATTACCCAGACCGACTACTCCATTCCCGGCCTCGGAGGTGGCATGGAGATCACCCGGACTTGGAACAGCTTGTGGTCGCTGAAGCAGCCTCCGGAGACGTTGGGTATCTTCGGCGATAGTTGGCGCAGCAATCTCGAAGAACGAGCCCAGCAGCTTTCCGGTGGAGTCGTGAAGTACTGGAAGGGAGACGGCAGCCTGTTGTTCTACAGCTGGAACGGAAGCAGCTACGTCATGACCGCTCCCGCCAACGACGCGACGACTCTGATCTACAACAGCATCACCCTACAGACAACGGTCACGCTCAAAGACGGGACCCAGAAAATCTTCAACAACGGGGGCTATCTGACCTCCGTCATCGATCGCAACGGCAATACTACGACGATCAACGTCGATGCCGCCAATCAGAACCGCATTGCCAGCGTGACCGACCCGGCAGGCCAGGTAGTCAACTTTCACTATACCAACGCCCAATATCCTCGCCTATGCACCTCCCTGACCGATAGCGTCGGCACCATTGCCAGCTACGTGTACGACACGAGTGGTCGCCTGACGCAAGTGGCCTATCCCGACGGTTCCCAGCTGAACTTCGCTTACACCGACCCCAACGGCAGCACGCTGATCTCCAGCGTTACCGACCTGCAAGGTAAGATCATTGAGTCGCACACCTACGATTCCCAGCGACGCGGAAAGACCTCCCAGAACGCCAACGGCGTGAATCTGGTGACCATGAACTACAACGTCGGTGTTTATCCGAACGAGAATTTCGTAGCCGATTCCATAGGCGATTCCAGCCAGGTGGTGATCGGCAACCAGAACCAGCGCCTTTATTTGATCTCGACCTCTGCACCGGGTTGCGCTTCCTGCGGCTTCAAGAACGCCAGTAGTTACACCCTCTCTTCTAGTGGGTACGTGAACTCCATCAGCGACGGGAACGGCAACCCGACTGTCTACACCTATGACTCTCAAGGGAATGTCCTGATGAGGTCGCTGCCCCGTGGGAGTTCCTTGGGCGGTCGCGGGGCAGGCACGGACAGCTGGACCTACACCTACAACTCATTCTCCGAAGTGCTAACGGCAACGGACCCGCTCAATCACACGACCACCTACCAGTACGACACGCACGGCAATCTCACGTCCGTTACCACCCCTTCGCCCGATGGCATCATCGCTCCCAGCGTCACCACCTTCACCCCCAATGCTCAGGGACAGATCACGCAGATCAAAGACCCGCTCAACAACCAGACCACCATCGCCTACTGTCCCACCGGCAACAACACCTGCCCTTACGGCATGGTCAGTTCGGTCACCGACGCACAGAACAATCAAACCACCTACGCCTACGACGCTCGCGGCAATCGCACCTCGGTCACTGACGCCAAGAGCAACACGACCCAGTTCCAGTACGATTCCATGAATCGACTGACCCTGATCACCTATCCGACCTCGCCCGCTACTACCGTGCAGTTCCACTACGACTGGCGCGGCCGTCGAGATTACGTGATCGACCAGAACGGCAACAAGACTACCAACGGCTATGACGATGCTGATCGCCTCCTCACCGTGACCGACGCCCAGACTCCTACCTCCGGCGTGACCACTTACGCGTACGACACCGAGAACAATCTCACGGACATCTGGGACGCCAAGAACAATCACACCCAGTTCGCGTACTGGGGTGGCACCGGCCATCAGCTCCGCTCCACGACCTTCCCCTCGGGCTACACCGAAACCTACCAGTGGGACGGCAACGACAATCTCACCCGCAAGACCGACCGCAACAGCAACCAGATCGTCTACTGGTTCGATTACCAGAACCGCATGATCCAGAAGATGTATCCCGACGGCAGCCAAGTCACCTACACCATCGATGCTGCCGGACGCCTCACGCAGACGAATGACTCGGACGGTGTATATACCTTCGGCTACGACAACATGAACCGCCTAACCAGCACTGGCACACACTACTGGTTCGGTACCGCCGGAAATTACTTGATTCAGTACGGCTACGATGCGGCCTCGAATCGCACCTCCATGAAAGACCCCCAGAACCTGTCTACCAGCTACGGCTACGACACCCTGAATCGCCTGAACAGTCTGGCCTTTAACGGCCAGAATCCGGCCTTCGGCTTCGGTTACGACACCCTCAGCCGCCGTACCTCGCTCACTCGCCCCAACGGGGTCAACACGTCATACGCCTACGACTCCGTCTCTCGCCTGCTCTCCGTCATCCATAAACTGGGCTCAACCACCATCGACGGAGCCAGCTACACCTACGACAACGCCGGAAACCGCAACAGCAAGACCGACTTGCGCACCAACGTGACCTCCAACTACGGTTACGACACGATTTACCAGCTCTTGCAAGCAACCCAGGGGGCGAGTACCACCGAGAGCTACACTTATGACCTAGTGGGCAATAGACTGAGTTCTCTGGGCGTCTCGCCCTACAGCTACAACACGTCGAACGAGCTGACCTCGACCCCGACCGTGACCTACACCTACGACAACAACGGCAGCACGAAAACGAAGTCCGACGGCACCCAGTACACCTGGGACTACGAGAACCGGCTGACCAAGGTGGTACTGCCGGGCTCGGGCGGAACCGTCAACTTCAAGTACGACCCCTTCGGACGGCGCGTGCAGAAATCCTTCACCCAGGGGTCAAGCACCACTACGACCAATTACCTCTATGATGAAACGGATCTCTTGGAGGAAGTCGATAACAGTGGCAGCGTGCTAGCGCGATACACGCCCGGGCCACGTATAGACCAGCCATTAGCAGAGTTGCGAACCGGTGTGAGCAGTTATTACCAGCAGAATGCTCTTGGATCGACAACGTCACTTAGCAATTCGGTTGGAGTGCTGGCAAACACCTATACATATGACTCTTTCGGTAAGCTGACGGCATCGACCGGCACGATTACGAATCCAGCCCAATACACAGGACGCGAGTTCGATTCCGAAACCGGGGCTTACTTCTACAGAGCCCGGCATTACGATCAGAACGTCGGCAGATTTCTATCCGAGGATCCAATCGAGTTTAGGGGTGGAATCAATTTTTATGCTTATGTGAACAATCGGCCGACTAAATACAGAGACCCACGCGGCCTGTTCCGCGACTGTGACGAAGAGCACATCGAGTGTAACCGCCGGTGCCAGAAAGCTCCGGCTAGCTGCCTTCCGTGGCCCGTTGGTCGATACGGAAGCCCCGCCGTCAGGAGATGGAGTCGAACCGCTTACTGCACTGCGAAATGTTTAGAAGAGTATATGGCATGCAATGCTGCGAACGAGGCCAGACAACTGACCGAGTACTGCAGCTCTAATCCAATCGGCTGTGCCGCATTGGTGACAGCCGGCGCGGTAATCGTTGCGCAACCTGAGCTGGGGCCAGTGCTTGCACCAGTGATCTTTTGAAGCCTTACGAAATCGACAAGGAGAACTATGAAGAGCGGGGTTCAAGTGTTCGAAGAAGATTCAAAGATCCTCGAAGGGATCGCTGCTAGGTACGATGAGAATTCAAAGGAATACGCAGCTCTCATGCACGCGACCATGGCGCTGTTGTATGTGCTGACTGAAGGCAAACAGAAGTTCATGGAGCACGTTATCGCGCCTGAGAGCGGTCTCACAGCTGAACAAAAGAAGTCTCTGCTGCAGATGGGAATCGACCCTGACTCCGAACCTGGGGTTGATTAGGCAGATGGGATGGCTGGGGGGCAGTTAATTTCGGTAAACGACCCCTCGGGCGTCGCGCAGAGGTCCTCCACGCACGTGCGGCCCTACAACCACCACGAACTACCTGTATGACGGGTTCAACCTCACAGAAGAGGTGGACAATAATGGGAACGCCCTCGCGCGCTATACTGAGGGACCAGATCTCGATCAGCCACTGTCGATTCTGCGCAGTGGCACCAACACCTGCTAATCATTCCGATGGACTGAGCACCGTCACGTCCTTGAGCACCTCGGCGGGAGCCCTGCCCCGGTGGAAGCCCCAAAAGGGGGGTGGAGCCGTTTTTCCCGTAGCCACATCCTACCCCCATCGAACTTGATGGCTTTCAATCTTGTGACTATGCTCGGCGAAGAGCAGGCGAATCATGACGGCGCCCGTGACTCTCTCTCTCCCGGCAGGCGGCTCAATTAATGGTCGCCATCATTCCTATGGCTTTCCCTCTGACAACCCTGGCGTTGGGATTGTTAAAGACCTGGGTTCTGTACGTGCGTTGCCACTTGCACTGCATGTGGGAAGGAACTCACGGCTCCTGAGCACGCTCGCACGAGTCAAGGAATCTGCAACACCCAAGCGAATCTGCAAAAACAATTCGTCCGGTACAACTGCGAGAACGAGGGCCGCGGCGGAGCTTGAGTTCGACCGCTGTGGTATATTCCTCGACTGAAAACCCACAAGTCATGAGCTACTGTGGCGTGATCGAAGTCAGAAGTCTCGAGGATGCGCTCGGGGCGACCTGCGCCCGCCCGCCTAAAGCTGTCTGCTCTGATTGCGGCGTGTCCGTTTGCTCTGCTCATGCGGAACGTTGCAACCTCTGCCACCAAACCTTCTGCCCGTCCTGCCTATCTTTCCACCAGGCTGAGCATGCCAAGCCAGTTCGGCGAGATCTTCACGATAAGTTCACCAAGAAGAGCGCATAGCTCACCTTGACGAAGGGTTCGGGCTACCCCAAACCCCACATCGCACTTCACTGTGCCTGACCCGCCTGTGCCAACACTGGCTGCTGGCAGGACCGCGCCGCTTTCAACAGGTCCGCGAATTCCGGTGTGGAGCGCAATTTGGACAGCAAAGGGTCATGCTCCAACGCCGATAACGCGCAGTAGTTCTGCTCAATCGCGATGCGGATTAGGTGCAGCGCTGCATCCTTCTTACCGGCAAACGCGAACACGGTCCCTCGGTAATACAACAACTCCGGGTCACCTCCAGCACCCGTCACCTTTGTTGCTTCTTGCGCCAGCCGGTCCAAGTCTGACGGTGGGCGCAATCCCAATGCCGCCTCCATGAGATCGCGCTGATACTGCGCCGCCGTCGGCATTCTTTTCGCCGCCTCGCGCGCCTCGTTCACCTTACCTTCGCGCAGGAGAATCGACGGCATTACCCAATTCGCCCACTCCGACCCAGTATCGAGTGCCGCAAATTCCCTAGCCTTCGCTGGCTGATCCAGAAAAAGAAATGCCCATGCGCACGAGCGATATGAGAAATTTGCCGGATCAAGACGCATCGTAGTGTCGCATTCCCGACTCGCTTCCTCAAACATTCCTGCATAGCGGTCGACGTAGGCGAGGGTGAAATGAGCTGCCGCACTCTGCGGACGCTTCTTAACCAGTCCTCGGGCCTCCTCATGAGCCTTCGCGAGTTCTCCCCGCTCCACACGGTTCAGGATTAGCTGTCCCGCAGCCACGCTCAAGCTTGGATCGAGTTCCAGCGCCCGTTCACACGCGGCATTCGAGCGTTGAAATCTCTCCTCACCACCGCTCGAGTACCGAGATTCGAAGTAGTAGCGGATCCCCAGTGCCTGCCATGCTGGAGCGTATTTTGCATCCAGCCCGACCGAACGCTCTAGCATCGCAATAGCTTCTTTGTTCGGCTTCTCATCATGCGGAACAGCCGCACTCCGTAGGTAAAGGTTGTACGCCTCTTGGTTCGTCGGTCGCGTCTGCGTCTCTACAGACTCCGCCGTGACGCCTAGCGCGGGGAGCAATCCTTGACGCACTTTCGATGTGATCTGTTCGCGCATCGCAATCATGTCCAAAGACGGAGCCGTAAGCGCCTCTCGCCAGACGATGCGGTTATTCGCAACGTCGATCGCCTCGAGCGTGACTTCCAACTGCTTGCCCGCTCTCAGGTAGTGCCCGGTAACGATCTCTGACACGCCCATCTCACGACCAGCCTGCTGAAGGTCTTGGTGTGGATCGATGTACCTACTCGTGGTGGAAAAGGGGCGAATTGACAAACGCTGCTCCGAACTCAGCCTGGTCGCAATTTCGTCCGGTAACGCGAGACGGAGGAAGTCGGTATCCTTGTCTGCACTGGCGTTTTGGAACGGGAGCACGGCTACGGTGGTCGGAATCGATGCGCTGACGGAGGTCGTTTTGCTGTGCTTGTACTGCCAGAGCGTGGCGCCCGCGATCACTGCCAAGAGAATTCCTGCTAGTGCCGTGATCTTTCCGTAGCCGCGTCCGGGTGTCGTGCTACCGCTGCCGGAAGTCTGCGCCCCAGGGTCGGCCTCTTCTTCTACTCTGTTTGAAGCTGCCCTGGGTCCCGACTCGCTATCGCGCCGGAGGCGCTGCAGATCGCTCCGCATTTCTGCTGCGCTCTGATACCGCAGTCTGCGGTCTTTTTCGAGCGCCTTGTTGATGATCTCCTCGAGCTTGGATGGCACATCGGGGTTCAGGCGTAATACCGGTATGGGGGCGCTCTCGAGAATGGCGTTAAAGATCAAACCATTGCTCTTTCCTCTGAACGGGAGTTGGCCGGTCACCATTTCATAGAGAACGGCCCCAAACGAGAAAAGATCCGTGCGCGCATCCAGTTCCTTTGCTTTGACCTGTTCGGGCGACATGTACGCCACTGTGCCTAAGGTCGCGCCTGGGCTAGTAAGTGGCTCTTCGAGCACAGATTTAGTTTGAGTCTCGGCAGCGGCGTTCTTAGCCAACGAATCGAGAGAAGGCTCTACTTTTGCTAACCCGAAGTCGAGAACTTTCGCGTGGCCCCGCTTCGTCGTGAAAATATTGGCAGGCTTGATGTCACGATGCACGATGCCTTCTGCATGGGCGGCATCGAGCGCATCCGCGATCTCGATTCCCAGGGAGACGACGGTTTCAATCTCCATCGGCTGACCCGCGATCCGGTGCTTCAGGGTCATTCCGTCAAGAAACTCCATCACGATGAAGGATTGATCTTCGTGTTTCCCGATCTCATGGATCGTGCAGATGTTGGGATGATTCAGAGCAGACGCTGCGCGCGCTTCGCGGCGGAAACGCTCAAGAGCTTGCGGATCTCGGGCGAGTTCTTGCGGGAGAAACTTCAGGGCCACAAACCGACCAAGCTCGGTATCTTCCGCCTTGTACACAACACCCATACCGCCACCGCCGAGCTTCTCTACAACGCGGTAGTGCGAAATGGTCTGGCCGATCATCGGCGCGAATATTACGTCGCTAAGGCAGACACGTCAATGCAGCCGAAGGGGTCTTTTCTGGAAAGGATAGCGTGTAAACGCAGCGATGACGCCAATTGCCCGTATCGGGTTCACGCCGTCTTATTTTGCTTCCGCCACTTTGCCCACCGAGCCTTTTGAGCAGCGCGAATGCGGGCGATCGCCGACGTCGACATCCTGCGCCGTTTTCGAGAAGCTATCGAGACGACCTTCGGTCCCTTGACCTTCGCCCATCGAGCGCGTTGAGCCGCCGCTATCCGCGCACGGCCTGCGGCGGAGATTGTCTTTCTGCCGGTTTTGTTGCTGGTTACACCGTTCAGTGCTGAGATGGCGGTGCGAAGGCGTCCGAGTTGAGCAGTAAGACGGTTGCGTTCTTGCTGGAGCTGATTGAGTACCCAGGTGAGATTAGACATGGCGGGCATTGTACTAGAGCCGTGCGCTCGCGGCTGGGGAGACCGGACATTCCCGTTGACAGCCCTGCCGGACGGGCGCAAGCTTTCCCGCATGTTCTAGCGGATCTGACGGGGAGCACTTATGGATCGCAGACAACTCCTGGCTGGAATGACTGCCTTCGGACTAGCCGGACAGCCGATGCGCCTTCTCAGCCCGAAAGCCAACGCGACGAGGAGTGGATGCTGATCCTGTGCCAGACAAGAAAAAAAAAGGGCACACCATCAATCATGTGCCCTTCCTTTTCGGCCATGCTGTAGTCATATCTTTGTAGCCATGTCTACTGCAGGCTAGCCATGATCTCGACTCGCCCCTGCGTGAGATCCTGCGCCAGGTCTCGAGCCGTCTCCTTCTCTCGGCTGCTCTTAGGCAGTTGGCGTCCAAGCGTCGAACCGCTCAACCAGATCTGCGACAAGAAATACCGATTCCCATACTGATTGAAAACTAGCTTGGTATTATTCGCAGGCTCGAGAGTTTCCGCTGCGTTGCTGTTCACGATAATGCTCGCGTTGGAATCTCGAGACCGCAACAAAAGTGTCTTACTATCGCCGCTGCTGATCGTTCGGACGTCGTACGTTCCGGCTGGTAACGTCTTGTTCCCAACCGCGAAGTTGAAAGGAATATTCCCGCGCACATGGACGGTCTGTGCGAATGCCGACCCCGCTACCAGGAGCAGGGTGAGTAGGCTGACTAAACTGAATGCTTGCCGTTTCATTGTTCCTCCTCCGGCTCGAGAATGATGGAGCTGGCACATTCGCGATCGTCCGTGCGTTCTTGCTCTCCACACCCCACAACCGTTGATTTGAATTTCGTTCGCTGGTGTTTGTGCCAGCGGAGTGCCAGATCTGCGATGCGGACGATTTCGCAAGCACACCGGCAACTAACTTGCTGATTGCGGGAGGGATTCGCTGCGCAGAGCGCGGTTGGGACTACTGAGCCGCAGAGGCAGAAGCTCCGCATTTCTAACCAAACGGTTAGCGGAACAATCCGAAAGGTGCGTATCGCCAGTTTAGTGCGCCGCGCAATCTATGGCGACACTGCTCAAGACATCGAAGATTCGGGCGCGCGAGATAGGCCACTCTCCTCTTGAGCAATGGCTCCGGCC
>Ga0210409_10001629_pt1 | contig 28549 bp, 27 predicted proteins | sample IncBWH17MmetaG_FD_161649 | JGI IMG/M metagenome (GOLD analysis project Ga0210409, IMG submission 161649) | Forest soil microbial communities from Barre Woods Harvard Forest LTER site, Petersham, Massachusetts, United States - Inc-BW-H-17-M | ecosystem: Environmental > Terrestrial > Soil >...
GGAAATGACGCGCGCTCCCGCCGCCGCCGCCCAGATCGTCGCGAGATGGGATTTTCCGGAGCCCTCCGGCCCGATCAGGGCGATAGCGTTCGCCGGCCAGTCCGGCCAGCTCTCGATCAGGCGGAGCGCGGCTTCGTTGCCCGGTCCGGCGAGAAAATCATCGCGCGCGTAGCTTTCAGCGTGATCAAGCGCGAGCGCGAGCTGACGCGGGCGAAGGGACATGGCGCCTCGAGCACGATCGGAAAAGGATGGGCACCGCCTTCCGGCGGCAACATGCTCCGCTAGAGAAAACCGGATCGCAACGATTCGTGCAGGCCAAGGCCATCAATGCGCCGCCCCGAACGAGTTCATCTGACGGACCCATCCGCGAGATAGAAGGCGATCGAGAGCACGGTCAAGACGGCGACCAGCGGCCTTGATGCCGCGCATGTCGGATTTGTCTTCACTGACGTGCACCAGGGCTGTCAATACGGGAACCGGGGACTTCGGTACGTCGCCGATTTCGTGCAACCCTCGGGGCCTCGGAACACAAGGCACAACAGCGGATCGAAAAATGAATGCGGCGGCCCGGTTCGATTGCCTGGCGTGGTCGGGCCGCGACCGAAGCGTCGGCCGCCCGCTCTAACGACCCGATCGGGAAGCTGGCGCTTGCATCGGTCGCGCATCGTCCGGGTCCCGGTCGATCTGAGCAAGTGCGTAGATTAGGGCCGGGGCCCTACTTTCAGCTCGGGCCTCCGGCCTCCGCGAAAAAATACGACGGCCGCTCGCGCGAAACGGATCGCGACGATCCTAACGGGACATCCGTTGGAAAGTGGCAGGCGGCGGCTCGCGCACCAGTTCGCTAACGTCCAGCACCTCTTCGCTTTCCACGATGTCGGACAGCAGAATATCCACGAACGGATGCTGGCGGTTGAACTCCCGACCGCGCTGGTACTTTGAGGCAACAATCCGTTCAATCGCCGCAAGATTGAACTTGCCGAGGGCGTTGTATTGTGCCCGGAGCAGACTTCTCCGGCCACCATGGGGCTCTCTCGGATCGACCCAGCTATCAATCACTCGCCTGCTTATGAATGCCTCCACTCTCGCAGGCCCCTCCCAGCCATGAAGCAGCAATCCATCCATGCTGTGAGGCCCTTCATCGACGGCAAGTCCTGTCAGCGGCATGAGGAGTCCTCCCTTAGACGCTTCTCCATCCCTCGTTGTTCGGGCATTTGGCAAGCGCCTCCCTCATCATCCCACCGCGCCATAGAAGCCGCGTGTAGACTCGCATCGCCGTCAGCAGCTTCTGTTCCGATCGCCGCCGTTGGGTTGTCGTCATTCTTATACCTGTGCAGAAAGCGAGCGATTTGTCCTCTGAGGGCGGCAGTCTCCATGAGCTCACCCATGCTCCCGGCGTTGTCGAAGAGCTCTCTTTGCAGCTTTGTGGGCAACGCATTCCACTGCATGATAAGCGCGGCTCCTAGGCATCGCAGGACGTGCTCCTCTTCGTCTGCGAGGGTGACGCCGTGTGACCGGCCCTGTTCTGCACTGCTCACGTTGCTTTGATAATTCTCTGCGAGCACTTGCTCATTGTGCGCGAGCGCCGCGAATCTGCGCTCAAGCTTTTGAAAATCGCGGCGCTGGTTTGAACCGGCCGATGTCTCGGCCAAGTCGCCATATTCGGTCGCCTTTGCGCGATATTGCTTGGATGTGAACATGAAGGCGCCCTTTTCCTAACAACTCCATTGATCTGGATCGGCCTTGATCGTTTTTCGAAGCTATACTGACATGTGGGGATGAGAAGCTCGAATAGCGAGCCCAGGGGCAGGCTGGTTCTATAGGTCGCATGCTGCACATTGTTCTCGACATCGAGCCAAAAAGGGCGCATGGTTGAAATAGTCGGTGCGCGCTCGGGCGCAACCGCCTCCAATCAACAAAGCTGATCTTCGCTCCCGCAACAAGTGGTTTCGGTGGAGATCCATGACTATTCCGATCACAGCGACCAAAGCCGTATCTCGGCACTCGAACCGACGCGTGGCGTCGTGCGAAACGCGCGTCTGGAGGGGTTATGCGGCAACAAAGGCGCAATTAGCGGCCGCCCTCGTGCGCGAACAGGAATTGCTGCGCGAGAAGAGCGAGCTGCTGCAACGCCAAGAAATGTTGGCGGCGGAATTCGAGCACCGGCTCGTCAACGGTTTGCAAATCGTTGCGAGCCTGCTGTCATTGCAAAGCCGCACGGCCCCCACAGTCGAAGCCGCCGCCCAACTGACGATCGCGGCCGAGCGCGTGGCCGCGTTCGGACGCGTGCATCGACGCTTGCATCTCCTCGACCATCAGAAGAGCGTTGAGTTCAAGCAATATCTCGGGCACCTGTGCGACGACCTTGCGGACCTGTTGTTTCCGCAGGGAGCGGGGCGCGCCGTGGTGGTGACAGGCACGAATGTCAAATTGCCGACTGCGCTTGCCATCCCGCTCGGCTTCATCGTAAGCGAGCTGATTACCAATTCCTCGAAGTACGCCAGAGGCGACATCACCGTTCGAATGGCAGGGTCGGCTACCGCGCATTTGCTCTCGGTATCGGACAACGGGCCAGGGCTGCCGGCGAAGTTCGGTCCCGGCAGCAAGGGGCTTGGTATGAAAATCATTCAATCCCTGGTGAAACAGATTGGCGGCACATTGCAGGTCGCTTCTGGAGAAGGCGACCGCGGTACACGCGTCACGGTGGCGTTCGAGTCGCCGCTTGCGTCGAACTGCTGAATTTGAGCCAGTAATATAGTTTTTGATTACCTTGTTTTGTCAGGGTTGAGCGTTATCTGAGTTGAGCAGTCTGAATGATGAACGTTCAGACCGCGTATACTCAAGATTTTTTTGGAGAAATCGTTGTGACAAATCCCAATGCGAACGAAAACATGACTGTCCACTTCAAGGTCAAGGACTACAACGCTTGGCGCACGAGCTACAATGGGCATGAGAAGGAACGCGCGACTGCCGGCATCACCAACGGTCGGGTGTTTCGGAGCGCCGATGACCCGAATGACGTGCTGATCCTCCAGGACGTCGCTGACGCATCGAAGGCCCGCACGTGGTTGGGTTCAAATGAAATGAAGACGGTAATGGAGAAGAGCGGCGTAGTTGGCGCGCCCAGCATCCGCTTCGCGGCGTAAGCCGGCGCCAAAACAAAGTACGCCTCGTGCGGCTTGACCGGACGAGGCGGTTTGCGTGGCTTCGGATTGAGGCAAACCGGAATGCCTCGATCGCGAAACCATTCCGGCGCCGCCATAGAGGGCATGCGTTGGCCCAGGAGTATGACGCTTGGATACGATGCTTTTAGAGCCTGATGGCCGCGGGTCGTTCACATTCACATTCTCGTCTGCGCGCGGAGAAATGTCCGGCCGCGTCAACGTGGGAACCGAAGGTCCTCCGGATCGACGGTCAATGGCCGACAAGGAGCAAGCGGCCAGGAACCAAATTCTGGCTCTGGCCAGAGAACTCGCTCAAGTCTGCGGATGACGATCGCTGAAGATCGGTCGCTCGAGCGATCGAATCGCTTTTGTGCGGTTGCAGCGGTCGGTTAGCTAATTTTTGGGGTGCCCGGTGCTCGAGCAGGCGGCTGACGTTGCAGGGGCGATTGGCCTCTGGCCGCCGGCAGGCGCATCCCAAAAGTTGGAGCGGTTCAGCTGAGAATCTCCGGCCTTGTGGGCGCCTGAAGCAGTGGCGCCCGGTCACCCTGTGCGCCTCGACGACATACGAAAGCTCGACGCAAGTCTTGCGGCAGTTGCTCGGTTCCGAATTGCGGACACCTCCAGCGAAATCCGGCTTCGCGGCAGGGGACGCTCAATGCGCTGCCCCGAACGAGTTCATATGCCGGACCCATTCGGCGAGATAGAAGGCGATCGAAAGCACGGTCAAGACGGCGACCAGCAGCACCACGATCGTTGACAGCAACGCCGCATTGAAGTGGAAACCCTGCTCGGCCAGGACGAACGTGGCGAGGAAGATCTGTGCCACGGTGTTGACCTTCGAGATCGCCAGCGGCCGCACCGGCATCGGCTTGCCGATCAGCCACGACAGCATGAAGCCGCTGATGATCATGATGTCGCGCGAAACGACGAGGATGACCAGCGAGATCGGCAGTGCGCCGGCGATCCCCAGCGCAACATAGATCGACACGATCAGCGCTTTGTCGGCGAGCGGGTCGAGATAGGCGCCGAGCTCGCTCGCCATGTGGAAGCGCTTGGCAAGAAACCCATCGACCGCATCGCTGATCCCGGCCACCAGGAACAGCGCAAACGCGACGAGCATCTCTCCCGATATGATCGCCCAGACCACGGCGGGCACCAGGATGATGCGCCCCAAGGTTATGAGGTTGGGAATGCTCAAACTCTGCCCCGGCTCCCAGCGCCGACCTCCCGCGCGCCGTCCTTTTGTCCCCTATATAGCGGCGCCCGCGCGCTTGCGCATCGGGCGATTCCGACGTAGGAGGCGCCGAGCAGTCCCGCCCCGACGGGGACCGGGAAAATCTGCCCAATTGGTGGCTTTCGTGGACGAGGCACGCTACGCGGCCGCCGGTGTCGACATCGATGCCGGCAACCGCATGGTGGAGTTGATCAGGCCGCTGGTGCGCAGGACCGCCCGCCCCGGCGCCGACGCCGAGATCGGCGGTTTCGGCGGGCTATTCGATCTCAAAGCTGCCGGCTTCTCCGACCCGATCCTTGTCGCTGCGACCGACGGCGTCGGCACCAAGGTCAAGATCGCGGTCGCGACGCAGCGCCACGACACGATCGGCATCGATCTCGTCGCCATGTCGGTCAACGATCTCGTCGTGCAGGGCGCCGAACCGCTGTTCTTCCTCGACTATTTTGCCTGCGGCAAGCTCGACCCCGAGGTCGGCGCGGCTGTGGTCACCGGCGTCGCGGCAGCGTGCAAGGAGGCGCGTTGCGCGCTGATCGGCGGCGAGACGGCAGAGATGCCCGGCATCTACCAGGCCGGCGATTATGACCTTGCCGGCTTCGCGGTCGGCGCCGTGGCGCGTGACAAGCTGCTGCCGCGAAAGGACATCGCACCGGGCGACTCCGTGATCGGGCTTGCTTCGTCCGGCGTGCATGCGAACGGCTTTTCTTTGGTCCGCCGCATCGTCGCCGCTGCCGGCCTCCCTTGGGATGCCCCGGCGCCGTTCGAGCCGTCGCGACAGCTCGGCGAAGCGCTGCTCATGCCGACGCGGCTTTACGTGCAATCGTGTCTCGCTGCGATCCGCGCGACGGGAGCGGTCAAGGCGCTCGCCCACATCACCGGCGGCGGGTTTGTCGACAACATTCCGCGCGTGCTCCCACAGGGCCTGGCGGTCGCATTGGATCTAGACCGCGTGCCCGTCCATCCGGTGTTCAAATGGCTCGCCGCCGCCGGCGGGGTCAGCGAGCGGGAGATGCTGCGCACCTTCAACTGCGGCATCGGCATGATCGCGGTGCTCGATGCGGAAGCAGCCGAGCAAGCGTGCGAGGCGTTCGCCGCGAATGGCGAGACCGTCGTTCGGCTTGGCGAGGTGATCGCCGCCGCCGGCGAACCGACCGCCGCGTTTCGCGGGCGCCTCGACCTCTCGTGGTGAGGCGCATGGACAAGAAGCGCGTCGCCGTCCTTATTTCCGGCCGCGGCTCGAACATGATGGCGCTGATCGAAGCAGCGAAAGCGCGGGACTATCCAGCCGAAATCGCGCTCGTCGCGTCGAACCGCCCCGACGCACAAGGCCTCGCCCGCGCGCACGAGCAAGGCGTCGTGACCGCAATCGTTGATCACACCGCCTTCGGCGACGACCGCGAGTCTTTCGAACGCGCGCTTGACGGCGAACTCCAGGCGCACCGGATCGATCTTGTGTGCCTCGCCGGCTTCATGCGGCTGTTGACGCCATGGTTGGTCGCGCGTTGGAGCGGCCGCATGCTCAACATCCATCCGGCGTTGCTGCCGCAGCTCAAGGGACTTCACACCCACCGCCGCGCGCTAGCGGCCGGCCTGCGCCAGCACGGCGCCACCGTGCATTTTGTCGTGCCGGCGATGGATTCGGGGCCGATCGTGGCGCAGGAGCGGGTGCCGGTGTGCGAAGGTGATACGGAAGAAACACTGGCCGAGCGGGTGCTCGCGGTCGAGCACCGGATCTATCCGCAGGCGCTGCGCGCCGTGGCCGAGGGCCGCCTGCGCCTCGCACCTTCCGACATCGAGCAAGGCGCGGAGAAGCGCGGAGCGTGATTTTTTGACTGCCCTTCGGGCTTGCGTCGCAACAAATCAGCGTCAAAGAAAAAGCCCCCGGGTTTTTTGACCCGAGGGCTATACGAACCGGCGCTTCCGCCGGGCAACTCTTACGCGACCTTGAGATTCTCCGCGGATGTCCTGCCGCGATTAGTTACAAGCTCGTACTCGACTTCTTGGCCCTCATTGAGCGTCCGCAAGCCGGCGCGCTCGACGGCTGAAATGTGAACGAACACATCCTTGTCGCCACTCGATGGCTTTATGAACCCGTAGCCCTTGGTTGGATTGAACCATTTGACGGTGCCTTTCTGCATCGTCTTTCTCCTCAATCAGTCCATGCCTCAGCTCAGACGCGGAACAGCCGCCGCATACTGGTGCTGCGATCCGCGCCACAAGCCAGATTTTGGGGGAAAGTCCGAAACGTCATGTCGCCAAGACAGCACCGGCCGGGAGCCAAAATCCGATTGCCTCGAAAGCAAGCCCGATAAATGCGGCGCAACCATGACTGCAATGCGCCACGTATTAGTTTGAATTGTACATGTCGTCTTTTTGTAAACAGACGCCGCTGCGTGATTGCTAAAGTGTTTGCGAACTTTGAAAAATTCTCATGCAGTCGCACCGCTCGGGGATCGACGCGAGACTTTGACTTGCACCGGCGCCATCCGACTGCGCCCGCGACGACGACCAGCAACGCCCCAGCGCCCGCTGCGGCGGTTTGCGCGAGTTGCTTGTGTTCTTCGCCGAATACGGCTGTCAAAGCGCGCGAGACGGCGGAATCATTTGCAATAATATTGCCGCCGACCCATCCGAGCAGGGTGGCGAGAAACGGGAAGCGGTCGAGCAGCTTCATGAAAAAGGCCGCACCCGCGAGGATGATCGGCAGCGAGATGGCGAGGCCGACCACGAGCAAGGCGAAGTTGCCTCGCGCGATACCGGCGAGGGCGATGACGTTGTCGAGGCCGAGGATGATGTCTGCCGTGAGCACGATTCTCACGACCGCCGGCAGATTGGTTGCGGCCGCAACGGCTTCCTCGCACGCGCCGCGCTGCACCAAGAGTTTGCTCGCGACGTAGATGAGCACGAGGCCCCCGATCAGCTTGACGCAAGGATAGGCCAACAGCGGCGCGACGATGACCGCGAAGGTGAGGAGCAGCAGCGCCGCGGTGCCGGCGCCAACGGCGATGCCCCACGGCCGTCGTGCCGGCGGCAATCCACGGCACGCCAGAGCGGTGACCACGGCAGTGTCGCCGGAGAGCACGACGTTGACCAGAGCGATCTGCGGTACGCCGATCCAGAACCCGGCCCCGCCGAAACTGCTGAAAATCGACGGAAGAGAAACGCCCTAGAGCGCCGGATCGAGGTTTTGCGCAATGAGACCCAACTCGCTTCCCGTCCGCGGCCGCTGCCCGCCCGTTCCGCCGTCGCCGGCGTCGCCCCGCGCGGACGAGCCAGGCGCCGCGGGCGGCACGCGCAGGCGCGGGGAGGTGGACTTGCGTCAGCCGACGATTTCGTTGCCTGCGAAGAACTGGGCGATTTCCATCCCGGCGGTGGCGGCAGCGTCGGAGCCGTGCACGGAATTCTCTCCAATCGATTTCGCAAAAGCCTTGCGGATCGTACCGGGCGCGGCCTTGGCGGGATCGGTTGCGCCCATGAGGTCGCGATAGGCAGCAATAGCGTTTTCACCCTCGAGGACCTGTACGACGACCGGGCCCGAGATCATGAACTCGACGAGTTCGCGGAAGAACGGCCGCTGCCGGTGGACGGCGTAGAAGGTTTCCGCCTGTGCGCGGGTTATCAATACGCGCTTCTGCGCTACGATGCGCAGTCCTGCTTCCTCGATCATCGCGTTGATGGCGCCAGTCAGATTGCGCGCCGTGGCATCGGGCTTGATAATCGAAAACGTACGCTCGAGCGCCATCAAATTGTCCTTGGGGATTGCGCAGGCCGGGGCGAAAGCCGCGGCGGCTTATAGCCTTCGGCCCCGCCGACGACAAGCGCGGCGCCGGGACGCCTTTGTCACCGCAGGCCGCCGCTCACAATTGGCGGAGGAAGTCGATCATGGCGGCGTTGACCTCCGCCGCGCGTTCCTGCTGAGTCCAATGCCCACATCCTGGCAGCATGATCTTGGCGCGCAAGTGCGGCACATAGTCGGTGAGATTGGCGATCATCTTGTCCATGCCGCGAAACGCGACCACCAGATCGCGGTCGCCGGCGACATAGAGGGCCGGCACGGTCACCTTGGCCTTCGCGAACGGCGCCAGAAGCTCCCAGTTGCGGTCGATGTTGCGATACCAGTTGAGGCCGCCGCCAAAGCCAGTGCGCGCGAATTCGCCGGCATAGAAATCGATGTCCGCTTCGCCGAGCCACGGCGGCATCACAGCCGGCTTCACCATGCGCGAGAGAAAGCCGCCGTCCCGCGGCACCATGCCCACATCGCCTTGCGCGGGTGTCTGGTTTGACGCGTCGGCGCTGCCGGCCGATCGGCGCGGCACGTCGCCCGAGCCGGAGAACAAGAGCTTGAGGATGGTCTCACGCGGGTCGCGTTCCAACTCGGCCTCCGCGACCCCCGGTTTCTGGAAGTAGAGCTGATAGAACAAAGCGTCGTCGCGCTGCGGCATGACTGACGTCGGCACCACGGACGTTCGCGGCCGGTAGGGGACGCTCAGGCCGATCACGCCGCGGAAGCGATCGGGGCGCAGCAGGGCTGCATGCCATGCGACCGGCGCACCCCAGTCGTGCCCGGCGATGACCGCCTGCTCGGCGCCGAGCGCGTCCAACAGCCCCACCATGTCGCCGACAAGATGCAACAGCGTGTATTGCTCGATCGCCTGCGGCCGGTCGGAGCGGCCGTAGCCGCGCATGTCGGGAGCGACGACGTGAAAACCGGCGGCCGAGAGAGCGGCGAGCTGATGGCGCCACGAGTACCACGACTCGGGAAAGCCGTGGCAGAGGATGACTAGCGGCCCCTCCCCCTGCTCGGCAAGATGCAGGCGAATGCCGTTCGCCTCGACTGTCCGATGGGTGACGTCAGTCGCCATCCATGCCTCCACATGCGTTTTGATGTTAGGACGCGTCATCCCCTTTGGGCTTTGACGCGTCATCGCCTTTGGGCTTTTTGGTCTTCGCCGGCTTTTTGCTTCCCGCAAGTTTTTTCTGCTCCGGTCCAGGCGCCGGCTCGGCGACGCGATCCATCTCCGCGAGCCGGCCGCCTACGAACCGGTAGACCCCCGGTCGCGGACCGCTCGTGAAAGTTATGGCCGCGGTGCGCTCGCCGTTTTGATTGTTGCCGATGTTGACGGCGGCGGGCCGGCCGACGCGCGCGATCACGTCGCATTCGCTCATACCGACGGCGACCCCGCCGCGAAGCTGGGCGGCTTCGTCGGGCGCGCCCGGGGCGGACTGGCCCGGATTGGCCGCGGCGGCTTGTGCCTCAGGCGCCGGCGCTGTCGCACAGGCGCCGCTCGCGTCGACCAAGTCGTTCGCCGTAACAGGGCGCTCCTGTTTCGCACCGCCAAGCTGAGAGAAGTTATAGCCGCCCCTGCGACCGAACAAATCCACCGGCTTCGAAAACCAGCCGCTCGCATCGTCCGCGGAGCATCCGCCGAGAAAAAGCGCCGTCGCCATCGCGGCTAACGCAGCGGAATGGATTGACCTCAGGTCCACGGACGCGTCCTCGTTAGAGCCGGCCTGCAGCATGCCCGGGTTTGTGTTGTGATCGCGGCGTACGGTCCGGCACTGTGCTAGCCAGCTTGCCTCAACTTTCGTCGCAACACAACGCCCAAGAACAGCCGCGCGCAGGCAAAACAGGTGTCAGAACAGTACCTTGAGGACCGTCTTTAGCGGCGCGAACCGGTTAGCCGGAAGTGACCGCCGTCACAGAAATCTTCACCATTTGACGGCATCATCGTGGCACGACCGGTCATGTCGGTAAACTTCGCGTAACTTCTCGGGGACGGTTCATGCATCTGCAATTCGTCGGCTGCGGCGATGCCTTCGGGTCGGGCGGACGATTCAATACCTGCTTCCACCTGGTCGGACGGGACATCAACGCGCTGATCGATTGCGGAGCCACCTCGCTCGTGTCGATGAACAGGCTCGCGATCAAGCGCAACGAGGTTGATTTCATCTTTCTTTCGCACTTCCACGGCGATCACGTTGGCGGCGTGCCATTCTTCGTTCTGGAAGCGAACTACATCGTCAAACGCGACCGGCCCCTCACCATCGTCGGACCGCCAAGCCTCAAATCGCGCTACCCGCAGATCATGGACACCGGCTTTCCCGGCGCCAAAGCGATGGAGTTGCGATTTCCCCTGATGCTCAGAGAGGTGGAGATCGGCCGCCGCACCGAGTTCGGGCCGTTGCGGCTGACCGCCTACCATGTCGTGCACGATGATCGCGCTGGGCCATGCCTGGGATTGCGCTTTGAGGCCGAAGGGAAAGTGATCGCCTTCTCCGGCGATACCGAATGGACTGACGCGCTCGTCGATGTCGCCCGCGACGCCGACCTCTTCATCTGCGAGGCCTACACGCGCGACAAGCCGGCGCCGACCCATATGGCGCTGTCGCTGCTCGAGCCTCATCTCGTCCGGATTCGCCCCAAGCGTCTCATCCTGACCCATATGAGCAACGACATGCTGGCGCGGCGCGCCGAGCTTCCGTACGAGACCGCCGAGGACGGCATGATCGTGGAGCTTTGAGCGGCGCCGAAGCGGCGACCGCGGCTCTCTGGCGCCCCTGCACGTCGACCTATCCGCCGAGCGCCGCCTCGATGGCGGCAAGCGCAGCGTCAGCCTTCGAGCCATCGGGCCCACCCGCCTGCGCCAAGTCCGGCCGGCCGCCGCCGCCTTTGCCGCCGAGCGCCTCGGCCCCCTTGCGCGCCAGATCGACGGCATTGAAGCGCCCGGTCAGGTCGGGGGTAACGCCGACGACGAGGCCGGCCTTGCCTTCGCCGGTAACGCCGACGATGGCGACGACGCCGGAGCCGACCTTCTTCTTGCCTTCGTCGGCGAGGCCGCGCAGCTCCTTGAGCTCGATGCCCGCGACGGACCGCGCCATCAGCCTGATGTCGCCGACGGTGCGCACGCCGCCGGCGCTGTCACTCCCGCCGCCGCCCATGGCGAGTTTCTTCTTCGCCTCGGAGAGCTCGCGTTCGAGCCGCTTGCGCTCGGCAACGAGCGCTGCGGCACGCGCCGTCACCTCCGCAAGCGGCGCGTTCATTTCAGCGGCGACGAGCCTGATGTCGTTGCGATGCCGGTTGAGCTCCTTGCGCGCCGCCGTTCCGGTCAACGCCTCGATGCGGCGGACGCCGGAGGCAACCGCCCCTTCGGCAATGACCGAGACGACGCCGATATCGCCGGTGCGCCGCACGTGCGTGCCGCCGCAGAGCTCGACCGACCAGCCCAGCGCGTTGCCGCCCTTCCCCATGGCCACCACGCGCACCTCGTCGCCGTATTTCTCGCCGAACAAGGCGCGCGCTCCCGAAGCGACCGCGTCGTCGCGGCCCATCAGCCGGGTGATCACCGGCGCATTCTGCAGCACGACATCGTTGGCGATGTCCTCGATGCGCTCGATCTCGCCGGCCGTCATCGGCTTCGGATGCGAGAAGTCGAACCGCAGCCGATCGGGCGCGACCAGCGAGCCCTTCTGCGCCACGTGATCGCCGAGCACCTGCCGCAGCGCCTCGTGCAGGAGGTGGGTGGCCGAATGATTCTTGCGGATGGCGCCGCGGCGTTCGTGATCGACCTCGAGGGAAAGCGGCGTGCCGACCTTGAGTGTGCCCTGCTCGACCTTGCCGAGGTGCACGTAGAGATCGCCGGCGCGCCTTTGCGTATCGGTGACCGCGAAGCGTACCCCTTCGCCGGTCATCGCTCCGGTGTCGCCGACCTGACCTCCGGATTCGGCGTAGAACGGGGTCTGATTGAGGATGACCGCACCGCTCTCGCCCTGCTTGAGCGTGGTCACCGCCTTGCCGTCGCGCACAAGCGCAGCGACCGCACCGGCGGCGCTTTCGGTCTCATAGCCGAGGAAATCGGTGCCGCCGACGTGCTCGCGCAGGGTAAACCACACCGCTTCGTCCGCCGCTTCGCCGGAGCCGGTCCACGAGGCTCGCGCCTTCTCGCGCTGGCGCTCCATGGCGTCGGTGAACGCGGCGAGATCGACACCGATACCGCGCGGCTTGAGCGCGTCCTGGGTGAGATCGAGCGGAAAGCCATACGTGTCGTAGAGCGTAAATGCTGTGACGCCGTCGAACATGGCGCCGCGCTTGAGCTCTTTGCTCTCCTCGTCGAGGATCGCAAGGCCGCGCTCGAGCGTGCGGCGGAAGCGCGTCTCCTCGAACTTGAGCGTCTCGGTGATCAGCGGCTCGGCGCGCAGCAATTCCGGATAGGCCAGGCCCATCTCCCGCACCAGCACCGGCACCAGCCGCCACATCAGCGGCTCTTTCTCCCCGAGCAGCTCGGCATGGCGCATGGCGCGGCGCATGATGCGCCGAAGCACGTAGCCGCGGCCCTCGTTGGACGGCAGCACGCCGTCGGCAATCAAGAACGAGGAGGCGCGCAGGTGGTCGGCGATGACGCGGTGCGAGGCCTGGTGCGCACCCTCGGGGTCGACGCCGGTGGCGTCGGCGACCGCCTCGATGAGTGCGCCGAACAGATCGATCTTGTAATTGTCGTGCGTACCCTGCAGCACCGCGGCGATGCGCTCGAGCCCCATGCCGGTGTCGATCGACGGCCGCGGCAGGCCGACGCGCTCGCCACCGGCGAGCTGCTCGTACTGCATGAACACCAGGTTCCAGATTTCGACGAAACGGTCGCCGTCGGCGTCAGGGCTTCCCGGCGGTCCGCCCGGTATGTGCGCGCCGTGATCGTAGAAGATCTCCGAACACGGGCCGCAAGGCCCGGTGTCTCCCATGGCCCAGAAATTGTCCGACCCGGCAATGCGCCCGATCCGGCTCTCGGGCAGCCCGCCAATCTTTTTCCAGAGATTGAACGCCTCGTCGTCGTCGATATAGACCGTGACCATCAGGCGGTCGGCCGGCACGCCGAACTCTTTGGTCACCAGCCGCCACGCTAGCTCGATGGCGCGCTCCTTGAAGTAATCGCCGAACGAGAAATTGCCCAGCATCTCGAAGAAGGTGTGGTGGCGCGCGGTGTAGCCGACATTGTCGAGATCGTTGTGCTTGCCGCCGGCGCGCACGCATTTCTGCGCCGTGACCGCCCGCGTGTAGGGGCGCTTCTCCAGGCCGGTGAAGAGGTTCTTGAACTGCACCATGCCGGCATTGGTGAACATCAGCGTCGGATCGTTGCGCGGCACGAGCGGCGAAGAGGGCACGACTTCGTGCCCCTCGCGTGCAAAATAGGCGAGGAAATTCGCCCTGATTTCGTTGACGCCGCTCATTTGCCGCAACTCTCTAGCGGGGCGTATGTTTCGTGTCCAGGAAGGTGCAATTGCAGGACGCCCGCAAAGCATATAAGCGCTCTCATTCCGATTCGCGCCCCGGAGCGGACTGGCGATGAACGAGCAAAACACCCCGCAACCGCGCACTTTCGAAGAGCGGCTGCAGGCGCGCCGGTTCGTCATGACCGCGGAGGTCACCCCGCCGCTCTCCTTTGACCCGGAGGACCTGCTGCGCAAGGCGGCGCCGCTGCGGGGCCTGGCGGACGCGGTCAACGTCACCGATGGCGCCGGCGCCCGCGCCCATATGGGCGCTCTCGCGGCCGCGGCGATCCTCGATCGCGCCGGCATCGAGCCGATCCTGCAGATCGCCTGCCGCGACAAGAACCGCATCGCCCTGCAGAGCGAACTGATGGGCGCGGCGGCACTCGGCATCCGCAACCTGATGCTGCTCGGCGGCGACGACCCGAAGGCGGGCGACCAGCCCGAGACCAAGGCCGTGTTCGACATCGACTCGAAGACGCTGATCGAGACCGCGCGCCGGCTGCGCGACGACGGCACACTGCCGACCGGCCGCAAGGTGGCCGGCAGGGCCGCATTCCTCATCGGCGCCGCCGACGTTCCGCTCGACCCGCCGGCGGGGTGGCAGCCCGCGGCACTGCACGCAAAAGTCTCAGCCGGCGCCCAGTTCGTGCAGACGCAATTCTGCATGGATGCGGCGATCGTGCGCCGCTACGTCGCGGCGCTCGAGTCGGCCGGCCTCACGCGGCAACTCGCGCTTCTCGTCGGCGTCACGCCGCTGCGCTCGGCAAAATCCGCACGATGGATGAAGGACCGCCTGTTCGGCACCATCATCCCCGACGCGCTGATCGCACGCATGGATGAGGCGGCCGATCCCTCGCACGAGGGCGTGCACATCTGCGTCGAGCTGATCGAGGAGCTCTCGACCATTCCCGGGGTCGCCGGCGTCCACATCATGGCGCCGGGAAACGACGCAGCCATTCCGGCCACGATCGAGGCGGCGCGGGCGAAGGTGAAAAGCGCGACTCGCTAAAGCTGCGCGCCACCGACGCAAACACAAAGAAGGGCCGCCCTCGCGGACAGCCCTTCCATTGTCAGGCCGTGGCCCGGTTGCGTAGGCGATCGTCTGCCTTACGCGCGTGAGCCCGTCGGCGGATTAGACCGCCTAGGCGAGGACCTCGGCAGAGGCGAGGATCCAGCTCACGAATGCCGGCGACCGCGGCGATAGACAATGAGACACTGGATCACCTCCTTTCGGTTGTTGACGACGGAGCCAATATAGCGCCTCCGCAGCGATTCGGAAGGCGGGCTTTGTCAGGGATGGCCACGTCGCGGCGGCGAACGGATGAGGAGAGCCTACCTCCCCAACTCCCGCATCGCCTGATCGAGCCCCTCCAAAGTCAGCGGATACATTCGGCCGCCGATGAGCTGGCGCATCATCTTGATCGAAGCGGTCAGCTCCCATTCGCGCTCGGGCACCGGATTGAGCCAGACGCAGGACGGATAGGTGGAGGTTAGGCGCTCCATCCACACCTGGCCGGCCTCCTCGTTGAAGTGCTCGACCGACCCGCCCGGCGCGGCGATCTCATAGGGCGACATCGACGCGTCGCCGACGAAGATCACCTTGTAGTCGTGCGGGTAGGTGTGGAGCACGTCCCAGGTCGGCGTCGACTCGGTCCAGCGGCGCGCGTTCTCCTTCCACACCTTCTCGTAGAGGCAGTTGTGGAAGTAGAGGTGCACCATGTGCTTGAACTCGGTCTTGGCGGCGGAGAACAACTCCTCGGTCACCTTGATGTGCCAGTCCATCGAGCCGCCGATGTCGAAGAACAAGAGCACCTTGATGGTGTTGTGGCGCTCCGGCCGCATGAGGATGTCGAGATAGCCCTTCTGCGCCGTGCCCTTGATGGTGCCGTCGAGATCAAGCTCCTCGGGCGCGCCGGTGCGGGCGAATTTGCGCAGCCGGCGCAGCGCCAGCTTGATGTTGCGGGTGCCGAGCTCAACGTCGCCGGCGAGGTCCTTGAAATCGCGCCGGTCCCAAACCTTTACGGCGCGGAAGCTGCGGTTGCCGTCCTGGCCGATGCGCACGCCCTCGGGATTGTAGCCATAGGCGCCGAACGGCGAGGTGCCGGCGGTGCCGATCCATTTCTTGCCGCCCTGGTGGCGGCCCTTCTGCTCGGCGAGCCGCTGGCGCAGCGTTTCCAGGAGCTTCTCCAGGCCGCCCATCGCCTCGATCTGCCGCTTCTCCTCCTCGGTGAGATGTTTCTCGGTGAGCTTCTTGAGCCATTCCAGCGGAATTTCCGCAGTGAGCGCCTCGGTGATGAAATCGAGGCCCTTGAAAACGTGGCCGAACACGCGGTCGAACTTGTCGAGGTTGCGCTCGTCCTTCACCAGCGCCGAGCGCGACAGATAGTAGAAATCCTCGACCCGGCGGCCGGCGAGGTCCTTCTCCATCGCCTCCATCAGGGTGAGATATTCGCGCAGCGTCACCGGAAGGCCGGCCTGCTTGAGCTCGTGGAAGAAGGTCGCAAACATCGCCGCGTGCTACTTCATGTCGGTTTCGCGCTGCGGGTTGATCCATGCAACGCGACAAGGAAGCATATCGGGCGCGCCAGCCGACGCCAAACGGCAAGCGCCGGGGATCAGACCGGCACCTTGACAGTCGCCCGCAGGCCGCCCAGCGGCGAGTCGCCGAGTGTGATGTCGCCGCCGTGGGACCGGGCGATGTCGCGGGCGATGGCGAGACCGAGCCCGGTGCCGCCCTCGTCCTGGTTGCGCGCGTCGTCGATGCGGAGGAACGGCTTGAACACTTCCTCGCGCATCTGCAGCGGGATGCCCGGCCCGTCGTCGTCGACGCTCACCGTCAGCCAGCGATGATCGCGGTGCCCGGTGATGGCGACGGCGGAGGCAAAGCGCGCGGCATTGGAGACGAGATTGGCGAGGCAGCGCTTGAACGCCGCCGGCCGGACTGTCACGATCGGCTGGCCGTGGAAGGCGACGCTTGCCCGATGACCGTGGCGTTCACTATCGAGCTTGAGCTCGTCGAGGAGGAGCGCGATGTCGGTCGGCGCCGACTGTTCGCCCGTATCCCCGCGCGCGAAGGCGAGATAGGCTTCGAGCATCGCCGCCATCTCATCGACATCCTTCTTGATCGCCTCGGTCTCGGCAGTGTCGCCGAACAGAGCGAGCTCGAGCTTGAAGCGCGTGAGCACCGTGCGCAGATCATGCGACACGCCGGCGAGCATAGTGGTGCGCTGCTCGATCGAGCGCTCGATGCGCGACTTCATTTCCAGGAACGCGGCGGCCGCGCGCCGCACTTCGGTCGCGCCGCGGGGACGGAAATTCGGCGCTTCGCGGCCTTTGCCGAAGGCGTCGGCGGCATCGGCGAGGCGCACGATCGGTCGGATCTGGTTGCGCAGGAACAGGATGGCGACCGCGAGCAGAACCAGCGAGGTCGCCACCATCCAGATCAGGAACATCCAGGAGTTGGCGTCGTAGACGTCGGTGCGGCGGGCGAAGACCCGCATGACCGTGTCGGCGAGCTGGATCCGGATCTCGACGATCGAGGAGCGGCCGACGGTGTCGATCCAGAACGGCAGCTTGATCTCCTTGCGGATCTCCTCCGACAGCGCCTGATCGAGCTGCGAGAAGAACGGCTTCGGTCCAGGCGGCGGCAGCTGCGTCTCGGGGAGGAAATCGACCGCGAGGCCGAGCCGGTCCTGGGCGATGCGGCGCAATTGCGCGCGGTCGGCGCCCTGCGGATAGGAATTGTAGACATCGATGAGGGTGGCGATCTCCTGCGTCACCGCGGACGACAGGTAACGCGTCACCAGGCTCCACTGCCGGTCCATGAACATGAAAGCGACCACGGACTGCAGCACCACCATCGGCACGATGATGATCAGCAGCGAGCGAGCATAGAGCCCCTTCGGCATCACCGACTTGATCCAGCGGGTGACGCGGTCCCAGAAGCGCCCAACGGCGCCAGTAATCGAACCGGCGGCGTTGGCCGCTGCTCCGGCGGCGGTCACCAGATGGCCGGCGGCGCTGCGCCCGCGGCCAGCGCGGTCGTCGAAGCCGGTCGCGGTGCCGCTCACGGCGTCGCCACCAGTCGGTAGCCGACGCCACGCACCGTCTGCACGATCAGGGGGTTGGCGGGATCGTTCTCGATCTTGCGGCGCAGCCGGTTGACCTGCACGTCGACGGTGCGTTCACCGACGCTGTCACCGTTGGTGCCGGCAAGCGCCTGGCGCGGGATGGTCTCGCCCACGCTTGCGGCGAGCACGCGCAGCATCTCGCGTTCGCGGTCGGTCAGGCGGATCACTTCCTCGCCGCGGCGCAATTCGCCACGGCCGAGGTGAAAGATGAACGGGCCGAACCGCACCGATTCCGCTGGCGGCGCGCTCGGCGGCCGCACCCGCTTAAGGATATTGGCGACGCGCAGGGACAGCTCGCGCGGCTCGAACGGCTTGGCCAGATAATCGTCGGCGCCGATTTCGAGACCCTTGATGCGGTTCTCCTTCTCGTCGCGCGCCGTGAGCATGAGGATCGGCACCGTCGATCCGGTGCGAATGGCGCGGGCGAGGTCGAATCCGTTCTCGCCCGGCATCATGACGTCGAGGATGAGCAGGTCGAACTTCAGGCCTTCGAGCTTGGCCCGCGCTTCGCGCGCGGTTTCCGCGGTGGTGACGCGGTAGCCCTCGCCGAGAAGAAAGCGCAGCAGCAGCGCGCGGATACGGCGGTCGTCGTCGACGACGAGCAGGTGAGGCGCGTCGTCGGCCGGATTCGCGGCGTGAGTCGCCGTCATGAAGCGCCGTCTCGGCGCTGTGCGCCGTCGGCGCGCGCAATCAGGCGCAGGACCTGGTCGCGGTCCTCGGCATCGATCATGCCGGCAAGGAAGCGCTGCACCTGATCGCGGGCGCCGGGACCGAGTTCGGCGAGCACGCGCCCGATGCGCTCGGTCTGCATCCCGGCAAGCCTCATCGCCAGCGCCTCGCCGGCGTCGCTGACGTAGAGCAGCCGCTGGCGGCGATCGTTGGCCCCCTCCTTCTGCACGATGTGACCTTCGTCGATGAGCTGCTTGAGCACGCGACCAAGCGACTGCTTGGTGATTTTGAGAACATCGAGCAGCTCGGCGACCTTCATTCCCGGATTGCGGGTGACGAAGTGCAGCACGCGGTGGTGCGCGCGGCCGAAGCCGAGCGTGACCAGAACTTCGTCGGGGTCGCCGACGAAGTCGCGATAGGCAAAGAAGAAGAGCTCGATCAGGTCCCAGCAAGGCTGCCCCGGTGCCGGCGCCGGCTTGGGCGCCGCGACCGGGCGAAGCTTACTTGCAGTTGTGATACTGAAGTCGGCCATTATGTCAGCTATATTGACATATTTCCCGTTGATTGTTACCCCTGGAAGCGCGATGTCACCTAGCATCGCACCCGCCCTGCCCCAGCACGATGTCGTTGCATCGGGCGCGACAGGGCGCTTCACGGAGCGGCGTGACCATACCGGGAGTCCGCTTCCGACGCAAAAAGCCCGGGGCCCGGCCAACGGCGGCGTTCCGACCCGCATCGGGCCATTTGCACTAGGGAGGCAATGCCATGGCAGTGCCCTTCGACCAGCGTTCGGACCTCATCTGGTTCGACGGCAAGCTCGTCCCCACCGCCGATTGCAAGATCAGCGTGCTAACCCACGGCCTTCATTACGCAAGCTGCGTGTTCGAGGGCGAGCGCGCCTATGGCGGCGAGGTGTTCAGAGGTACCGAGCATTCCGAGCGGCTCAAGCGCTCGGCGCAGCTGATGGATTTCGAGATTCCCTACAGCGTCGCCGAGATCGACGCCGCCAAGCGCCTGGTGCTGGAGAAGAACAACCAGAAGGACGCCTATGTACGGCCGCTCGCCTGGCGCGGCTCCGAGCAGCTCGGCGTCTCGGCGCAGAATAACAAGATTCACCTCGCCGTCGCCACCTGGGAATGGCCGAGCTACTTCGACCCGGCGCAACGGCTCAAGGGCATCCGCCTCGATCTCGCCGAGTACCGACGTCCCGATCCGAAGACGATACCGGCGCTCGCCAAGGCCGCAGGCCTCTACATGATCTGCACCATCTCCAAGCACCGCGCCGAGCGGCGCGGCTATGCCGACGCCATGATGCTCGATTGGCAGGGGCGCGTCGCCGAGTGCACCGGCGCCAACATCTTCTTCATCAAGGACGGCAAGATCCACACCCCGATCGCCGATTGCTTCCTCGCCGGCATCACGCGCGCGACCGCGATGTCGATCGCCCGGCGGCACAACATCGAAGTGGTCGAGCGGCGCATCGTGCCCGAAGAACTCGCCGGCTTCTCGGAGTGTTTCATCACCGGTACCGCGGCGGAGGTGACGGCCGTCTCCGAAATCGCCGACTGGAAATTCACCCCCGGTCGCATCACCCAGCAATTGATGAGCGACTATACGGCCGAGGTGCAGCCCAAGGGCAAAGCCGCCGCGGCATAGCCGCCATGAACCTCGCGCTGTGGCTCGAACGCGTAGGATTGAGCCACGGGGACAGGCTGGCGCTGGGCGTGGGCGCGCGCGTCGTCAGGAATTACGCGGAAGTCGCCGGGCGCGTGGCTCGGCTCGCCGCCTCGTTGCGGCACCGCTTCGGCCTTGTGCCCGGTGAGCGCGTCGCCATCGTCGCGAAAAATTCTCCGGACTATCTCGAACTGATGTTCGGCATCTGGCACGCGGGATTGGCCGCGGTGCCGGCGAACGCCAAGCTGCACGGCCGCGAGCTCGCCTATATCCTGGAACACTCCGGCGCTCGCGTCTGCTTCGCCTCGCACGGACTCGACAGCGAGATCGGCCCGCACGCGCCGGCGACTCTCGAACGCCTCATCAACATCAGCAGCGCTGAGTACGAGGCCCTGTTCGCCGCCGATCCGATCAGCACGTGGCCATGCCAAGGCGACGATCTCGCCTGGCTGTTCTACACGTCCGGGACCACCGGCCGGCCCAAGGGCGCCATGCTCACGCACGGGGTGCTCGCGGCTGCGAGCTACGCTTATGCCGCCGAGGTCGATCCGATTGCGGCGGGCGATGCTCTCCTGCACGCGGCGCCGATGAGCCATGGTTCGGGTGTCTACATGATGGCGACCGTGGCGCGGCTCGGCATCAACGTCACGCCGGAATCGAGCTCGTTCGACGCCGAGGAGGTGCTCCGCCTGTTCGATGCGTGGCCGCGCACCTCGATGTTCGCCGCTCCGACCATGGTGAAGCGGCTGGTCGGATGCCGCGCCGACTGCAATCCCGATCGCATCAGGACCATCATCTGGGGCGGCGCGCCGATGTACGTCGCCGACGCGCTCAAGGCGATCGAGCGATTCGGCCCACGTTTCGCGCAGATCTACGGTCAGGGCGAGGCCCCGATGACGATCACGGCTCTGTCGCGGCAGGACATCGCCGACCGCGACCATCCGCGCTGGGCGGAGCGGCTCGGCTCGGCCGGGCGGGCTTACGCATGCTCCGAGGTCATGATCGCCGACGCCGACGATCGGCCCTTGCCGTGCGGCGAAGCCGGCGAGGTCTTGTGCCGCGGCGTGGTCATGCGGGGCTACTGGCGCAATCCCGAGGCGTCGGCGGCGACGCTGAGGGGCGGCTGGCTACACACCGGCGACATCGGCGCCTTCGATGCGGAAGGCTATCTCACGCTCAAGGACCGCTCCAAGGACGTCATTATCTCGGGCGGCTCCAACATCTATCCACGCGAGGTCGAGGAGGTGCTGCTCGAGCATGTGCGGGTGCGCGAAGTCTCGGTGATCGGCCGGCCCGACCCGGATTGGGGCGAGGTCGTGGTCGCCTATGTCGTCGGCGAAGCCGAGCGCGGCGAACTCGATGCGCTGTGCCTCAACGGCATCGCCCGCTTCAAGCGGCCGAAGGAATACGTGTTCGTCGACTCGCTGCCGAAGAACAATTACGGCAAGATCCTCAAGACCGAGCTGCGCGAGCTCGATCTGCAGCAACACAAGCGGTGACATGGCCGATCGGCTCAAGGGCAAGGTGGCGCTCGTCGTCGGCGCCGGTTCGATCGGGCCGGGCTGGGGCAACGGCAAGGCGACGGCGGTCGCATTCGCGCGCGAGGGCGCGCGCTTGTTCTGCGCCGACATCAATCCCGCCGCCGCCGCGGAAACCGCAGCGATCATCAAGGGCGAAGGCGGGGACGCGCTTGCGCACGGCGCCGATGCGAGCAAAGCCGCCGACGTCGCGGCGATGATTGAGGCCTGCGCGTCGGCCTACGGCCGCATCGACGTGCTTGACAACAATGTCGGCATCGCCGAACTCGGCGGCGTGGTCGAGGTGCCGGAGGCGGCTTGGGACAAGGTCTTCGCTGTCAATCTCAAGAGCGCCTATCTCACGATGAAGCACGTGATCCCGCTGATGGAGCGGCAAGGGGGCGGCTCGATCATCAACATCTCTTCGGTCGCCTCGATCCGCTATACCGGGGTGCCCTATGCGACCTATTACGCGACCAAGGCCGCGCTCAACCACCTGACCAGGACCACGGCGGTCGAATATGCGGAGAAGCGCATCCGGGTGAACGCGATCCTCCCCGGGCTGATGAAGACGCCCATGGTCGAGAAGAGCGCGGGGCTCGCGCAAAACTACGCCGCCGGCGATGTCGAGGAGATGTGGCGGGTGCGCGACCGCCAGGTGCCGATGGGATTCGGCGGGAGTGCCTGGGACGTCGCCTGGGCGGCGGTGTATCTCGCCAGCGACGAGAGCCGCTACGTCACCGGCATCGAACTCGTGGTCGACGGCGGCCTCACGCTCAAATACGCCTGAGGCGTGGCTGTATCGTCAACCATGCTTCTGTATAGTGAAGCCATGAATCAGACCGTCCGCCCCCGCATCGCTGCCTCGGCTTGTCCGCACGACTGCCCATCGACCTGCGCGCTCGAGGTCGAGATTTTTGGCGAGCGCACCATCGGCCGTGTCCGCGGCGCCGAGGACAACGCCTATACGGCCGGCGTGATCTGCGCCAAGGTCGCGCGCTACGCCGAGCGCGTCCATCATCCCGACCGCCTCACGCGTCCGCTGCGGCGCACCGGCGCCAAGGGCAGCGGCGAGTTCGCCCCGGTGAGCTGGGAAGATGCTCTCGACATCGTCGCCGAAGCGTTCATCCGCGCGGAGCAGGCGCACGGCTCCGAGGCGGTGTGGCCGTACTACTACGCCGGCACGATGGGCTTCGTCATGCGCGACGGAATCAACCGCCTGCGCCACGCCAAGAAATATTCCGGCTTCCATTCGACCATCTGCGTCAACCCGGCCTGGGCCGGCTTCATCGCCGGCACCGGCAAGCTCGCCGGGTCTGATCCGCGGGAAATGGCGAAGTCGGACCTGGTGGTGATCTGGGGCACCAATGCGGTGAACACCCAGGTCAACGTGATGACGCACGCGACGCGCGCCCGCAAGGAGCGCGGCGCCAAGATCGCCGTCGTCGACGTGTACATGAACGCGACCATGCGGCAGGCCGATCTGCCGATGCTGATCCGGCCCGGCACCGATGGCGCGCTCGCCTGCGCAGTGATGCATTGCCTGTTCCGCGACGGCAAGGCGGACTGGAATTACCTCGACCGCTATACCGATGCGCCGCGCGAACTCGAAGAGCATTTGCGCAGCCGCGGCCCGGCCTGGGCGTCGCGCATCACCGGCTGCCCGGTGGACACGATCGAAGCCTTCGCCCGCCTCATCGGCGAGACCAAGCGCGCCTATTTCCGCCTCGGCTACGGCTTCTCGCGCTCGCGCAACGGCGCCGCCAACATGCACGCGGCAAGCTGCATCGCGGCGGTGACCGGCGCCTGGCTCCACGAAGGCGGCGGCGCCTTCCACCACAACGACGCGATCTTCCACCTCAACAAGAGCGCGATCGAAGGCAGCGACCTGCGCGACCCTTCGATCCGCATGCTCGACCAATCACGCATCGGCGCGATCCTCACTGGCGACGAGGACGCGTTGCGCGGCGGGCCGCCGGTGACGGCGCTCTTCACCCAGAACACCAATCCGGTCGCCGTCGCCCCCGATCAGGAGACGGTCAAGCGCGGCTTTGCCCGTGACGATCTGTTCGTGTGCGTGCACGAGCAGTTCATGACCGACACCGCGCGCGCCGCCGATATCGTCCTCCCCGCCACCATGTTCGTCGAGCACGACGACCTCTATCTGGCGGGCGGCAGCCAATACATCCTGCTCGGGCCGAAGCTGATCGAGCCGCCCGGCGAGTGCCGATCGAACCACGACGTGATCTGCGCGCTGGCCAAGCGGCTCGGCGCCGAGCACCCGGGCTTCGCCATGACGCCGCGCGAGTTGATCGACGTCACGCTGCAGAAGTCCGGCTGGGGCACATTGGCAGACATCGAAGCCAACCGCTGGATCGATTGCCAGCCGGATTTCGCTACGGCGCACTATCTCAACGGCTTCGGCTACGCGGACGGCAAGTTCCGCTTCAAGCCGAACTGGCCGGAAGTCCCGTTCACGCGCGCGCACCGCACCGTTACCTCGCCGATGCCGCGGCTGCCCGACCATTGGGACGTGATCGAGGAGGCGGATGCCGAGCATCCGTTCCGGCTGGCGACGTCGCCGGCGCGCGGTTTCCTCAACTCGACTTTCACCGAAACGCCGACCTCGCTCGCCAAGGAGCGGCGGCCCGAAGTGATGATCCATCCCGACGATGCCGCTCCGCTTACGGTCGCGGACGGCGACCTGGTCGCGCTCGGCAACCGCCGCGGCACGGTCAGGATTCACGCCCGGCTGTTCGACGGCGTGCGCCGCGGCGTACTGATCGCGGAATCGCTCTGGCCCAACAAAGCCTACGCCGACGGCCGCGGCATCAACACGCTCACCGGCTCCGACGCGATCGCCCCGTTCGGCGGCGCCGCGTTCCACGACAACAAGGTCTGGCTGCGCAAAGCGGCGGGCTGATCGCTCATTGTCATTTCGCGGCTTCGCGCCGCCGCTCCGGCGGCGCCGCCCAGCGCTCCGCCGCGGCGTCGTCGGCCGCCTTGGCGTCGATCCACGCTGTTCCGTCCGCCGTCTCCACCCGTTTCCAGAACGGCGCCCGCGTTTTCAGGTAATCCATGAGAAACGCCGCCGCGGCGAACGCCGCCTCGCGATGGCTCGACGCGGTCACCACCAGGACGATGACCTCGCCGGGCGTGAGCCGGCCGTGCCGATGAATCACGGTAACACCGAGGAGCGGCCAGCGCGCGCGCGCCTCCTCGACGTGGCGGACAATCTCGGCCTCGGCCATGCCGGGATAATGTTCGAGGGTCAGCGCCGCGATCGGCTTGCCGTTTTCGTCGGCGCGGCAGACGCCGGTGAAGGTCACGACCGCGCCGATGTCGGTGCGCCCGCCGGTGAGCTTCGCCACTTCGGCGGCGATATCGAAGGCCTCGCGCTGCAGGCGTATGGTCGTAGTCATCGGACGCGCTTTAACACCGCTCGCTCACCCGCCGGTCATCGGCGGGAAAAATGCGATCTCGCTCGCGCCCGCGATCTTGGCATCGGCGCGCACATGGCTGCGGTCGATCGCGGCGCGGATCACTTTCGGATTCTCGAAGGCGTAGGCATATTGTTCGTCGCGCCGCGCCAGCCAGGCCACAAGCTCGCCGACGGTGTCGACGCCGGCCGGCGGATCGACCTGTTCCTCCGCCTTGCCGATGCGCTCGCGCAGCCAGGCGAAGTAGAGAAGCTTCACGCGTCCTCCTTGGTGAGATGATGCAGACCCGCCTGCAGGTAATCCCAACCGGTGTAGAGCGTAAGCAGGGCGGAGAGCCATAAGAGCGCGATGCCGACTTTGGTGACCACCGGCACGACGGCGTCGCCCGCCTCGCCGGCGATGAGGAAGCCGACGGCGACGAGCTGCAGCGTGGTCTTCCATTTGGCGAGCCGGGTCACCGGCACGCTCACGCGCAGCTCGGCGAGATATTCACGCAAACCGGAGACCAGGATCTCGCGGCAGAGGATGACGACCGCCGCCAGCAGCGCCCAGCCATGGATCGTTTCTTCCGCAGCGAGCATCAACAGCGAGGATGAGACCAGGAGCTTGTCGGCGATCGGGTCGAGCATGCGGCCGAGCGAGGATTGCTGGGCCCAAGCACGGGCAAAATAGCCGTCGAGGAAATCGCTGATCGCCGCGCCGACGAAGATCACCAGCGCAACCCAGCGCAGCCAAAGCCCGCCGTCGAGGATGCTCTGGCTGAACATGCAGCCGACCACGACCGGCACCGCGACGATGCGGCCGTAGGTCAGGATGTTGGGCAGCGCGAGCGGATGCACGCGCAGCTGCCCGGTCGTCGTCGTAGTCGAATTCATACCCGCACCATAGCGCCGCTGCACCCATGCCGACAGGCCCCTCTTCCACATGCCTGCCTGGCGGTGTGGACAGTGGCCGGGAGCGCCGCGACACTATCGCGCGCCCCGCTCATGCCGCCCCCTCGTGGAAAAACCCATAAATTCGTCGCGCCGTTTCGGCGCTGATACCATCGACCTGCATCAAATCTGTGACCGAGGCGCGCTCGATCGCCTTGAGCGTGCCAAAGTGATGCAGCAGCGCGCGCTTGCGCGCCGGGCCGATGCCGGCGATTTCCTGCAGGCCGGCCTCGCGCAGGTCGCGCATGCGGCGTGCGCGGTGCGAGCCGATCGCGAAACGGTGCGCCTCATCGCGCAGCCGCTCGACGAAATAAAGCACCGGATCGCGCGGCGGCAGCTTGAACGAGTTCCGGTCCGGAAGAAAGAAAGTTTCGCGGCCGGCGTCGCGATCCGGTCCCTTGGCGATGGCAACCAGCGGCACCGCGACGCCGAGCGCCGCAAGCACCTCGCGCGCCGCGCTGAGTTGCCCTTGCCCGCCGTCGATAAGTACGAGGTCCGGCCAGGGCGACTCGGCCTGCTCGTCGTCCGCCGGCTCGCCGCCCTCCGCCACACCTTCCCGCTCCTCTTGCGAAAGAGGCGGCCCCGGCGCAACGAGGGCTGATGATGGCCCGGCGCTTCCCGCCGCGACGCCGTTCGTGTCCGGCGAGCCGGGCGGCTCGCCGCCTCCCTCTCCCGCGGCGGGCAAGTGCAACGGCAGCGGCGCCTCGACGAGCAGCCGTTTGAAGCGACGCTCCAAAACCTCGCGCATCATGGCGAAATCGTCGCCGGGAGTGAGGTCGACGGCACGGATGTTGAATTTCCGGTAGTCCTTTTTGCGAAAGCCTTCCGGCCCCGCAACGATCATGGCGCCGACCGCGTTCGTGCCCTGGATATGGCTGTTGTCGAACACCTCGATGCGCCGCGGCACGCGCGGCAATCCGAAGGTTTCCGCCAGTTGGCGCAGCAGCTTCTCCTGCGAGGAGGTCTCGGCAAGCTTGCGGCCGAGCGCCTCGCGCGCATTGGCAAGCGCGTGCTCGATCAAGTCCTTCTTCTCGCCGCGCTGCGGCACCACGACTTCGATGCGGTGGCCGCTCTTGGTGCTGAGCGCCTCGGCGAGCAGCGCGCGGTCGTCGATTTCGTGCGACGCCAGGATCAGGCGCGGACACGGCTTGTCGTCATAGAACTGGGCGAGGAACGCGGCCAAAATCTCGGCGGGCGTCAGCGATTTGTCGGCCCGCGGAAAATAGGCACGGTTGCCCCAGTTCTGCCCGGTGCGGAAGAAGAACACCTCGACGCAGGCGAAGCCGCCCTGCTGATGCAGGGCAAAGACGTCCGCCTCCTCGACGCCGCGCGGATTGACCCCCTGGTGCGATTGAATCGCCGAGAGCGCGGCCAAGCGGTCGCGGTAGACGGCGGCATGCTCGAAGTCGAGCGCGAACGAGGCCTTTTCCATCTCGGCGGCGAGCTCATCCTTGACCGCCTTGCTGCGGCCGGAGAGGAAGGCGACGGCCTCGCGCACCAGCACCGAATACTCCGCGAAGTCGACCTCGTTGGTGCACGGCGCCGAGCAGCGCTTGATCTGATGCAGCAGGCACGGCCGGGTGCGGCTCTCGAAGAACGGGTCGCTGCACGAGCGCAGCAGGAACGCGCGCTGCAGCGCGTTGATCGTGCGGTTGACGGCCCAGACCGAGGCGAACGGTCCGAAATAGTGGCCCGGCCGCGTGCGCGCGCCGCGGTGCTTGAAGATCTGCGGCGCCCAATGATCGGTCGTGATCAGAATATAGGGAAACGATTTGTCGTCGCGCAGCAGCACGTTGAAGCGCGGCCGCAACCGCTTGATCATGTTCGCTTCGAGCAGCAGCGCCTCGGTCTCGGTGCGGGTGACGACGAATTCGAGCGCGCGCGTTGCCGCGATCATCCGCTCGATGCGAGTGTCGAGGCCGGCCGGACGCGCATAGGCGCGCACCCGGTTCTTCACGTTCTTCGCCTTGCCGACGTAGAGCACGTCGCCGCGCGCGTCGATCATCCGATAGACGCCGGGCTGCGCCGGCGCGTTCTTGGCATAGCGGAGGATGGCGGCCCGGCCGTCGGCGAGCGAACCGCCCTCCTCCTCCTCGCCGCGCTCGCCGGCGGTCTCCGCCACCTCCGGAAGGGACGGTTCTTCATCGTCCTCGGCGATGTCGAGTTCCGGCTCGACGTCTTTCTTCGGCGCGCTCATCGGTTCGATTTGCTGAAAATACCCTTACCGCGAAGGTAGGGTCTGGGAGCCCCGCGGGCCAGTCTCCGCGCCTTGAGCCGCGCCCCGTTTCGCCGGCTGGCGCCGGCGCGCCGAGCCCGGCGGGCCCCACGAGGCAACCTGCGGCGTGCCCGGTCGGGCGCTTCCGTGCCTGCCGTCGTGTCAAGCATTCCTTAAGGATACCAGCTCGGTATTACTTAGCGTTCATGACCGCTTAACTTAAACATCCCGATAAATTCGAACTAACACGCAACGGACCCGGGCCGTTGCCCCGCACGTTTCCTTTCGCCAGCTCGGTCCTTTTATTCCGCCCGATCGT
>Ga0210409_10001630_pt1 | contig 28530 bp, 26 predicted proteins | sample IncBWH17MmetaG_FD_161649 | JGI IMG/M metagenome (GOLD analysis project Ga0210409, IMG submission 161649) | Forest soil microbial communities from Barre Woods Harvard Forest LTER site, Petersham, Massachusetts, United States - Inc-BW-H-17-M | ecosystem: Environmental > Terrestrial > Soil >...
CGTGCTTTCAGATTGTCGGCGACGGTGGCGGGGTTGAGCTGGGTCACCGTGGCGCCGAAGGCGGTAATGGCTTGCATGGCCAGCCAGGTCAGGGCGATGATCAGCGCCACTGAACTCAGGTAGGAGAGCGGCGCCAGCCAGGGCGTGTCGTCCGGCGCGCCGGTCAGCACCAGGCGCACGGCGAACAGGACCAGGCACATCCTGCTGGCGCGGTAAGCCATGAAGCTGAGATTGTTGAGGAATGGCCGGCTCCCGCTCAGGCGGCGCAGCAGGGCGATGCCCGCATGGTGCACGACAACGGCCAGCAACGCCGCCAGTAGCGCGGCGCCGAGGACATACAGCCCCAGGCGCAGGTATTCCAGGTCAGGAAAGATAGACAGGTTCATCCAGGCGGCTCCGGTTGGTTGATCAAGCGCAGGGCTGCGTTCTTCGCGAAGAGATCAGATTGCCAGTAAAGATCGACAGCATTCCAGAGCCCGAGTTCGCAAAGAAAATCTTGCAGCGGCTGCATCGATGAAGCCCCGGGGAGGGGGGATGGATGGCGGAGTTGTCGTTTTGAGCAGTGCTTGCGGCTTTTCGCTGGCCCGGCCGCGCTGCCGCGCACGCACTGTCGTAACGATTAGTTCAATAGAGGCTGGCCTGCACCCGCGCCGGCAGCTCGCGGTCATAGGTTTCGGCGTCAAAGCCAGCCTGGCTGAGGCGCTTGAGCATGGCGCCCGGGCTGGGGAAGCTGGCGTGTTCGGCTTGCTGTGCAGGATCCCACAGCTTCGAACGCACCAGCGCCTTGGAACAATGGAAGTAAGCGGCCTCTATCCTGACGACGATGACCGTGCGCGGCAGCTTGCCGTCGACGGCGAATTTTTCCAGCATGGCCGGCTCCGCGGAAATCTCGGCGCGGCCGTTGACGCGCAAGGTTTCGTCTATGCCCGGCACGATAAACAGCAGGCTGATGCGCGCATCCCTGATGAGGTTGCGCAGGGTGTCGATGCGGTTGTTGCCCGGACGGTCGGGGATCGCCAATGTGCGCTGGTCGAGGAGCTGGACGAAGCCAGGCCGGTCTCCCTTGGGCGAGCAGTCCATGCCTTCCGGACCGCAAGAGGCCAGCACCACAAAGGGCGAGGCGTTGACGAAGGCCTGGTAATCCTGGTTCAGGTGGTCGATTTCCTTCCACAATGAACGTTCATGGGGCTTGCCGTATATTTCCTCGAGCTGGGCGACGCTGGTCAGCATTGGTGTTCTCCAATGGTGGATTTGCGGCAATTTTACCGGGAAATCCTGCTGCCCGCCGTTGGCCGGCAGGTGTGGACAGATGCTCGCGGTTGGACAATGGACACGGCATGGGACTCGCAAGTACACTGTGTTGGTTTTGGGCAATCACGGCCTGGCAGCATTCAACGCAGGGAAAATCGCCGGCCACGGTAAAACGGCGTAGGCTGGAAATCTAAAGGCAAGGGGACACCATGCGTCGTTTGGCTGTGATGTTGTTATCGAACCTGGCTGCAAGCCTGACGCTGGCAGCACCGACGCCGCCAGCGGGAGAGGCCGAGCAGCAGGCGCTGCTCGACCAGGATATCCCGCAGCTGCTGGAACAGGATGCGATTCCCAGCGTCTCTATCGCTCACATCAGGAACGGCAAGGTGGTGCTGTTCGCCGCCTACGGCGAACAGAGCGACGGCGTGCCGGCCACGCCCGCCACGCTGTACAACGCGGCCTCGCTGACCAAGCCGCTGACAGCTGAAATCATCTTGCGGCTGGCGTCGAAGGGTGAAATCGAACTGGACGAACCGATGGACCGCTACTGGCTGGATCCGGACATCGCCGCCGATCCGCGCCATGCCTTGCTGACGCCGCGCCTGGCGCTCAGCCACCGCACCGGCTTTCCGAACTGGCGCGACAGCAAGGAAGGCCTCAGGATCCTGCGCCAGCCTGGCGTCAAATGGGGCTATTCCGGCGAAGGTTATCAATACGTCGCGCACTTTGCCGAAAACAAGAGCGGCCAGGATTTCGAAGACCTGGCGCAGACCTATCTGTTCAAGCCGCTGGCCATGACCGAGACCTCGTATAGCGGCAAGGACTGGTTCAAGGGCCGCGTCGCAGTGCCGGTGAATGCCGCCGGCGAGGCCTTGCAGCCGCAGCTTGCCAGTCGTTTCAATGCCGCCGATCTGCTGTACACCACCGCCTATGACTACGGCCTGTTCATGGCCGGCGTGCTGGCCGACCAGGGTCTGAGCCCGGCCGTGGCGCGCGAGCGCGGCAAGATCCAGGTCAGCATGATGGATGAAATGTGCCAGGGCAAGCTGGCCGAAAGCTGTCCGCCCAATGCCGGCTTTGGACTGGGCTGGCAGATACTGGCATTCAAGGATGAGACGCTGCTGATGCATACCGGGAAGGATGAAGGCGTTTTCACGTTCGCCTATCTGAACCGCAGCAGCCGCGACGGCGCGGTCATTCTGACCAATAGCGATAACGGCTATAAGATCGTGCTGCCGGTGCTGGAGCGCCTCAACAGCAGCCCGGCTTTCCTGCGCTACCTGCGCGGGCAGATACAGTAAATTTCTCCAGGCGGCGTCGAGCTGAAACGGCTGCCGGCGCTAGGGCTGCGCGGCCGGGGTGTCAGCTTGCGCACTGATCCAGGCGCAGGCTGCTTGCACCTGTGGATCGCTCTCCCTGCCTTCCGGATACACCAGATAGAAGGCATAGGTATTGAGCACCGGACCGAAGGGCTGCAGCAAGACGCCGCTGTGCAATTCCGCTTCGATCAGGGAGGTGCTCAGCAGCGCCACGCCCTGGCCGGCGATGGCGGCCGAGATGGCGTGGCTTTCATCGGAAAACATCATGCCGGCGCGGCTCTCCAGCTGATCGATGCCGGCCGCCCGGGCCCAGGCGCGCCAGGTCGACGGCTTGCGCAGCGTGCTTTGCCATTCGCAATGAATCAGGGTTTGCTTGAGCAGGTCGGCCGCTTTCTTTACCTTGAGCCGTGGGCTGCAGACCGGCGCGATGCGATCGTCAAAAAGTTTTTTGGCGACCAGCCCGGGCCATTTTCCAAGGCCGTAGCGGATGGCGATGTCGGCGGTATTGCCGTCCAGCGCCGCAATTTCCACCGATGTGTGCAAGCGCAGATCCTGGTGCGGATAGGCGGCGCGGAATGCGCCCAGCCGCGGCAGCAGCCAGCGTGCCGCAAGCGCTGGCGTGGTCGAGATGGTGAGCGCTTGCGGCGTTTCTCGGGCCTGGATACGGCTGACGACGGCGGCGAATGCATCGAAGCCGTCGCGCAGTACTGCGTACAGCTCGGCGCCGGCGGCGGTCAGGTGCAGTTGCCGCGGCTGGCGCTGGAACAATGCGATGCCGAGCGTTTCTTCCAGGCGCCGGATCTGGTGGCTGACAGCCGTCGGCGTCACCGAAAGTTCCGCCGCAGCGGACTTGACGCTCACATGCCGCGCTGCCGCTTCGAACGCTTTCAGCGCTGCCAGCGGTGGCAGGCGGCGCGCTTTCGAGTTATCCATATAGATGAGTTTTATTTTTTAATTCACCACGAAAATTGTCGTTTATCTCAATAATTATAGGCATTTACAGTGGATCCCAAGATTGATGGATAAGATTAATTCACATTGATGAAGGGTAACTGAAAATGACGACGATATTGCATCTGGATGCCAGCGCCCGTAGCGGACGCTCTGACCGGCAATTGCATGGCTCCCATACGCGCCGCCTGTCGCACCGTTTCGTCGGACAATGGCTGCAGCAACGTCCCGGCGACCAGGTGCTGGTGCGCGATGTCGGCCTGAACCCGCCGTCGCCGGTCACCGGGGCCTGGATACATGCGGCATTTACCGCTGTCGCGCAACGCGAACCATGGATGGATGAGACGCTGGCGGAAAGCGACGGCTTGATCGATGAAATACTGGCCGCCGATATCTTGCTGTTGGGCGTGCCCATGTATAACTTCAGCGCGCCGGCCCAATTCAAGGCCTGGATCGACAATATCGTCAGGGTGGGGCGCACCTTCGGCTTCGACCGCCAGCGCCAAGGGGAACCCTATTGGCCGCTGCTGAAAGACGCCGGCAAGCGGGCGGTGCTGCTGTCCTCCCGGGGCGACTACGGCTACGCCACAGGGCAAAGAATGGCATCGATGAACCATGTCGAGCCAGGCATTCGCAGTGCACTCGGCTACATCGGCATTGAGTGCCTGCACAGCATCGCAATCGAATACGACGAGTTCGGCGATGTTCGGCTGGGTGAGTCGATTGCGGCGGCGGAGGCGGAGGTCAGCAAGCTGGTGAGCAGTTTGATAGTCGGCCTGGACTAGTGGACTGTTACAGTTCACTAGTGTCGCTGGGTTGCTTTATGGTAATTGTGTGGGGTAGGATCTGCTTTCTACACGCCAAGGAATCCAGATGCCGTCTTTTAAAGTTCGAACCCCTGCCATTTTGCGCTTTTCCATGTTTGCGCTCGCCGGTTTTTCAATCCCCGTTTTTGCTGATCCGCTGCAGCCGGCGGCGCCAGCCTGCCTTACCGGCGCCTACCGCTCGTCGGCCGGCGAGATTGTCACCTTGACCCAGCGCCCGGGCTTTCCGCAGACACTGTTGGCGACCGATTTCAAGGGCCGCAGCGGTGTCTTTGAAGCGGCTGGGGAGAACGCTCTGAACGCGGCGCCCGATGTCGGAAATCCAGCCAGGCTGGCCGGACGTTTGAGCTATGCGGGATGCCAGGCCGGCGCGATCGGCTTGCAGTTTTCCGGCGCTGAAGAACAGCAATGGACGCGTCTGCCGCTGCGCATCAGCCGCACACGTTTCATGGCAGGCACGGTGCAACTGAATGGCGAACTGATAGAACCGATGGCGGCCGGCGGCAAGCCGCCGCTGTTCGTGCTGGTGCATGGCTCCGAATCGACCGCCGCGGTCGATTCCAGCAATCATGCGTTTCTGATGGCCAGCCAGGGCATCGCCGCGTTCGTGTTCGACAAGCGTGGCACCGGCGCGTCAGGCGGCGCCTATACCCAGGATTTTGAAGTGCTCGCGGATGATGTCGCCGCCGCGGTAGGCGAGGCGCGCAGGCTAGGCGGCGATCGCATCGGCCGCATCGGCGTGGCCGGTTTCAGCCAGGGCGGCTGGGTCGCGCCGCTGGCCGCCAGCAAGGCGCAGGTGGATTTCCTGGTGGTCGGCTATGGCGTCATCGGCACGCCGATCGAGCAAGACCAATGGCAGGTGGATTACCAGCTGCGCCAGCTCGGCTATGGTGAAGACGTGATCGGCAAAGCGCGTACGCTGACCAAGCTGGCCGGCAACGTGGCAGCCTCGAATTTCTATCGCGGCATGCCGCAGCTGCTGCAGGCCAAGGAGAAATACGCGAACGAGCCTTGGCTGGCGAAAGTCGATGGCCAGTACAGCGGCGAACTGCTGCGCGGCGAGGTGGAACGGGCGCGCAGTGAAAGTCCACAGGTGATCTGGCATTACGATTCGTTGACGCCGTTGCGCCATCTTGCCATTCCGCAGCTGTGGGTGTTTGCGCAAGACGATTCGGTTGCGCCCAGCGCGCCGACGATTGCCCGGCTGGATGCCTTGCGCGGCAGCGGCAAGGACATCGCGATTGCGGTTTTCCAGCAGTCGGATCACGGCATCCGCTCCTTTGCTCTGATGCCTGACGGTAGCCGTAAATATCTGGGCTACGCGGCCGGCTACGACCAGCTGCTGGTGGACTGGATCCTGCAGAAGCCCTTGTCGCCGCAGCTGCAGGAAAGGATGCTGGCGCCGTCCGCGCTCAGGTTTTGAACTTGTTCTTGAGTGCGTCCAGCTTTGAGCTGGATGCGGCCGGGCTGTCGCTTGCCTCGCTATGCCAGTCTTCCTGCTCATCCTCGGCGAATTCTTCCGCCAGGTCTTTCCAGCCTTTGCTGGCCGCGAACGCATTGAATTCTTCCGGCGCTTCCAGCACGATCAGCTTGTCGTCCTGGAGGCCGAGGTCGCCGTGGCCGAAGTCGGGACCGGCATAGCCGATCTGGCGCAGCCTGGCCAGCACCTGGGCTATCAGTTTCTGGTCCTCAAACAGGCGCTCCTTGCCGATTGCCGCGGCGAAATCGACGTAGACGTCGATGATTCCATAGCCTTCGTCGAAGATGCGGATTGCTTGAATGTCATGCTTGCGGCCGGCAGCATCGGTGACGCTGAAGGGGCCGCTGAGTTGGATATCGGTTTCGCTGTTCATAGATGGCAGGATACACCAAACGGTGCCGCCTGAGCAGGGCCGGCATGGCCTCAAAAGGTCACGGTAGCGACCACGGTATCGGTAAAAGTGGCGGCGATGCCGGACTGTCCGGACGGCACGCGCGCATACACGGTGAGCGGCGTGGCGCTGCCGGTGGCGCTGGTGGCGGCGGGCGCGGTGGCCGTGGTATTGCCCCAGGTGGTGGTGCGGCCGGTATCCGAAAACAGTGAATAATTGAGATAGGTCGGCGTGGCGCCGCCAGTGGAGAGGCGCCGCAGCGGCACGGTATCGGTCGAGCCGGTGTTGGCGTTGGCGCCTTGCCCCAGCGTGATCACAGGCAGCGCACCCGGCGTGCAGGTGGTGCTGACGCTGGCGGTGATGTCCTGGTTGGCGGTGGCGTTGACCACGATCGGATCATAGGTCGTGGTGAAGCCGGTAGTGACGATGGTGCAATCGTTGCCGATGGTGACCGTGTTGGTCATGGTGGCCGTTGCGGTCGCTGCAAAAGCGCTGCTTGCCGCCGCAATGCCGATGATGACGGTAATGATCAAAATGCCATGTTGCATAGACTTCTGCATGACGAATCTCCCGATTGCCACTTCTGTTATTCAAGTCCGGCTGATTGATTGTCGCGTGTTGTTGTATATCTATAGCACAAAGATTTCCACATGGAAATATTAATTTGTTAATAATAATGCTAGCAGTGGGGGGATTTCAGGAAGCAGCTTGCGCGGAAGGTCGCGCAAGCTGTCGTGGGGACTTAGAGGGTAGGCAGCTGCAGGGTCGATTGCTGGGCAGGATTGAACTCAAAGCGGACGCCAAAACGCTCGCCCGGATTGACCGGCGAGGCGTATAGGCTGTCGGCGGTGTCTAGCACCACGCCGATGTGATGGCCGGCCGGCACGTCATAGGCAGTGGCCGAGAATTCGATCGGGAAATCGATGGTCTGCCCCGGCGTTGCCCAATGCAGGGTGGTGGCGCCATGGGTGATCAGGATGCCGGTGCCGATGGCGTCGACGTCATACAGATAGGCGACCACCTGCGCCCGCGCCTGCGATGGCGTGACTCGCAAGTTCAGTTTCGGAATGCCCCTGATTTTCTGTGTCGCCGACAAGGCTGGCGCTTCGTAGCGTACGCCGGCTGCCAGGCTGACTGTCAGCAGCGAATTGACCACCGGCAGATTGACGGTTTCGCCCAGGGTCGAGAGGATAGGGATCAGGCCGCTGGTGGCGGTGGTGTCGAAGAAATTCTGGATGGTGTCGGCATCGCTGCTCTTGTTGGCTGTGGCGGAAATGGTGCCCTTGTCGCCCTTGCCGCAGAAGCAGCCGAGGTCGAAGCGGACCGGGCCGCGTGGGCCGAGGTAGTAGGTTTGATTATTCAATTCTGGCGCGGGCCAGTTGGAGAACGATTCGCGGCGATCGGTGAACTTGATTTGCATGGTCACCTTCGGTTCGGTATCGACGCCGTTCTGCTCGCCTTTCAGCCAGCGGTTGAACCAGCGGTGCGCCTGGTCATAAGGATAGTTGGGCGCGCCCAGCAGGGCGCCGGTCAGTTCCGCGGAAGCATGGATGCCGGCGTTGAGCAGTATCTTCTTCGGCCCGGTCAGCGCCGCGAACATCGCCAGCGACGAGTTCGGCGTGAACATGTCGTCCTGGAAATTCTTGCTGAGGAAGACCGGCGCCTTGCGCTGATTGATGGCAGCGATGTAGCTGGACGGCGAGCGTGGCTTGGCCCAGGTGGTGATGCCGGCGATGGTGGCGGCGCTGCTGTTCGGATCAAGCAGCGCGAGGATGTTCTGATTCACCTCGGGCGCAGGGCGGCCAGTGACGCTGCCAGCCAGGCCGAGTACGCTGGCCCAGGTCAGGTTGGGCGAGCCGGCGGTGTACAGCTGGTCGGCCAGGGTGGCCCAGCCGGACAGCGCCACGGCAGTCTTGAAGCGCGCGTCCTGGCCGAGCGCGATCAGCGACAGGCCGGCGCCGTAAGAGATGCCGCTGGCGGCGACGTTGTTGATATCGATAGGCGCATTCGCCTGCAGCCAGTCCAGCAGCGAGGAAACATCGCGCACGTCTTCCGGCGCGGCGACGTCGACCTGGCCGCCGGACAGGTAGAAGCCGCGCGCGGTGTAGCTCACCACCACGTAGCCGTCCTGCGCCAGTTTCTGCTGCTGGCCGATATATTCGACGCGGCCGGGAGCGGCCCAGCTGGCAATCATCACGATCGCCGGAAATTTCTGGTCTGCGCTGCTGCGTTTGGGCAGGAACAGGTTGGCCGCCAGCTTGGTGCCGTCGAAGCTGGTGATGGTCATGGCGGGAATCCAGCAGGTGCCGTCGATCGGCGAGACGATGCCGGGCGATTGCATGGGGCTGGCATAGCTGGCCGCTTCAGCAGCGCTGGCGCTGCGGCACAGCTCGGCGTTGGCGGCGGCTGAAGCCAGGCTCAAGCCCAGCGTCAGGGCAATGCCGGGCAGGGATAAGAAAGACGGGATGCGCATGCGACGTTCTCCTAAACATTATTGATTATTTTGTGCCAAAGTAGGCATGCGATGAGCAGGCTGTTGGCGCGAGAAACCATGTTGCAGGGATGATGATTGTTGCGATAGTTCGAACTGCGGATTGCGGCACAGCGGATGGTAGTGATCGATCAATATCTGGCCGGACGCCTGCTGGTGCATGTGGGGCGGCGGCAGATCTGACGAAATGATTTATAAGTGAACGATCGTTCTTTTATTCTGAAATTATTAAGCCACGCATCGCGATGCAGCATCAATTAAAAGATTAGAAGTCCGTGCCTAACTATCGCGGTGCACTGTGGGAAGGCGAAAATTAACAGGAGGTAGCGTGTTAAAACAGGTCGATGCAGGTGTTCTCAATGTTACCTACGACGAGCACGGCGACAGCGCTGCCCCCGCGGTTTTTCTGCTGCACGGTTTTCCCTACGATATCCATGCGTATGACGAAGTGGTTCCTGCGTTGACGGCGGCAGGCTGCCGGGTGATCGTTCCTTATCTGCGCGGTTACGGGCCGACCCGTTTTTTGGCAGCCGACACGGCGCGCTCCGGCCAGCAAGCGGTACTTGCCCATGACCTGCTGGCGCTGATGGACGCGCTGGCGATTCCGCAGGCGCTGCTGGCGGGCTACGACTGGGGCGGCCGCGCCGCCTGCATCGTTGCCGCTTTATGGCCGCAGCGCGTACGCGGCCTGGTGTCCGTGGGCGGCTACAACATCCAGGATATTGCCGGCGCCGCCAGGCCGCAGTCGCCGGAAAACGAATTGCGCTACTGGTACCAGTACTATTTCCATGGCGAGCGCGGACGGGCAGGGCTGACGCAGAACCGCTACGAATTCTGCAAGCTGCTGTGGCGGCTGTGGTCGCCCAACTGGCGCTTTGATGAGGAGACTTACCGGCGCAGCGCCGTTGCTTTCGATAATCCCGATTTTGTCGACGTGGTGATTCAGTCTTACCGCCATCGCTACGGACTGGCGCCTGGCGACCCGGCAGTCGAGAGTACTGAACGGCTGCTGGCCGCGCAGCCAAGCATCGGCGTGCCAGCCATCGCGCTGGATGGCGGCGGCGACGGCGTCAGCTTGAGCGGCGGTTCGGAGCAGCACGCGCGCTTTTTTAGCGGGCCCTACCAGCGCCGGGTGATTCCGCTGATGGGACACAATTTGCCGCAGGAGGCGCCCGCCGATTTCGCGGCGGCGATCCTGGCGCTGGTCTGAACGGCAGGCTGCGCTACGACTAGCGCGGTTCCGCTTCCATCTTCCCCAGCAGCCACTGCAGGCCCGCCAGATGCTGCTGGTCGTGGCTGCACAGATAGTGCACCAGGCTGCGCAGCGTCAGGGCGCCGTAGCCTTCGAATTCTGCTTTGCGATCGAATTGTTCCGGCGCCAGGCCAGCGATGAGGGAGATCGTTTTGGCGCGGGCGGCGCGGAACGAGGTGAAGACTTCGGCCGGGTTGGCGCTGGCGTAATTGCGCTGGCTGGCAAGGATGTCGCTGTCGATGGATGGCAGCAGCGGGTTGTGCTCGTCGAGGGTACGCTGGAAGCGCAGATGATAGCCGTCGATCTCGATATCGCGCACATGGCAGATCTGCTCGATGGCGCTGAACGGTTCGCTCGGCACGCCTTCCCAGGAGGCCGGTTTCCAGTTTGCGTAAAGGTGCGGGATGGCGGCGTAATGCTGCTCCAGTTGCAGCGGAAAGGCGGCGAGTGTGCTCAGGGTGATCGGATTCATGGATGGATGGCCGGATGCGTTGGTTGCAATCGGGTAATTATATGGCAGGCCGCGCAATCCGTTGCGCGGCCCCCCCGATTGCTTGCCGCCATCCGCCAGCCGCAGCGCCAACCCGTGTTTCAGGACGCTTTCTTCTTATCGCCCAGGAACGAAGACAGCAAGTCCATCGGCAGCGGAAACACTACCGTGGTGTTCTTGTCGGCGCCGATCACGGTCAGCGTTTCCAGATAGCGCAGCAGGATGGCCTGCGGCTCCTGCGCCAGCACGTGGGCGGCCTGGTAGAGTTTTTCCGAGGCTTGCAGCTCGCCTTCGGCATGGATCACCTTGGCGCGCCGCTCGCGTTCCGCTTCGGCCTGGCGGGCGATGGCGCGTATCATCGATTCGGTCAGGTCGACCTGCTTGATTTCGACGTTGGAAACCTTGATGCCCCAGGAGTCGGTCTGGGCGTCGAGCGCTTGCTGGATATCGAGGTTCAGCCTTTCCCGTTCCGCCAGCATGTCGTCCAGCTGGTGTTTGCCCAGCACCGAGCGCAGCATGGTCTGCGACAGCTGGCTGGTGGCGTTGAAAAAATTGGCGACTTCGACGATGGCCTTGCGCGGATCGACCACCTTGAAATACACCACCGCGTTGACCCTGACGGAAACGTTGTCGCGCGAGATGACATCCTGCGTCGGCACTTCCAGCACCACGGTGCGCAGATCGACCCTGACCAGCTGCTGGATCGCAGGAATCAGCAGCACCAGCCCCGGGCCGCGCACGCCGGAAAAACGTCCCAGGGTGAAGACTACGCCGCGCTCATATTCGCGGAAGATGTAAATCGATGCATTCAGCAGGATGAGCGCGACGAAGATCAGCGCCACCAGTCCGAACCAGGCGAAATTCAAGGGCATTTTGTGCCTCCTTCCTTGTCGAGGACGACCTGGCGGGATTTGCCGAAGTAGGCGCAAGCCGGGTTGGGAAAGCATCGCGCAGGTCGTCTAACCAGTATAGGCGACCGTACGACACATAGACATCTCCGCGGGAGCGGCGGGGGTGTGCTAAATTGCTGTTTCTTAAATCATAACAAGCTGGTTTATATGGCCGTAACGGAGCCTGGCCGCCAGCACTGCCGACTCTTAGACTTTGACGCTCGTTGCGATCAGGAGAAAACCATTCATGGAACTAGCGCACACCATTCCCATCATCCGCGTATTTTCAGTCGGAGGGTGGGCAGATTTTCTGCCCACGCTGAGCGCACTCCTCGATTGACCGATGTTCCGCGTGGGCACAGGTGCCCACCCTACCATCCATGACGCTCGTTGCTATCAGGAGAAACCATTCATGCATCTAGCGCATCCCATCCCCATCTTCCGCATATTTTCGGAATCCAAGGCCAAAGAGTTTTATCTGGATTTTCTCGGCTTCACCCTGGAGTGGGAACACCGTTTCGAGGAAAATTTCCCGCTGTACGCCGAGATCAAGCGCGGCGACCTGACGATACACCTGAGCGAACATCACGGCGATGCGACGCCGGGCTCGGCCATGTTTGTGCCGGTGCAGGATATCGATGCCTTGCAGCGCGAGCTGCTGGCCAAGAACTACACTTATGCCAAGCCGGGCGTCGAAGTTACGCCTTGGGGTCGCGACATGGAGATCGCCGATCCTTTCGGTAACCGGATTCGTTTCAGCGAGCGTTCAAGCGCCTGAGCGAATAGTCGTCAGGCCGGCCGCCGGCGGAACCATCCGGCCAGGGACATGCGATCGCGGGTCGCAGGCAGCACTTCGTGCAACATGTCGGCGGACAGGAACAGCACCAGCCGGCTGCCCAGCGGCGCAATGTCTTCGCTGTCTTGTCCGGCCGGATGCAGGCGCAGTGCGCCGCCTTGTTCCGGCAGCCAGTCGTGGTTCAGGTAGATCACCACCGAGACGGTGCGGCTGTCGTCGTCGCGGAAACGGTCCAGATGCGGATGGTAGGAGGCGCCCGGGGCGTAAAAGGCGAAGTGGCTTTCGTACTCGTCCAGTCCCAGAAACAGGGTGCGGTTCAGCATCACGCGCAGGGTTTCCATGATCAGCAGATAGCGGTCGCATGCCGCCGATTGTCCGGCCTTGAGCCAGAGAATCCGGTCGCCGCGGATATCGCTGCGCACGGCTTGCGCCGCGCCGCGGCCGACGGCAGCAAGATTCAAGGCGCCGACCAGCTCCAGCGCACGGCATTCCGCGGCCAGAGCCAGGGTCAGGTCAGCCGGCAGGAAAATGTTTTGCTGCGACCAGCCATGCGCGGTCAGGCTATCGGCCATGCGGCGCAGCAGCGCCTGGTCGAGACGCTCGGGGGATTCTGACAACATCGCTGCAACTCTTCCTGGGTACGTGCATTCGCTACGAATCGTCAATATCCCGGAAACGTTGTTTCAACGATGCCGCCATGCAGGGGAGAGGTCCGCGGACCCGTAATGCATGGCTGGCAAATCAGTGTAACACTTGCGCCTGACAAGCATCAGCTTGAGGGAGGAGCGGGCGGGCGGAAACCTGCTTCAGGTCTCGCTCCATTGCCGCATCAGGTTGTGATAGCAGCCGATCAGGCTGCGCCGCGCGTTTTCGTCGGCATTGGTCTGGTTGAGTGTCTGGATGGCGTTGTCCATCTCGAACAGCATGCTGCGCTGGCCGTCGTCGCGCACCAGGCTTTGCACCCAGAAGAAGCAGGCAGTGCGCAGGCCACGCGTGATCGGCGTGACCTGATGCAGGCTGGTGGCGGGATACAGCACCATGTCGCCGGCCTGCAGCTTGACGGCGTGGCTGCCGTAAGTGTCGTTGATCTGCAGCTCGCCGCCATCGTAGGACTCGGGATCGGACAGGAACAGCGTGGCAGAAATATCGGTGCGCAGCTTGCGGCCGCTATGCGGATCGATGCGCACGCTGCCGTCGACATGGGCGCCGAAGGTCATGCCCTCGCCGTAGCGGTTGAACATCGGCGGATAGACGGTATTCGGGAGCGCCGCGCTGATGAAGCGCGGGTGGCGCTCCAATGCCGCCAGGATGATCTGCTGGCATTGCTGCGCCACTTCCGAGCGCTCATCGATCTGCTGGTTGAACTTGACCGCCGCTCCCTGGTAGCCGGCGGTGACGCGGCCATCCACCCATGCCGCGCCGGCATGGTCGAGCAGCTGGCGTACTGCTTCCAGCTGGTGAGCATCGAGTACCTTGGGAATGGCGATCAGCATGGGCGTTTCTCTGATTACATACGATAGTTGAGCGACAGCATGGCGGTACGGCCGGTGCCTGGCACGGAACGGCCGCCATCTGACTGGATCAAGGCATCGTAATACATCTTGTTGGTCAGGTTGAACAGATTCAGGCGGATATCGTATTTCGGTTGCGTATACGCCACCGTTGCATCCCAGCGCGTATAGCCGCCGGCCTGCACCGTGTTGGTCGGGTTGGCGAAGCGCGCCGACATGTAGCTGGCGCCGCCGCCGACTTCCCAGTGCGGCGCAACCTTGTAGGTGGTCCAGCTGGTCAGCGTATTCTTCGGCGTGTTGACCGGGATCTTGCCCAGCGTGCCGTCGAGGCCGGACGACTGGATCACCTTGGCGTCCAGGTAGGTGTAGCCGAGCGCGACCTGCCAGTCCTTGCTGAGGTGGCCGACGGCGCCGGCGCGCGCGCCGTTGACCCTGACCGTGCCGTCCAGTACATAGACGCCGGTGCTGACCTGGCTGCGCGCATTTTCCTTCTTGATCTGGAAGATGGCGGCGTTGAGCGACAGCTTGTCGTTAAGCATGTCCCACTTGCCGCCCAGTTCGTAGGAACGGTTCTTTTCCGGATCGAGGTTCTGCTGGCCGGTGGTGCCGGTCAGCTGTTCCAGCGATGGATTGAACGAAGTGCCGTAAGACAGGTAGTAGGACTGCGCCGCGCTTGGCTGCCAGATGCTGCCCAGGCGCACGCTGGTGAAGTTGACGGTTTGCTGGGCCGAAGGCAGGGTGGTGTTCTTGGCCGCTGCCGGTGCTGTCTGCGAGTTGAGCGAGTTGGTGATGCTGGCGATGTAGCGGTCGAAGCGCAGGCCGCCGACCAGCTTGAATTGATCGGTGAGCGTCGCGGTGTCGTTGAGGTAGGCCGCGACCGTATTGGCGGAGCCGCCGGCGCGGTTGCCGGCCTGGCTGACGACATTGCTGCCGGCAGTGCTGTAGCTCGGATTGACCAGCGGCACGCAGTCGTTATAGCCGGCTACCGTGGACGGTGCATTCAAGGCCACGCCGTTGCAGCTGCCGTTGCGGTAGTAACCCTGGTTGTCATAGCCGTCATGGCCGACTTCAAAGCCCGCCAGCAGCTCATGCTTGACGCTGCCGGTGCTGAGTTTGGCCGACAGTTCGGTCTGGTTGAAAATCGAATAGTCGCGGATGTCGCGGTCATGGCTTTGGCCGCGCACGTACAGGCTGCTCAAAGGCAGCGCGCTGACGGCCGAAGTCGGCAGCAGCGTGAAGCCGGCGGCGGACACCGTGCCGATGGTGTTCGGTGCGGTTTCTACCGCATTGGTGTGCACATAGTTGAACTGCGTCTGGTTGCGCAGCACGATGTCAGGGGTGATCTTGTGGCGGATCGTGCTGTTGAGCGACACCACGTCCTGGTTGGTGCGGTCGCTATCGAGGCCGTAGGCGGTATCGCGGCCGACCGGCGCTGGATGGCCGTTGAGCGGCGGCAGGCCATAGTCAGGCATGTCATGATTGTGCTGGATCAGGGCCGACAAGGTGATTTCGGTCGGGGTGCCGATGCCGAACACATACGAGCCGGCCAGGCCGAAGTCCTGGACGTCGGTCTGGTCGCGCGTGGTGGCCTTGCCGCTTTGCGCCATCGCCGACAGGCGGAAAGCCGAAGTGTCAGACAAGGGATGGTTGTAATCGGCGGTGGTGCGCACCAGGCCGTTGGTGGTGGCAGAGGCCGATACTTCGGCCGATGCATGCAGGTTGGCCTTCTTGGTCACCTGGTTGATCACGCCGCCGGTGGAGCCGCGGCCGAACAGCATCGACGACGGCCCCATCAGCACCTCGACTTCATCGATGGCGAAGGTGTCGCGGTAATACTGGCCGCGGTCGCGGAAGCCGTCCAGATAAATGTCGGTGCGGGCCGAAAAGCCGTTCAGGTTGATGTTGTTGCCGATCTGGCCGCCTTCCGCGCCGCCCAGCGTGATGCCGGCAACGTTGCGCAGGGCATCGGCCAGCGAACTCGCGCCTTGCGACTGCATCAGCGCCTTGTTCACCACCACCACCGATTGCGGCACGTCATGCAGGTCGGCCGGCAGTTTGGTGAGGGAAGTGCCGTTGGCGTTGAAATCGCCGCGGCTGCCTTCGACCACGACTTCCTGCAGTACTGCAGGGCTGGCATCTGTTTTGGGGCTTGCGGCTTGTTGCGCGTATGAGGACAGGGGGGCGGCGAACACTGCGACCAGGGCAGCGGCAATCGGGTTGAGGCGGTTCATTTTTATAGTTAGCAAAAGATTTGGCTGGCCGGCTTGTGCGGCGAGCGGAATTTTTGGCTGGCTAATACGGCGAATGATCCCGTTTGGCTGGCTGATGGCATTGCATCTAAATGAGAGTGATTGTGTAATCGATTCTTATTTAAGGTTAATTAGCGCGCCAATTATAGATGAGGAGTTTTGTTGCGGCTATAGCGAGGAATTGTAAAAACGCGTAAAAAACAACATCTTGTCAAAACGCCCATTGCCTTCCTTTACAAATCTTTTAGATCTCAGAATGTTATTATTTTGTTAAATATTGTTTGATCGATGGAGCAATCCCCGTAACAAAGAATGCGGGCTAAATGTGTTTTTTGATTAATTAACGCAACGTGAGCGACGCTACGGCGGCCGGGTTTTGCACGATCAGCATCGGGCCGGCGCTGATCGCTGGCCGGGAGCGCAACGAGCGCCTGGTGAATCCGGGCAGCCTGGCGCCGAACCCGGATTGATCCCCCTTAGCGTTCTTCCAGCAGAAAATTGCGCGTGGCTGGCGCCGGCAGTCCGCCGGCGGCTCCGGTTTCATCCTTCAGCTTGACGCCGGAGAATTGCCGCTGGCGTGCTTGCGTCAACAGATAATGCAGCTTGAATGCCGCTTCGTCATACGACAGGCCGGCGGGACGCACATTGGAAATGCAGTTGCGGCTTTCGTCGGTCAGGCCGATACGCGGCGCCCAGGTCAGGTATAGCCCCATGCTGTCGGGCGAACTCAGGCCCGGGCGCTCGCCGATCAGGATCACCACCACTTTGGCGTTGAATAGTTCGCCGACTTCATCGCCCACCGCGACTCGCCCCTGGCGCACGATGGCGATCGGCGCCAGCGTCCAGTTTTCCGGCGCCAGCTTGCGCATCAAGGCTTCCAGGAAAGGTTGGGCATTCTGTTCGATGGCCAGCGCCGACAGGCCGTCGGCAATTACGATGGCGAGATCGTAGCCGGCCGCCGGTTGATGGCTTTGCTGCAGTTCCTGCAGTATGGTGCGCGAGGCGGCGTCCAGTCGCCGCCCGAGGTCCGGGCGCTGCAGATAGGTGTCGCGGTTTCCGGCCGCACTCGACAGCGTGACGCAGTGCGTGCCGCCGGCGAAGGAGTCGCACAAACGGCTGCTCAGCGCCTTGGCGTCCAGCGCCAGATGCACCGCATCGCGCGCCTGCGCGTGCGCCAGCTGGAACTCCAGCTGGGCCGAGGTCGGCAGGCTGACGCCGCTGCGGCCGAGCGCAATGCGGGCCGCGGTGAATTTGCGCAATGCCTGCCAGGGATTGTTGACTACGGTGGCATCCGGTTTGCTCATGCTGGCGTCCTCAGGATAAGCGCAGCAGCGCTTGTTTGAATATCGACGGCAAGGCTGTACCCAGCCTGACCTGCTCGCCTTCGCCGAAAATCTGCATGTGCTTCAGCCAGGCGTCGAATTCCGGCGCCGGCTTCGATCCCAGCAGGCGCCGCACATACAGGGCGTCGTGGAAAGACGTGGTCTGGTAATTCAGCATGATGTCGTCCGAGCCGGGAATCCCCATGACGAAGGTGCAACCGGCAGTGCCCAGCAGGGTCAGCAGCACGTCCATGTCGTTCTGGTCGGCTTCGGCGTGGTTGGTGTAGCAGACATCGCAGCCCATCGGCAGGCCCAGCAGCTTGGCGCAGAAATGATCCTCCAGGCCGGCGCGGATGATCTGCTTGCCGTCGTAGAGGTATTCGGGGCCGATGAAGCCGACCACCGAATTGACCAGCAACGGCTGGAACTTGCGCGCCACGGCATAGGCGCGCGCTTCGCAGGTCTGTTGGTCGATGCCGTGGTGGGCGTTGGCCGATAGCGCGCTGCCCTGGCCGGTTTCGAAATACATGACATTGTCGCCGACCGTGCCGCGCTGCAGCGACAAGGCCGCGGCGCGGGCCTCCGCCAGCAGCGCCAGGTCGAGGCCGAAGCTGAGGTTGGCGGCCTCGGTGCCGGCAATCGACTGGAAGACCAGGTCCACCGGCGCGCCGCGGTTGATCGCTTCTATGGTGTTGGTGACATGGGTCAGCACGCAGGACTGGGTCGGAATCTGGTAGCGCTCGATGATGTCGTTGAGCATGCCGACGATCTTGATCACCTGCGGCACGTTGTCGCTGGCCGGATTGATGCCGATCACCGCATCGCCGCTGCCGTACAGCAGGCCGTCGAGGATGCTGGCGGCGATGCCGCTGGCGTCGTCGGTCGGATGGTTCGGCTGCAGGCGGGTCGACAGGCTGCCAGCCAAGCCGATGGTATTGCGGAAGCGGGTCACCACCCGGCATTTTTTTGCCGCCAGGATCAAGTCCTGCACCCGCATGATCTTGGCCACGGCGGCTGCCATTTCCGGCGTGATGCCGGGCGCCACGGCAGTCAGCACGTGTTCATCGACGGCATCGCTCAGCAGCCAGTTGCGGAAGTCTCCCACTGTCAGATGCGAGATGCGGGCAAAGGCGGCGGCATCGTGGTCGTCGACGATCAGGCGGCTGATTTCGTCCTGCTCATAGGGAATCAGCAAATTGCTGAGGAAGGTGCTGAGGGGCAGGGCGGCCAGGGTCATCTGCGCTGCCACCCGTTCTTCCGCGCTGGCGGCGGCCAGGCCCGCCAGGTAGTCGCCGGAGCGTGGCGGCGTGGCTTTGGCCATCAGATCCTTGAGGTCGCGGAAGATGTAGCTCCTGGCGCCGACCATGTGGCTGAACGGATGCTTGCTGCTCACTGATGCGGTCCTCCATGCAAGTTGTCGGATTGGCTCACGCCACTGCACTCGGCTCAAGTGTACGACTATTCTTGGTCATCAGGAAAACCACATAGCCGCAAGCCAGGAAGGCCGCGAAGATGCCGAAGATCAGCAGGTTGTAGTAGATCATGGTGGCCATGCAGACGCAGGCGCCGGCCAGCGCGAACGCTGGAAACCACGGATACAGCGGCGCGCGGAACGGCCGCAGCATGTCGGGCGCGCTGCGGCGCAGGCGGAACAGGCTGAGCATGCTGATGATGTACATGGTGATGGCGCCGAAGACCGACATGGTGACGATGTTGGCGGTCAGGGTCTGGCCGCCGAGGGTGATCAGCTGGTCGCTGTAGATGGCAGCGATGCCGATCGCGCCGCCGGCCAGGATGGCCCGGTGCGGCGTGTGGAAGCGTGGATGGATCTTGGCGAAGTAGCCGGGCAGGTAGCCGTCCCGCGCCAGCGCGAAAATCTGCCGCGAATAGCCGAGGATGATGCCGTGGAAGGATGCGATCAGGCCGAACAGCCCCAGCCACACCAGCATGTGCAGCCAGCTGCTGTGCTCGCCGACAATCAGCTTCATGGCTTGCGGCAGCGGATCGTTGATGTTGGACAGCTTGGTCCAGTCGCCGGCGCCGCCGGCAAACACCATGACGCCGATCGCCAGCAGCACCAGCGTGATGATGCCGGTGATATAGGCGATCGGGATCGAGCGCTGCGGGTCCTTGGCTTCCTCGGCGGCCATCGCCACGCCTTCGATCGCCAGGAAAAACCAGATGGCGAAGGGGATGGCGGCAAACATGCCGGGAATCGCGGCCAGGCTGAAATGGTCCTGGCCGGACCAGCCGCCCTTGACGAAATGCGCAATCGAAAAGCCGGGCGAGACCACGCCCATGAACACCAGCAGCTCGAAAATCGCCAGCAGGGTCACGCACAGTTCAAACATGGCGGCGATCTGCACGCCGACGATATTCAGCGTCATGAACACCAGGTAGGCGCCGACGGCAGCGGTTTTCGGATCGAGCGCGGGAAACTGGACATTCAGATAGGCGCCGATCGCCAGCGCAATCGCCGGCGGCGCAAACACGAACTCGATCAGGGTGGCGGCGCCGGCAATATAGCCGCCCAGCGGTCCGAAGGCTTTCTTGCTGTAGGCGAAGGGACCGCCGGCATGCGGGATCGAGGTGGTCAGTTCGGTGAAGCTGAAGATGAAGGCGGTGTACATGGCGGCGATGAACAGCGCCGTCACGGTAAATCCCAACGTCCCGGCCGAGGCCCAGCCGTAGCTCCAGCCGAAATATTCGCCCGATATCACCAGGCCGACCGCGATGCCCCACAGCTGTATGGTGCCCAGGGTCTGCTTCAGGGCTGGGGCGCCGGTTTTTGCATTCATGATTTTTCTCCACCAGATGATTTCAGCTGCACGAAAATCCAAAAAAATTCTGTTGCCCGATCGCGGCGCGTTGCCGCGCCACTTTGGTTCGCCGGTGAAAGAAAGCGGTGCGGCGGTGGACGGAACGCTTGCGCGAGACCGATCCTGAATGCTGAAAAGCAAATTGCGTGCCCTTGTGGTGCACAATGCTTCGCCGCCACCTAAGACAGCAAACTGCCCAAGCCTGCACGAAACTGAATGTAAGAAAACGCGCGATGCGAAAGATTGGTAAATTAGTGGAATATGTGGGAGGGTATAGGCAGGCAGTGCAAACGATTGTGCTCCAGGCGTCCGAAATGCAGCTCAGGACGACAAGCGACCGATAACCATCTTCAGGAACTATTCATGCAAAACAAGATAATCACGCTGGCCCTGCAGGGCGGCGGTTCACACGGCGCATTTACCTGGGGTGCGCTGGACCGCTTGCTGGAAGAGCCGCGCATCGATATCGAAGGCATCAGCGGCGCCAGCGCCGGCGCCATGAATGCGGTGGTGATGAGCTACGGCCTGGCGACCGGCGGGCGTGACGGTGCGCGCCAGGCGCTGGCGGACTTCTGGGACAGCGTCAGCACCCGCGACCTGTACAGCTTCATGCGGCCGGATGCCTTGAGCGAAGCGGGCATTGCTTCGCAGGCGACCTCGTCGGCATTGCTCAAGCATATGTTTTCCGTGACCCGCATGTTCTCGCCTTACCAGCTCAATCCCTTCGATCTGAACCCGTTGCGCGACATCCTCGGCAAGCAGGTCGATTTCGACAGGCTGCGGACGGAAGGCAAGATCAAGCTGTTCATCGCCGCCACCCAGGTCAGCACCGGCCGCCTGCGCATCTTCCGCAACGAGGACCTGACGCAAGACGCCTTGCTGGCGTCGGCCTGCCTGCCGTCGATGCACCATGCGGTCGAGATCGACGGCGAAGCCTATTGGGATGGCGGCCTCACTGCCAACCCGCCGATTTTCCCTTTGCTGCATTTGTGTAACTCGCCGGACGTGCTGGCGGTGCTGCTGCATCCGTTCCGGCGGCCGCTGACGCCCACCAGCACCGACGAGATCGGCCAGCGCCTGAGCGAGATCAGTTTCAGCTCGACCTTTTTTACCGAGCTGGGCGGGCTGGCGCTGGCAAAACGCGAAACCCAGGCCGATCCCGAGGCGCGCGGCAAAATGCACGAGCGTCTGATGGAGCTGCAGATACACGTGATCGATTCCGATGCCTTGATGAGCCAGCTGAGCGTGGCCAGCAAGCTCAACACCAAAGCCTCCTTCATCCATGCCTTGCGCGATGCCGGACGTACGCGCGCCGAGCACTGGCTGCAGGAAGAGTTTGCCGGCGGCGAACTGAAATCCAATTTTGATCTTGGCCAGTTCCTGGCATAACAGCCATCCAGGCACGCAACCCATACAATTTCCATGCCGATGAAACTATCCCGTTCCGAATTCCTTCCTTTGCGCGGCCTGCGCTATCACATCCGCCACTGGGGCCGCGCCGGCGCTCCGAAAATTTTCATGATGCATGGCTGGATGGATGTCTCCGCCTCGTTCCAGTTCGTGGTCGATTGCCTGCAGCGCGACTGGCATGTGATCGCGCCCGACTGGCGCGGTTTCGGCCTGACCGAAGGGCCGCCGGTGGACAGCTACTGGTTCCCCGATTACCTGGCCGACCTCGACGCCATCCTGCAGCACTATGCCGGCGATGCAGCGGTCAACCTGCTCGGCCACAGCATGGGCGGCTATGCGGTCGGCCTGTATGCCGGCACGCGGCCGCAGCGGATCAAGGCGCTGATCAACCTGGAAGGGTTCGGCGGCGCGCACCTGGCAGCGGACCAGGCGCCCGTGCGCTACGCCAAATGGCTGGATCAGCTGATTGAAGCGGCGGCCTTGCAAAGCTATCCGGATGCGGCGGCGGTGGCGGCGCGCCTGCAGAAAACCAATCCGCGCTTGAGCGACAGCCGGGCCGCCTTCCTGGCGCAGCACTGGGCGCGCCAGAATGACATGGGACGCTGGGAGATCCTGGCCGATCCAGCGCACAAGATCATCAATCCGGTCTTGCCGCGGGTCGAGGAAATGCTGGCCTGCTGGCGCAGCACGACGGCGCCGGTGCTGTGCGTCGAGGCTGCGGAAACCAATATGTGGCAATGGATGGGCGGCCAGGAAACCATGCGCGCGGAGGTCGACCGCCGCATCGCCTGCCTGCCGCATGCCAGGATGGCGTTCATCGCCGAGGCCGGCCACATGCTGCATCATGACCAGCCGCAGGCGCTGGCGCAGCTGATCGAGGATTTCCTGCTGGAGCAGGGCGCGGCCTGAGGACGGCTGCGGCGCGGGGAAATGTGCGTTTGCAGCATAGAGCGGCCAAGAGGCGTACAATCTCTACATCAGGCCGCAGCCCGGCGGCTGACTGGCTTTCCCTGGTAATCCCCTGTAGGACTAATGATGTTGAATGCTGATCTTCATTGCCACTCCAATGTTTCCGACGGTACGCTGACGCCGATGGCGGTGGCGGCGCGCGCCAAGGAAAACGGCGTCGACCTGTGGGCGCTGACCGATCACGATGAAATCAACGGCATCGCCGAAGCGCGGGCGGCAGCGGCGGCACTCGATCTGCCGTATGTCGCCGGCGTCGAAATTTCGATTACCTGGGCCAATCACACCATACACATCGTCGGCTTGCAAATCGACGAAACCGACCCGCAACTGGTGCAGGGCCTGGCGACGACCCGCGGCGGCCGTGAGCGGCGCGCGCATGAAATGGCGGCGCAGCTGGCGACGGTGGGGATTCCCGACGCCTTCGAAGGCGCCTTGAAGCATGTCGGCAATCCCGACCTGATTTCGCGCACCCATTTCGCCCGCTACCTGGTGGAGATCGGCCGTTGCGCCGACACCAGCGAAGTATTCCGCAATTTCCTCACTGAAGGCCATCCCGGTTATGTGCCGCACCGCTGGGCCTCGCTGGCGCAAGCAGTGCAGTGGATACGCGGCGCCGGCGGCGTCGCCGTGGTGGCCCATCCGGGGCGTTACCAGCTGAGCGACCTGGCGTTCGACGCCTTCTTCAGCGAATTCAAGCAACTGGGAGGCGCCGCGATCGAAGTCATGACCGGCAGCCACACGCCGGATCAGTATGACTATTACGCCAAGCTTGCCACGCGCTATGGTTTCCTGGCCTCGCGCGGTTCCGATTTCCACAGCCCGGCGGAATCGCGCATCGACCTCGGCGCCTTGCCGCCCCTGCCTGATAGCGTTACCCCGGTCTGGCATAACTGGTAAACCCCGCGGCCGCCAGGCGGCATGGCTGCTGCGTCGCAGCATAGTTACTGCCTTTGCATGTCCATGATTCTGTACTACCCTGAAAGAGAGTCCTGCGCGGCGTGTGTGTGATGTTTCTGCGCCGGTCTGGCGCCGTCGCGGCTGTTGCCACGGCGTAGCCGCTTGCTATCGCTTTCAGGAGGTCATCATGGAACTTCACATGCATTCGCATCACATGGAGCATCGCTTGCCGGACTGGCCGGCAGCGGCAGTCTCCGGTTTTGCCGCCGGTGCGGTCGTGATGGTGCTGGAACTGCTCTGGTCTTCCATCTTCACCGACACCAGCCCCTGGGCGACTTCGCACATGATTGCCGCCATCGTGATGGGGCAGGATACGCTGCAATCAACCACCTTCAGCGTCGGCATCGTCGCCGTGGCGCTGGCCACCCATTATGTGCTCGGAATTGTGCTGGCCCTGATCCTGGCGGCCATCATCGCGCCTTTCCACTTTGACTCCAGCATCGGCATGATATTGCTGACCGGCGCCGTGTTCGGCCTGGTTGTCTATCTGTTCAATTTTTACGGCATGGTCCGCTTCTTCTCGTGGTTTGCCGATATGCGCGGCTGGGCAACGCTCGCCGCCCACCTGATATTCGGCATGTCGGCCGCGATCATTTACTGGAAGCTGGAGCGGCCTTTGGGACAATAGCGGTGTGCGCTGGGTTGTCTGCTTAACCATCATTTGCCGTGAGTGCCGACGGATCAGGAGAACAGCCCTGATCCGTTCGCGTACTCATACGCATCAAGACGGCAGGGGGGCTGAGCACGAAGCGTGCTCGCGGCTATCGTTGTAAGCATTCAGAGAGTACTTCATTGCATTCGCATCACTTCCGCGGCGCGTTCCGCAGGAAAGAGGATAGCTATGGCCATGGCAGTCGCACTCATCCTGATCGTTGTCGCTTCGGTGCTGTTTCATTTCTTCAGCCCCTGGTGGGCCACCCCGCTGGCCTCCAACTGGCGGCAAATGGACGATACGCTGACCATCACCCTGATCATCACCGGCATCTTCTTCGTCGTCATCAACCTGTTCATCGTGTATATCCTGCTGCGCTTTCGCCACCGCGAAGGGCGGCAGGCTGCCTACAAGCCGGAGAACCACAAGCTGGAGCGCTGGCTGATCATCGCCACCAGCGTCGCCATCATGGGCCTGCTGGCGCCGGGGCTGTTCGTGTATGCCGCCTACGTCACCGTACCGGCGAACGCGCGCGATGTCGAAGTGATCGGCCAGCAGTGGCAATGGCGCTTTCGCTATCCCGGTCCCAGCGGCAAGCTTGGTCGCTCCAGCGTGGCGCTGATCAGCGCCGCCAATCCCTTCGGACTGGATCCGGCCGATCCGGCCGGCCAGGACAATATCCTGATCAACAACAACGAGCTGCACCTGCAGGTCGACCAGCCGGTGCGCATGCTGCTGCGCTCGCTCGATGTGCTGCACGATTTTTACGCACCGCCGTTCCGCGCCCGCATGAACATGGTGCCCGGCATGATCACTTCATTCTGGTTCACGCCGAACAAGATCGGCCGCTATGAGGTCTTGTGCGCGCAGCTGTGCGGCGTCGGCCACGCCGGCATGCGCGGCTATGTAGTGGTGGAAGACGCCGCCAGCTACCAGAAGTGGCTGAAGGCGCAGCCGACCTTTGCCCAGAGCATGGCGCCGCCGCCAGCGGCAATCGTGGATGTTGCCGCCGGTGCCGCCGTGGCTGCCGCCGGCGACGTGCTGGCGCTGCAGGGCAAGGCGCTGTCCGAATCCAAGGCTTGCGTAGCCTGCCATACAGTGGACGGCACGCCGCGCGTCGGCCCGACCTGGAAAGGCTTGTATGGAAAAACAGAGACCATGGAAAACGGCGCCACCGCGCTGGTGGACGAGGCTTACCTGAAAGCCTTCATCCGCGATCCGCAGGCACGCGTGGTGAAAGGCTTTGCGCCGATGATGCCGAAGATCGAAATGAGCGACGCCGAGCTGGCGGCGCTGGTGGCTTACATCAAGTCGATAGGGGCGGCGCCTGCAGCCGCACCGAAACAGCAGGCGCAACAATAAACGTCAACAGCACATCAAGGAAAGCCATGGCCTACACCGACGATAGCGCGCACCACGACCATTTGCCACAGGGTTTCTTCCGCAAATACGTCTGGAGCCAGGATCACAAGGTGATTGCGATCCAGTACGCCAGCGTCGCCATCCTGGCCGGGCTGGTGGGGGTCGGGCTGTCGAACCTGATGCGGCTGCAGCTGGGTTTTCCCGGCAAGTTCGCCTTCATCGATGCACCGCACTATTATCAGTTCATGACCATGCACGGCATGATCATGGTGATCTACCTGCTGACTGCCTTGTTCCTGGGCGGCTTCGGCAATTACCTGATTCCGCTGATGGTAGGCGCGCGCGACATGGTGTTCCCTTATCTGAACATGTTGAGTTTCTGGGTCTACCTGGTGTCGGTGATCGTGCTGATGGCCAGTTTCTTCGTGCCGGGCGGACCGACCGGCGCCGGCTGGACGCTGTACCCGCCGCAGGCCATCCTGCCGGGCACGCCGGGTTATGAGTGGGGCATCATCCTGATGCTGGTATCGCTGCTGATCTTCATCGTCGCCGCCACCATGGGCGGCCTGAATTATGTCACCACGGTGCTGCAGGCGCGCACCGAGGGCATGACCCTGCTGCGCATGCCGCTGACGGTATGGGGCATTTTTGTCGCGACCATCCTGGCCTTGCTGGCGTTTCCGGCGCTGTTCGTAAGCGGCGTCATGATGCTGCTGGACCGCACACTGGGCACCAGCTTCTTCATGCCGGCGCTGGTTTCGATGGGGCAGGTCAGCAATTACAAGGGCGGCAGCCCCTTGCTGTTCCAGCACCTGTTCTGGTTTTTCGGCCATCCCGAGGTGTACATCGTGGCCTTGCCGGCGTTCGGCATCGTCTCCGACCTGATCAGCGTGCATGCGCGCAAGAGCATCTTCGGCTACCGCACCATGGTGTGGGCGATCCTGGCGATCGGCGTGCTGAGCGTGGTGGTGTGGGCGCACCACATGTTCGTCAGCGGCATGAATCCGTACTTCGGCTTCTTCTTTGCCACCACCACCCTGATCATCGCCGTACCTACCGCCATCAAGGTTTACAACTGGGTGCTGACGCTGTGGAACGGCGACATCCATCTGTCGATACCGATGCTGTTCGCGCTGGCCTTCGTCAGCACTTTCCTGATCGGCGGCCTGACCGGCCTGTTCCTCGGCAATGTCAGCGTCGATATTCCGCTCTCCAATACCTATTTCGTGGTGGCGCATTTCCATATGGTGATGGGGGTGTCGCCGCTGCTGGTGATTTTCGGCGCCATCTATCACTGGTATCCCAAGATCACCGGCCGCATGCTGCACGACGGGCTGGGCAAGCTGCACTTCTGGGTGACCTTCCTCGGCACCTACGCGATCTTTTTCCCCATGCATTATCTCGGCATTCTCGGCATGCCGCGCCGCTACTACGCTTTCGAAGGCTATAAATTCATTCCGGACTCGGCGCAGACCATGAATGCTTTCATTACCGTGATCGCCCTGTTCGTGGCGACGGTGCAGCTGACCTTCATTTTCAATATGGTGTGGAGCGTTTTTCATGGCAAGCGCGCCGGCCCCAATCCATGGCGCGCTGCATCGCTGGAATGGCAGACGCCGGAGACGCCGCCGGGCCATGGCAACTGGGGGCCGCATCTGCCGGTGGTGTATCGCGGTGCCTACACCTATAGCGTGCCGGGAGCGAAAGAGGACTTCATCGCCCAGAACGCGCCGCCGGTGCCTGGCGACGCCGAGTCGCGCCTGCCGCGCGATAAGGAGGCGCTCGCATGAATCAGGCCGCCATCTTGAAAAGTGCCGGCGGCGGCTACGGCAAGCCCGCCGCGGACAATCCGCTGGAACGCCGCTACGCCGCCATCAGCGTCGCCCTGTGGCTGTTCATGGCGGTCGCCAGCGCCTTGTTCCTGCTGTTCATCGCCGCCTACATCATGCGCATGGACGCTGCCGACTGGTCGCCGCTGGCGATGCCGTGGCAGCTCTGGCTGAGCAGCGCGATACTGGTGTTTGCCAGCGTGCTGCTGCAGCTGGCAGTCTCGGCCGCCGGCAGCCACCAGATAGAGCGCGCCCGCAGCCTGCTGTTGCTGGCGGGTGCCTGCAGCATCACCTTCCTCGCTGCCCAGCTGTGGGGCTGGCAGGCGCTGCAGGCGATCCACGTGACGGCCAGCGGCAATCCGGCCGGCAGTTTCTTCTATTTGCTGACCGCCATGCACGCCCTGCATGTGGCCGGCGGCCTGGTCGGCTGGGGCATGGCGGCCGCCGGCTCCTGGCGCCAGGAGCAGCGCCGCCTGGCATGGCGCATCCGCCTGTGCGCGCGTTACTGGCACTTCTTGCTGGCGGTCTGGCTACTGCTGTTTGCTGCACTGGGCTGGCTGACGCCGGACTTCGTACGCATGGTGTGCGGCACCCGTTGAAGGGGGACTTATGAGCATCGCAACTTCGCCGGCAAGCACGGCTGAACCATCCGGCCGCTGGCGCCAGCTGGTGGCGGACTGGTCGTCGGACCAGCGCGCGTTCCAGGTCTCCTGGGGCAAGGCGATGATGTGGATCTTCCTGCTGTCCGACACCTTCATCTTCAGTTGTTTCCTGACTGGCTACATGACGGTGCGGATTGCGAGCACTATTCCCTGGCCCAATCCGAGCCTGGTGTTCAGCCTGAAGATCGGCGGCGCCGAAGTGCCTTTGCTGCTGATCGCCATCATGACCTTCGTCCTCATCAGCAGCAGCGGCACCATGGCGATGGCGGTCAACTTCGCCTATCGCCGCGAGCGCGTGAAGGCAGCGCTGCTGATGTTTGTCACTGCCGCCTTTGGCGTCTGTTTCGTCAGCATGCAAGTGTTCGAATGGAGCAAGCTGATTTTGCAGGAAGGCGTGCGGCCCTGGGGCAATCCGATGGGCGCGCCGCAGTTCGGCTCAACCTTTTTCATGATCACCGGCTTCCACGGCCTGCACGTGAGCGCCGGCGTGATCTACCTGATCACGGTCGCGGTGCGTTTGCTGAAAGGCCGTTATGACGGTCCCGGCGGCCCCGGCAGCACGGGTGGCAACTACCAGATCGTTGAAATCGCCGGCTTGTACTGGCACTTCGTCGACCTGGTCTGGGTTTTCATTTTTGCCTTGTTAGATCGGA
>Ga0210409_10001631_pt1 | contig 28495 bp, 26 predicted proteins | sample IncBWH17MmetaG_FD_161649 | JGI IMG/M metagenome (GOLD analysis project Ga0210409, IMG submission 161649) | Forest soil microbial communities from Barre Woods Harvard Forest LTER site, Petersham, Massachusetts, United States - Inc-BW-H-17-M | ecosystem: Environmental > Terrestrial > Soil >...
TGGCCTCGGGCGCTGGATTTTATCGCTGTCTTGAGTCTGATTGCCGGGTTGTTATGGTTTTTCGTGAAGGCCGACGAAACGCTTGAGCAGGAATCCATTCCCATGTCGCCGGGTCCGTCTGCGGGAATTCCAGACGCGAGTCCCGCGGCCTAAGAGCCAGTTGGGAGCGGGCCAAGGTTCTGGCTATCTTAGCGGCATACGGATGGGGTACAGAGACTTTCTGACAGTGCGTGGCGCTTGCCCAACTTCAAATGCGCGCATGCATGTCGCTCCCAGTGCAGGCAGTTCGCCCGCTGAACTCGCCCGAATTCTGTCTAGGGCTGACGCGACTGACTCCACGGGACTAGCGCCCGCCAGCGTATGCCTTATTTTGCCCGCTTCGATCGATTGAGTTTGAAAGGGCGTGAGCTTGTGGGAGAGTGCCGATCCCGCTCATTTCTAGCGATCCTTTTGCTTTAATATTTTTTTTAGGCCCGTTAAAGGACAGATGCAGCTGGCTTTTCCTAAGCTCATGCTGTGAATCTAGGGGCGGTGAGCTCTCTGAGGAAATAACCGCTGCCAGAGGCGGCCAGGCGGAGAACGGCGTGCCTTGCCGGGATTCTCGACGATTCGAGCGAACAACAGGCAACAATAACCAATGAGCCTTTCGAAGGAACTTGGAAAGCGGATTCTTGCCCTGCAGTACGAGGATCTTCCTGAGAAAGCGGTAAACTCGGCGAAGATAGCGATTCTGGACACCCTGGGCGTGACGCTTGCAGGTGCTCGCGAGGAGGCACCCGGGATTGTCGGGCGCCTGTTGGGCGGGGGGCCCACGATCGGTTTGTGCCTGGTGTTTGGCAGTGACCGCAGGACAACTCATCTGGATGCTGCCCTCATCAATGGCACCGCTGCTCACGCGCTCGATTTTGACGATTGCAGTAACACGCTGGGCGGCCATCCGTCAGCCCCGATCTTGCCGGCGCTCCTCGCTTTGGCCGAAGAAATTGACGCCGCGGGGCGCGACGTGCTGCTTGCCTACATCGTCGGGTTCGAGACGCAAGCGCGCATCGCCCGGGGCGTAAATTTCCACCACTATCGGAAAGGCTGGCATCCGACCGCGACACTCGGGATCTTCGGGGCCGCGGCCGCTTGCGCGCGGTTGTTGGATCTGCCCGTGGACAAGGTGGGAACGGCTCTTTCTTTGTGCGTTTCAATGGCTGCCGGCGTGAAGGCAAATTTTGGCACCATGACGAAGCCGCTACATGTGGGCCAGTGCTCGCGGAACGGCCTATTCGCCGCGCTGCTGGCCCGGGATGGGTTTTCAGCCAATCCGGAGGCGTTTGAACACAACCATGGCTTCCTCAATGTCTTTAATGGTGCGGGCACATTCGAAGCCGAGAGGATTCTTGATCACTGGGCGGATCCGCTAGATATCGTCGAACCCGGCGTGGCAATTAAACAATATCCTTGCTGCGGCAGCACGCACCCAGCGATCGATGCGATGCTCGAAATCGTCCGGGCTCACAAGATCGAGCCAGGCCAGGTTTCTGAAATAAACGTTTGGATCCATGCACGGCGCCTCGAGCATACGAACCGGCCGGATCCGCGAAGCGCGCTGGAAGCAAAGTTCAGTGTGCAATATTGCGTGGCTCGTGCATTGATGCACGGCAAGGTCCTGCTGGAGCATTTCGAAGGCAATGCCTTCCGCGATCCGGATGCTCGGAAAATCACACAGCAGGTTCGTGCCGCCCCGTATACGGACGCGCAGTTTGATCCCTCCAACCACTTCGCAGGCCAGGTAGCGATCACGTTGGCGGGCGGGCAGAGCTATTCCGCATCGGTGGAGTGCGCCGCGGGACGGTCTTCGAGGGCTCCGCTTCCGCCGGAGCTGTTAAAGACAAAATTCGAGAACTGCGCAGGGAGGGTGCTGTCGCCGGAGCAGGTCGCCCGGATTCACGTACTGATTCAGAATCTCGAGCAAGTACAGAGCATCCGGCAGCTCACGGACAGGATGATGGTCACCGACGCAGCCCCGCGGCGCGCCGTGTGCTAATCGCTTGCTCTTTCGCTCAGCCTGGCGGCCTGGACGTTTCCCAGCCGCGAGCCATCTGCGGCCACCGGTCCTGTCCAAAGAGGCGACGCGCCTCCGGATAATTCGTTTTGTTAGGTACAGGAGTCTTTCCGATGAGTTCTCATGCCGTGGCCGGCAATCTGTATACCCAAGGAATTGCTGCGTTCGTGTCTGGATTGCGGTTCGAGCGGATCCCCAGAGAAGTGATCGAGCGAATCAAGCTCTTGATCCTGGACTCACTGGGCTGTGCGATTTACGGCGTGGATCTGGAATGGAGCCGCATCCTCATGAACACGCTTCGCCAGATCGATGATTCGACTGCTTGCAGCGTGTGGGGCACGTCGCTACGGCTCTCTGCACCGCATGCCACACTCGTCAACGGGACGTTGGTGCAGGGATTTGAGCTCGATGATGTGCATCGTGTGGGCATCATGCATGTCGGATCCGTTTCACTGCCCCCGCTGTTCGCCGTCGCGGAGATCCGGGAAGGCCTGAGCGGCCGGGACTTTCTTACGGCGGCGGTGGCTGCCTACGAGGTTGGACCTAGAGTGGGAATTTGCATGGGACAGGAGCACATCGGACAAGGCTGGCATCAGGGCGCGACGGTCGGAGTTTTTTCCGCGGCGGCCGGGGCGGCGGCTGCGCTACGGCTCTCGCCGGAGCAGACTGTCCATGCCCTAGGCATTGCCGGAACGCAATCGGCAGGACTCATGGCCGCCCAGTACGGATCGATGGTCAAACGGATGCACGCGGGCCGCTCGGCGCAAAGCGGGCTATACGCCGCCTTGCTCGCCGAGGCTGGGTTCACGGGGATCGTGAATGTTTTCGAGAGCGAATATGGCGGTTTTTGCACCACCTTCTCACGATCACAGGATCGGTTCCATTTGGAGGCTCTCAGTTCGGGCTTGGGGCTGCATTTCGAAACGATGATGATCTCGCTCAAATTCTATTCCTGCGTGGGCAGCAACCACACCACCCTGGATGCCATTCGCGAAATTCAAGCCAAGCGGCCATTCTCCGTTGAGGAAATCGATCATATCGTTGTCCACGCATCGCAAGTAACGGCAGATCACGTCGGTTGGAAGTATCGCCCGGAGGGTGTGACGGCAGCACAACTGAACCTACCGTTCTGCGTGGCGACACTCCTTCTGGAGGGCGACGTTTTTGTGGATCAGTTTCACGAAGCGATAGTCGCTAATCCGGCCCGGATGGCGCTTGCCGAGAGGGTTAACGTTGTGGCGGATCCCGAAATCACCGCGAAAGGCTCCAAATTCCGCCACTTGGTGAGAGTCGAGATACTCTTGAGGGACGGAACGGTATTGGAACAAACCGTTGAGGCGCCGCGCGGGAGCGAGCGACGATTCGCGACGGAGGAGCAGGTGGTCGGCAAGTTTCAGAAGCTCGCGGCCAGTGTCCTGCCAGCCAGTCAGGTAGCGTCAATCCGGGATGCCGTTCTGAACCTCGAGAAGCTACCCGTAGTGGCGACGCTGGCCCGTCTCTTGGCGAAGAAATAAGGCACCACGAAATTGCGTGATCCCGATGCTTATGAACGTCCGGTGCCTGTCGCGACGGGTTCGCGAAACGCTTATTCGGTAAGGAGTTTAGATGAGTGAAACAAACAAGAATTCGTCAGCAGGCGCGCGTTTGCGAAGCGCGGTATCTGCAGAACGACCCTTGCAGGTTGTTGGCTGCATCAATGCCTACGCGGCGAAGCTTGCCGAGCGCACCGGTTTCAAGGCGATCTACTTATCGGGCAGCGGAGTGGCGGCAGCTTCTCTTGGCTTGCCCGACCTCGGAATCAGCACGCTCGCCGACGTCTTGACGGACGCCAACCGCATCACGGACATAACCGACGTACCGCTCCTGGTTGACGCCGACACTGGCTTTGGTGCGGCCTTCAACGTCGCCCGCACGGTGAAATCCTTGACCAAGTCCGGTGCCGCAGGAGTTCATATCGAAGACCAAGTCGCGACTAAACGGTGCGGACATCGGCCTAATAAAATCATTGTACCGCAGAGCGAAATGGCAGACCGCATCAAAGCCGCGGTGGATGCGAAGACGGACTCGAATTTCGTCATCATGGCTCGTACGGATGCCCTCGCCGTGGAAGGACTGGATTCAGCGCTGGACCGGGTCCGCGCTTATGTCGAAGCGGGAGCAGACATGGTGTTCCCGGAGGCGGTTACCGAGCTCTCCATGTATAAGAACTTCGCGGAGGCCGCAAGGGTTCCGGTACTTGCCAATATCACGGAGTTTGGCCTGACTCCGTTATACACGGTCCAGCAACTCAAAGAAGCGGAAGTGGACCTCGCGCTCTACCCCCTTTCCGCATTTCGGGCCATGAGCTCGGCGGCCCTCAAGATTTATTGTGCTTTGCGAGCCAAGGGCACACAAGAGAGCGTGCTCGACTTGATGCAGTCACGCGACGAGCTATATGAGTATCTTGACTATCAGGTTTTTGAGCAGAAATTGGACCGCCTGTTCCAGAACGAAAAATCGACGGCCCAAGGAAGAAGGATGAATGATGGGACATGATCGAAACGCGCAAGCGCACTCGGGGTGCGGCACGGCCATGCTCACCCGGCGCAGCTTGCTAGAACGCGCAGGCTGGATCATCGCGGCCGCGCCGTTTCCACTTGGGGTAGGTATGCTTGCACAGTCCACTCCGTCCACCGGCACTGCGCAATCCGGTTCGGTCATGGCCGAGCTCAGTACCTATATGAGCGAGGCTCGAACCCGCGCCCTGCCGGATGAAGTGACCGAAAAGGTGAAGCACCACGTACTCGACACCCTGGCCGCCATGGTTTCGGGCTCTCAACTCCCTCCCGGACGCGCCGCACTTCGGTTCGCCCGTGCCTATGGTGGCGAAAAGGTTGCGATGGTGGTTGCCTCGAAGGTTCTTTGCGGCCCGATCGAAGCGGCACTCGCGAATGGGGTGCTTGCTCATGCAGACGAAACCGATGACTCGCACGCCCCGTCGGGAGGGCACCCAGGGTGCGCGGTCGTGCCTGCCGCGCTGGCGCTCGGAGAGCAGTTCGGAATTGATGGAACGCGTTTTTTGCGCGCTGTGGCGCTTGGCTACGACATCGGGACGCGCGTAACGATGACCCTAGGTGCCGAAGCTTTTAAGGTCGATGCTCACAAGAGTGACCCAAGTGTTGTCGGTACATTCGGTGCCGCGGCGGCTGCTGGCTCCGCAGCGAGCCTCGCAGCGCAGCAGATGCGTTGGTTGCTCGACTATACCGCGCAGCAATCCTCCGGCATCGCAGCGTGGCAGCGCGATACCGAGCACATGGAGAAGGCCTTCGCCTTTGGCGGCATGTCTGCGCGCAGCGGGGTCACCGCTGCCTTGCTGGCACAATCGGGCTGGACCGGCGTCGACGACATCTTTTCCGGGCCGGATAACTTCTTTCTGGCCTACGCGCCCGAGGCCGATCCGGCTGGGCTGGTAGAAAAGCTTGGCGAGCGCTACGAAGTGACGCGGACGAACATCAAGAAATGGACGGTGGGATCACCAATCCAGGCGCCTCTCGACGCGCTGGAGATTCTGCTGAAGCGGCACCCGTTCGATCCTGAACAGGTGCAACATCTGACCGTGCGAGTTGGCACTCACCCGGCGGCCACCGTGAACAATCGCGACATGCCTGATATCTGCCTGCAGCACATGATGGCGGTTATGCTGGTTGACAAGACGGCCTCGTTCCATTCGGCGCACGATAAGGCGCGCATGCAGGATCCGGCAATCCTCCGTCAGCGCGCCAAGGTGCAGCTCATTCCCGACGAGCAACTCCAGCAGCGCTTGCCGCGGCGGGAGGCCATCGTCGAAGTCACGCTCACCGATGGAACGCATCTTACCGAGCATGTCGAGGCCGTGCGCGGCACCGCCGAGAACCCGATGACCCGGGATGAAATCGTTGCGAAATGCCGTGACCTGATGACGCCTGTCCTCGGCATAGCGGCCTGCTCGAACCTAATCAGTGCAGTGCTTGGGCTGGAAAACGCGAACGACATCCGCAAGCTCAGACCATTACTCCAGCTGGATTGATGTCCAACCTATCGGGGGATTGTGGTGCCGGCGCGAGATTGCCTGCGTAACCATAAAGCGCACACCACGGAGAGTTCCCGTTCGTAGATAGGATAGCGCTTTAATATTTTTTTTAGGTCTGTTAAAGGACGCAAGCGGCCGTTTTCCTTACGATCGTCGAGATGGCAGGGCTCAACGTATTAGTGCGTTTAGATTCGGATGTAGCCTGGTCATTGGCTCCGAAAACGACTAGATCCGAGAGGAAAGGCAAGCCCGGCATTTTACAACTCAGCACTGCCCGGCCAGGTCTGGCCAAACGGGGCCATTCGCGCTCCGGGTCGAGTGGTTGATGCAGAGCGAACGCAAGAGTGGGAAACGGTGTCAGAGAGTGACGAGATGGACGTAGAGATTCTTGAATCGGATGTGCTGATCATTGGCGCCGGCGGAGCGGGATTGCGCGCGGCTGTGGAAGCGTCTAAGCGGGGCGCGCGCGTAACGGTCCTAAGCAAGGGGCCCGTTCCTGGCGGCGCGACGAGCGTCTCGGGCGGCGTCATCCAGGCTGCTGTGGGACCGGATGACAGCCCTGAACAGCACTTCCGCGACACGGTCATCGGCGGTCGCTTTGTCAATAACCAGCGGCTCGTTCAGACTTTTGTCAACAACGCACCGCAGAAAGTGCTCGACCTGGAGCGATATGGATGCGCTTTCGACCGCAATGAAGACGGATCCTTGGACCTGCGGATGCCTTCCGGCGCTACTCGTAAACGGGGAATCGAGGGCGAGGTCAACAGCAACGTTCAGAAGATCCTCGCGCAGCGCTCGTTGGAGTGTGGCGCGAGAATTCATGAGTTTATGATGGTCACCCGGCTGTTGCAGGACGACAAAGGGCAGGTGTACGGGGCGACGGCGGTTGACTTCGCGAGGGGTTCCTTTGTTGCGTTTGTCGCCGGAGCAGTCATCCTTGCCACCGGCGCGGCAGGCCGCCTGTATTCGGTGACGGCCTGCCCCCGCAGTTCCACCGGGGACGGCGTCGCACTGGCGCGTCGTGTGGGCGCTCGCTTTATCAATCTAGAAATGATGCAGTTTATACCGCTCGCATACACTTATCCTGAGTTCATCAAGGGTTTCACGCTCGGCGAAGCACCGAACTACGGTCACCATACCCGCTTCCTGAATTCCAAAGGGGAGCGTTACATGCTGAGGTACGACGCGAAGCGCGCCGAATATGCAACCCGGGATGTTGCTGCGCGCGCCGGTTACATTGAAATCCAGGAAGGGCGCGGCAGCCCCCACGGAGGCATCTGGGTAGACACGTCGGGCAATGATCGTAAGGACGGATTGTACCAACCGCATAAACTAGCCGATCGCTACCAGATGATCGTCGATTTCTATGGGCCCGCAAAGGCGAATTTCGAGGAACCCTTTGAGGCCACGCCCAGTGCACTGTTCCTGATCGGCGGAGTCGAGATCGATACGGACTGTCGAACCAACGTGCCTGGACTATTTGCTGCAGGGGAGGTGGCCGCGAACCTGCATGGAGCCAATCGTCTTGGGGCAAACGCGCTGGCCGAGATTCAGGTTTTTGGATCGATTGCCGGTATCAATGCGGCTGAGGCTTCGCGCGGTGGGTGTCCAGCGCCAATCCGTGCCGCGCTCGGCTTGCAGATCAGCGACGAAAAATCTGCAGTCCTAGGGCTTTTCCAGGGACCAGGAAAGCGTCGGGCCTGCGAGTTCAAACATGATATTCAACGCATCATGTGGGACTGTGTTGGTGTAGTCCGTGACGGGAAGAGGCTGCAGATCGCGCTGGCTGAGTTCGAAAGGCTGCGCGAAACCGTGTGCAACGAAGTGCGCGTCACCAGCGAGACTCGCCGTTACAACTATGACTGGGTAGAGGCGCTGGAGATTCCCATGATGCTCGACGTTGGCGAGATGATGGCAGCCGCGGCGTTGAGTCGGACCGAAAGTCGCGGCGCACATTATCGGACTGACTTCCCGCTCGAGGACGACGCGAACTGGCTGCGCGAGACCGTCGTTCAGGACCTCGGCGGGAAACTGACGGCAACATCACAACCTGTAGACATGAGCGTTATTCCGGTTGCCGAATTGCAATCGAGCTAGCGAGGCCAAGCAATGCAGTCGGACATCCTCACCGTCGTCGTCGACCGCTATGATCCGGAGCGAGAGAAAGCTCCTCGGCTTGTAACCTATCGAGTACCACGCCAGGAAGGCATGGTCGTCGCAGACGTGCTGTTGTACTTGTACGAGCACGACGCTCCTGACCTGGGTTTCCTCTGGGAATGCCGCACGCGGAGATGTGGCACGTGTGCCATGCGTGTCAACGGCCACCCGGTCCTGACCTGCAGCGAACCGGTTCGCGAACACATGCGTCTCTCACCCCTGGAAGGACTCCCGGTCGTGCGGGATTTAATCGTCGACCGTCAGGAACTGCAAGCACGGCTAGCTCCCTGGGCCGGGGAGGCTTTGGAGGGGCTGCCAAAGGATGCTCGGATTCTTCTCGAGCCGGGAGAAATTGCTCACTACCGGGCGCTCTCCGAGTGTATCGATTGTTTCATTTGTGACTCGGTCTGTCCGGCGCTGGCTGAGAATGCAAACGGTGGGGCCCAATTCGCGGGACCGCGGCGCCTCATCCGGCTCGAGGCCCAAGTGCAGCGCAGGGCCGAGCCCCTCCCATGGCTCCTGTACGCGGCAGAGAGCAATCCCTCCCTCTGCACGCGATGTTTCGCCTGCACCGAGGAGTGCCCACGAGAACTCCGTCCCGCCGAAGCGATCGGATCACTCACGAAGCGACTGTATGAGCGTCACGAACTGGATGCCCACAAGACCTCGCACATCAGCAGCTTCCTGCGCTCAATTCTAAGGGCTGCGTGGTTGGACGAATTCCGCCTTCTCGTGGACATCTACGGCGTGGTGGGGGTCGCCAAATTTATTCCTCAGGCGCTGCGCATGCTGCGGCGTGGAAAGCTGCCTAAACCGCACTTTGGTCAGGCAGCCCAATCAGCGGATATACAGACCATTCTACGTGGCATGGATAAGCGCTCTTAATCTCTTCGCGAGGGGACACTCATGGCAAATCGTTATGCTTACTTCCAGGGCTGCGCCGCTAGGCAGAGTTGTCCCGAGCTGAACCAATCCACTCTCCTCGTAGCCAAGCGCCTTGGCTGGGAATTGATCACCCTCGAGTGCGGAGCATGCACGGGTGCACGCGATCTCATAGAGGCACAGCCCGAGATAGCCATGGTTCTGAATGCCCGCACGCTCTCGCTGGCCGAATCTTACGGCGTTGACACAGTAATGACGGTCTGTTCCACCTGCACGATTACGCTGCGCCAGGTTAACAAGATGCTAAAGGAGGATCCCACGGCCTTGGAGAGGTCCAATCAGCAGCTTTCCAGCATCGGACTTCGATACAACGCCACCGTCGAAGTACGGCACTTCCTCTGGGTATTGATTGCCGATTACGGGTTGGACCGGCTGAAAGAACAGGTGAAGCGCCCTCTGAGCGACCTGTCCGTCGCGCCCTATTATGGGTGCCACATCCTACGCCCGTCGGACGTCCTTGGTTTTGATGATCCCAATAATCCTCGGTCTCTGCACAATCTTATTCTGGCGCTCGGAGGGCGCCCCACTGATTTTTCGAGCCAAGCCGATTGTTGTGGTTTTCACATGATGACCATCGACGAAAACCGAGCCGCGCGCCATGCGGGAGGCTTACTGGTTGACGCCCAGCAGCAGGGGGCAAATGTCATGGTGACGGCATGTCCGCTGTGCCACATTTCGATGGACGCGTGGCAACCAAAATCCGAACGGTCGATGAAACGCACGATAGGCATGCCGGTCATCCACGTCGCCCAGCTGGTTGGTCTCGCGCTCGGTTTCAGCCCTAGCGAACTCGGCCTCGAGCGGCACATCATACGGCCAGAGGAAATTATCGCGAATTACAGCGCGTGATCAGAGATGAGGCCTCTGAAAGGCAGCCTGACAAATTCAGCCATGTCGCCCGAGCATACCCGCAAACTTCCGGAGAAAGAACACACCTTGATTCATGCCCTGCGGTGCGTAAAGTGCGGGCACGAGTGGGAAGATCTATCCGGATGGCTTCCCGCCGCGTGTCCGAAATGCCTCAACCGCATCGAGCACGGCGACCATCTGTCGGCACACATCAAAATCATTGGCGTTCGGTTCGAGCCTAGCAGCTAGTGGAGTTCCATGTGCGGTGGTCATGATCGTTCCTCTTCAAAGACCGCTTTTGCTATTCAGCCTTCTAGCGCTCGTTCCATCGGCTTGGACCCGGACGCCAACCTTCCTACAGCAAGCCAGACGTTCTAGCTAGTTTGAGCTTCTGCTTCCGCAGAGTAGACCCCAATTGTGCCGCTGTTCAGCAAAGTAACGCCTTCTTTGTGCGTTCACTTTAGGACTGGGGCGCGAACGCGACGCGCCTCTGGTTGCCGGGCCCGCTGATTGTATGTCCCGTCCTTGCAAAGGCTTGCGGCCGGTAACTGCCCAGATGCGAACAACAAGCGGAGTTTCTGGAATTCTCCCCTGTCGAGTGCGACAGTCCTGTGAACACGAGGCAATCGTATCGACTCGGCAAGAATCGGAAGAGCGATGTTCAGAGTATCCGAGACAATCCGGCAAACACAGACAGTGGACGGCGGAGTTTTATTGGACGTCCGTCATGGCCAGATGTTCTGCTTGAATCTCGTCGGAGCCAGGATACTCGGACTCATGCAACACGGCTACGACGAATCGCGCATCGCAGATGAGCTCAGCCGCGACTATGGAGTGAGCAAGGAACTGATTCACGCACATGTAGCCGATTTCATCGAGACGCTGCACAAACACCACATCCTTCAACCGATTCGATCCGCTGGCGTTGTTTGACGATTTGAATCAAGAGAGGCTCGCATGCAATCACTTAGCGTTTCCGGGGAGAGCTACCGGTTGATTGTCACCCGGCGAAATGCTTCCGAGATTCTGCTCTTACAGGACGGCTCAGCGTGGACGCTTCCGAGAGTTGCAATTCGGCCGCGACAGAGAGTGGCAGAACAACTGATGTCCCAAGTGAGCAGAGAGTGGGAGCTCGAAACCTACTGCCTATTTGTTCCGAACGTTCCCACTTCCGACGGTAATGGAGGTCGAACAAAGTGCGCCGTCATGGAGTCTCTCCGGCAAAACGACAACGCGCCTGCCGGAACCTACTGGATGCCGCCGTCCGCACTCTCTGACTTCACGGATGCGGGAGAGGCCGCGGCCATCAGGGAGGCTCTCGAGGAACTTGATTCTTACGCGCGAGGCGAGAAAACGGGGCCTTTCGCCAAGCCCGGCTGGCTGCGAGAGCTCTTTCGCTGGGCCGAAGAACAAGTGGCTCCGTTAGGTCTCCGAGTCACCGGCGGCTTCCGGCAATGGAATGCCAGCCCCACCTTCAGCCTCATCCGCTTGGAGACTAATGACGGAGCTCTTTGGTTCAAGGCCGCCGGGGAACCCAAAGCCCATGAGCTGCCTGTTTCTCTGCTTCTTGCACGGCTTTTCCCGAACCATGTCCCCAGAATCCTCGGAATCCATCGCTCGTGGAATGGCTGGCTTTCGGCAGAAGCTCCGGGCACCACACTCGATGAAATATCAGATTGTTCCATCTGGGAACGAGCCGCGGCGGAACTCGCCGAACTCCAAATTGCGTCCATCGGCAAAGGGAGTGATCTGCTCGAAGGAAAATGCAAAGACCTGCGGCTTCCCGGGCTTGAGAACCGTGTCGATCCCTTCCTTGCTCGCATGGCCGATTTCATGGCTGCCCAGGAAAAGAAAACTCCAGCGCCACTTGCAAACTCGGAGCTGGCTTCACTCGGTGAAGGACTCAAGGAATCCTGCTCACTTCTTCAAGGCTTCGGCCTCCCCGACACTCTTGGCCACATCGACTTCAATCCCGGGAACATTCTGGTGTCCCCCGATCATTGTGTGTTTCTCGACTGGGCGGAGGGCTGCGTCACAAATCCTTTGATCACCTTCGAATACCTCCGCCGGCATCTCGAGCGAGGTGGCATCCAGGAACCGGCCGCGGAAGCGCGGCTCTCGGCCGCCTACCTGCGGCCCTGGGCAGCCTACTTTTCGCCAGAGGACCTGGGGCGGGCGCTGGCCGTGGCTCCCCCGGTGGCGGTATTCGTTCACGCCATTGCAGGCGATGCATGGCGGACGCTCGACCCACGTTCAAACCCCGCACTGGCTGGCTACTTCCGCAGCCTCACTCGGCGGATGTACCGCGACGCCGTCCGCGCGGCGGAAGGGAGTGCACTGTGCCTGGACTAACTTCGGCTCCTCCATCAACTGCCGTCGAACCGGTCACCGAGGTTCTTCACGGTGTGTCCGTCTCGGACCCCTACCGCTGGCTCGAAGATCAGGACTCCCCGCGGACTCGCCGGTGGATCGAAGAGCAAACGCGGTATGCCCGCCAATATCTCGACCATATGCCGGGACGGCAAATGATCCGCGAGCGCATTCGCGAGTTCCTGGCCGTAGAAACTTGCGACTCACTCCAAAAAGCAGGGAGCCGATACTTTTTCCGAAAACGCCTCGCGAACCAAGAGCAGCCATGTATCTGCATGAGGGTGGGAGCCGATGGAGTAGATCAGCGATTAGTAGACCCCGCCGAACATGGCGCCGGGAAATACACCGCCGTGAAACTTCTCCGCGTTTCATCGGACGGGCGGCTGCTACTCTTCGAAATCAAAGAAGGCGGGGAACGCACGGGGACGTTCAAGGTTCTCGAAATCGAAAGCAGGCGACTACTGCCCGACGTTCTTCCGCGCGGGTATTTGCGCGGCTTTGCTTTCGCACCGGACGGAAAGAGTTTCTGCTACGCCCACGAGCCCGCAAATGGGAAGGAGCCACATCGGCACGCCGCCTTCCGCCATATTCTCGGCACCGAGTTCAGGGAAGACCGGGAAATCTTCTTCGCGGGCGAGGGAGAAAAACTCAGGCTCTGCCTGACCGCAGATGCGGCAAGGATCGGCTTTCTCGTCTACCGATTTCTTGAGAAGACGCGTACGGATTTCTATCTGCGATTGTGGGAAAACGAAGCCGCCCCGGAACACATCGTCAAGGATGCGGACTACAGCTTCGGCCCCGTGTTCTTTCGAAGAAGAATCCTTGCCATCACCGACCGCAACGCGCCAAATCTGCGAATCGTGGAAATGCGGCTCAGGCCCGCCGCCGAGCCGGAGTGGATAGATCTCATCCCCGAGAGCGACAGCCGCATCCTGCAATGGGCCGTTGCCGGCCACCAGATCGTGATTCTTTGCGGCAAGGCCATGGACCGTCAAATCCGTGTGTTCGATTTCGCAGGGCAGAAGACCGACGAGGTCGCCGTCCACCCGGAGGAGACGTTCCGGATCGCCGGCGCCGCGCCTGCGAGCGACGAAGTGTTCCTCGAAAGGGAATCGTTTACGGATCCGGTCCGCATCGTTCGCTATTCCCCGGAGAGAAAAGAGTGCGCGTTGTGGTCGAAGAAAACCGTTCCCGCTGGCCCGTGCGACATCTTCCACACGCAGACTTGGTATCCGTCCAAAGACGGAACGAGAATTCCGGTATATCTCGTGGGCCGCAAGCAAGTTCTCGCGGGCGGCTGGCATCCGGCGATCATGACCTCTTACGGCGGATACGGAGTATCGATGACGCCGCAATTCAGCGTCTTTGTTGCTTTCTTAATCGAGAGAGGTTGTCTTTTCGCCTTGCCGAATATCCGAGGAGGATCGGAGTTCGGACCGGCGTGGCATGACGCAGCCAAGCGACGGAACCGCCAGACCGCCTATGACGATTTCCTCTCGGCGGCCGAATGGCTTATCCAAACGGGACGAACGACGGCAGCCAGACTCGCGATCTTTGGAGGATCGAATTCCGGGCTGCTTGTCGGTGCGGCCATTACGCAGAGGCCAGAACTCTTTCGCGCCGCTGTTTGCATGGTCCCGATGCTCGACATGCTGCGCTATCACCTCTTCGATAACGCGCACATGTGGAGCGAAGAGTTCGGGACAGCGGAAGACCGGGACGATTTCGAAGCGCTGCGGCGCTACTCACCATACCACCAGGTGCGTGACGGGATCTCCTACCCGGCGACGATGATCGTTTCCGGTGACGCCGACCGGAACTGCAACCCGCTGCATGCCCGAAAAATGACCGCACGGCTGCAGGCGGCGAACTCCTCCGGGCTACCAATTTTTCTCGACTACAACTCGTTCCGCGGGCATTCGCCAGTTCTTCCTTTGACCGCGCGAATCGATGCGCTGACCGACCGGATGGCTTTTCTTTGCGACCAACTGCAACTGCCCATGTGAATGGGCAAGGGAGTTCGCCATGTCATTTCTTGTGCTGCAGGCATACATGCTGCTTCTACGTTTCGATCTGTATCTGGCGCGCGGAAACTTCGCAGCACTTTACGACAAGGTCCGCGGCTACCCGACCGGCAAAAGGACGGAGGCCGCGGACGCCATCGCACGGATCTGCCTTGCCATGGACATGGCCTGTATCTGGTATTGGAAAGAAGCGCTGTGCCTGCAGCGGTCGGCGGCCACCGCGTGCCTGCTGAAGCGCCATGGCATACCAGCTCAGATGGTCATCGGGGCACAACAAATGCCATTTAAAGCCCATGCCTGGGTGGAAGTTGAAGGCCGGGTGGTCAACGACAAGCCGTACACGCCCGAGATGTACGCGGTGCTCGACCGGTGCTGAAGAGGGGTTAGGGAAAGCGAAACGAAGGAGAAATGCCGTGAGCGCGCAATTCGGAAGATGGAATATCAACGGTCTCCCCGCCGACCCGGACTACTTGGCCAAAGCGGAGTCGATGCTTGCTCCTTACGGCCCGGACGGGGGAGGGGCATATATAAAGGATAACGTCGGCATCCTCTACCGCGCCTTCCACACGACCAAGGAGTCCCGGAAAGAGACCCAGCCCTTTCTAACCCCTTCTGGTGCAGCACTTACTTGGGACGGGAGGCTCGACAACCGGTCCGAGCTCATTAGCGATTTGAGATATCTCCTGACCACTGCGTCCTCCGACGTTTCGATCGTTGCGGCAGCCTTTGAGCGGTGGGGAACAGCCTGCTTTGAGAAGCTTCTCGGGGACTGGGCGCTTTCCATCTGGAATCCGATGGACCGGTCGCTGACCCTCGCAAAGGACCCCATCGGGACACGGCACCTTTACTATGCGTTCGACCAAGAACTGGTCCGTTGGAGCACGATCCTTGAACCCCTGGTCTTGCTCGCCGGAAAAACCTTTGCGCTTGAGGAGGAATATATCGCCGGCTGGCTGTCATTTTTCCCGGCGACTCACTTGACTCCTTACGCTGGGATTCATTCGGTCCCGCCGTCCTCATCGGTGCGCATAAGGGCAGGGAAACACACGGTCAGCAACTATTGGGATTTCGATCCGGCTAAGAGAATCCGTTACCGCACCGATGGGGAATACGAAGAGCGCTTCCGCGCCGTCTTCGCCGAATCTGTTCGGCGCAGGCTCCGTTCGGACAGCCCGATCCTCGCCGAGCTGAGCGGCGGGATGGATTCCTCGTCCATCGTATGCATGGCGGATAGCATTATCGCCCAGCGAACCGCCGAAACTCCCCGTCTAGATACCGTCTCTTACTACGACGAGTCCGAGCCCAACTGGAACGAGCGCCCCTATTTCACGAAAGTGGAAGAAAAGCGCGGCCGCACTGGCTGCCACATCGATGTCGGGTCGCCAGAGTCTTTCCACTGCGAATTTGACAGCGGCCGCTTCGCCGCCACTCCAGCCTCGGGCCGCCGTCCAAACAAAGCCGCCGAGCAGTTCGCACTGTGCCTGGCCTCACAAGGAAATCGCGTGGTGCTCTCCGGCATCGGTGGGGATGAAGTCACCGGGGGCGTGCCGGCGCCCGCACCAGAGCTTGAGGATCTTCTTGCAAGAGGCCAATTCAGGGCCCTCTCGCACCAACTCAAGGTCTGGGCGCTGAACAAGCGAAAGCCCTGGATTTATCTCTTGCTTGAGGCCGCCCGGGCATTTTTCCCTCCCGCTCTTGTCGGTGTTCCGAAATACAAACGGCCGGCGCCATGGCTCAATCCAGCCTTCGTCAAACGCAATCGTGCTGCCCTGCAGGGCTACGAAATCAGGCTGAAGCTGTTCGGTTCTTTGCCGGCATTTCAGGAGAATTTGAGCACCTTGAACGCGTTGCGAAGGCAGTTGCAATGCACTGCACAGCCCTCTCAGCCGCTTTGCGAAAAGCGCTATCCCTATCTGGACCGAAGTCTGCTGGAATTTGTGTATGCCGTTCCTCGCGAACAGCTCCTCCGACCTGGACAGCGACGCTCCATGATGCGTCGCGCCCTGGCCGGCATAGTTCCGGATGAGCTCCTGAACAGAAAGCGCAAGGCGTATGTCGCCCGCAGGCCAATGGCGGAGATCTCAGCGGACTGGGACCACTATGCCGAATTGAGGCAGCACATGTTCAGCAGTTCCTTGGGAATCGTTGAGGCCAAGGAGTTTTTGGAAGTCTTGCGGAAAGCGCGGCACGGCCAAAAAGTCCCTACGGTCGCTGTCCTGCGCACGCTAAGCATGGAAGCTTGGTTGCAAACACTAAAGGATTCCAAGGTGTTGAGCGTTACAGCGTCTGCCGAGGGTGTTTCTCCGGCCGGGAAGGCACAGTGCTCCCCCTCGAAGGGTTAGAAGCTTGGCTGCGTTGCGAGCCGCCCCGAGTGACCATGAATGCAAACCATGTCGCGGCGCGATAAGGAATTCGGCTCGCAAGGGCCGAATGTTCGTAAATGATACGAGGAGAAAAACGATGACTTACAACAAGCCAGAAGTGGTCAAGTTGGATGGCGCGGTGAAGGCGATCCAGAGCAATCAAAAAGGAATCGATCCTGAACCTGATAGCACGGATCCGCAGGTCACTGTGAGCGCGTACGAGTCAGACGAGTAGATCTGGCAAAGGGGACTGGGCACTCAGGAATGCCGTGAGTGCCTTGCCCTGATGCGGTAGCCGGTCCCGGCAAGGAAGGAGGTGAATACGATGAAATACGTGAAACCAGAAGTTCAATGTTTGGCGGAAGCTGCCAAGACGATCCAGAGTGGGAGTAAAGGGTCCCAGCTGACAACGGACAGCATGTTCCCTTACACGACCACCAGCGCGTACGAAGCCGATGAGTAACTGAAGGAAGGGAGGGGACATCTTAAACCAGTGTAGATGCTCCCTTCTCCATTCACCGCTTAAAGAAATGAAATTCACAAAGCCTGAAGTTGGGGCTCGCGTTGCTCCAACGCCAACAAGACGCATACAGTATGGCCGGACAGTTTGAAACAACGCGCCGAGCTTGAACCTGCAGCGATCGCCAGGCGCCTCAATCCTTCGTTAAATTCGCTTGATAGAGTTGGTTCCCATTCTTGTCTATGAACCGAACGGTGATGCTGTTCTCCTCGATTTCCAGAACAGCAAAGCCGAACGCCTGCTTCGCGAACAACGTGTTTGGATTTTCTGCCTCAACGCCATACGTCAACGCACCGCCGCCACCGGCGACAAATAAGTTCACACCCTGAACAGGCCTGAGGTGTTCGAGGTTATGTGCGTGGCCAGCAAAATATACATCCGCCCGCCCTGCCAAAAGGGGCATGAGCGTCGAAACGAGCCGAGGATCATGGTCCCGCGGCGGCCGAGCGGCGACATAGGGCGGATGGTGACCGTAAACAATTTTCCAGCGCGCGGTGCTCTTCTTTAATTCGGCAGTCAGCCATATTATCTGCGCTGCTGAAAAGTCGTTGGTGTCCAGGGCGAAGAACTGGGCCGGCCCAGCCTTGAATGAGTAATACAACGACGGCATATGCCAACTAGAGCTCGCGGCAGTGTAAAGGAGCTCAGCCGCAGGACTGTCCGGGCCGTACCAGTCGTGGTTCCCGAGCACAGGGTAAAAGGTTATTCCGAGTGGGCCGTAAAGATCTGTCCACAGAGTGGTCCATCGCGGATCGTCCAGGCCCGTTGCACCCTTGTCATAGAAGTTGTCTCCCAAGGTTATGCCAAAATCGAATGGATGCAGATGTGCGTAGCTCTGCATCGCGGCTGCCGTCGCTTTCTGATTCTCATCTCCAGATCCGAAATCACCGAAGGCCAGCACTCGAATCCTCGCTCCTGCCGCCCCGGCGGCAAAGACCCGGGGAGTCCGTCGCAAGAAACTCGGCAGCGTGGCACCTCGTTCGAGGCACATCCAACGCTCATCTTCTTCTGCCAGCATGTTGATCTCATTGGCGGGCCCCGACCGCTCCCTCGCTTGCAACCGGATATCCAGCACACGTCTGAGGCGGCGGATTTCGATCTGACGGGCAGAGTCCAAAGCGGTCATTGCCAATTCGTAATCAGCATCCGAAAGGGCTATTTTCTTAAATACCAGTTCGATTCGCCCGTTTTCGATCCACTCCGTCTCTGGCTTCTCGGAAATATAAGAGATAACTCTTAAGCGCCAGATGCGCGGCAACGGGTCCATAAGGTGATCAAGCACAAAGTCCTGGGCTTTGGGTTCTTGCGCAAGCAGATACAGCAGCGCGCCCCGAAGCTCGTCACCCGACAGACTGGCCAGCTCTGCCTCTCTCTCTTTGTGCGAAGCTAGGTAGCTCCTCGTTATTTCGCGCCATTCCGGCGGCAATCCGCTGACAAGGCGATCCGCGATGTTCACACCCTTTGCATCTGGCGGGAGAATCGAGGCACTTTGCCTGCGGTCAACGGTGGGTATGAGTGCTCCGCCAAGAAGAAGCCACGTCCCAACCCGACGCACGAATGATCGGCGAAACAGCATGTTGGTTCTCAAAAGAGCAGCTTGAGCGAGAGTTGGATGGAACGCGGCCCTCCGGCCTGATAAAGAGCACTGAGCCCGCCCAGCCCGCGATTCAAGGTTTGATTTGAACGACCAAACATAGCATCGTCCAAGTTGCCGTCAGGATTGGCAAAGTTAGGATGGTTAAATACGTTGAAGAAGTCCGCGCGAACCTGCAATCCAACCCGCTCAGTGAAACGAATTTTCCGCTGCACCGCGGAATCCACCTGCCACATGCCGAAGCCAGCGATGGAGTTACGCCCCAGATCCCCCTGGCGAGGCGGATTCGGAACCGAAAAGGCGGCAGGGTTGAGTACTTTGCCTCCGGGAGCAGCCGAATCGGCGATGTAAATTGGCTGGCCTGGGACGAGATCTGGTCTTGTGGGAGCGGCAAGCAGAGGATTGATGAGGCCAGATAATTGCGATGTGGTTACATCAATCGGGAAACCCGTTCGGGCTATGAATACCCCGTCAACCATCCAATTCTCAGCTAGCACGCGGATCAAGCGCTGCTTTGCCACTGCTGGTATCGCGTAGGTAACAGCGCCGGAGAAACTGTGCCGCACATCGAAGGTAGACTGTCCGCGGTTCTGTTGAATCGGGGCAATTGAAGTCGGAGAGCCAGCATCAAAATCACCGGAACCCTCGTCTATCGAGTGTGCCCAGGAATAGTTCGCGATGCCTTGAAGGTTGCGAGACAGCCTTCTCCGGAAGGCGATCTGCAGAGCATTGTAACTGGAGTTTCCTGCATTCCGGGTCACTTCGAGAAACGCAACCAGCGGGCTCGGCGCGCTAAACTGCTCGTTGAAGAGCATTCGTCGCCCGCCTTGCCCAAGATAGGTTATGGAAATCGTCTGAGCGGTTCCAAACGATTTTTCTAAAGCGACACTCCACTGCTGGGAATAGGGCAGCTTCAGATTGTTGTCGTAAAGGAAGAGCCTGGAGTAGGGGGGAAGTGGTGGCAAGGATGGCAGAACGGTTCTTGCGTCAGCAATCGGAAACGGCACTTTCTGCAAGAAGCTGCCACTCAAGTTAGGAAAACTGTTGGCGACCTGGCCGACCTCCCCGGATCCTATATCGTAGAAAATGCCCCACCCTGCCCGCAGGGCTAGATCGCCTCCGGGAGTAATTCGGTAGGCAATACCCACCCTTGGGGCGAAGTTGCCATAGGTCGTTTTCCAAAGCGGGGTTCCGACTGGAGCCAGTGACAGTGCTGCGGGGTTGTCGATGTTTTCGAATGTCCTCAAGACAAAGCCATTTCGCCCGGCAGGCCCGGGACTCAATTCCCATCGAACACCATAATTTAGCGTGAGCCGTCCCGTGACTTTCCAGGCGTCCTGCCCATAGAGGGAGAGGCTCTTAAACAGCAGGTTCGCGTCGTTGGCGTTGCTAGGAAAAAAAAAGGGAATCGAGTTGCTAAGCACCGCTTGGACGTTCGGAAAGAAGTAAAAGAGGGAGGGAGACTTGCCATTGAAAAGAAAGAGGCTTCGGTCGTCGACTCCGAATCGAACCTGGTGAGTCCCTTTATCTAGGGCAAAGTCATCCACCAGACTGACTTGGGTTTCTGAATTGTCGGAACTCTTTCCCAAGGCGTACTGGCCCATTGTTCCACGCAAAGACACCAGTGCCGATGCCGATGCAGGTGACAAAGGAGCAGGAAGGAGGATCCCTGGATCCAATGGTTGTGCTCCGCCGAACGCATCCAAATGGTTCGAGTCCCGTGCATCCTGTTTCGAATAATTCACTCGCAGGTTGTCGGAGGCATGAGTTGAAAGCTGCAAGACACCGCCGAAGGTTAGCGTCTGCGTGTCGACTCTGATGAAATCATTCACTGCCAGCACAGGCGCCGCGCGCACCACGGCATTGGACGGCGCGTAGTTGTAACGCCCAAAGATGGATAATCTTCGATTGAGCGTATGGTCGATGCGGAGGCTCGTTGCATTCATGGAGGATAGATTTGAATAGTTGCCGGCGAATAGCGCCAGGTTCGGATCCTTCGGTTCCACTGGTCCATTTGGCACCGGAAAACTATTCAGGAGAGCCTTCGAGGCAGGCGACGCACTCGGGCTGGTCCTGGCTGCGATGGACGGTACGTCAGATGTCCCGGACTGAGGTTGACGGAGCCGGAGACCTTCGTAGGAAAGGAAAAAGAACATTCGATCACGAAGTATGGGTCCGCCGAGAACGCCCCCGAAGTCATTTTGCCGCTCGGCTGCCCTGGGCAGTCCTTTGCTGTTGGAGATCCAATCGTTGGCATCCAGAATGTCGTTGCGGAAGTAATCGAATGCGTCTCCGTGGTAGTCGTTGGTGCCTGAGCGCGTACTGATGACGACTTGTCCTCCCGGCGTGCGCCCATACTCCGCGGAATATGTAGACGTTTCGACGCGGAACTCCTGGAGAGCATCCACGGAAACCAAGCTGCTGGTACCTCCGAACACGTTAAATGCTTGTGCGCCACCAGCAACCGCCCCAAGACCGCTCGATGGGGCAACCCCGAAGTTGACACTGACTCCATCGACTTCGAATGAGTTCGCATTTTCCCTCTGCCCGTTAATGCTGAATTGCCCAAGGTATGCTGACGTTGTACTGGTAGGAACGATGAGAACACCCGGCGTCAGCTGTAGCAGGGTATTAAAACTGCGACCGTTTAGCGGCAGGTTCTCCGCGAAATTCCGGTCAATTACCGTACTGACGGCCGCGTCCTCGGTGTTGATCAGGGGCGCGCCCCCTTGAATCGTAACGACCTCGGAGGCAGCTCCGATCGGGAGCGTAAAGTTGATCGCTAGCGCGTCCTGAACGTGCAGCGTAATCTCCGGCTTGATGATGGTCTTGAATCCGGTGTTCGACACCTGGATGCGATATGGTCCGGGGGGAAGGTTGGACACGACGTAGATGCCCTCTCCGTTCGTCTTGGTGGTGTATTGCACTTCGGTCGCATCATTCACGACCACAACTTGGGCGCCTGCGATCGCCGCGCCGGAGGGATCAAGGACTATGCCATTGATTGTCGCGGTCGGGGATTGTGCAATCGCCGGGGCAACGATTAGCAGACTCAAGATAAGAAGTAAGGTGAGCTCACGCACGCTGTCTCTCCTGTGGCAAACGGATTTTCGACATGCATACATGGTCTACGCAGGAGACTCCGGCGCTTGTATCACTCCCCAGACGCGACAACGATCTTGATCATTCAGCCGGTTGCGGAAACTTGGGTTAGGGGTGATTCGGATCGACTTTCAAGTAGGCAAAGAGGAGCGGCTTTCCGCTGGGCTTGTGGCTTCCCCCGTTTGGTTCCACCGTCACGAAGACGGCATCGATTTGTTCCAACTTTTTCGGGTCATCGAATTTCAGTACCCATCGCTTCTTGGCGGCGCTGTCTTCATAGAAAACGCCAAGACTTGTCGCCTGCTGTTTGTCAAGACCGCGGCTGCCCCATGCCTGGAACGTGCTGGCGTGTTTATACCCGGCTTGCTGGTCGAGATCATACGCGTAGAAGACGAGAGACTTTCCCTTCGTATAGAAGACCCGCCCGTACGGTTTCTGCGTTTGCCCGTCCCGTGCAACGTCATAGACTTCGGCAATATAAAGGTCCCGGGCTCCCATCAGGTCGCGGATATCCCGGTCGTGGGCAAGCAACTCCTGCTGTTTGCCAAGCTCCTGCTCTTGATCGCGAAGCTGACCATGAAGGTCCCTGATTTGAGCCTCTAGACTGTCGGCGCGCGATTGATCTTGTCCGCGCTCGTGGCGCAGCGAATCAAGTTCCGCCTGGGTCCGTTGCAGCGAAGTCTGAGAGGCATCCAGTTGCTGCGAAAGCGCGCCTCGTTCTTGAGCCACCTGCTGCTTCGCGGCCTCGTCACTCTGCAAAGAATGTTCCAAATGGAGCTCAGCGCTCTTCATTTCCTCTATAGCCGCAGTCTGGTCCGCAAGCTGGCGCCGCAGCTCGGCAATGATGCGGTCCCGCCCGGCGAGCTGCGCCTTCAAGACTTCGTGGTCGCGACCCGCGTCGCTTATCGTTTGTTCGAGAACATCGACCTTCGCGCCGGACGTGCTGGGCGTCGCCTGGATCACTTCCTGGCCCCTGCGCTTGCCAAATTGAAAGGAATAGATGCCCAAAGCGACCGTGAGCACAACCGCCGCTGCGAACGGCATCCACACGTAATTCCAATTCACCTGCATGGGGTGGTAGCCGTTTCGATGCGGGGACCTGCGTTCGCCGGTCGGTCCGATGAGTTCTCGCTCCTGGTGTGACGTGTCCATTTGCCCAGTCGCACGCGCTGCAGCTGCCTTTGCAGTTTCGACGGGAACCGGGGCCGGCTCCAGGGAGTCCGCGCTAGCCAAGTGAGGATGAAGCAAGGGCATGCCGATACCGGCAGCAGCCTCGAATTCCTTCAAAGCTTGCCGGCATTCTGGACATTCAGCGAGGTGTTCCTGTAGAGCCTTCTGTTCTTTTTCGGTGAGGTCGCCCGAGGTCGAAACGGCGCACATCTCAAGGAATTTGTCGTGTGGTTCCATTTCCGACCAACCGTCGCCTTCCGGATTGGGTCTTCTATTTCTCATGCCGCTGTTCTACAGGCACAGTATTCCCAAACATCTGCTTCCGCAACTTACCGAGGCCGCGGTAGTAATGATTCCGCACGTTTCCGAGGGTTTGTCCCGACTTTTGGCTGATCTCCGCCAAGGTGTAACCGTCAAAGAAGTGCAGGCGCAAGGTTTCACGCTGATCGTCCGTCAAGGACCTGAGCACCTTGCTTAGACCATTACGCCCAAAAACGACTTCCGCGGAATAATCGCTCTCCGCGGTCGGTGTTCCGACCATGTGAACGGTGTTGCTTTCAATCTCCATCCGCGCATAGAACTGGCGGCTGGTGAGGTAGCGGCGTCGCTCAATGGCCCGGTGGTAAGCCATCTGGATAATCCAGGAGCGGGCCGAACTCTTCGAGCTATCAAAGATTGCGCACTTCCGCTGGATGAAAAGGAACAGATCCTGGACGAGATCCTCTGCTTCAGTGTCGTCTCTCAAAATACGAGCTGCCACGTGCCGAACGACTCGTGCATATCGTTGAAATAAGCAGCCCAGGGCTTCTTGTTCACCGGCTTGAAGCCGGGTGATTAGAGCTTCGTCCGAAGGGGCGACAGTGAAAGAGCTCGCGTGATTTTCTCCGTAACCTTTCAATGCGAAAGGCAGGGCGGCCAAGCGAGCTGTAAGAAAAGAGTTCAAATCATTTGCCTTGCGGTGCCGCTCTTAGTCACTCTTCCTGAATCGAAGGCGAGCCATTCTCTTCACTCTCCAACCCACATTGCTTTCAGGCGTCAGTCACACTCATGGCCAGACATCGACGGCCTTGGACCATCTCAGAGGCATTTTGAGTATTGGCGTCGGCCACGGTCTCAAGACGATCGCCGACCCGCAGAGGGAGCAGACGGGCGGATTTTGTATTTCAATAAACGCTCGGTGGAACCCGCTGTCTTGAGTTGCTCGAAGGCCCATTCCAGAATCAGTTCTGTGATGTTGCCGAGTTTGCGCCTCTCGCGGGCAGCAAACTCCTCAAGCTCAGTTCGCAGAGCTTGTCGGACCCGCAGGCTGATTTGTGCCTTCCATTCGCCCATTCCGCGTTCTCTTGCTTACGCTGCACAAAATTCGTCAGCAATCAAAAGGGGGTAAGTCAACGATTTATTCTATGGGTCCACCAAAACCACAGGACGTGTGCAATGTGGACATGGGTTGTTTGGAGCTGCAAACGCGATGTAATCGCAGAGGGGCTAGCTCAATTCGCCGTCTCTGTTTGTTTTTCGAGGACGGTTCGCTGCCGCTAAAGGCGGCTTTCATCAGCGCGCTCACATGCTGCCATCGCTTCGGCAAGATCGGCATTCAGTCCGGCACGGATTTCCTCGAGCGGGATTGCGTAGCTCTCGCTGCGATCGAATGGAATGAAGCTCCAGACGCTGCAGAACACGAATCAACCGGTACATGTTCAGATTCCAGAGGTAAATCTCTGTGAAGGCGTCAGCCTTGTTCATTTCCGCTCATTTTCTGCTGCAAGGGGGCCGCTCTTCGGACTTCTTCTTTCAATGGCTGTTTCCGAAGAGTGTTTGGAGTGTTGGACACACGCGGAGCGGCTCAGAGTCCCGCGGTAAGGGACAAAGATCCGTCCTGCTTTCTGCTAAGGAGGGAGTTCCGCGACCGGCTCCGGTGAGGAAAGAGCCGGGTAATTAGGGCACCTGGAAAGTTGCGGCCAGAACGGGAAATGGATAACTTCTTTTGCAGCCATCGTTGCACCTCAACCGTGCGACTTCGGTCAGGGGCGCGTTCGGTGTTCAAGCACCAACGCGTCCCGCTTCGTTAACTTACCTTCTCGTTGCTACTTCTTCTTCTTGCGAGGCTTTTTACGGTAATGGCCAGCCTTGTATTTCTTTAATTTGATTAAGCCATCCTCTGTCCAGTACCGTAGCCGCGAGCCAGCGATTTCCTCAGCAATTGGTTCCGGAACGACCCCTTCACCGATCCATCTGTGCAAGGTCGCCCGATGAATTCCTAATAGCCGCGCCGCTGCGGAAATCGAGTATCTCTTCATATAAATATGCGACATCATGTCGCACGTGTCAAGCACAAAATTAAGCTCACGAGATTTGGTCCTGATTCCCGTGTCATTTCTGGCTACGAACTAGCCCAGTGAAGGATAGCACGCGTACGGATCACCCAAGCGCCAAGGAGGGTGATGAACTCGCAATCGTCAGTTCTGCTTCATCCTCGAATTCCGTGGGACTCCTCTTGCCCCGCTCAAAAAAACGCCTGCGATTGAGAACCAACTTGCACCCTACACGGGTCTGCGCATTTGGCACATCAAGGTTGTGGGTTCGATCCCCACCGCCCCTACCAAAACTACTTCATTCTGCATGGCTTATAGTTCCACTTGGCAACAATAAGCCGTTTGGCAGTTGCTATATATTCCAGGAATAGTTTGCAAAACGAGCGCCGACAGCTTTAGGCCATCGGCGCTCGAATGATTTAATTTTGTTTTCTCTTGGCGGATTAAGCGAGAGTTTTTTTTCGCTTGTATTTCTTCTCTTTCGCTGGCCGAGACTGGATGGCCGACCGCACGAGAAAAGCCGATCGCGTTAGGCCAGCAGACCGCGCCAAACGGTCAATCTTCTCAATCTGGCTCTCCGGAGCGGTTATGTTGACGCGGATTGTCCGTTCAGAATGAGCAGGGACAAGGAATGCCACGGCATCCTTAATGGCAGGATCGCTTACCACGTCATCAACAGTGGATGGATTGGGAATCTTCTCGCCATCCTCAACCATACCAGCGATATGAAAGCTCAAGGCTTCTGCCGCTCTGCGCCGCGCTTCTTCCAAAGTTCTACCAGCCGTAATGCACCCAGGAAAATCTGGGAAGCTCACGCCAAAATCCGATTTACGATCCTTATGCAGATACGCGATATAATCCATCAATTACCTCAACCTAATGCCTGCTTGCTTTTCGACGCTTCGCAGCGTGCCAATTGGTATATCTCGGACAGGATGTGGCACAGTGACCCGTCCCGGCTTCACCGGATGCTTGAACTGCTTGTGGCTACCGCGATGCGCGACTTCGTACCAGCCATCCTGATTTAAACGTTGGATGACCTCCCGGCTGGACATAAGACACGATACACACTTTTTACACACCCGTCAAGGGTTTAGGAAGCTCCGCCTCCGTTGCAAGAATCAACCAAGTGAACTTTTCCAGTGGTTCTGTCCCTTCTGAAAATCTCATCCGGCACGAACATCTTTGAAAACACGTGAAAAACATCGGCAAGATAGGCTCCTGCGGCTTCAAGGACGCTTGAGGTTACTGCGAACTTAGCTCCATGTGGCTCCAATTCATTTGGTTGGGAGTGGGTAGCACCGTGACAACGCGGGACTTAGCGAATTTGATTAACAATTCGATCCCTGCCACCCTCTTCTCATCTTGAAGAGCGAACATGTCCGGTTTTCCCCGTATGCCAGGCACTGAATCTTCCTGTTTAGTGATTGAGCCCATTCGCGATATCCATTAGCTCGAATCGAGAGCTCCAAGGACCTTTTGAGGTCGTTCCTTAACTGGAGTAGATTGAGTCTAGGTAGCATTCGAGGCTGTCAGAAGCCATGTGGAAATCGACAATTCGCCGGGTTTGGCTAGCCATCGTTTTGGCGAGCTTTGCTCTATTTCTGTTTACGGTCCAATCTTGGTGCCGCCTGATGTGGCCGCCGTCCATGGCTGATGTGCGCCAGTTGGCGGAGAGAGCCCCCTTAGTTTTTCGCGGACACGTTCTCACAGTCACTCCCATTACGACAAACACGGAAGTTGGAGCAAGAGTTGAATCCATTGCGAAAATTCAAGTTGATCGTTGGTATCGCGGGAAGGGGTCAACGGAGGCGTTGCTGCGCTTTGCGTATTCCGGAGAAATCTTCGTCAATGGGCACGATTGCATCGACTTCCGTCCCGAAACATATTGGATAGTGTTTGCCGTCGAAAAGAATGGACAGATGGAGATGATCGATGACTGTGAGGGAGCTTTGACGATATCCCCGCTCCTTGGTCCCGACCTTGGAAATGCGGATTGGCTGGCACAAATGGAGGCGGATTTCCTTGCGGGACTCAACGACCAGAACTCCGCAGCACGTATAGCTAGTATCCAGAGACTCGGCGGATTGAAGTTGCCTTCGTCCCGAGATGCCCTTCGTCGCATGATAGAGAACGGCGATGATGAGGAGTCGAAGTGGGCAGTGTATGCGGCCCTTCGCACGGGTGACGTTGCGGTGCTACCTAGAGTCAAGCAATTGCTTGCCAACGGCGATGGCCCGCGACCTGAAGGGGCAATCGCATTGCAACTGCAATATGTTACCGATCCCAGTGCTGTGCCCGACCTGTTAGCGATCCTCAACAGTGCTCCGAGTGACCTAACCCGCACCTGCGTATTAATTGCATTGGGCGAAAATTTGAAGGATCCGCGGGCAGTGCCCAGTCTAGCTGCTCACCTCTCCGACACTGCCGTCCAGGCCCGCTACGGCGCCTTGGACGGGCTTAAGAACATCACGCATGAAGAAGCTTGTACGCTGCCTCGCGAATGGAAAGAACGGGACGTCGAACCACAAGTATCGCGCTGCAAAATTTGGTGGGAGCAAGTCGGCAAGTTACGAGATTGGGCGCAAAATTAAGCCATTTCCCTTCTAGTCCCAACTGCTTCTCACCAGGTATTTCTCGGTGCTTTCGTTTTGCTTAGCTCCATTTGGGTCCAATTTATTTGGCTGGCAGTGGGTAGCACCGTGAAAACGCGGAACTTAGTAAAGTTAAATAACAATTCGATCCCCACCGCCGCCCCTACCATAATCACGCGTCTGGAGTGATGCCCGATTAAGCGCCACTGTCCCGAGGTACTATTGAAGACTGCGGACCTCTGGCCGATTCTACCTGTGCATACCGACCCGTAACTCATCCACGGAGTGGGGCTATGCCGGAAAGAAACGGGGCAGAAACCAGACGCAGCGGTCGTGTGACGCTGCGCGTGCCGCTGAAAATCTATGAGCGGGGCCCGAACAATCGTTTTCTCGACGAAGA
>Ga0210409_10001632_pt1 | contig 28490 bp, 22 predicted proteins | sample IncBWH17MmetaG_FD_161649 | JGI IMG/M metagenome (GOLD analysis project Ga0210409, IMG submission 161649) | Forest soil microbial communities from Barre Woods Harvard Forest LTER site, Petersham, Massachusetts, United States - Inc-BW-H-17-M | ecosystem: Environmental > Terrestrial > Soil >...
TCGGCAAGCAATTGAAGTGTAGACGCCGGCTGTAGAAGTTCCTCGGCCGTAGAAAATGATAGTACTCAGCCCGCAAACTCTCGAGAAAGTTAGGCGGATCTTCTCGCCCGCCGATCAGGACGAGGTGGTGACCCTGCTTGAAAACGACTGTGGAAATAATCTGCCGTTCCTCGAAAAGTTGGATCAGTACGCGCTCGAACGCTTTCGTTTTGCAGCTCTGAAACTAAGCCTCGGGAATCTCGACAAACATCGTGCCGCCATCGAACTTGCGAAGAAAGACTGGCGCGACTGCTCGTCGCAGCAGGCTTCGCCACGAGTCTCGATGCTCACAGAGAATGGAGCCCATAAGCCGTTAGGTTGTTGGCACGGCTCCCTCCGACCTAAGAGTCTTTGCCAATAGCCACAAGCCAATAGCTACCAGCAGGAGTCACCCCTGTTTTTCCTCCAGCTCCGCCCACCGCTCAACCAACGCATCGAGCGCTTTCTGGGCAGCTTCCAAATCCGCGTGCGCCGCTACCAGCCGCGCAGCGTCGCTTACGATCGCGGAATCTTCTAACGCCCTTTGTTTTGCCTTGACCAACTGCTCGGCTTCGCCAATGCGCTCCTCGATCGTCGAGTACTCCCGCGCTTCGAGATACGAGAGCTTTTTTTTAGTCGACGGCACATTCGCCGTGCCAGATGACACCCGTGGTACTTTCGCTACCTCACTGGCCACACCCGCTCCCAGCCCCTTTACTCGCTCCTGCTGCCACGCCTCCCACTGCGAATAATCCGCGAATTGCTCCGCGCCGCCCAGACCATCCAATCCCAGCACCACTGTCGACACGCGATCTAGCATGTATCGGTCATGTGTCACCAGCACGAGCGCCCCGCGGAACTCGAGCAGGCTTTCCTCGAGAATCTCCAGCGTCGGAATATCCAGATCGTTCGTCGGCTCGTCCAGCAGCAGGATATCCGCCGGCTGCAGCATTAATTGCGCAATCAGCACTCGCGCACGCTCGCCGCCCGAGAGTCGCCCCACCCGCTGATTCAGTTGCTCTCCGGTAAACAAAAAGCGTGCCGCCCATGAGGCTACGTGGATCACCCGATCCTGATACACCACCGAATCACTGTCCGGTGCCAGCGCGCGTCTCAATGTCACCTCTAGATCGAGCGGCCGATTCTGATCGAAATAGACAACCCGCAGCAGATCTGCCCTCTTGATCTGTCCTTCATCTGGCGACAACTCGCCGCGCAGCAGACGCAGCAGCGTGGTTTTCCCGCTGCCGTTCGGCCCCACCAGTCCCGCTCGCATACCTGCCGTAATCACAAAGTCCAAGCCGTCGAAGAGCGTTCGCCCGCCGATCTCGTACTGCACTTCCTTCAGTTCCACCAATCGCTTCGTCTGGCGTTCGGTTGCGGAGAAATCGATTTTCGCCGTGTTGCTGCGCGTTCGTGCATTCAAATCTGCCAGTTCGCCGATCAATTCGTGCGCCCTGTCAATCCGCGCTTTCGATTTACTCGTGCGTGCTTTCGGCCCACGACGCAGCCACTCGATCTCGGAGTGAACTCGATTCTCGAGAGCTTCTTGCCGCTTCGCCTGCGCGTGCAGAAATTCTTCCTTCTTCACGAGGAACTCGCTGTAGTTCCCATGCACGCGCAAAATTCCATCCGGATACACACGGCTCAGCTCCGCCATTTCGGTCGCAACATTCTCCAAAAAATAGCGATCATGACTCACCAGAACGCACGCAAAGCTACCTGCCTCTATTTCGCCTTCGAGCCACTCGATCCCTGCCAGATCCAAATGGTTCGTCGGCTCATCCAGTAGCAGCACGTCCGGTGCCTCCACCAACGCTTCCACGATTGCTAGTCGCTTCCGCCATCCGCCTGAAAGGGAAGCTGCCTCCGCATCGAAATCGCCAAACTCAGCGCGTCCTAATGTCTCCGCCATCCGATTGGCTCGCTCATCCTCCGGAAGCTCCGCTCGACGCATCGCCCCTGCCACCACCCTCCGGACGGTTAGCCCTGGCTCAAAACGCGATTCCTGCGCCACGTAGCTCATGCGCGTGCGCTTGCGCACCGCTAAGTCACCAGAGTCGGGATCGACTCGCCCCGCCAGGATCCCGAGCAGCGTCGACTTGCCCGATCCATTTGGACCGATCAGCCCAATCCGGTCGCCCTCAGACACTGTGAACGACACGTTCTCGAACAACGGGTTCGCACCGTACGCTTTCGCCAGCTTTTGCGCATTGAGAATTGGAGCCAAGGGATCCGAGAATCTTCCTTTCCATGCTTTCATTTTGAGCATAGCAGGGGGCATGCGTCGCGAGAGCCTCACCCTGCCCTGCCTTGTTGGCGTTCCGACGCAGGAGCGTAACCAGTGGGGAGGAATCTGCTTTTAGACCGCCGTCCGGTCCGCGTTTTGTGATTCAACGCCCCCACGCCCGTGGTACCCTGTCTGCCCATTGGAGGGCCCATGAATCATCTCCGGATTGCCGCATTCGCGATCCTCCTTTGCGCCTCGTTCGCATGGATGACGCGCGCGAAATCGGCCGCCGCTCATCCTTCAGTCGACTCCAAATCCCTCAGTCCGCTTGAGCAACAGTTGATCTCCTTCGAAAAGGCCATCCCCGAAGCACAAAAGAAGCACGATATCGACTTCTACAAGCGCACCCTCACCGACGACTTCGTTGCCGTCGGCACCGACGCCAAACTTCATGCGAAAGACGAAATCCTCGAGGATCTCCGCTCCGCTGACCTTGTCGAATATCGCCCTTATGACATCCAGGTTGTTCAATTAAACGATGGCGCCGCTGTTGTTACCTACGACGTGATCATCGAAATGTCGCGCTATGACGAAGACATCCCCCGCTACCAGCACATCAGCTCCATTTGGGTAAAGATGGGCGATCAGTGGAAGCTGAAGTTCCAGCAAGCCACCGCCGCCCAATAACCTGTGCGGCGCCCCCCGCCCCCGGATTCTGCACCTTTCACCATCGATCACCCAACCGTCGGACGACCGATCGCCGATCTTCCCACCAGATCGTCGTCCGCTCCTATGCCTCTTCTCCGCCGCCATTTATAATCGCCAATCCGGCTTCCGGATACATTCCAATCAGAGAAGAGACAATTTGCTCGACTTCCTAGGCGATCTGCGACGTACGCACATGTGTGGGGCGCTCCGCCCCGCTGATGCCGGCCAAAAAGCGGTCCTTATGGGATGGGTCAACCGCCGCCGCGACCTCGGCGCCCTCATCTTCGTCGACGTTCGCGATCGCTCCGGCGTCACCCAAGTCGTCTTCAGCGGTGAACGTAACGCTGCCGTTCACGAAAAAGCCGAACTGCTGCGCAACGAGTATGTCATCGCCGTCACTGGCACCGTGAAGCTGCGCGACGCCGACACCATCAATAAGAACATCCCCACCGGGGAAGTCGAACTCGTCGCCGATGAACTCCGCATCCTCAACGAAGCCAAGCACCCGCCCTTTCTCCCCGGCGACACTGGACTCGCCAACGAAGAGATGCGCCTGAAATATCGTTACATTGACCTGCGCCGCGATGCGATGCAATTCAACATCGAACTGCGTCACAAGGTCTCGCTCGCCATCCGCGACTATCTCGCTGCCCAAGGATTCTTCGAGATTGAAACACCCTTCATGACTCGCTCCACCCCCGAAGGCGCGCGCGACTATCTGGTCCCCAGTCGCGTGCAGCCGGGGATGTTCTACGCCCTGCCGCAGTCTCCACAAATCTTCAAGCAGATCCTCATGATCTCCGGCTTCGACAAATATTTTCAGATCGTGCGCTGCTTTCGCGACGAGGACCTGCGTGCCGATCGCCAGCCCGAATTCACGCAGATCGATCTTGAGATGTCCTACCCGCAGCCCGAACGCGTTTGGGAAACCGTCGAAGGGTTTCTTACCGCCGCCTTCAAGACTGCCGGTCACGTGATCAAAACGCCCTTCCCGCGCATGGATTACGATGAAGCGATCCGTCTTTACGGCATCGACAAGCCCGACCTTCGTCTCCCCGCATTCACCGAAGTGCGCGATTGCTTCACCGCCGACGACCTCGAGCAACTTGCGATCAATAAAGATCTGCCTGTTGTTGTCGTCCGTATCCCGGGAGTCGGCGAACTCTCCCGTAAGGAGCGTGACGACATCAAGCCGATGTTCATCTCCAAGGGCGGCGCTCGTGTCTTCGAAGACTTCAAGCGCATCGAGAACAAGTTTCCTGATGCGGCCGCGCGAGTCCGCCAGAAATGCGGTACCGCTGCTGACGACCTCGTAGTCCTTGTCGTTGGCTCTGCGCAGTCCGGCAAAGACGGCCATCCCGCGCAGAAACGAAAAGTCACGCCCGCCGAACTCTCCATCTACGCATCCGCGGGATTACTCCGCGTGGCGCTTGCGCAGAAGTACGCCGATCGCCATGGCATTTTCAAGAAAACCGGTAACGCCGAGAAGGACTATCGATTTCTCTGGGTCACGAACTTTCCGATGTTCGAATACGACGAGACCGACCGCCGCTGGGTCGCCGCTCATCATCCGTTTACCTCGCCCCATGAAGAAGACATGGATAAGCTTGAATCCGATCCCGCTATGGTTCGCGCGCTTGCCTATGATGTTGTGCTCAACGGCACCGAACTCGGCTCTGGCTCGATCCGTATTCACCGGCAGGACATTCAGCGCAAAATCTTCCGCGCGCTTGGCATGACCGAAGAAGAGGCAAAATCACGCTTCGGATTTTTTCTTGAGGCCCTGGAATATGGCACTCCTCCCCACGGCGGCATCGCTCTCGGCCTCGATCGTATTGTGATGATCCTCGCCGGCGGCGACAGCCTGCGGGAAGTGATTCCGTTCCCGAAGACCGCCGCCGCGAAGGACCTGATGTGCGATGCGCCAACGCCTGTGACCGACGCCCAGCTCCGCGAGTTAGGCATCGGCATAAGGAAGAAGTAGCGCCGGCGTCTCGCGTCGGAATCGCCAGGAGGTAGCGCTGGCGTCTCGCCGGCTAGCGTCCCTACCTCAGCGGTGTATTGGCAGTCGATAGTGGAACGCCAAAGTGGAACGCCAAATAGGAACCCACAGCCGAGAGCCTAACGTATGACTTCCGCCCGCATCGACAAGTGGCTGTGGGCCGCTCGCTTCTTTAAGACCCGTACGCTGGCGGCTCGCGCCTGCGAACTCGGACGAATCCAGTCCAACCACCAACCTGCCAAGCCAGCTCGCGAGGTTCACATCGGCGACATGCTTCACATCAAAACCGAAGGCCCCGAATTTGAAGTGGAAGTTCTCCAACTCAGCGACATTCGTGGCCCCGCAGCCATTGCTCAAACGCTGTATAAAGAAAGCGAAGTGAGCCGCGACCTGCGACGCAAAGTTGCCGAAGAGCGTAAGGCCATGATGCACTTCATGCCCGCGCCCGTCGGCCGTCCCTCCAAGCGCGATCGCCGCAAAATCAATCAGTTCCGTGGCCGCGGATAACCCCGCGATCCGTCGCTCCGCAAGACAACGGCCCGCCACACAGCTGACAATTTGTCAACGACACAACGGGGGCGCGTAAATTGTTAACCCATGACTCCCCGCTTCAAGCGCATCCTTGAGAACGCAGCCTGGTTTGTCGTCGGGTTCGTCGTCCACGGCGTCCTCATCTATTTTCACCACCATCCGAGATAGCCCTCCCAAGCGTCTATCGGATGGTCTATGATGTCGCCACGGGTTTCGGCCGTAGGCGTGCCCACCTCGCGGCTGCTTCCACTCCTTCCTGCCCGTGGGGTTCTTTATGAGATGTACGTCGGTTACGCTGACGAATCTCGTCGTCCGCCGCAGACTCTTCGTCATTTCTCTGTTCATGGCTGCAACGGCGGCAGCTCAGTCCGGAGCGAGTCGCGGTGGCGTTGCGAATCCCGTTAACTCACCCTCTGGTCCAACCTCAAGCACGCTCTCCCACGTTGCAGTGCCGAATACGGCCGCGTTGATCATCAACGTTTTTTCCGGGCAGAAGGGCACTCATCTGGATCGTCAGGCCTTGTTGAAGCTCGTGAACCTGTCCACTCAGGCGGTTACTTGGCAGACTACCGAAGGTCTTTCCCGCGCCGTCTTTCTCGATCTCCCTTTCGGAAACTACGCCGTGGAAGTAAGCGCTGTTGGCTACCTCGGTGATCACAGGGAGGTTCACATTGACGGTACCGCGGCGCAAGTCGAGAACGACCTCATCCTTGAGCGCGATCCCGATGCCGTCAACCTCGATGTTGACGATCGCATGATGTCCGCCAAAGTCCGAAAAGAAGCCAAGCGTGCGATTTCCGACCTAAAGTCCGGACACTTGAAAGAAGCTCAAAAACAACTTGATCATGCCTATAAGCTGTCCCCTTCAAGTCCCGAACTGAATTTCCTGTTCGGATACCTCTACTTCGAGAAGAAAGACTTCTCGCAAGCAACAACTTATCTCACAAAATCAATCACTCTCGATCCTCGAAACATTCAGGCGCTCTCCCTGTTGGGCAGAACTCACCTCGAACGCGAAGACTGCCCCGCGGCGCAGTCTGTGCTGGAACAGGCGCTGACGCTCGATGGCGAAAACTGGCTCGCGCATGATCTGCTGGCGAACGCTTACCTGCGCCAGAAAAACTATGATCGCGCTCGCGCCGAATCCGAGACCGCCATCGCCAAGGGAGGCTCCGCCGCATCCTCCGCGCAAATCGTTCTTGGGCAAGCGCTCGCGAACACCGGCCACATTCGCGAAGGTATTGATGCGCTCAACACTTTTCTGCGGCATTCTCCGCACCATGCGATGGCCGAACAAGTGCGCGTGTACATCGCAAATCTTCGCGACTACCAGAACGAATCCCCCGAGCCTAAATCCGGTCCTTCCAGCGCGGCCTCTCAGCCCGAATCCAGCTCCATCGACAGCGAGAGCACGACCAGAACACTGGCGCATCTCGTCGGCATTGACCCTCTCATTGTCCTGCCAGCGGCTCGTCTTACTCCGGTTTCCTGGCAACCGCCCGGGATCGATGATGTCAAGTTGGCCGTCGCTGCCGGCGTGACCTGCCCGTCAGACCACATCATCGACGCTGCCGGTGAAAGCGTGCAGGAGTTGGTCGCAAATGTTACCCGCTTTTCCGCCATCGAAGATTTGCTTCACGAATTGCTTGATCGGCAGGGTTACCCCGTCCGCACCCAGACTCGCCATTACAACTATGTCGCCTCCATCTATGAACCCCAGCCCGGATTTCTTGCGGTCGACGAATTTCGCACCGAGCGCCTGGCGGTGAGTGATTATCCCGATAACATTGCCTCCACCGGCTTCGCTGCCTTGGCACTGGTCTTTCATCCTCATATGCGCGATGCCTTCGAGTTTTCCTGCGAAGGCTTGGGCGATTGGCACGGACAGCCCAACTGGCTTGTTCATTTCCGCCAGCGTCCTGACCGTCCAAACCGCATGCACAGCTATAAGGTCGGAGCCCAGGATCATGCGGTCAGCTTGAAAGGGCGTGCATGGATCACTGCCGACAAGTTCCAGATTGTTCGCATCGAGGCAGAGATGGTCCAGCCGATGCCGGAAATTCAGCTTCTTAGCGAACACCAGTTGGTGGAGTACGGACCCATTCCGTTCCCGCAAAAAAACACATCACTCTGGCTTCCAAAAAGTGCGGAACTGTATTTTGATTTTCGCAAGCACCGCTATCACCGACGTCACAGCTTCGATCACTACATGCTCTTCTCCGTAGACACAGAAGAGAAACGAAAAGAACCAGGCAGTAGGTCGCCCGGCAAAGCAAAAACCGGGCTCTGATCGAGCAACGATCCCGTCTGCCTGGCACCGATATCACTTTCTGGTTCGCGTAACTGGATCGCTCTGAATCCCGTCTCGCCCTCCTTTAATAGGCTCATAAAAACTTTTAATAGCCAATGCCCGCGTCTACCAGTGGCCTGCGCTGATCTAATCAATCTCGGGGCCTCGCGTCTCGCGAATCCATTGCATGAACTCCAACGCCAAACCCCACGCATGGAAGGTTATTCTCGCCTTCGCGATCATCTATTTTGTCTGGGGATCGACCTTTCTGGCGATCCGCGTGGGCGTCCGCGAAGTTCCTCCGTTCCTGCTCGCGGGCTTACGCTTCCTCGTGGCCGGTCTCGTTCTCTATCTCTGGATGCGAGCCCGGGGAACTCCTTCTCCCTCGCTTCGAGAGTGGCGCGCCGCATCCGTGCTTGCTGTCTTCATCTTCGTTTCTGACTACGGACTGCTGTTCTGGGCCGAAAAACGAGTGCCCTCGGGAATCGCTGCCGTGATGATGGCCACCACCCCGGTCTTCATGGCCATCTCCGAGATCGTCATACTGCGCATGCAACGTCTCACCGCTCGTCTGGCCCTTGCTCTCACGATCGGCTTGGGAGGCGTGATTGTTCTGGTCAGCCGCACTCTCAGCTTCGGCGACTCTCCCATCGACACCGCCGGCGCCTGTGCCCTCATCATCGCTTCAATGAGTTGGTCGGTTGCCTCGGCTCTCACTCGCAAGCTGCCGCTGCCGGCCGCCAAAACAATGAGCTCCGGAGCCCAGATGCTCGCTGGCGGAATCTTTCTGACTGGCGCCGCCGCAGTACTTGGGGAGTTCCGCGGCTTTCACTTCCAGGCTGTTTCTCGTACTGCGTGGTTTGCGCTCGCCTATCTTGTCGTCGCAGGATCCATCATCGCCTTTACTGCCTACGTCTGGCTGATCCATCACGAATCGCCTACCAAGGTCGGCACCTTCGCCTATGTGAATCCCGCAGTCGCCGTCTTTGTCGGATATTTTCTGGGTGGCGAACCGATCGGCCTGCGCACCTTCGTCGGAACCGTCTTTGTCCTGGTAAGCGTGATTCTGATCACCACCGCGCCTGCCAGCAAACGCGAACCTGCCGCCTGGGCCACCCAACCCCGTGAACTCGAGTCCTAGCCCCAATCCCCCGCTGGCCGGTGCGCCTCCGGTTGTCAGGGAGTGCGCTCCCGGTGGCATTTTACTCTTCATTTGTTTCCTACCAGCCCGCCACCAAATGCATCCAAGGCTTGACTAGGAGGGTGGGATGGACACCAACGTAGCGGAGCAGATTTTGGACGAGTTGTTCCCGACGCTCGAGGCTCTCGAAGCACAAAGTACGGCAATCTTGCATTTCTTGACAGATCAGGGCATCGCCAACGACGAACAACTGGCACCTTATTTTGAGCAAGCTGGCAAAGCCAGCAACGTTCGCTGGCGCGTTGCTCGGCTCAGAACGATGAGCCTTTTGTCCTCCGCCCTGAAGGATGCAGACGAGTCTCCCTCGAAAACCTCCAGTCAGCCGGAACACAACAAGGCCGCTGGCAACCAGAAAAAAGACGCGGCCGATGTGGAATCCGGCGACACCGAACCGAGAGTGGAATCCTCGCAGCAAACGGATCAAAGCGAAGCCCCAGCGGCAGGCTCTACCCAAGGCTCTGCCCAAGGCTCTGCCCAAGGCACATCCCAAGCGAATCAATCCGCTCAAGATGAATCACAGAAAGAAGAAAGCTCTGAGAAAAGCGACGCCGCATAAGCAGGAAGTTGGCGCTTCTCCTTAGAGGCGGAAGCTAGCCTCTCTCCTGGCCATTTCGAGGCGCGAGCGAGGCCCCGGTAACCAAACTTCCTCAGAGCACGCGCGATCGCACAGAAATTGAATCTAACTCCACCGTGGTACTATCCTGCGGGCTGAGTCTGTCATCTCCAGAACGCTGAGGGGAGCGATTATGTTTCCACTCGAATGTGCCCCCACGCGGCGGAGTTTTTTCCAGGCGGCCGCGGCTGTCACGGTTTGCGCTTCCGGTCTTTCGCTCCTTGCTGCACCCGCTTTCTCCGAGGACGCCGATGAGAACATCATCGGACCGAAGAAAGGCTACTCTCCGCAGATCGGCACGTTGGTATCGATGATGACGTGGATGCGCTCGATGGTCCTGCGTTCCGTCAAGGATATGTCGCAGAAGGATCTCGACTACCTCCTCGATGAAAAGGCCAATACGATCGGCGCCCTGCTCATGCACCTTGCTGCCACCGATCGCATTTATCAGATCAATACCTTCGAGGCGAATTCCTTGAAAGAACTGCCCGCTTCCTACAAAGAAAAGTGGGAGGTCGCGATGGATCTCGGCGAGCCCGCGCGCAAAGCCATCAAGGGCAACAACCTCGACTACTACTTAAATCTTCTCGGAGAGACCCGCGAGCACACCTTCGCGGAATTCCGCAAGCGCGATGACGCCTGGCTTCTCAGCGTCGACAAAGACTGGCCTTGGGGACCTACAAATAACTACTGCAAGTGGTTTCATGTCTGCGAGTACGAATCGAATCACAACGGCCAGATCAAGTTCCTCAAGAGCCGCTTGCCCGGCGCCAAACCTGCCAAAGAATGATCGATCTCCCGATGATCCGATCACTCGATGCGACAATCACCCGATCATTTCCTAACGGCCGCATTCGCGTATCCATGCCACACGTACTCGAGAGCCTCTGGAAGTGTCTGCTGTAACACCGCGCGGTCCACGTGGGCGGCATTGCGGGCAAACACGAATTGATAGTGATAGCCCCTGGCAGCCAGTACCTTCGCCATATTCTCGTTGGCTAAAACCCAATCGTGCATGTTGTCGCGCATCACATTCGGATTGAACAGGTCCCGATCACCAACTTCCATCCAGATTCGTATCGGCTTCGCCGGGCTGTTCGGAATGAGATGTTCATGAAATTCCCACGCGCCATGGGGCGTTTGCGGATTGTAAGGCCACTGCTGGTTGATGTACGTTCCCGAGTACGTAAGCACGCGATGATAAAGGTCAGAGTGATACCACGCCATGATCAAGGCGCAGGATCCTCCCGAACTGTAACCGATGGTCGCCCGGCCGTCAGGATCCTTCGTCAACTTCACGTGAGCTTGGCTTTCCACCCGGGGCAACACTTCTTTCTCTACAAACTCGGCGTACGCGCCCGACATGGTGTCGTACTCCAGGCCTCGCTCACTGCCTTGCGCATCCCCGAACCCGTTGCCGATTGAAATCCCAATCATTACCGGAACCCTGTGTTGCTCGATCAGACTGTCGAGCGCCGAAAAGAGGAATCGGTCGGGCCCATCCGCTCCCACGATGAAAGGCGCGACGCTACCGGGCAGGTACTGCTTGGGGACATAGACTGCCACCTTCCGCGTATATGGCGAAGAATGGCTGGTCGTCACCACAAGCTTGGCGGGATCCGCAGGATCAACCGTCCCAAAAGTATTCGGCTCGCGTGCGATGCCGGGATAGATCTTGCTCTCTGACGAGTTCATCGTGAACTCGATTACTGCGCCATTCGCCACCTCACTCGCGGATATCTCCGGAGCGACAACATGGGTCGGCCCGATGATGAAGTTGCCGTCCACATTCGCGGCAGGGATTGATCCGTCGGGCAGTTCTTTCGCCACGACATAACCCGGAGTTTTCGGGTCGCGCGTCGGCGGAGCAGGTCGTTCCGCGTGTTGCCCCGGTTTAAGCGACTGCCCCAGGCCTGTTCCGACAATCGCGATGAGGCCGGCGAGAAACGCGATATTCAGAGAATAAGACATCGAACGGTTGCGCAACTTCGTCCCATGTTCCACCTGGCGATTCGGACTGGACACGTGTTCACAACTCTCGGCTGACTTCACAGCTGCGAAACGACCTGCTGGGCGAGCGTCTTCTCCATGGACTCCTTTTTTTCGATCGGTATGTCGCCGTAAACTGCAATTTTGAACGCGACGTTGCCCTTCTTCACGATTAGACCGACATTGGTCCCCACGGCCAGGTAGTAGGCATCGTCCCCGATGCCGCTGACTGGCGTGACCACAATCGTTTTTACCGGCGCTGCCTTGCCGGCCTGGAATGCATCCAGTCCCTGGAGCATCAGGGTGACAAACTTCGCTGCCTGCGCGACAACATTCGTGGCGTTCCAGTGCAGGTCTTCTTGAACGTTGGAGTCACATACTACCCCGGCGCCTACCGATATGCTCACGGCGGCGCTCACCTGTGCCTGGGTAAGAAGGGAACAGGCATCGTCAGATGCGGCATTCGCCGATGGCACCACAGCAGCGCCGACTATGAGAACGCCGGCGAGAACCGCGCCCACACTGGCTTTCAAAGGCATGTCGTAAACCCTTCTCGCCGATTTTGGTCCGGCCATTCTACTCCGAAGGTGCGCCAAACAGCCCAGCCGACCCGATTAACCCCTTAGATTCGAACGTGAGATTCTTCAAGGAAGATCTAATTGCGGCTGATTGTCAAACCGGCGATTCACTTACTCACTTCGTCAATGAAGATTGTTGATTTTGCGAGCGTAGGTCCTGGACGCAACCCTACCGTGATGCTGCCTGCTGATGGGCTAATTCCGCTCGAAACGCCTGTTCCCGCTCGGTCACATAATTGTGGTAGCCCTTCGGATCAATAAACGGGTTCGCGCCGTTCCCCATGCGAGCATATTTCGATTCCATGTCGTAATAGCCACCATGCGCGCCAAGAAAGACGTCGCAGTGCAGCGAGCGCAACACCGCGAAGGTCTTCTCGTAATCGCCTGCGATTTGCGGATACGCTGCATTGTTCACCAGTTTGTAGCCCTCGTTCACGTTGGCGCTGCCCACGATCACGACATCGTAACTTTCGCCGCCTTCGCGTACTTTCATCGTCCAGGTCGTACATCCCCTCGTGTGGCCCGGAGTCAGGTGCGCCGTCAGCACACTGCCGCCTAGGCTTACCGTTTCGCCGTCGTGCAGGACTCGATCCACTTTCGCGGCTGGATAAAGCATCCCCGGAGTGTGCGCGTAGAAAAAGTCTTCCTTGCCGCCAGTCTCGACCACCGGCACGTCCGCGTCCATGACCATGTATTTCGCGCCGGTCAATTTCTTGATCCGTGCCGCCCCCGCATCATGGTCGAAATGCGCGTGGCTGATCAGCAGAATTTTGACGTCGCTGGATCGAAACCCCAGCTTCTCGACGCTTTGCTGAATCATGGGAACAGAATCTTCCAATCCCGCATTGATCAGGATGTGCCCTTGTGGAGTCGAAATAAGATAAATTCCCAATCCTTTACTGCCCACGAAGTAGACATTGCCGACCACACGATGCGCTGGAAACGGCACGAGATAGTCCGCTCCCGCCGTTGGCGTCGGCTTCCCGGCCTGTGCTCCCAAACCTGCGCAGATAAGCATCAGCAGGACTGCTTCCAGAAATGTGTCTTTCATAGCATTTACTCAAACGCCACGAACGCTCTTAAGCAACTGCCGCCGAGTTAAAGGCTGGATCTGCCAGTGGCTTCGGCTTTGCTCCCATGATCAGCAGCCACAGCATGAACACCACTTCCCCAAACTGCAGCGGACTCGTCCAGCGCGAGACCATCGTTTGGTACTGTGGCAGCACTAGCGACGTAAAACTGTTCGCCGGATACGCGAAGCAATTCACCATCAGCACCAGCCCCAGGATGCGCGGAACAAAGCTCGACCGGTACACCAGCAGCCGAGGGGAAACAGCCAAAGACCCCAAAATATTCCAGCTACATCAAATCCGTACCCATGCAGATTGAGGAACAGCATCGCCAGAGTATCGCGCTGAGCCTTATCAAATAGGGAGAGGTAATCGGCTCCGCGTACCAGGACGAGGGCAGCGATCGCGTTCAGTTCATTCAGAAACGCTATCGGAATTGCGATCAGAATCAAACTCAACATGAGCAAGGCATTTCGTTGGTTAACCCTCTTGAGCAAGTCGTACAGCGCCAGTGCCCCAAAGATGAATAGCGCTTGGCCGACTAGGTTTGCAGCTATGCCGAGACGAAATAGAGTCTCGGAGGCCGCGATGTTGTGGGCGGTAGCCGTTGCATTTCCGTTGACGATCAGCTTGCTGGGAACGTAGACGAGGGCGAAGACGCCCGGAATGGACGCGAGTATATACAGCAAACCGGCGACTCTGCCTGGGTTCTTGGCAAAATTCATTTGTCTCCTCCCCGCGCGACTCTGGCCTAAAGTACGGCGGAAGCTGTCAAAAGGTTCGCGAGCAAACTCCGCTCGTATGGGCAGCCCGATAAACGGTTTTCAAACGTTGGCCCCGACACCGGAGTTGGCAAAGCGCCGCTAGCCCCCGTTAGATCGAGAGCGCCGTCCGTGCACCTGCGCCGTAAGAAAGTGCGTTTTTCTATCATTGCTGGTCCTGAAAAAGGAAAAAGCGCGACCCATAGGCCGCGCTTTCCCTTTATTTTGTCTATATATTCTTAGTATAGCATGTAGAAATAGGTAAATGGAACACATTAGCCAGGTTTATATTTGTCTTGTTCTCGCCGAGATCCGCAGTTTTTGTCCTTTCGCCCCCTTTACAAGCCGATGCAGTCCTGCAACCTGGCCCGGAGACATGAGACACTGACCACGATTCCCTGACGCGACTCCAGACACCATGGGCAAGATCCACGTCCTTTCCGAAGCTGTCGCCAACAAAATAGCCGCTGGTGAAGTCGTGGAGCGTCCCGCGTCTGTCGTTAAAGAATTGCTCGAGAATTCACTCGACGCCGGCTCTACCCGCGTCCGCATTCAGATCGAAGCCGGCGGCAAAAAGCTGATTCACATCACCGACAACGGCTGCGGTATGGTGCGCGACGACGCCCTCCTGGCTTTCGAACGTCACGCAACCTCGAAGCTGAAGAATGCTGAGGATTTACTGAGTGTCGCGACCCTCGGCTTTCGCGGCGAAGCACTCCCCTCCATCGCTTCCGTCTCGCGCCTGCGTCTCGAAACCCAAGCCCCCGATGATGCCTCCGGCACGATTATCGAAATTAATGGCGGCAAGATCTTCAAGGTCGAGGAGGCCGGCCTTCCTGTCGGAACTTCCATCACCATCCGCGATCTTTTTTTCAATACTCCCGCCCGCAAGAAATTCCTGAAGGCGGAATCTACCGAGCTCTCCCACATTGCTTCGCTGGTTACGCACTATGCTCTGGCGCACCCTGACAAACACTTCGAACTCCACTCCGCCACTAACGCGATGCTGGTCGCGCCACCCGTCGCCGGTTACAGCGAGCGTGTGTATCAGGTCTTCGGCAAGGATGTGCTCGACCAGTTGCTTCCCATAGCCGCCCTTCAACCTCTCGAACACGTCGGGCTCCCACAACCTCCACCCTGGCGTCGCACCGAAGAAGGGGACGAATCGCGCAAAGAACCGGGAGAGGTTCGCCTCCACGGCTTCGTCTCCAAGCCCGAGATCCAGAAGCTCAACCGCAGTTCCATCTTCATCTTTGTAAACGGCCGGCTCATCCGCGATCGTCTCGTGCAGCACGCGATCATCGAGGCGTACCGCAACATTTTGCCTCCGACCGTATTTCCGGTCGTGCTGCTTTTCCTTGAGATGCCCACAGCCGAAGTGGACGTCAACGTTCATCCTTCGAAAACCGAAGTTCGTTTCCGGCAGCAGACCGTTGTGCACGACTTCGTCCGCGATTCGATTCGCGCGGAGCTGATGAAGGCCCGCCCGATTCCCCAGTTCGTCTCGGAAATTCACGCCCATCCCACTGCCAGCCCCTCCCTGACGCCGGGTGCGCGCGACGAAGCGCCGACAGCTTTGCGTGGTCTAAACCAGCCTGCGGCTGGCGGAGGTTTCGCGCTTCAGCCTCTGGTCTTGCCGGCTATCAACGATCGGTTCCAGTTTCAGAGTGGAATTGCAGTCGAAGCGAATGCGGCACTGTTTCTCTCTCGTCCGGCTAACGAACTCTCGCATACCGAACCGGTTTTGGAACAAAACGTCGTCGCCGCCACGAAGTTTGCGCCCGACACCGGCTGCACGACCGCTCTTCCCGATGAGGCTGAAGCTTCTGCCCAACTCGCGCCGTCGCTGGCGACCTTGAAACCGCTGGGGCAGATTCGCGATTCCTTCATCCTCGCCGTCAATCACGAAGGCCTGTGGATCATCGACCAGCATGTCGCGCACGAGCGCGTCTTGTTTGAAAAAGTTCTGAAGCAGCGCGCCTTAAGAGCTGTCGAAAGCCAACGCCTGCTCATGCCGTTGATTCTTGAACTCACGCCTGCGCAGCAAGCCGTCTTCGCGGAGATCTCCGAAGAACTCGCAACCAACGGATTCGAAGCCGAACCCTTCGGCACGCGCAGCCTCGCCGTGAAGGTCGCACCCGCGGGCGTCGACGGGGCTCAGGTCGAACACATGCTGCACGAGTTGCTCGAACAGTTCTCCCGCGAAGAACAGAAACTTAACCTCGAAACTGTCCGCACTCGCATCGCCGCTTCTATCGCATGCCATGCCGCCATCAAAGTAAACATGCCCCTCGACCAGAACAAGATGCAGTGGCTCCTCTCCGAACTCTCCCTCACCTCCTTCCCTTTCGCTTGCCCCCACGGGCGGCCGGTGGTGTTGCGGTATTCGTTGAAGGATATTCAAAAGGCGTTCAAGCGAATTTGAGTCCTGTGGTTTAATCGAAACATGACCGAGTTGGAGTTGCAGCAGGAGCGGGCGAAGAAGTGGCATCTGGATGGAACGACGATCCGGACGATCGAGGATGCGCGATCGTTCGTGGAGTCGGCGGGGTTTTGTTTGCTGTATCCAGTGCGTCCGGCGGTGCTGGTCCCAACATTTGTGGGGGCGTGGGTCGGGGCGCAGGATAAGCTGCCCACGTGGCAGCACGCTTTCGCGGACCAGCGCGCGCAAGACGCCAGGGAGTTGATGGTTCGCCTGTTACGGGAGCGGGCGGCCTTCGAAGCGAGTTTGTTCGACGAGAACAATGCGTTTCTTCTGTCGGCGTCGGTATTCCCGTTTTTTTATGCGCTCGTGGGAGAGCGAAATCCCAAGCATCCGCCTAAAGGCGGGCCTCGTTCGGAATATTCCCAACTGGCGTGTGATGCGTACGAAGCGATACGGCGCGATGGTCCGATTTCGAAACAGAAACTGGTGGGAGCGCTGGGGGGTAGCGTTTCAGAGGCGGCGTTAGACCGCTCGCTTGCGGAACTATGGTCAAAGCTGCGCATCACGCGGGTGGATTACAACCCTGGGGAAGGGGCGTTCTGGGACGTACTTTATCGCTGGGCGCCGGAGGCCGTGCGAGAGGGCATTGGCTTGTCGGTGGGAGAGGCGTTGTCAGCGCTGATTACGAAGTACCTTGATTGCGTGATCGCGGCCGACCAGCAGGAAATCGAGACGTTCTTCGGAAGCATTGTGCCGCGCTCGCGGGTGAAAGATGCGATCAAGGCGCTGCTGGCGGCACGAGAGTTGAGCTTCGTACATGTGGGCGGGCGATCGTTAATCCAGGTGACGCCGCCGCGCGCCGTGCCGGGACCGAGGGCGATGGGAGTACAGAGGCGCGGGTGATTCCGGTCATCGCGAGATCTGTCATCGGATGATCGAGCGATCAATCGGAGCCCTCGATTCCCGTGGGACGAAAACCAAAATCACAGGAAGGCTTGTTCGGTTTTCGGAACAACCAAGGCTGCGGAGTCGAGAAAATCGACCGAAAGCCTAGGATGGCAGTGCGCTGCGAAAGCAGCCTGGCTAAAGCCCGGGTTGAGTCTTCCCCCTCAGAATACTCCACAATACGGGCTTTAGCCCTTCTTCGACCCTCGAGAAGTGCGCACAAACCCTATGAGGAATGAGCCGCTGGTGGTCTGCGCCGGACTTTCTCTCCGTCAGTTCTGTTCGGTTTGCGGAACAAGAAATGGAAAAAATGAGAAGCCGGAACATTGTGTTACTCAAAAAGATTTCTTGAAAACGTCCAGAGCACGATCCATCGCATCCAGGCCGCCACGAAGAGTTTCAGTCGATCCGCAAATCCCGATACGGAAGTATTGCGGTTGCTCAAAGAAGTCTCCAGGCACAACACTGGTTTCAAACTGATTGCGAAGCAGGGTCACGAACTTTTCAGCGCTACCCTTTCGAAGGCGAGGAAAGACTGTGGTGCCGAATTGGCTGGGATCACAAAGGACGTCCGGATGCTGGAGAAGGAAATCGTTCAGTAATGCGCGATTCGTGTCCAATAGCTTCTGGGCGCGGTTGCGAATAGTATCCAGGTAATCGAGCGCAACGACTGCCATACACTCCGCCGGATGAACAGGACTGCCGTAGGTGAAGTCGATAATCTGCCACATTCGCCGCGCCAATTCAGGGTCGACGAGGATCCACCCACACCGAATCCCACTCAGGCCGTAGGCCTTCGTCAAGCTGCTTGTGACGATGAAATTGTGACCCAGGTGGAACGCGGTGCGCCAGGGGCGGTCGAAAAGTGCCTCGAGATAGACCTCGTCAACGAGCACACACGCGCCGACCTTAGCTGCCATCTCCCCGATCTGGCGCATCGTATCTTCGTCGGTAAGGGCGCTGCTGGGGTTATGAAGGTTGCAAAGGATGATCAGGCGCGTCCCAGCAGTTATTTTGCGTTCCAGCTCTCCGAGACCGATGCGAAAGCCGTGATCGGCGCGACGCTCGAAGCGAGAGACTCTCGCCCCGAGATGATCGAGGATCGTTAATAGCGGATCATAGGTTGGCCGTTCGATGAGAACTTCCTCGCCAGGATGGACGAGTGCGGAGAGGGCGAGGAAGTTGGCCATTGACGTCCCCAACGTATAGACAACGCACTCTTCCGGTACATCCGCCTTTTTCGCCAGACGGGCCATCAGCGGCTGGTAACCGTATGGACCAGTGCCCCCAATCTCGAGGTCTTCAATCCTCACCGGCAGTTCCGCCAAGGGATAATCGAGCACCCCGCTGACGGCGAGGTTAAATCTCGCTGCGGACGAAAGCTTCGCCCACGCCATGTAGCGCGAGACGGCATCTTCTCGAAGCTGATTTGTTTTAAACACGCTCACTCCGGAGGTTCTCCAGTCGAACTGGGATAGGCTCGAACCTTGGCTCGACTCCAAGCCCAGTAGACCGGAACACCGGCGAACAGGATCCCGTAGCCGATCAAACTATTGGTGGGATAACGATAAACCGCGTTGCCCACCACCCACCAGCATATCGCGACAAATGCTGCCGTCGTTAGGGGATGGCCGGGGACTCGGTATCCGCGGCCAGGGGCCATTTCGCCGCGGGCGATACGGCCCCGAAAGATAAAGATCGTGGTAGCGGTCAGGCCGAAGAATAGAAAGTCCATCGAGACCACGTAATTCAGAATCTGCTCGTAACGGCCGGAGAGGGCGATAACGATTGTCCAAACGCTTTGAAGGAGGATGGCAAACACGGGAACCTGAGTGCGGGGGTCAAGCCAGGCGACCTTGCGGAAAAACAGGCCATCATCGGCCATCGCGAAGTAAACCCGGGGAGCGGTCAGGATCGCTTGGCTCAAGAATCCGAGAGTGGAAACTGCAATTGCCCCCGCCACAAAGGCGGCGCCACGCGGCCCAAGAGCGAGCCGCATGACGGCGGTCGCGGGAGTGGTTGTGTCCGCGAGTCCTTGCGGTCCGAGCGATCGCAGACAGACCCAATTCACTCCCGTGTAAAGAGCAACAACGCCGAGCATGCCGAGGAGCAGCCCGCGCGGAAGGTTCTTGGTTGGGTCCTTCACTTCGGCAGCGATGAAGTTTGCGGTCTGCCATCCGCCGTAGGCAAAAAGCACCGGCACCATGGCGGCCCCGAAAGAAGGTAAAGACCATCCGCCGGTTTGGGTTTCACCGCGAAGAGTCGGCGGGCCTGCCAATGCGGCTCCCCCGATGACCAGGGCGGCGATCGCAACGATTTTCAGCACCATTAACGCACTTTGGGTGCGGCCTCCGCTCTTTACCCCGAGGCAATTGATGACCGTAAGCAGGCCCAGCGCAACGCTGGCAATCAACCAGTCGGAGAGTCGTACGCCGGTTAGGTCGATGAAATAGCGAGCAAATGTGATCGCGACGGCAGCCATGCCTCCGGTTTGGATCACAAGCAGCAGGACCCAGCCGTACAAGAAGGCGATTGCGGGATGGTATGCCTCGCGGAGGTAGGCGTATTGGCCGCCGACAGCCGGCAAGGTAGCCGCTAGTTCTGACCAGATTAGGGCGCCAAGAAGGCCGATGATTCCACCGAAGATCCAGGCTCCGAGAATGAGGGCGGATGTGTGCACCTGCCGCGCAACGACGTAAGGATTGATGAAGATACCGGCACCGACGATGCCGCCCATCACGACCATGGTGGCGTCGAAGAGCCCCAATTGCCGGGCTAAGGTCGGTTTGGAGCCCGTTTGGGATTGGGGATGCACGGTATCGTAAGAACCCGGACTTACTAACGCGGCTTTGAGAGTCGGCGCATTGTACACCGTTCCGCTTGCGCACCAGGCATTCTGAAAGCCACGCCCGGAGCCCGGTTTGAAGGTTGAAAGGTTTTGCGCATCCGTTTTTTATTTTCAGACATCTGAGGAAAGTGCAGTAGACTCTTCGACGATTATGGTTCGATCCGGTCTAGACCTCGCGGTGGTGTTCGGGTTACTCGTTGCATCGCTCGGAATGTCGCAACGAGTAATGGCCGCGGGAGAGGGCGCCACTCCCTCCACTCCATCGCATCCCTCAACACCCACAATCGTTTTCGGCTTTATGGGTGGCTTCGTGGGTCACGATGATGCGCGTCACCCTGCTGTGAAATTTGTGGAGGAGTTGCGCAAGGAATATCCGGGTGTGGTCGATGCGCAAGTATTTGAAAACCGGAAGTATCGCGACGCATACAAGGCGATCCGGCAACGTCTCGATCAGGACCAAGATGGAATTCTCTCAGACGGAGAGAAGCGACTGGCACGCATACTCCTTTTCGGAACGAGTTGGGGCGGCTCGGCCGTGGTGTACCTTGCTCGACGCTTGAACGAAGACGGCATTCCCGTGCTTCTGACCGTGCAAATAGACAGTGTCACGAAGATCGGGCCAAACGACGCTGTTATCCCGCCAAATGTCCGCCAAGCGGTCAACTACTACCAGCGTCACGGCTGGGTTCGCGGGCGAAAGAGGATTGTGGCGGCGGATCCGTCCCGTACAAAGATTCTGGGCAACTTCCTGTTATCGTATGACAAGGATCCAGTGGCCTGCGAGGGCTTTCCGTGGTACGACAACATCGTTACCAAGACGCACGTGGAAACGGAATGTGATCCAAAGGTGTGGTCGGATATTGAGGCATTGGTCCGCCGAGAACTGCCGGAACCGAACAGGCCGCCGGCGAGTTCAACGTCTAAAGAGCAGCTTGTTATCTCGCATACTGAAGACGTGGCAGACGTATCTCGTCGTTGAATTCCGCAAGTTCATTTCGGCATTTTTCGTCCACCGGGTGAAGAGTTCGAAGTTCCCCCACCTCAACCAGAAAACATGGATAATGATTCCGCAAGGATAAGGAGAATTGTCGTTGGACTACACATCGATGATGGGTGTGGCGTTGGTTGAGGCGCGCAAGGGCCTGGCGGAGGGCGGCATTCCGATTGGAGCGGCCATTTTCGATGCCACCGGTCAACGGATCGGAGCGGGACATAACCGGCGCGTGCAAAATGGCGACCCATCTCTACACGGCGAGACAGATGCGTTCCGCAATGCGGGAAGGCAGCGTAGCTATCGCAACCTGATTATGGTCACTACACTGGCGCCCTGTTGGTATTGCAGCGGGCTGGTACGGCAGTTCGGGTTTAGAACAGTCGTAGTGGGCGAGAGCCGCAACTTTCGGGGGGGGATCGAGTGGCTGCGGTCATTAGGTATCAGCGTCGTTGATCTCGATTCGGAGGAATGCGCTGCCCTGCTAGCAAAATACATTGCCGCGAATCCGGAAGTGTGGAACGAGGATATTGGCGAAGATTAGGACCGTGCTCCATTGCACAGAAAACGGCGGCCCGAGGGCCGCCGTGGTTGTTTTTGGGGCTTCGTTCAGCACGACCGTTAGAACGTCAAACTCAGGGACATCTGAATCTGACGCGGGCTGCCGATGGTTTTGTTGGTGATCCCCAGGCCGCTGAGGCCGGGACACACAAAGAGAGATCCGCCGTTGGGGCCCTGGTTGAAGGAGTTGTTGCAAGGAGTCAAGGTCGCAGGCGTTCCCTGTTGAGGGAATCCATTGAAGCTTGGGTTCTGCGTGATGTCGTCGATTGGGATATCGAAACTCGCCGTATTGGTCAGGTTATAAACGTCGAAGCTGTAGCGCAGCCAGAAACGCTCGGTGAGCTGGGTCATCTTGACGAGCGAGATGTCAGCGCGACGCTGCCAGGACTGACGAAAGATGTTGCGCTGTCCATGATCGATGAAGTTCGTCTCAAAGGGATCCCCTACCCCCAACGCTGAGTCGTTTGGAATCGCTCCATTCAGGTCGCCCGGGTTGAGCAATGGCAATCCGAAACAATTGGCATTGAGCGCAGGTTTGCCGGGCGTTGCCCCCGAAGCTCCAGTCATGGCCTGCTGGGGGGAACACGTGGTAAGCGGGACGATCGGATTTGTGATTCCATCATTCACGCCGTAGAAAATGCTGCCCACAGCGCCAGAATAGTCAACGACGCTGTAGGGCTGGCCGCTCTGGATCACAGTTAGACCCGAAAAGGACCAGCCATTGCCAAGCTTGCCCTTTAACGAAGATCCGGCAAAGAACCTCGGGAATTGGTAGGTGTAGCTGAAATTGATCACGTGCTTACGGTCAAAATCAGACAGGCCGTAGCCGGAGCGAAGGTTGAGCGGGTTGTTGCCGTTGTAGAAAAGGCCCATCGCGCTCTGTTCATCGGTCGCATGCGAGTAGGTATAGGAGAAGCCGACTTGCAGGCCGTGACTCATCCGTTTTTCGACATGAGCCTGGAGCGCGTGATAAGCAGAGATACCGGCCGCGGTGTAGGACTCCGACTCTCCCGAGTAGCCAATATAGGGTACGCGAAGGTCGACGTTGCCACCTTCGAAGGTCAGCAGGTACGGCTGGCCGTTGGGAAGGTTGGCCGGAACGAAGTTGGCCGGATCACTCATGACCGAGTAGCCGTAGGTGTAATCCTGCTCAACCGGCGTGCCTTTGAGGATGGGATGCGTCGGCGAGGCAATCCGAGCCTGATTGAAAGGAAGCGGAACAACCGCGTGGCGACCGAGGTTCCCGACATAGCCGACGTCGATGGCCAAGTCGTTACGCGGCTGCCATTGAATGTCGAGCGTCTGGTTCATCGAATAAGGAAGTTTGTTGGCGCGGTTGTAGTCGCCAAAGGAGAACAGAGGTACGCCACTCTCAATGGCCGCGGCATTGGGCAACTGTAGGTCTTTCGGATTTCCCGAAGGCGGAGGACCGAGGCTGGTACCCCAAGGAGCCTGGAAGGTGCTGCAGTTCGTATATCCGTAGATGCTGCAAGCCTGCGAGTTCACCCACGGGGGCGTCTGGTTGACGCCGAAGGGACCACCGGCGATCACGCCGGAGGCGAAACCGGGCGAGAGATAGGTGAAGAGTTCACCCCGATCGTAATAGAGACCCCAACCGGCGCGCACGACAACTTTGTCGTGGAACATTTTAGGACTCCAGGCCATGCCGACACGGGGAGCCAGCCCCCATTGACGTCCGGTAAGGGTGGAATCGCTTACGCCCTTGGTGGGAAAGTCTGGATTATTCCCCGCAACGATAAAGCCGTTGTTCGTAATGGTGTCACTGGTGGGATCGTAGCTGTACTGCGACGGATCGAAGTTAAAAATCCGACCGTTCTTTTCTTTGAGGCCGCCGTGATAGTCGAAGCGCAGGCCGGCAGTGAAACTGAGGTTAGAACGGAACTGAAATTTGTCCTGCACGTACCAACCCGTCTCGTTGGAGCGGTAATAGCGATTGGCGTCGCCTTGCAGAAACGTCGTAGCGATGAATCCATCGGCGGTGTACGTGGTTGGCGAACCAGTCAGGAAATTGTCGAAGCTGGTGAAGCCGATCATGCCCGTGTTGGTCCTCTGGTCCCGGGCGTTCAGCTGGGTGTAAGAGTAGCTGCCACCGAAAGTGATCGTGTGCTTGCCGTGGTTCCAGATTGCATTTACTGAGGGCATCCATCGATTCTGGAAGACGCCGGTGAAGGCACCCTGAGAAGCAGCGGTGGAACCAATGTTGGCGCCGGCATTGAAAACGAAGTTCGTGTTGTTCGGGCTGTTGTTTCCAAAGTCGTCGACAATCGTAATACCCGGGAAAACCGAGGAACCGAACGCGTTAATTCCAAGTTGCGCCGGAGTGAACGGCTGCCCGATGGTGCTGTAGATTTTCTCGCGGATGAAACCAAATACTTCTTCGATGTTGAAGCTGGGAGTGATCGTTTGCGTGTTCGTAATGCTGAAAACCTGACTGCCAGCGTCCAGCTTTTGCGTGAAACCTTGGAAAGATGAAAACCCAAAAGGCGCCGTGGTTGGATCGTGTTGGTAGTAGTACTTCAGGGACAATGTGTCTTTCGCACTGGCCTGATAGTCCAGATTGGATGCGGCCTGATCCGAGATGAAATAGGCAGGCTGGGTCAGAAAAACGTTTTCGGGAAAATTAATCGTCGGAGTGAAGTTCGGGTTCGCGGAGGGGACCATGTACTGGCCGTTGGGTAACTTGTATTGCAGCATGGTAAGAGCAACAGGGTTCACATCGGCTGTCGTCCGGCAGGTCGGCGGATTCGGATTCTGCGGAGTCGGCGGTTGACCGCAACCGGGTCTAAAATTCTGGTTATCCACGTTGACCAGCGCCGCCGTACTGCGATCATCCGTGAGCCCAAACGGCACTGCGGTCCTGGAAGTTCCAATTTCCAAATCAGAGACGTGAATGTGCTGATAGCTTACGAACCCGAAAAGCTTGTCTTTGATGATCGGGCCACCCAGCGTTCCGCCGGCCGTGTAGCGGTGCAACTGAGGCACCTTGTCTGCGGCCGGGATATTGGCATCCTGCTTGTAGAAATACGGGGCGGCGTTCAGCCAGTCGGTGCCGCGATGCCCGTAGGCGCTGCCATGAAAAGAATTCGTGCCGGAGGTGGTGCTGATGTCGATGTGAGCGCCGCTGGTGGAACCTTGCTGCGCGTCGTACATGGAGGTGTTCACTCGAAACTCTTGGACCGTCTCGGGAGCGGGTGTGGGCAGCGCCTGTCCAATCGCCAGGTAAGGCGAAGCCGAACTCTGAAGAACTTCGGCGGTGGTACTGGAGGCGCCGGCGATGCCGGTGTTGTTCACGATGCGAGCCGAGGCGACACTGCTGGTGCTCTTGCCGTTGAAAAGATTGCTGGCGTCGACGCCATTGAGGAGAAATGTATTGCTGGTATCGCGCTGGCCGTTCGCCCAGATCGGCTGATTGCCGAGGCCCGCGTTGGCGCCGCTGCCGCTCGGGAGTTCGGCATTCACACCAGGCGAGAGAATCGCCAGCCCGGTAAAGCTACCAGTTGGCAGGGGGATCGCGTCGATCTGCTCTTTTTCCAGGATGTAGCCGTTGGTTGTGTCAACCGCGTTCAGTAAAGGCGATGCCGCTACTTCGACCACGGTACCGACCTGGCCGACGGGCAGAGTTACGTTCAAGGTTGCCGTGCGGTCCGCCTGCACCTGGATGGACGGAATTTTTTGGGACTGAAATCCTTCATGCGTGAAAGTGAGCGTGTAGGTGCCAATGGGGAGGTTGACGAAGTCGTAGTTGCCATTCGAGCTTGTCTTCTGGGTACGAGTGAGAGCGGTCTGGTCGCCGACGACGGTGACGGCGGTATCGGGCAAAACACTGCCGGTTTTGTCGGTGACCGTCCCAGTGATGCCACCCAAGGTCTGCTGAGCATGGGTGCGGGGTGGCAGCGCGAGAATTGTGAACAAAGATGGCAGGCAAAAGACCAGAACTAGGAGTCTTCTCATGGGCGAGGACCTCGTGGCAAAGAGATACACGTCTTCAAAATTGTGCTTTCGAAAAAGTTTGTGAACGGTACTTCTGTTTTCTTGTGTGCGATCTTGCGCGGCAGAGATGATTGCGCTGGCTGGCTCTGCCCCCAAAGGAACTGAGCAATGTTGACGTGCAATGTACGTCAAATCAGGGTCGAGGAATAGCCGAAGGGTTAGTGAAAATTTTTTTGGATGCCATCACTTATTTTTATTGCGTGCGGAAAAGAGCCTAAGTGGCAGCAAAGACGCTGAGTTAGGTGGGGTGGCGCGGACTCTCAGCAGAATTTCCATGGGTGAGGAGAATAGGTAGAACTGATGCAGGAAATCGAAAGGATTGCTGGAGGCTCGGAGAAATCTCAGGCTCGCGGGTCTAGGAACGGATGAGGGGCGACGTTTTGCCTTCGAGGTATAAACGCGAAATCAGTCTTGGGCGAGCGCCGGACTTGCGGTCAACTTGTTTCGAACGGCGAACCATACCAGGCCTGCGGCAAGATAAGCGAGATAAACATACGGCAACTTGCTGTAAACACCCTCCGGGATCGGATACAAGTTTCCAACCAAGGCCAATATCATCGCGATGCACGCGAGAGCTGGGACGATCTGAGCACCCGATCGAAAAGCACCGTGGTTACGGAGGTAGCGCGGCAAGGCCGTGCAGACGAGCGCGTAGGCGACGATAAATCCATAAGTGGCGAGAGACCCCATCCATCCGTAGACGTCAAGCCCGCTGGCACCACGAGCTGCGAGAACGGCCACCGGCAACACAGCGGCGGCTCCGGTCACAAGGACCGCGCGGCTGGGAGTTTCATTGCGCGCGTGTGTCTGGCGAAGCGAATCGTGGGCAAGGCCATGATGCGACATCAGCAGAAGGACGCGGGCAGCAGCCGTGATGCAGGCGAGCGTTCCGGCAAACAGACTCACGAGTGCCCCGATGTCGATCAACAGGCCGAGAATCGGAATGCCTGCAGTCGGTGCCAGAACACGCATCGGAGCTTCGCTGGTACCGAGGTTCTGGCCGACGCTGCGAAATCCCAGTACCTCGGTGTATGCACAGACTGTGAAGAACGCGCCGCCAAGGACTGCGCTGAGGATGACGGCCCGTGGAATGGTCTTGAGCGGGTTGCGAGCCTCAGCCCCCAGGGTGGTCGCGCTCTCAAAACCAACGAAACTGAAGAGGGCAAGTACAAGTCCGAGACGTAAATCTCGGCCGGTTACTCCGCGGAGGCGCAACTGATCCCAGTCCCAATGCATGCCGTTGCGAACCAACAGCAATACAACGACTCCGATGATCAGGGTAACGGACACGACTTCGATCCATAACATCAGTCGCGCGGAAATCTGGACATCACGGTAGGCAATCCAGACGGACACGGCGGTGACTGCGAGCGCAAGCGACACGGCGGTTACAGGGTTGCCATTCGCGTCGTGCAGCAGAAGCTTCCCGTAATGATAGAAGCCGCCAATCACGCTGGCGCCCGTGCATACGTAGGCGAGGAGAAGGCTCCATGCGACGGTGGCGCCCATCCAAGGCGGAAGAATTTTCGAGACGTAGGTGTAGAGCGAACCCGGCGAGGCGGTATAGCGCGCGAAGCGGCCGACACAGATTGCCACGAGGAGAATGGCGATCGTCGCAAGCACATAAGCGAGCCAGGTGGCATTGCCAGCGAGAGCGCAGACCAGCGGAATAGTGGCTACGGGAGTGGTGGTGGGAGCAATGGTGGAGATGGACTGGGCGAGTGTTTCCAACGGAGAGAGCGCTGCGCGACGCAAGCCATACGTTTCACTTCCTGAAACTCCTAACTGTATGGTCTGCGACACCCACGAACTCCTTCAAGGAATGGCGGGTAGTGTACAACATCGGGGGAAACGTCAAGGCTCGAGGCGTCGGAACTCTCTCGTTCGCGTGGGATACAATTTTTATCGTCTACGCGGTTCGAGTCTGGCAGGCGAAACCGAGGTCGTTCGATGAAGCTTGAGAAGAAACTGCTGAAAACACTTCCGAAGGTGCTTTTGCACGAACACCTGGATGGAGTGGTGCGCCCGCAAACGGTGATTGAACTGGCGGACGCGGTGAAGTATAGCGGTCTACCTACGCGTGATTCGCACGCCTTGGGCCAATGGTTTCATCAGGGGGCGAACCAGGGCAGCCTGGCGAAGTATCTGGAAGGATTCGCCCACACGATTGCCGTGATGCAGACGGAAGAGGCACTGGAGCGGGTCGCTTACGAACAGGCCGAGGATTTGAGCAAGGACGGAGTGGTGTATTTCGAGACGCGCTTCGCGCCCGTCTTTCACACCCAAAAGGGGCTGACACACCAGCAAGTCGTCTCCGCTGTCTTGAAGGGATTGGCGCGGGGGCGGCAGAACTTTGGCGTTCACTCCGGATTGATCATCTGCGCGATGCGCAACATGAACGTTTCGCTCGAAATGGCAGAGTTGGCCGTCGATTTTCGCGAGCGCGGCGTGGTGGGATTTGACCTCGCGGGCGAAGAGGGAGGCTATCCACCGAAGAAACATGTGGACGCTTTTCACTACATCCAGCGCGAGAATTTCAACATTACGATTCATGCGGGGGAGGGATTCGGCAAAGAGTCGATTTGGCAGGCGATTCAATACTGCGGCGCGCACAGAATCGGCCATGGAACGCGGCTGATTGATGACATTGCGATTGCCGATGGGAAAGCCGTGAAGCTGGGAGATCTGGCGCAGTATGTTCTCGATAAACGGATTCCG